>JAEEGJ010025117.1_pt1 | contig 12259 bp, 9 predicted proteins | sample 8958761 | NCBI WGS metagenome assembly JAEEGJ01 (sample SAMN16246546, study PRJNA631951) | gut metagenome | biome: gut microbiome; feature: rumen; material: RS-attached | host: Bos | place: Iran: Karaj | collected 2018-10 | reverse complement strand
CTTCCCATTCACTTCGGCCGATCTTACTCAGGAAAAAGGTATCCTTTACGGCGTCAACATGCACAACAACGGTCTCGTTATCTTCGACCGCTACTCGCTTGAAAACGCCAACATGGTTGTCTTTGCAAAGTCTGGTTCTGGTAAATCCTTCGCCGTGAAGCTCGAAGCTCTTCGCTCTATGATGATGGGTACCGAGATTCTCATTATCGACCCAGAAAACGAGTACCAAAAGCTTTGCGATGCCGTCGGTGGTTCCTATATTCGCCTCAGCCTTAACTCCGACGTCCGCATTAATCCATTTGATCTTCCAAGAGTCGTTGATTCCGAAGATGCCAACGACGCACTCCGCGCGAACCTTATTACCTTGCATGGCCTCTTACGCATTATGCTCGGCGGCGGCCTCACGCCAAACGAGGATAGCGATCTCGACCAAGCCCTCATCGATACTTATGCGCGCGCCGGCATTACTAGCGACCCACTCACTCATACCTCAACGCCACCAACCATCATCAACCTCTACGATACTTTGCTCCATATGGGCGGCACCGGTCCAAACCTCGCTGCACGCCTCCGTAAATACACCAGCGGTACTTTTGCCGGTATCTTCTCACAGCAGAGCAATATCGATATCAACAATGACATGGTCGTATTTAACATTCGCGACCTCGAAGACGAACTTCGCCCAGTCGCTATGTATATCGTCTTGAACCACATTTGGAATATCACCCGTGCCAACCAACGCAAGCGCATGCTCATCGTTGATGAGGCCTGGCAGCTCATGCAATACGAAGATTCCGCAAACTTCCTCTTCAGCCTTGCTAAGCGCGCTCGTAAGTACTACCTTGGTCTCACTACAATTACTCAGGACGTTGAGGACTTCATGAGCACCAAGATGGGACGTGCCATCGTCGCAAACTCCTCGATGCAGCTTCTCCTCAAGCAATCTGCTTCTGCAATTGACGTTCTGTCCGATGTCTTTAAGCTGACAGAAGAGGAACGCAAGCGTCTTTCTAGCTTCCCAGTCGGCCAGGGCCTCTTCTTTGCCGGCCAGAACCACGTTCATATCCAAATCGTAGCATCCGAAACCGAAGAATCACTCATTACAACCAACCCAGCCGCCGCTAAAAAATAAGCTCTTAAAATCGACTTTTTAAGATAAAAATTATATAATTAATCTTATATGGTCGCAAAACCAAAAGGTCAAAAGGACGATTCCTATCTCGGCGAAAATGATCCGTATCAAGGCATGGATTCGGCGATAATTCGCCCGGACGATATTCCACGCCAAGAAGAGTCTTCTCGCCAGGAGCTTTCTGATGCCGAAAAAACTGCGACCAAAGCCGAAACTGCTCGCAATAAAGCGCGCGGCGGCAAACGCTCTGATTCAATTTCTAGCCTTCGCTCGAGCGAAGAGTCCCAGCGCCGCACTTTCCGTAATTCTGTTAGCGGAAAAAACGAAGCAACTGCCGGACGCAGCCGCTTTGGCCGCGGTAGAATCCAAGCCAAAGGTCGCGGCCGCTTTAATCGTGCCGCTCCAGCCACAATCATTACTGGCCTTATTATTAGCGGCGCCTTCCTTTTCTTCACCGCGCAATCTGGCTTAGCGCCAACTCTTTCTAATCAATATACCGAAGCTACCGATCTCCAGTTCACTTCCTATAGCAGCCGTAACACACGCCTCTTTAAATACATGCTCGATGGTGGCGACCAGATTAAAATCAATGCCTTCAATGCAAAATACCAGTACACCACTTTCTCGCCTTACATGAAATCGCGCTTGCGTAAAAACGGTATTGAAGTCGGTAAAATCGACGCCGATGGTAACTTTGTTGCAAGCAATGGCATCTCAACCTCAAAAACCGTTCTACGCTACAACGGCGAAACTATCGATGCTGCTAGTTTCCAAAGTAAGTTTGCAAGTGATATTGGCTTTCAAGAAGCCTATTACAAAGCCAAGCGCGGCCGCGTGGCCGGATTCTTCGACGATTCCGCTGAACTTTATTATAAAAAGCAGGGCGCCTCTAGGGATATTTTTGACCGTTATCGGGCTACCGGTGATACCGAAACCGACACTGCTAATTTCCGCAAGACTCTCTCCGATCGCGTCACCGGAACCGATGGCGATTTGAATATTATTGGCCACAGCAAAAACGAAGACGGCGAAGACGTCTACGATAACGATGGCGAAAGCGTCAAAACTAAAGACGTTTCCGGCGACACGCCAGAAGCTAAAGCACGCGTCATGGTTAATGATATTGCCGGAAAGGTCTCGCAGGGCGGGGCAATCGCTTGCGCCGTGATGAAAATCGGCAACATGGCCGCCGTCACCGTTTCAGCCTATCAAATATTCCAATCCATGGCTTATTTCTTGAGCATCATGGAGCCAATCAGTAAAATGATGGCTGGCGAAGGCGATGCTTCTGCGATCAATCCAGTTCTAAACTTCCTCACTACCGAAACAACCAACGAAATCGACGTCGTAAATCCAGACGGTAGCGTTACAAAAAAGACCGTCACCGGCTCACCGCTTCAAGCTTCCGGGCCGAAACTAGTCCTCGGCAACACTAAACCAAACCAATCCGACCTCGCGCCATACTCCGTCGATACAATCACAAAAGCCGCTCAAACTATCGCCGTTTCAACCGGCGCCACTAACATCGTTTGTGACGGCGTCTTAGCTGCAAATGCAATTATTTCGCTCGCTTCAAACGCAATTCCTGGCGGCACCCTCGCGAACTTTGCCGTACGCGCCGTTGTCCAAACCGTCAAAAACATTGCTATCACCGGCGCCATCAGCGCAATCATTAGCGCTGTCGTCCCTTACGTTGCCAAAGTTCTTGCTAGCAACATCTTCGAAAACTACACCGGTATTCCAGCCGGCGAGCTCTTCTCGATGGGTGCCGCTCAATCCAACTTCAAACTATCGACCCAGGCTAGCGCTTATATGCCAGCTAGCGCCGACTATATCAAAAAGCAAAACCGCAAAACCGCCGTCGCACTCGCAGAAGAAGCTGCTCGCGATCGCCGCGGCCGTAGCCCATTTGATACTTCAAGCCAGCACACTTTCCTCGGTTCATTACTCTCGAAATTCTCTTATATTTCCAATCAAAACTCTCTAATTAACCAAATATCTAGCGTTGCTAGCGCCGTTTCCAGTTCGCTCAACGTCTTTAATCCTTCCGTTAGCGCCTATGACGACACTCTTTCTTATACGTCTAATTACCAAGACTGCTCACAGTTAGGTGGCTCCGTTTGCGATATTTACGGTACTAATATTGTTGGCATGGATTATTCGACCATCGACTTGTCGCCAGACGATCCGACCTATATTTCCGTCATCAATCCAAACCTCGACGAAGATGGTAATATCAAGACCGGCTCCGAACTCGCAAAATTCATTACCGCTTGTGTCGAACGCGAATCGCCATGGGGCGTACTTGATGCAAATATCATGAACGCGCTTCAAACCGACTTCGGTACTATCGGCAACAACCTGTATATTATCGAGGACGTCGTCGATATTATTAATGCCGCCGAAGACGCCGCTAATCGCCCGTGGGGAACTGGCGAATACTGCATGATGGGCGACAGTAATCCACGCTGGAACAGTGAATTCCGCTATTACCAACGCTATATCGAGGATATGCGCATCACTAGCAGCATGACTAACGAGCTAGATGCCAATCCAGTTGTAGCCTACGAAAAAGATTACGCCGAAAAGCATCCGCTCGACGAATCATTCACTGGCATGCTCGCTCGCCTTTCTGGCTACACTAAAGACGATATCGCCTTCCTTCTCGAGTTCACTCGTTATTCCAACGAAATCGCTAACTACCATCCTGAAGAACGCTATGCCTTTGGCGCCGAGCCTAGCTTCACTCGCTACGACTTCTCTGAGACGCAATACCCAGAAACCATCGTTTCCATCCGCATGCCAGAATTCTTTACTGACAAAAGGAGCCACACCGTATGAAAAAACTTCGTCTTCTTGCCGCAATCGTTATCTGCGCAGTCCTAGTATCACAACCAGCTTTTGCTATCTTGCCATCTGACGATATTATCGATTTTTATGGCCAAAACGGCATTTATTATTACAACCCAAATGGTAGCGACGATTGTAACTCCAATGCAACTAAATTGCAGGGTAAAGATACTGCCGAAAAAATCTGGAACTTCTTCTATGATAAAGGCTTTACCGATGCGCAAATTGCCGGCATTCTCGGCAACGCTAAAGCCGAAACCAACCTCGGCCCAACCCGCGCAAGCAACTCAAATTACTGGGGTCTCTTCCAATGGGGCGGTGGCCGCAAAGATTCGCTCTTCAAAAAGATTCGCGAAGCTGGTCTCATTAAATACACCGAAAGCGAATACTGGGCCGCGAGTGCCGAGAAAAATATTCCACAAGACGACTACGATCGCCTTCTCGCCATCGAGCTAGAATTCGCTTACTCTGAAAACGCGCGCGACTGGAAAGATGAGATTAAAAAACAAACTATGCCAGAAGCCGCAGCAGAAGTCTTCTTAACTCTCTTCGAGCGCGCCGTTAATGGTGAGTCCGCAATTATTTACTATCAACCATTTATCAACCTCAAGTATCAGGGCGCGAAGAAACGCCGCACTTACGCACGCGAATACTATGAACAGTATTCTGGCCACGGTGTCTCGACCACCCAAAATGCCAACCTTGAAACCGGCAAAGACCTTAGCGTCATTGGCGATTCTATTACAGTTGGTTCAAAGGAAGCTATTCTTAAACAATTCCCAGACCTCAAGAGTTCCAACATCGACGCCTTTAGTGGACGTAGCTGGCAAGAGGGTATCGATGCCGCTAAAAAGATGAAACTCAAAAAGAATGTCATCTTTGCTCTTGGCACTAACACGGTTCGCCTCACCGAAAAAGACATTCAGAAAGCCGTTAATACCATCGGCCAAGATCGTAACATCGTTTTTGTAACCAACTTCGCAAAGAAAGAACCTCATCGCTACGATAACAATAATAAGCTCCTCGAACAGGTCGCAAAAAATTATGCCAATATCGTACTCGCTGATTGGCGCGAGGCTGTCAGCCAGGACGCTGAAAAATATATGGCAGACAACTTCCACCCAAATAAAGCCGGCCGCAAACTCTTCGCCAAAACCCTTTACGATGCTCTTAATAATAATGTAAACAGCGCTGGCTGTAGTGTTAGTGACGAATTCGTTAAACTCGTTAAAGAATATGCCTGGCCAGAATGGCATGGCGCACCTTTTACAAACCGTATGCCAGCCTATGCTCAAGCCGTAACTACTTCGCAAAGCGAAAAACGCTATGTCGGCGGCTCCGTTAATGGTGTCCCCGGAATCGACTGTGGTGGCTTCGTTACTATTCTTGTTCAGAACTCCGGCATCGAGCCAAAATACAATTCCGAGCTAGGTGGCACTATTGCACAGGAAAGCTGGGTAAAAGCGCATAACTGGACACTCCTTAATAAAAACACTGAAACCAAAATCGACACCAGTATTCTCCAACCAGGCGACGTCGCCTTCTCGAAGGGTCACACCTTTATTTATGTCGGCGAAATTGACGGCTTCGATTCCGTCATCGCCTCCGCCTCATACGGCAACAGCACCGCTCGCGCCCCAATGGCCGGCAAAGAAAACCTGATTAGCGGTAAGGGAACAATCGTTCGCTGGTATCGCAACCCTCAATACTCGCCAAACACTACACTTAACTATGCCAGGAGCAATCAATAATGCCTTTGCGCCGCAATTTATCTAACCGACAAAAACTTATCGCGGGCGCCGTAGTTGCCGCGTTTATTCTAATAATTGCCTATGCAATCACGATTTCAATTCAGCGCTCTGGCAAAATCAAAACTTCCGTCAAATTTGCCCCATATACCGCAACCATCAAGCTCAACGAAACTCGCATCGCCAACAATTCCACCGTTTGGCTTGAACCGGGCGATTATCATCTCACCGTAAATTTGGACGAACATTTCGAAAGCTATCAAGAAGATATTACTATCAGCGCAGATAATAACTGCATTTATGGCACTCTTGCGCCAATTGATAGCGAGGGCGAAAAATATGCCGAGCGACATCGCACAGAGTATATTGAAGCCGAAGGTTTTGTCAGCTCAATGCTTAACCAAGAAGGCGATGCGCTTCGCAAAAAATATCCAATCCTTAACTATATTCCAATTAACAACTCGCTTTATTCAATTAGCTATGAAGAAGCGGAGGATCAGCACCCAATCGTCCATATCAAAACCGACCTCGAAAATATTGATACCGCCGTCGCAAAACTAGAATCATTTGAAGGCGTGGATATTTCCGCACTAGATTTAAATTTTGATTTTGAGTCACCATTCCAAAATCCAAATCAAAACCCAATCCAAAACCCAGCCGATTATATTAAAGCCGCCTATAGCCTCTCAAATGACTATATTATTACCGAAAAAGAAAAGACCGATACTTTCTACTGCGCTACTATTTATATCTCAAATTATGCAGAAGATTTCGACTACGCCCATTACCGCATTATTTTAACTAAAAACAAAGACAATAACTGGGAAGTTCCATTTGCCCCACAGCCACTATTTACCGCCTACAACACAAAAGATTTGAGCGCCGAGCGCATCAACACTATAAATTCTTATTAACCTGCATATCTGCCGGCACATTCGTACTGGTAATTACCATTTGATAATCTTTAAAATTAAAAATCAGATGTTTTTGACGCATCTCGTCGAGCTCCGAAAAGATATCATCTAGTAACACCACCGGTTTCAAGCCAGTCTCTTGCTCCAAGATTCTCGCCTCAATAAACTTTAAAGCCAAAATAATACTTCTCATCTCACCGCGCGAAGCCGAGCCGTCTGCATTCTTGCCATTAAACATAAATTCATAGTCATCACGGTGCACACCAAAAGTCGTATAACCAAGCGCGCGGTCTTTATTGAAGCTTTCTTCCAGCTCTTTTAAATACTCATTTTCGGTAATATTTTTACCGGTATATTTAATCGAGCAACGATCATCATTTTTCGCAATACTCCGATAGTTTTCCGTAATATACTTATTAATCTTTTTAATTGTCTCGTTTCTAAATTCACGCAATTTCGTGCCATATTGCGCACAGAGAATATTCCACGAGAATAAATCATCGCGCGACACTGCCTCATTTTTTAGAAGGTCATTGCGTTGTTTTAAGGCCTTATTATATTTTCCTAAAATCACCGTATAGCTATCATTAATCTGTTTATATAACTCATCAAAATAATCACGCCGACGCGACGGGGAAGACTCAATTAAATAAATATTATTTGGTTCAAATAATACTACTGGATAACGATTTTTCTTTGGTAAACGAATCGTCTTTTTACCATCAATTTCATACTCTTTTTTAAATGGCTGCTCACTATAACGAATGATAACTTTTTGCGCATCATAAAGATCGATTTCGGCACGGAAAAATTCCGCATCATGACGCTTAATGTCGCGATCCACTGCCTTAAAACTTTTTCCTCTAAGTGCCATATAAATCGCTTCGAGAACCGAAGTTTTTCCACTACCATTTTCGCCAATAATTAGCGTTACCGGACGATCGCAATCCAAATCAAACTCGTCATGACAACGAAAATTTTTCAGACGAACTCGTTTAATAATATTCATTAGCTTTTGAGCGGCATAATAATATGCGTATAATCATCATTTTTAACGTTTTTCACAACCACTGGGGAAAGTTTTCCGGAAATCTCGAAAATCACCTTATCTTCCGTCGTCGCATTGAGAGCATCAAGCAAATAGCGAGAATTAAGCGTGACTTTCGCATCTTCTTTAATATCCGCTTTCATTGCTGAAGAGTTTTCCCCGACTTCGCTTGCAACTGCAGAAACACTAAAGCTACCGTCATCCTTTTTAGCTTCACACACAATCGAACCATTTGATTCCTGTGCAAATAGTGCCGCTACTTTCGTCATACGAAGAAGCTCCGCTTTATCTAGTTCAACACTAAGGCTATTTTTCTTCGGGATTAACTGGCGATAATCTGGGAAGCTCGCATCAATCAACTTCGAAATAATCTCCACCTCGCCCATACGGAAGCGAATTAAGGTATCTACCACCGACACCTCGACATCCTCCATATCATCAGAAAGGGAACTCAAAACTTCACGGAAGGCTGCGGTTGGCACAATCGCCTTAATTTCGCTCTTAACGTTTTCCACGAACTTTTTATCCGCTAAGCGATAACCGTCCGTCGCCGCAATATAAAGCGTGCCCTCAAAAGTATTCAAGAATACACCCGTAAGAGCAGGGCGTGTCATATCATTACTACTAGCAATAATTACCTGATTAACCGCTTCTTTAAATAAATCTACTGGGATCTTAAATGTAACTGCCTTTTTATCATCTATACTTGGTAGTTCAGGGAAGTCATCTGCTGCAATACCGTTCATGATTGACTTATAACCACCGGCCTCAATCGTGAGTTTATCTCCCTCACTAGATAACTTAATAGTTTCTTTTGGTAAATTCGAAATAAAGCTCGAGAGAAGCTTTGCTGGAACAGTAATTGTTCCGTTTTTACTTGCCTTAGCGTTTACATATTCAACCGTTGCTAATTCTAGGTTGGTTGCAGTTAAAACTAATTGCTTATCATCCGCTCTAAGTAAAACATTACTAAGGATCGGTAAACCAGCTTTTGTGCTTGCTGCTACACGACTTACAATATTTAATGCTTTCGCTAGTCTTTCTTGTAAAACCTCAACTTTCATCGCCTTTCCTTTCTAATATATTATTTAGTAGTAATTAGTAGAGCTATGTGTAAAACTTGTAAAACTCTATTTTTACAGATTAAAATCTTTCAAAATTCCTGTATAAAAACTATTGGAAAAATAAATTAAAACTCGTTAAAGTTTTGAGCAGTAGTAATATTTATTCACAACTCGACTTTTTCCACACATTTTTTATACAACTTTTTAATGTACTTTTTACAGAATTTTCCACGGGTTTTAAACAACTAATTTGTACTAAGTTTACTCCTTATCTCGTTAATTTGCTCGCGCAGGTTGAAATCCTCCTTAATTTTCTTCGTCATCACCTTGAGACTATGAAGAATAGTGGAGTGATCTTTGTGAAATTCTCGACCGAGCTGAGGGGTACTTAAACCATCCTCGCGGAGAAGATAAATCGCAATATTGCGGGCATTCTTAATTTCTTTTAAGCGGCTCGCGCCGAGCAGATCTTTTGAGGTGAGGTTATAGTATTTTGCAACCTTATCGACAACTTGCTTTGGCGAGACGTGACGTTTTGCTGGCTGGCTGATTGGTTCTAGGTTATCTATAATTTCGCGCGGCGAAACCCCACGCACTTCCGCAAGTAATAGAATGCGGTTAAGTTCACCCTCGAGATCACGCACATTAGTGCGGATGTTTTCAGCGAGATACTCTACAGTTGGTCTATCAATATCCGCACCAATCATTTCAGCCTTTGCCTCAAGGATAGCGCAACGGGTTTCAAAGTCTGGTAATTGAATATCTACTGGCACACCCATTGTTAAGCGGCTAGCGAGACGTGTATCTACATCCCTAATTTGGCTTGGTAGGCGATCGGAGGCAACGATTACTTGCTTATTATGGCGATAGAGTTCATTGAAAGTGTGGAAGAATTCCTTCTGAGAAGCATCCTTACCTTCAATGTATTGAAAATCATCGATAATCAAGACATCGACGTCGCGCCATTGGTTAGACCAATCGTCGATTTTATTTTTCATTGAGCTGACGAAGCCCTTATAAAATTCCTCAATTGTAGCATAGCGCACCTTCATCTTTGGGTTGCGTTCGAGGATTTCGTTACCAATTGCCTGGATCAAGTGAGTTTTACCAAAACCAGAGCCACCGTAAAGGAAAAGGGGATTATAACGGCTACCAGGGTTTTCAATAATATGCTGTGCGGCATTAACGGCGAGATCATTATTACCACCAACCACATAATTACTCAGGCGGAAACGTGGGTTTAAACCGTTATCTTGTCTCTCATCGTCTTTTTTAATTGGAGCGCGCTGCGGAATTTTAACGATTGGGCGCTTATTTGTATCCTCATCACCTTCAATTATTTCTACACCACCACGGCGAACCGTAGTCTTCGCGCTTTTGTCGTCCTCGGCGACACGGAAATCCTTGCAGTCGATATTAGAACTCTTCAGCGCCTTTAGAATAACTGGCTTATATTTCTTTTCAATCTGCGTTCCGATAAAAACGTTTGGCACCTTTAAAATAACGATGCCGCCTGGCTCGGAACAGAAGTTAACTTTTCCAAAATAAGTATTAAAGGCCATGTCGGAGACATTGCTTTTTATCTCGTCCAAAACTGTTTGCCATTGGTTAGGCATTGTTCTTTGACCTCCTTACCTAAAAACAATTATACAAAAGTTTTCCACAGTTTTTCTAAAAAACACAATAAAAACAAATATGTTCTAATACTTGTAATGAAATAACAGATTAGAATTTTCCACAGGCCAAAGGTTAACGGGGAGACGCCTTGTGGAAAAATACTTGAAAAATGTGAATAAAATCACTATAATAGACATAATCTATTCAATATTACAATAATTAGAAAGTCAGGAAAGTAATTATGCCAAAGCGTACTTATCAGCCTCACAAGCGCCAACGCAAAGTTGAGCACGGTTTTCGTAAACGCAACGCTACGGTCAGCGGCCGCAAGGTTCTCGCTCGCCGTCGCATTAAGGGTCGCGCACGCCTTAGCGCCTAAGCGATGCTAGCGAAGAAATTTCGATTTCATTCTCGCGGTGGGGTAAGACATACTTACCAGCACGGCAAAACAATCAGGGAAGCTAAAATCTCCCTGGTTTTTGCTATTAATGGCCGGAAAAAACAGCGCTATGCCGTTGTGGTTAGTAAAAAAGTCCTTAAATCTGCCGTCGGCCGCAACCGCATTCGCCGCCGTGTCTATGAAGCGCTTCGTTTAGAGTTACCAAAAATCCAGCAGCCAGTCGACTGTATCTTTATTATTAATACTAAAGAAATTTCCACGATCGACTTCACTGAGCTCCAGTCTCTAATCCGTGATTTACTTATTGAGGCAAAAATTATATAATTAACCCTATTAGGGAGTGTGTAAAAAATGTTTGATTTAATTGATATGATTATCGTGCGCCCGATCGTAAATATCTTTTTTGCGATTTATTCTCTTGTTGGCGACTTCGGTATCGCGATTATCATCTTTGTTGTATTAGTTAAGATCCTCATGTGGCCAATGATGAAGCGCCAGCTCCATCAGACCCGCATTATGAAGGAGATTCAGCCAGAGCTCGCTGAGATTAAGAAGCGCTGCAAGGGTAATCGTCAGATGGAATCCCTCCAGATGATGGATCTCTATAAGCGCAAGAACGTGAAGCCTTTCCGCTCTATGCTCACTATCTTGATTCAGCTCCCACTCTTTATTAGCCTTTTTACCGCAATCAACGTTGCGGCTCGCCCACGCGAGAATTATAACGTTGACCACTCGGCATACTCTTTCGTAAAGCCACTTCGCAACGTCGATGTATTAATTACGAAGCAGAACAAATACCTTGAAGACGTTAAATACTATAACGAAAACAAGGATAACGAAGAGAAGAAAGATGAACTCGTAACCCCTGTCTATGAGTTTGAACCAAAGCTCTTCGGTCTCGTTGATCTTTCGGCGACTGCCGGCTTTAGTACGGTCAGCTCGGTTGTAATCTTAATCTTTGCGCTCGCATCGGCCGCTACGCAGTATATTATGTCGCGCCAGCAAGATCCTACCCGCAAGAAGAAGGGTAAGCGTACGCTCCGCTCGATTATGAAAGACGCCGCAAAGGGCAAGGAAGCTAGCCAAGAAGATATCAATGCCGCTGCTCAGGGCCAGATGACACTCATGATGCCATTCATGATGCTTCTCATTATGATTAGCCTCCCAGGCGCACTCGTCTTCTACTACCTCCTTAACAACATGATCACTGTTGTAATCCAAAAGATTATTTTGAACCGCAACTATACCGAGATGGAAGCCGCTGCGGATAAAAAGATTTTGAAAGAACTCAAAGACGCTCAAGAGGCTGTCGTCGTAGAAGATAACACTACGGAGAAAAAGTCTACGCACTATGCGTCTAGCAAAAATAAACAAGAGGAAAAACTTCATATCACGCGCATCTCTGCTTCTAATAAAAAGAAAAGGAGATAACCTATATGAATACAGATGAATCAATTCGTTTTGCGACGAAGTACCTCGAGGACCT
>JAEEGJ010025116.1_pt1 | contig 12259 bp, 9 predicted proteins | sample 8958761 | NCBI WGS metagenome assembly JAEEGJ01 (sample SAMN16246546, study PRJNA631951) | gut metagenome | biome: gut microbiome; feature: rumen; material: RS-attached | host: Bos | place: Iran: Karaj | collected 2018-10 | reverse complement strand
GCATCCTTATGGAAATGGGCCCACCTGCGGAAACAGGCAGACCACAAAGCGGAGTGCTACTGCGAAGCAGATGCACGAAGCGACTGGGCTGACTGTGCTTGCATTGCTCCTTGCGCCGCTTGCACAAAGGCCACCTTGCGAGCTTTCTAGTATATGCAAAAAGTCTGCGAACGAATGAACGAATGGAGCGGAACGAAGTGCAGCGGAATGAGTGAATGAGAGAGCTGTCTTTTTGCTACCTTTTTGGAAGGTGCGTTTCCTGGAACACGAGGAATGTAGAGAGCGGAAGCGGTACGAAGTACGGCTGGAGCGAACGGCTATAATGAACACCTTTTTCAGAGCTCCGGATTTTTCACGGATTACTAGTCCGTATGTCGGCAGTGCACGGATAATGCACGTATAGTGCAAAAACAGTGCAAAAATAAAAACAACCCTATACAAAATAATGCAATTTAGTTGAAAATTAAATAATTTATGTTATAATAGAGTTACTTAACAAGATACTATTGCTTTGCCATAAAGGGGATTTTCGTTCTGAAAATCCGTATGTCGTTAGTTCGATTCTAACTTGTGGCACTTAAAGCTTCTAACTTCGGTTAGAAGCTTTTTTTATGTTCTTTTCTTTTTTTTATTTAGCTTCACAAAGCATTCTGTAAAACCAGTTCTGAAGTTCAGTTACTCTTGCAGTTACAGCATTCTCTACATATGACTTCAAAAACTTATGCTCAATTGGCGAATAAGAGCACTGAATAAGTGCATATACATTTATATCAGATTCATCTTCCTGCATAAGAACAAAAATTTCGGCTTCTCTTTTTTTGATTCCTCGCACGAAAATATTATCAGGCTTTTTATTGATAATTGCATTTACTGCATATACGTTTCCATTATTCTTATATGTATCTATATTAACATCAAAATTAAGACCGCCTGCAGCCTTATCTTTTACATATAAAGTACCTTTCTCTTTATCATAAATTGATTTCTTGAATATAGGCTTACGTTCTTTTGTATTTGCATCTATATAACTTACACCGTAACATTCTTTATCAAGACCACCAAGCTGATCCAGTTTTTTTAATATCATTGAACAGTCATAACCTTTAGCTTCCTGGCGGGAAATTTTAAGATTAGACTGCACACAGTATTTAACTTCATATTTTTCTGAAAGTTTTTTTATATAATTGTTTTTATATTGTATTTCTGGGAAAAGACGATAATCTGATTTGTAAGAATGAACAATTTTCTTCTCCAAAGAAAATGCATTTACACAAATAGATAGCGACAATAACAACAATAGATATAACTTTTTCATAAGATTTTTGATTATTTTTATTGATGATTATATTTACATCATATTTATACGCAATTCAGTGATAGTATCCTGATCATCAGCATAAATTGAAAAACTATTTTCAAGATTAGAAATCTGTTCCATAATCTTTTTGATCATTATAATACCAAGTCCGCAGCCTTCAGTCATATCTACTGAGTTCATAAAAATTTCTTCTGAAGTTTTATTCTTTGAAAGTTCAATTTTATTACTGATTCTTTTAAGTTCTTCTTTTGAAATAATAGAATTGTTTCTGGTTGTGATTATAAAAGTTTTATTTTCAACTGCATAACGGATTTTAACATAAAATCCAAGATCCTGTGCACACTGTATAAGTTCCAGATGTTTTACCTGGCTCACACCCATTTCCCTAAAGTTCTTCATCCCAAGCTCGTATTGCTCATGTACATTGATATCAAGCTCATTATGAATAAAATATGCACGTTTGATGTTTGCTTTTACACAATTTGAAATTATTTCTTCCATACACAAGCAAAGAAGATTATGAACATTTTCACGATTAATTGATTTTAAGTACATTTCAAGGGATTTATTGATAAATTCTCTGCTCGCGTCGGTAGGGCCTTGCAGCAAAGTTTCGTAGGGCTTGTTTTCAGTTATTGAAGCTTCAATTTTAGAGAAATCATAAAAATCAGAAATATTGATAATACTCACCACTTAATATTATATACCTGTTTTATAGAAAAATAAACCTAAAAAAATCCTTTATTCCTACTTATTTTAATAGCGTTCTCATTTTTCTTGTAAAATGTGACTTCGTCCTTTATAATAGAATAACTATGAAATGGCTTATTATAACCGACAACAAAGACATCGAAACAAAATGCACTGAGTTTATTAACTCTGCCAGCAAAAAAAATAAATCACTCCTTTCTTCTCTTACATTAAAAGGTATTAAAGAACACAAAAAAAGCTTTAAGGAGCTTGGTGCCTGTATTATCTATGCTACAGACGAAAAGTCTATTGATGCTCCTTTAGGTGCTAGTCTTTCTTCAATCTTTGGATTTTTCGCAAGTGATGGAATCAAAGTATATACTAACGTAAAATTACTTTTTGATGATCCTGTTTTTGGAAAGGATAATGGTGTTGGTTGTAAGAATGTAGACGAGCTCTATGAAAAGTTTACGCAGGACTACAATACAATTTCTGATGAAGCCAGTATGCGTCTTGCAAAGCAGAAACTTCTTGACCGTGGTATTCCATACACAGCAGACTGCTTTGGTACTTATATTGCAAAGAATAAACCTGAAATTGTTCATGAATTCCTTGAAGCTGGAATGAGCATTAATGCACGTGATGACACAGGAACTCCAATGCTCAACATTGCCTGCCGCAACGACAACTTTGAATTTGTTGAAATGATTTTTGATCTTGGTGCTGAACTTAATGCAGTTTCTGAAGATCGTGGATACACAGCTGTCATGGATGCTGTATGGCGTGGTAATGAGAAGATTACTAAGTATCTTATTTCAAAGGGTGCAGATCTTAATACAATCAATAAGGAAGGTCAGAATAATCTGATTCTTGCAGTTGGTGCAAACAGAGAGTCTCTTGTAAAACTCCTTGCAGAAAACGGTGCAGACCCAGATGTAAAAGATATGATGGGAATGAGTGCTTATAACTACGCAGTTCTGTTCAAAAAGCAGCGTCTTGTAGAAATCCTGGAACCTTATCACAAAGCACAATAAAACTTAGACGAAATTATAAACAACGTCATCCTGAACTTGTTTCAGGATCTATAATAAAAAAGGCCCGGAAGATTGATGGATTATCTTCCGGGCCTTAGTTTTTTTTCAATTAAAAATTTATTATCTGTCTGGTCCTAAACCCCCTCCCGTTTGCTTAGAACCTAGAACCTATAACCTGATTTATCGCTTCAAGCTCAATACTGTTTCAAGCAGTGTATCAGCAGTCTGAATTGTCTTAGCATTAGACTGGAATCCACGCTGTGTTACGATCATATCAGTCATCTGTTCAGAAAGGTCTACGTTTGACATTTCCAAAGCACCAGCCATCAAAGTACCTTTACCGGCAACTCCTGATTCACCAATGCGTGCCATACCAGAGTTGTTAGACTCTACGTAAGTGTTGTCTCCGGCTTTTTCAAGACCGCGGTCGTTAGCAAAGCTTGCAAGAGCAATCTGACCGATTGTGCGGTTTGTACCATTTGAGTACACACCAGTGATAATTCCGCTTGAGTCAATCTTGAAGTTATCAAGATAACCCATTGTATATCCGTCCTGATAGAAAGCCTTTGTTGTAGACTTTGAAGCAGACTGTGTAATTGTATCCTTGAAAGAACCGATTGTTCCAAGGTTGATGTTCATTGTCTGGCGATAAGGATTTCCTTCTGCATCAGGATTTGATTCAGCAACTGCAAAAGAAGTCTGAATTACAATCTGACCTTCAGGATTTGTGATATTTCCAGCTGTGTCTGTTACAGACTCAAGAGCGCCGTAGTTATCAAAGTTTACAAGGAAAGTATTTCCCATACCGTCTGTTGTTCCAAGACCAACGCGAGTTTGTGTGTAGTCTGCATTGTCAGCATCAACAAGAACAGTAGCTTCCCACTGATTTGGATTACCAACTACACGGCGGAAAGAAACTGAAAGCATGTGTTCGTTACCAAAACTGTCGTAAATCTTCTGCTCAGTTCCCCATGTTCCTTTATAGATATCGTCTGCACTTGCACCTTCAGCAATTTCTGGAGTGTTCTTGTTCAAGTTGCAGGCAAAGTTTACGTTTGTAGTTTCCTTAGCAGGATCTTTTGATCCTACAGGAATAATAAGGTCTTCTGGAGTTGCAGCAGTAGAAACGAGCATCTGTCCGTTTACCTCTTCTGCCATCCAGCCCTGTACACGCATACCGTTTGCAGGGTTTACTAAAGTTCCGTCGCGGTCAAGACCGAATGCACCGTTACGTGTGTAGAACGACTCTTCACCACTCTTCAAGAGGAAGAAACCGTTACCCTGAATTGCAATATCAGTTGAAACACCTGTTGACTGAAGGTTACCCTGTGTAAAGATGTTATCAATTGAGGCAACAGTCATACCAAGTCCAACTTCCTTAGGGTTTACACCACCAAGCTCGTCAGTAGGTTTTGCGGCACCACTCATCTGCTGGCTGATCATATCCTGGAAGTTTACGCGGCCACGTTTAAAGCCGTTTGTATTAACGTTGGAAATGTTGTTACCAATTACGTCCATTCGTGTCTGGTGATTCTGAAGTCCTGAAACTCCAGAATAAAGTGATCTCATCATATGCTAATTCCTTCCTTCCTACCCGATTAGTCAGCGTATACCGCTTTAATTTTATCCATGCTGTAATACATGCCGTTCACAATGATCTGTGGATTTTCCCCGCGGGTTGCCCCTTCCACAACACCCTGAACTGATGTATCACCTATTTCCAGTTCAACTGTCTTACCTAAAGTGGCTGCAGCTTCTGAGCTGTTAATATATGAAGCCATTCTCGAAAAGGATGTACTCATGTTTGTCATCTGTTCCAGGGAACTGAACTGAGCCATCTGGGAAATAAACTCTGTATTTTCCATAGGGCTTGTTGGATCCTGGTTCTGCAGCTGGGTAATAAGCAGCTTCAGAAAATCATCCTTTCCCAATTCGTTGGAAGTTTTTCTTCCTTCCACAACAAGCGTTTTGTTATAGTTGTTTACCGCATTTTCAACGGCAAACATATCGCTTGCACTCATTTGAGTGTTAATGCTGTTTTGTGTATTAAGTAGTTCCATCATTCTCCTCAATTTACACTTTTTTTATGCGGTGGTTGAGCCTGTCGAAACTACCGCATTATCGCTAAAGGTGGTTTCGACGTGCTCAACCACCAACCATTTTTATATCGTCACCTTAAGCAACGATGTTTACAGAATAATTCGAAATATCTTCTGCATTATCAAAAATGTCGTCTAATTCAGCGCTAAGCCCCTCTGCTGAACTTCCGTACACTCTCTGTGCAAAGAGATTTCTGCCATCATCCTGACCATTAAATCCCATATTCTGATTGAACGAACCACCGTTGTTCATTGCAACGTCAAAGTTCGCAGCATCAAATCCGTTCTTAATGAATGCTTCACGTAATGTTTCTGCATTATCTTTGAATACCTGAAGAGCTTCTTTAGTTGCTACAGTAATATGTCCGCTCAAAGTTTTTCCATCCAGAGAAAGATGAATCTTTACATTTCCAAGATCATCCGGATGCAGTACAAGATTAATTGTTCCCTGGTTGTTATCTTTAAGAACGAGGTTACCAGCTTTTACAAACTCCGGTGCAACATTATGAAGCTGGTTAGAAAGCATTGCCTGGAAATTAGATCCGTTTGAAGCGGCAGTTTGAGTATTCAAAGAAAGTACATCTGCTTCTGCATTTGGATTTAATTCAACAGACATTACTGCTGTATTATCATTTGTAAGTTTTATATCAGAAGTTTTGATTGAAGATTTTTTGCCGTCCTCAGCTTCTGCAACAACTTTTGTACGTTCATCTTCAACTGTGATTTTTCCTTCTTTATCAAGAGTAAACTGTTTTTTAGTTTTATCCTGATTTTCAGAAAAATTAAATTCTGTATCTGAACTGCTTTCTTTAGTCTGAAGGTTATTTACAGCCATCTCTGCACTTGACTCAACATTTACAGTAAGTTCAGAAGCATCATTTTCATCAGCAGAAACCTTTATTTCGGCATTTTCTTCAGATTTAATTGAGTTCTGTGCAGCTGCAACGAGTTTTGCAGAGTTGTCGTCTGTTTCAACATTTTTAGTAATTTCATCCAGACGTGAAAAATCTTTATCAGAAAGCTTTTTATTCTTAGAATCTTTAGCTTCTTTTGATTCAGCCTTGGCAGTTTTCTTTTCATCTGATGAATTTTTAACTTCAAAATCAGATTTTTTTACTGCTTTTCCTTTTGAATCAGATTTTTCAGAGACCTTAGTATCCGATTTTTCCTGGGAATCAGTCTTTTCTACAGTTTTTTCTGAAATTTTCTCAGGTTCTTTTTCATCTAAAGCCTTGTTTTCAGAAGTTTTCTCTGCTACATCAGTTTTTTCAGTCTTTGCTGCATCAGAAACTTCAGAAACAGGACGTTCTGTCTGTGCAGAATTAGACTCAGGCTTTGAGATTTCTGCATTATTAAAGGATGCAAGATAATCAGAAAAACTTACTGATGGCTGAATAGGAGAATCTTTTACTGTATTAGATAACTGTAATTCCTGAAGTTGAGTCGGATTTACGATGATATCTGTGATTGCCTGATATGACACTTGGCAAATCTCCTTAATCCGTTGAAGATTTGCCAGTTCTGAATGCTAGTCCAGGGACTCAGGCTTACTAAGCATCTTCCGCTGTATTTCTGCAGCCCGGTCAGATGGCATTAAAGAAAGCCAGTACGAACCCATAGATGAAGAACCTTCGGCGGCTGCAATCTCTTCGACTTTGCGAAGGACGTCAATTACTGTCTGATCATCCATCGCAACAAGAATGTCAACCGCAGCTTGAGGTCTCATACCATTCAGATTTCTTGCAATCTGTTCAACGTTTATATTCTTATCATCGTATTTTTTTACTTTGAGGTTAAATGTTTTTTCTCGTTCTTCCTGATTTTTTTCACGCTCAGCAAGCTCTGCACTAACCTGTTCATTCTGTTTTTCTACAGCTTCAATGTCAGATTCACGCTTATCAAGCTCTTCTTTGAAAATATCAAGAGCTTCACGCTGCTTTCTGAGACGATCTTCATCAAGATTTGCTACGAGAGGACGAGACTGGGTGGTAGTTGTTGAAGTTTGTGGTGATTTTTTCATTATCTTATAAACCGGTGAGAAGATTGATTTAACATGTACAACACCAAGATAATCAAACCATAAAAGCCCACCGGCTAAAAGAATGAGAATTATAATCAACAGAACAAAAGACTTACCTAAAGACTTTTTGAAAGACATAGTTTTTTCACTCCACCCAAGTGTCATTCTGAATTTATTTCAGAATCATTAAAAAATTATATCACATAAAGTTCAATCAATCAAACTTTAATCGATGAGTCCCGAAATTGCAGCACCGAGAGTAATATCATTCTCGCAAGATACAATGTTCCAGTAGATTCCAAGCTGACGTGTAAGTACTTCATCAAGATATCCGTAAACACGTTCACGAACCTTGTAAGTCTTAAAGAATGTTGTACCGTCACACAAAATACAGATTGGTTTTGCAGAATTCTTTCCTGCTCCAGTCTTTACTGCACAGGCAGTAAGGATTGCAGCAGAATAACGAGCTGAACGTTCTGCAATTGCATCCAGAATCTGGAACATCTTATCTACATCTTCGTCAGTTGCAACTTCACTTGCAATCTTTCCAAGTACACAGTTTGCATCATATGGATGATGAAGGAACTTATCCATTTCAATAAGGGTAAGAGTTTCAAGCGCATTGATTGCAGCAGCAGTTTTTTCTGTAAAGAGACCTTCTTTAGCTGCTGCCTTAAGAGCGAACCAAGAAACAGGTCCAAGATAAGCACCAGAACAAAGCTTTTCAAGATAGAAAGTACCAGGCTTTACAGTTGTTTTATCAAAATCAACATCAAAGTCTGAGCGGTTTACTTTAAGGAACTTACCGCTTTCACAAACTACAATCTGCTGTTTGATGTTGCAGCAGTCGCAGTCTGGCTGAATGTAAGCAGCGTTCATACCAGTTCCAAGAATAAAGCCGATGTTTGAAGAATAGCGGTCACCGTCTTCTGCACATGCAGCACCTGCAAGAAGAGCTGCTACTGTATCGTTACAAAGTGTAATGCGTTTAATGCTGTTCCAGCCGTGTGCGGCTAATGCTTCCTTAAGGCATGCTCCAACTTTTGAGCCTACAACCTCAGGAGCTTTAACTTCCTTAGAGAAACCAAGAAGAACGCCGTCTCCATCTTCCTGAATTTCCATTGGATATGAGAAACAGAAACCAATTCTGTCTGATTTATTCTTAAGATGTTCAAGATTATTTGCAATCTGTTCAAAGAAGTCTTTGCGTGAAAGTTCTTTTTCAACGCCAGGCATACGTGTTTTTTCCATATCAGAAATTGATGGAACGCCAGCGTCATCAAAAGTAACAAGGCAGGAACGGAAGTTTGTTCCGCCTGCATCAATTACAATAACAGACTTACCTTTTGCAGAAGTTGCAGGAGGATTACAGAAAGTACGAATCATATCCTGATCCGCACCTTCTTTTTTGAGTCCTTTTTTCATATCGTCCAGAATAGCCTGAGCGACAGTTAATACATCAACATGATTTACAAAATTATGTGCTGAAAGAAAAGCACTTACCTGATTATTCATAATAGTTTTTTCCTGTATTTTTTAGAGTTAATCTATTATACAGTGTTTTACCTATTATGGCAAATATCGGGTAAGTGCTTATATCAGAGTGTCTGAACTAATCAGTTAGACCTTAAACTCATCAATCTGCTTACCAATCTTAACGATTGAATCCTTCATACGGTCTGAAACCTCTGTAAGAACAGCACCAGTTTCATTGATTTTCTGGGCACCTACAGACATTTCGTCCATACTGCCCTTCATTTCAACTGTTACGTCCTGCAGCTGCTGTACTTCAGAAAGAATAAGTTTATTTCCTTCCTGCATTTCATCAGAAGCACTGCGAACTTCCTGTGTACTGTCATTCATAAGCTTAAGGGCTTCAAGAATCTGTTTAGAACCTTCAGTCTGCTCTTCCATTGCGGTACGAATCTGCATAACAAGCTGATCTGTATCTGCAAGCTCATGAGATACCAGAGAGAAAGTCTTACTTGCATCAGAAGAAGCACCAACTACTTCGGCAATAGCTTCCATAATCTGATTCAACTGGTTAGAAATCTGAGTTGACTGCTGAGAAGAAGTTTCTGAAAGCTTACGAATTTCATCTGCAACGACAGCAAAGCCCTTACCTGCGTCACCCGCATGAGCCGCCTCAATTGCCGCATTCATGGCAAGAAGGTTTGTCTGTTCTGCAATATTTGCAATGGCAAGGTTGGCATCTTTCAAGGATTCAGACTGATTTTCAATTGCCTGAACCTTCATACTTACAGCCTCAAGTTTTTCAAATCCTTCAGTTGAGTGAGTCTGAAGCTCACCAAAAGATTCATTCATCTTTTCCATAGACGAACTTACAGCATTAATATTTCCAATCATCTCTTCAACAGCAGAAGAAGCTTCTGTTACTCCAGATGACTGTGTTTCAATCATCTGATTAAGAGAATTAATGTTTGCAGAAATTTCATCTACTGCACCAGCTGTCTGATCAACACAGGTTTTCTGATTATCAAGCTGCTGACGGAAGCTCTCAATATTTGCAAGAATCTGATGAATAGAAGTTGCGGTATCCTGAGCACTTGAAGACATGTCCTCTCCGGCAACCCCAAGTTCATTTTTTGACTCTTTTACATCAGAAATAATATTCTGCAGCTTTGCCGTAAAATCGTTAAATCCTTGTACTACTAAACCAATTTCATTATTTGATTTTACTTGGATACGCTGAGTAAGGTCTGCGTTACCCTGAGATATTCCAATAATAGCATTTTTTACAATATTAAGTGGTTTAAATGATATTACAAGAACAAGAGCACCAACAATAGTAATAATTACCATTGAAAAGAGTGCAAAGATAACAGAGGTATTTGCAATTTTCATACCAAGAGAATCTACAATAGAGCCTGGTACTGAAAATCCAAACCCCCATGGAGTTCCACTAATTCCACTGTAAACAAAAAGATCTTCCTTACTTCCTGCAAAAGAATTAATCCATGAATAACCTTCTTCACCATTTACCATTTTCTGACAGAGTTCACCATAATCTTCATGTCCTTCACCAGGATTCTTAATCAGATTAGCATCTTCTGTTGCATAAGGGTGATAAATAATTCCGCCGTTATGATCAAGTACGAACATCCACACTTCTTCTGGAAGTTCTATACTCTTAATAGGTTTAATAAGCACATCAATGTTGATTACGCCGGCAAGCATTGCAAAAAGATGGCCTTTTTTATCATAAACAGCTCGGGTAATATGAATAACTTTATTACCGGTTGTTTTAGAAATAACAGGATTATCTATATATCGAAGTTTACCGCCAAACATAATTGCCTGGAAATAATCTCGTTCTGAAATATTTGTGCGTGTTCCATTATCGTTATAAGACAATCCGTTTGGATCACAAAGCATAATATAATCAAAATCATTACTTCGGATCTCCGGATGCTCCTGAAGCCATTTTCCGGCAAGGTCAAAATCACCCTGATCCATAATGTCCGCATTTACATATGCATCAAGTTCCTTAAAATAACTGTCAATTGTTCGTTCCAAAGATAAATTGATTGCTTTTGTAAGCATTACATAGCTTTCAACATGGTCTGCACGTGATCTGTTCTTTGCAAGTTTGCTTAGAGCAAAAATCTGCAATGCAGTTAATGATATAAAACCTATACAAATTGCAATTAATACACTTACAACAAGGCTAGATCTTCTTTTTTTTTCACTCATGAAATACCTCTCTAAAGTTAAGCAAAAATATTTTGTAAACAGTATTTTTAAATGATTTTCACAAATGATTTTCTTAAATATAAATAATATTTTTAAATAGAAATAAATAGATCTTTCTAATAGTCTAATACGAAATTCCAATAAATCAACAAAATTTTGTGAAAAAATCATAATATTTTTCTATAAATATTTATTATTATTCGTATTGACCCATTATTCTTATCTGCGTATTATAAAACCCTATGCTTGACCTTGAATCCCTTAAAAAAGAACTTAATCCTCAGCAGTACCGCGCTGTAACTACAACAGAAGGCGCAATTCTTATTATTGCAGGTGCCGGCAGCGGTAAAACCCGTGTAATTACCTTCAGAATTGCACACATGCTTGATAAGGGTATTCCTCAGAGTTCAATTCTTGCCCTAACCTTTACTAATAAAGCTGCAAAGGAAATGGCAGACCGAATTAAAACTCTTACAGAAAAGAAACTTCAGAACCTTACAGTGTCTACCTTCCATGCCTTTGGCGTGAAGATTCTCCGTCAGGACATAGACAAGCTTGGATGGCGTGAAAACTTTTCAATTTATGATGAAACAGACCGTGTTGCTCTTATTAAAGAATGCGGCCGTGAACTTAAGTTTTCACCAGAAGCTATGGATATCTACACAATCGGAAATCTTATTTCAAACATCAAAACCGGCCGTAAAAACTGGGAAACTGCAAACGATATGTACCGCCCTCTTTATGAGCTTTATCAGGAAGGCCTTAAGCTTTATAACGCAGTAGATTTTGATGATCTTATTGTTCTTCCTATTAAACTGTTCCGCGAATATCCTGAGGTTCTTGCCCGTTACCGTGAACGCTATAAGTATTTAATGGTAGATGAGTTCCAGGATACAAGTCATCAGCAGTATGAAATGATGCATCTCTTAGCCGACAAAAACGTTGCAGTCGTTGGTGATGATGACCAGAGTATTTACAGCTGGCGTGGTGCCGACTATCAGAATATTGTAAATTTTGAAAAAGATTTTGATGTTACAGAAATCCGACTTGAACAGAATTACCGTTCTACCGGTACAATTCTCGAAGCCGCAAACGGTGTAATTTCTCATAATACAAACCGTAAAGATAAAAAGCTTTGGAGTGGAAACGGAGCCGGAAAGCCAATTGAAATCTTTATGCCAGAAAACGAAACTGATGAAGCAGACTTTATTGCAGAATCTATTCTTGGAATTGCCGTAGAAGAAAAACGTAAATATGATGATTTCGGTGTACTGATGCGCGCAAATACTCAGAGCCGTTTTATAGAAGAAGTCTTTTTGCAGAATAATATTCCATATACTATGAGCGGTGGTACTTCTTTCTTTGAACGCAAGGAAATAAAGGA
>JAEEGJ010025114.1_pt1 | contig 12259 bp, 10 predicted proteins | sample 8958761 | NCBI WGS metagenome assembly JAEEGJ01 (sample SAMN16246546, study PRJNA631951) | gut metagenome | biome: gut microbiome; feature: rumen; material: RS-attached | host: Bos | place: Iran: Karaj | collected 2018-10 | reverse complement strand
AGACATATTCTTCGTTCTCATCTGCAATGATGATATTGTACTGTGGAGTTTCATGAGGAGTAGGCGAGAGGAAAGAAGCCCAGCCGTCTTTATGAGATTTTGCCGGAGTCCATTCCAGAGAATCGTCGTATTTATCCCAGCCCACAAACTCACCACGCTCGCCATGACCAAAACCATACCAGCAGAGCTTTGAACATTTTACGATATCAATATCCTTATGGTCCACAAAATGATAACCTTCCGGAAGCTCGTAATTCAGTTCATTCTTAAAATCAAAAATCATGTCTTCATATTCATAAACCTGTTTGAAGCCACGCTTTGCTGCTGCATCCTTTAAGAACTGCTGCCCATCCGAAAATACAAACTGCTGCTCACCATTAAAATGAGGCATAGTGGTAACGGCATATTCAATAAGCTCGTCTGCAAGAAATTCATACCCCTTGCGAACATTGAAATAAATATCTGTCACCGGTGCTTCGTAATAAGCAAAAGCAACAACCTTATCGCCATCGAACCAGAAGCGGTCCAAAAAAGAATATGACGAATCCATCCAGGTTGCAGTAAGTGCATATTCAAAAAACGGCGCCGGCCGTCCACTGTCATTTTTCCAGTCGTAAGTTTCTACGAGGAAATCCCACACCAGATTTATATCTGATAACATTTGAAATTGTTTTGTTGTGATATTCATAGTTTTTTTATTCTCCTTAAATTTCTATAGGAGGGGAAAGCCTTCCCCTCGCACAAGCCATTCAATTCCAGATTCTGTTTGATCTACACCTGGGTTGCGGTTGGTCATAACTATTGAGATTTCTTTGGTGCGATAGTTCATTTTGAGCATGCACTGAGCATTTTCGCCCCAGCCTTGAGAAACCAGAATGTCCTGTCCGCCTATGAATAAACCAAGGCCTGTCCAGGAAAAATCTTTTACAGGAGTTGCCATTTCCTTTGCCAGACTTGAGGCTAAGAAATTGCCTTGTCCATTCAGCGAAGCAACAAAGGCTTTTGCAATTGCAAGAAGTTCTTTTGGTGTGGTCCACAGTCCGGATGCAGCGAGGTCTGGAATGACAGGGAATCTTCCTGGGATTGGATTTCCTTCATCATCATAACCGGTTGCCATTTTGTTTTCAAAGCGCTCTGCATTTTTTGAGGAAATAAAGAAAGTGCTTTTAAGCTGCAGCGAATCAAAAATCATTTCCTTTGCAAAATCTTCAAAAGGTTTCTGACTAATTTCCTGAACAAGCAGCTGCAGTACGCAGTAGCCGGCATCTGAATAATCAAAGGCAGTTCCCGGATTTTTTTCAGAGCAGGCCGGACGATTATTGTAAGAGGTTTTTCCATCAAGAATATCTATAAGTGTAATTTCTGGATTGCCGCGACGAAGACCATAAAAAGCATCTTCGCCATCAAGGATTCCTGCAGTGTGACATAGAATTGCCCTGATAGTGGCACTGCTTTCGTTGCCGTCAGACATTCGCAGCTTCCATTGCTTCAAATACAGATTCGCCGGTTTATCAATATCAATCAGTTTCTGTTCATGCAGCTTCATAACGCAAAGCGCAGTAATAAATTTTGAAATAGAACACGCAGGAAAAATAGTGTTCTCATCAACTACGACTTTGTTTTCTATATCTGCAAATCCAAAATACTCTTCTGCATACTCGCCGGCAGCATTCACCCAGGCACAACCAATTCCAGGAAATCGTTCGATAATCTGATTTTTCATTTGCTACTCCTGTTTACGAATTCATCAGATCGTTTAATGTGTCATCAACAGGTACCGGAACCCAGTGTCCTTCCATACAAGTCTCAGGATTGAGTGATTTGATTTTTGCTTCAAGTTTCTTGCACAACTCCATGTCTTTGATTCCTGTCATAAAATCATCGCAGGTAGAATCTCCGAGGAAGAGCACTTTGTCTTCTTCAATAAAAACAAGTGTAGAATCCTCAGTATGAGGTGCTTCGCTTTCTACAATGCGAACCTTACAGCCGCCAAGGTCCAGTGTCATTTCACCAGAAAACAAAATGTCCGCAGGAACAACAATCACTTCCTTGCCGCCCGCATATTCTTTTCTGATACTTTCATGAATAGCAAGAAACTCAGCCGGGCCGTTAGTTTCAATTTTGTTTTTCCATTCAAGCAGATGACCGTTTGTCTTTTCGTTCGCAATGCATAAACCTTTTACTGCATGCATACCAAAAGTGTGATCCCAATGCCAGTGAGTAAGAACTGTGAGCGACGGTAACGGCAAGCCTTCTTTTTCAAGTAACGAATAAAATTCCTTTACATGAATATCAGAATGCCCCGCATCAATTGCAAGACTCCAGTTTTCACCCTTTACATATCCAAGATTCGGACGATCTCGCTCTTCTTCATATGGCATGTACCATATATGTTTTGATAGTTTTTTAAGTTCCATTTTTTTCTCCTCACTTTTGCCATGCCAAACTTTTAAAATCTTTTAGCAAATGCAACAGTTCCAGAACATTCCTCAAATCCATTTTTCTTGTAGAATTTGTATGAAGGAAAATCTCTCTCTGTCAGTAAGAAAATTTGATTCATTCCAAGCTGCTTGATTGCTTTTTCGATTTCTGAAATAAAAAAAGTTCCAGCCCCTGCACCCTGTCTGTCTGTCTTGATACAAAATTCTTCAATGATATATTCAGTTCCCGAATACCAGTGCTTTATATAACCCATGGAAACTCCAATAAACTCGTCATCATCATACAAACCATAAGTCAATGAATGATTATGTCCAATGAGATCAATGATACACAAATCCAGCTGATTTTTATCTGACCAGTCGTCAAACCATGGAGCTTGCGTGAAAACACTTAAAAACAAATCCTTAATGATTTCTTTATCATTTACATTTAATCTTTTTATGCTAAGCATATTTCCTCCAATTTTTTTATAAATCTAACAGCATGTAAACCAGTTCCTGAAAGCCAGTTGTTCGGGAATTAAAGCCTTTTGGATTTCGGCCCCATTCCTTAAAGCCAAGGCTCTTATACAAAACTAACGCTCGTTCGTTATCTGCGACAACATTCAATTCAAGCTGAACATATCCGGCTTCTTTTGCACATTGAATACAGGCATTTATAAGTGCTTTTCCAAGACCAAGTCCCCAATATTCTTTAAGAATGCTGATGCCCAATTCGGCGCGGTGCTTAAGTTTAAACTTCTTACCCACAGCCTCGATGCCAGCCGACCCAACAATTTTTCCATCAACAATCGCAACAATTTCTATTTCGTCTGGACTGCTGGTTTTGTCGATTAAAAACTGAGCTTCCTGCTCCGGGTCATAGCTATTTTCATCGGGGTAGGAGAGAAGGTAATCAGTTTCTGCATGAGTAAGATTGAATACTTCAAAAACCTCTTTGCCATCTGCCTTATCTCCATTTCGAAGCAAAGCTTCTTTACCGTTTTTTAATATAACTTTCTGATTGTATTTCATTACTTCTCCAATAGTTTTACAAATCCCAGCCCTTGTAACGATTCTTCTGATACTCCCTTGTAAACTTTGCAATCTGCATCATCTTTGCTTTGCCCCATTCGTTTTCCTGATGAAGCTGCTGATAAGTCGCCCACCGTTCTTCACTCAGAGTTCCGTCTGCAAGCGCCGCGAGAACAGCGCAGCCCGGCTCATTAGTGTGAGAACAGTCGTTAAACTTACACTGGTCGAACAGACTCACAACATCAGAGAAGGTCTCATCAATTCCGTCTTCCATGTCGAGCACACCGATTTCGCGAAGACCCGGGGTGTCCATAATCCACACACCACAGTCAAGCTTAACTAACTGTCGGTAGGTTGTTGTATGGCGTCCTTTGCCGTCTGAATCGCGGATGTGATTTACTTTCATAACGTCATCGCCATTCAGAGTATTCAGAAGGGTAGACTTACCAACTCCCGAAGAGCCTACAAGAGCAATGGTCTTATCCTGCTGCAGGTACGGCTTAAGATTTACAATTCCGTAACCAGTATGCGAACTGATGGCAACTACATCAGCCTTATCACAGATTGCTTTTGTGATTTCGACTTTGAGTTCAACATCATCACACAAATCTGCCTTAGACAAAACCACAACGGGCTTTGCTCCGGTCTGCAGCGTAATAGAAACAAATCGGGCAATTCTGTTTTCATTGTAATTCTGGTTCAGCGAGGTAACGATGAATACATAATCAAAATTAGCAACGATAGTTTCTTCCAGAAGATTTTTTACAAAGGCTTCAGCATGGCCGCTACGGTTCGGGCGTTTGAACACGGTGTTACGAGGAAGCACTTCATCAATCAGTGCGTCACCATATTCATTTGTAATAACCTTTACATAGTCACCGACAACGGGCGGCTCTAGTCCGAGATTGTAAAATTTTCCTTTAAGTTTTCCGAGCAATTCTTTGTTTGCGTCGGCCACTACATAATTGCCATCAACCTCAGTACATGGCAAAAGTGTAAACTGATTCTTTTGCACGCATGATACGCGAGCGGTAATAATATTATTTGTTTTCAATTTGATTTCCTAAAATGCAAGAGTTAATAAAGAGAGGCACCCTGTATGTGTTTCGGGATCTCTTTAACCAGTACAGCTCCGCTTTTAGGCAAAAATGTGGGAATGACGTAATGTCTTACATTATGCAATAACAGCGGAGGTCGAAGAGTTAGTAATATCAAAATAAATCATAAGTCTTTCTCAACCTCCTTTTGTGCGACCTTAACGGCCAGATTTCATATTAAGTATATTTCCAACTTATCAAAAACTTTTTTGTTAATCAAGTTGTTTTTTTTGTTTTATGCTTCTTCGGCCAGTAATTCTGAGAGATAGAAAAGAATAGCGCACTCGTTTTCCTGCCAGATGCGAAGGCTTCGTTTTACGGCGCAAACAAGATAGCCTTTTGTAGTTTTGCCTTTTCTGATTCTGGAAATTAAAACAGTTTCAAAGCCGTTTGAAGTAAGGCTTTTGTAGAAAATTGGAGAACGCTTTTTAATCAGATCGAGGGTGCTTTCAGAAAATAAATCTTCTTCCATTACGTCAGGTAAATCTGATGCATCTGCACAGAAGGATTTATCCAAAACTGCACGCATTTTTCCATCATCAGTTACATAAAACAGGTCGTGAATCTGAAGAACATCATTAAGCTGAGGAAGGGCTTTAAGAAGTCTTTTTTCAAAACCTTTTTCATTTTCAATATCCTGCTTGAGTTTATGCATGCTTGTAAAAATGCCGTTGTTTGCAATTTTTCGGATTTCAATATCCTTATGTTTTGCTTCGTTGTAAATAGTGAAGCAGTTGCGGCCCTTGTTTTTACCAAGGTAGAGCATTTTATCAATCAGACTGAACAAATCATTAAAATCTTTTGAATCTTCTGGGAAAGAAGCACAACCAGCAGTTCCTGTAACAAAGGCGGCTCCGTTTCCAAAATAAACTTCTTTACGCAGCACAGTTGAACTGTTGTACATTTCCTCAAAGAACTTAAACTTATCTTCTTTTGTGATGTGTTTGAGGTCTATAAACAAAATCTCATCACCGCCGAATCTACCTGCAAGACCATAGCCATCTGTAAATTCAACCAGTCCTTTTGTGATGGAAGTAAGAACCTTGTCGCCTGCTGTATGGCCGTAGGTATCATTTATGAACTTAAAATTATCAAGATCTATGATTGTGAAGGTGAACGGTGTGTTTTCTGCTATCAGGGACTGAACAAATCTTATGACGTAGGCGCGGCTTAAAAGACCGGTGAGCGGGTCTAAGATTTCTGCCAGGCTGATTTCATCAATTATTTTATCAAAGAATTTATATTTTCTGAGTTCTTCAATTGTGTAAAGAACCTGTGAGCCATCATTTTTATTTCTACGGCGAACTACATCAGTAATATCAACAAAGCTGCCTACAAGACCAACAATTTCATTTCCAATAGAAAGCGGGCGTTTTGAAGCAATAATGTCGCGTTCTTCACCACGGATTATGCATTTGCCCTGAACCTTGTAGGTGCTTTTTCCAGCAAGAACAGCGAGCTCGTCCTGCTTGTAAGGTTCAGGGTCTGTATGCCAGCCCATATCCTCATCATTCTTTCCAATAAGAACATCTGCTGACTCAAAACCGTAATAATCAAGAAATGCCTGATTTACACCCAGAAATCGTCTGTCTTTATCCTTCCAGAAAACACAATCCTGGGAAGTATTGATAATGCTGTCGAAAATATCGCCCGTCATTTTCATAAAAACTGTATCCTGAATAACTCTCCTTATAACAAATAATTATAAATGATGAAAAAAGCATCCGCAAGAAAAATTTGCTATATAGAAAATATTAAATTGTAAATCTGAATATGTATGTTATACTTGTAAGGTACGAGGTGTTTATGAATATTTATGGTATTTTTATGCTTTTTTTCGGCCTTTCTACTGTAATAGGTGTTCCACTTCTTTCGTCATTTCAGGTTACACAGATTAAAGGTTCAGATTATGCAGACTGGCTTTCTGGTCTTGGTGCAACCCTTGGCCCGGCTTTTTTAATAGTCATCATTGTATCCATAATAGCTTATAAGGTAATGGAGCCGCTGATTCAGGCAATCAAAAAATCAGAGACTCGTGAGCTTACCCGCGATGAACGCGCACAGGCAAGTAAGGTTCTTAAAAAACTTAAGATTGTCACAATTACTTCACTTGTAATCGGATATCCAATTGGTAACGGAACTACAATCATCATCAAAACTCTGGCAGGAAAAGTAAATTATTCTGTAAGAGATATTGCGATTATCATGGTTCTGATTTTCCTTTATGCAATCATTTCTGTTGATTATTGTGTTACCTGTTTTACTGCTGTTGCTCATCACGAGCTTGAAAAATTGAGAATCAAAACTACAGAAGGAATGAAGACAAGACCATTCTCTGTTACTGTTTCAAGAATTCTTGTTGCAATCATTCTTACCTGCTGCTGGCATTTGTTCTGCTGCGGTTATAGTGCAATCCGTCATGGCTGGACCATGGATGTCTTTTTAAAGAAGGTTATTATTGCATATCTTTATGGATTTGTATTTACAGAGCCTCTCTTTATTATGGTTCTTCATTCTCTGCGAACCCGCTTCCGTGACACAATTAATCAGATTTCTTCTCTTAGACAGAAGGGTGACCTTGTATCCCGCCTCAGCATCAGTACCTTCGATGACTTTGGTGTTGTAATGACTGAAATGAACAAGCTGATGGACTTCCTTAAGCTTTCTATTTCAACTCTTAAGCTTGAAAACACAAAGGTTGATGTTGACGCGAGTGAACTGCTTGCAGTTACAGAAAACTCGTTCTCTGGAATTACTCAGATTGTATCGACCTTTGAAAATATGGCAAAGCAGAATACTCAGCAGGAACAGCTGCTCGAGGCTGCAAAAACAAACATCGCTAAGCTTAATGAAAAGGCTTCAACTGTAAATCAGATTATGGAGATTCAGGCTGAATCAGAAAAGCAGAATGCACAGGCCGTTGAAGAAATGGTTGCTAACCTTTCAGAAATTACTGACCTCATTGAAAAGGCACAGGTGCTCTCTCAGGAGCTTACTGCAGAGTCTTCTACCGGTAGAACCGAAGTAGGAAGAAGTAAGGTTGTAATCAACGACATTTCTGAAAAGTCTAAGAAGATGAGTGACGTAATCAAGGTAATCGATACAATTGCTAATCAGACAAACCTTCTTGCGATGAATGCTGCAATCGAGGCGTCACATGCGGGCGAGGCCGGAAAAGGTTTTGCGGTTGTTGCAGGAGAAATCAGAAAGCTTTCAGAAGACACTCAGAAGTCTGCGCGCGATATCAATACAATCATCAGCGAAATTGTTGCTGTTATTGAGACCGGCGAAAAGAGCATGACTGATACTCAGAATGCGTTCGGAAAAATCAGCGAGAAGATTAATGTTCAGTCTCAGGCTGTCGGTGAAATCTCTAAGTCGATTGTTCTTCAGTCTGATAAGGCAAACAACGTTCTTGCAAACACAAGCGAAATCACAACTAAGATTTCTGAAGTTAATGAACTTATTAAGAGTCAGACAAAGTATACCTCTGAAATCAATAATGGTATTGAAGATATCGTAAACCTCGCTGCTATTGTAAACGGTGCAATGACAGAATCTGATATCGTTATTAAGGATTTCCAGAGATCGTTCATGACTGTAAAAGATAAGGCTGAACAGAACAAAGAGTCTGTACAGCGCATTACAAACGAGTTGGATAAGTTCGTGATTTAATCAGCGGACTTGACCGGTGAATCTTTTTTTACATATTATGTCTCTCATGAAATTCACCTTCAAACAATTCATAGTGCCGAACTTCGGCAAACGTCTTGCATTTATGCTGCCCGCAGTTATTCTGATGGGCGTATTTGTTTCTATTCTTGTTGAAATTGGCTGGGGAACTGACCCTGCAAGCTTTATGAACCTGAACATTGCCAGCACACTTGGCTGGGGCCTTGGAAATACCGAGGTTCTTGTTTACGGTCTCATGCTCATTTTCACTTTTATTTTTGGCGCAGAAATGATAGGCTTTGGAACTCTTGCCAATATGATTCTGATTGGTTATGTAATTGACCTTTGCCGCTGGATCTGGAAAAACATTGGTTTTGCTCAGTTTATTTACGACGGCAGCTTTGCAGTCCGCGCTGTAATTTTTGCGGTTACTCTGCTTCTTTTTGTTGTGGTTGCATCAATCTACATTAATGCTCAGATGGGTGTAGCCCCTTATGACGCGATTCCTAACATTTTGAGCGGATGGATTACTGTTATTCCGTTCTTTGTAATAAGAATCTGTTTTGATTTAGCAGCTGTAGGAATTGGAGTGATTGCGGGAAAATTAAACCCTGAAGGAATTCAGGGTTCGATTATTGGTTCAATTTTAATGTCTTTGTTACTGGGACCAGTGATTAGTTTAGTGGGCAAGCCACTTAAAAAGATACTGTAAAAATTTACCGGTGGTTGAGCCTGCGGTCCCTGAGCCTGGTCGAAGGGTCGAAACTACCGGTACGATTTCTGCGGTGGTTTCGACAAGCTCAACCACCGTATTTTCTGTCTAATTATCCAATCAACGGCTTCTGCTTCTTGCTTACTGGCTCGCAAGTCAGAACTACGCCGAGCTTTTTGAAGATCTTGCGGTCTACCTCGCTGAGCATAACTGTTGTGTGAACCTGGCAGCCGCGAAGATTTGGAAGCTGATCCAGAGCCAGACGGCAATTCTCATCAGTTTTAGAAAGCATTGCAAGAGCAACAAGTACTTCGTCTGTATGAAGGCGAGGGTTGTTTCCGCTCAAATAAGTTACCTTCATCTTCTGAATAGGTTCAATCATCTCTTTTGGAATCAGCTTAAGCTTATGATCAAGACCTGCAAGATGCTTTGTCGCATTCAAAATAAGTGCGGCAGAAGTTCCAAGCAAATCTGAAGTTTCTGAAGTAATAATTGTACCGTCTGCAAGCTCAATAGCAGCGCAGATAGTCTTTGATTTAGCGGCACGCTCTTTTGCAGCAACTGTAACCTTGCGGTCATCTGTTGTAACGCCGGCCTGCTTCATCAAAAGCTCAATCTTATCAACTTCTGATTCATCTGCATTGCCTTCTACAAGGCGGTTCAGTGTTTCATAATAGCGGCGGATAATTTCCTGCTTACTTGCTTCGCAGCAGGCATCATCATCAAAAATACAATAGCCGGCCATATTAACACCCATATCTGTTGGAGACTTGTATGGGTTATCGCCGTAGATTCCTTTGAAAATAGCATCAAGAACCGGGAAAATCTCAATATCGCGGTTGTAGTTTACTGTTGTCTTGCCGTAAGCCTCAAGGTGCCATGGGTCAATCATGTTTACGTCGTTGAGGTCTGCAGTTGCAGCTTCGTAGGCAAGGTTTACAGGATGCTTAAGCGGAAGGTTCCAGATTGGGAAAGTTTCAAACTTAGCGTATCCGGCTTTAATTCCGCGCTTATTTTCGTGATAGAGCTGGCTCAAGCATGTAGCCATTTTTCCACTTCCAGGTCCTGGAGCAGTAATTACTACGAGTGGACGGGTTGTTTCAATATAATCGTTCTTTCCGTAACCTTCATCACTGTCGATGAGGGCAACATTAGAAGGATAACCAGGGATTGTGTAGTGGAAATAAGCCTTAATTCCCATCTTCTTGAGCTTGTTGCGGAAGGCTTTTGCTGCTTCCTGGCCTGTGTAATGGGTAATTACAACGCTTCCTACCATAAGACCACGGTTCTGGAACTCATCGCGAAGGCGCAAAACGTCCTTATCGTAAGTGATTCCGAGGTCACCACGAACCTTGTTCTTTTCAATATCAACTGCACTGATTACAATTACGATTTCTGCAACGTCGGCCAGCTGCATAAGCATGCGAAGTTTACTGTCCGGCTGGAAACCTGGGAGAACTCGGGAAGCGTGGTAATCATCAAAAAGCTTTCCACCGAATTCAAGATAGAGCTTATCGCCGAATTTGGCGATCCTTTCTTTAATGTGTTCTGATTGAATCTTAAGATACTTATCGTTATCAAATCCGTTTTTCATACGGGATTAAATTATAATGCATTTGTTATTTTTTCACAACGATTTATTTGTTGACACCTTTCACGAACTAGGGTAAATTTGTATAAGGAAGGGAAGTTTATGATTTCAAAAATTAAAAGAATCCTTGGCCTTGACCAGTTACACCCTGATGTACAGTACTTTCTGGATAGTGCGAATATAAGTATTGCAGTTCCCGCATCATTTATTGCAATGGTCATTGAATTTGGCTTATTCGTAAACACAATTATCTATGTAATCAGAAGCGGAAGACCTGCATCTGCTAATAATATTTTCTACAGAACCCTCTATGGAATTCTCTTTCTTGCCTCTGCCCAGCTTTTTATCTACTCTGCCTATCATAAATTCAAAAAAAGATGCTTCAGGCGTTATGTTTTGGACACCTGTATTGTAATCTTTTTTATTTCTACCCTCGCATTTGGAATCATCATTTCTATTAAAGATTATATAAATGGTGAACAGATAATGGTTTTTTTAACTATGCAATTATTTGTTGCCTGTCTCTTTATGGTTAAACCTTATCTGGCAATTATTTTAATATCAGTATCATTCGGCATTTTTTATTATCTGATGAATACTACTCTTGGTATTTCTAATGCAACAAGAGTAAATTTCCCTGTAATTATGATGTTCTTTATTCTTGTAAATCTTGCACACTACCAGCAGTTTCTCAAGATTGCCAAGAATAATGTTATAAATCACACTCTTGCAGAGCAGCTGCGTAATTCTTCCCGTTATGACTTCCTTACCAAATTAAAGAACCGCACTGCCCTTAATATGGATTTCGAAAATTCTGAGAATCCTAATCTGAATTCACCATTTATTGTTATGCTTACTGATATTGATGATTTTAAATCTTTTAATGATACTAACGGACATAATTATGGTGATGAGCTTTTAAAGAGATTTGCCGCAATTATGCAGAATAATTTTGGAAAAACCCACTGCTACCGTTATGGCGGTGATGAATATCTTATTGTTCTTCCGGAAATTAAAGAGGAACTCTTCCTTGAAAAACTTAAGATTGCAAGAGAATGCACACAGGATCAGTTCCACTTCAGTGGTGGATATACCCATGGCATTGTAACTTCATCTAAAGATCTGCACAAACTGATTAACCGCGCCGACGAAAAGCTTTATCAGGCAAAGGAAAACGGCAAAAATCAGGTAATTGGTAGTTTTTAATCGAACCTAAAAGGACATAAAAAAACCGGTGGCTTTGGTCCCTTCGACTCCGCTCAGGGACCGGAACCACCGGTCTTTCTTTTTTATAAGCTTATTTACAGCCTACTGATTGTTCCATTTCTTGAAAATCAATGATGTATTTACACCACCGAAAGCGAAGTTGTTAGCCATAACGTATTCTGCGTCAATGTTGCGTCCTTCGCCCTGGATGTAGTCGAGTGGAGCACATTCCGGATCAATATTTACAAGGTTTACATTTGGATGGAACCAGCCTTCGTTCATCATGTTGATTGTAAGCCAGCTTTCTACACAACCACAGGCACCAAGAATGTGTCCAATGTATGATTTTGTAGAAGAAATTGGTACTGCACGGCCAAATGCCTTGTAAACAGCCTGTGTTTCAGAAATGTCTCCGTGTGGAGTTGCTGTTCCGTGAGCGTTTACGTAAGCAATCTGATCCTTGCTGATTCCAGCATCTTCAATTGCCATTTCAAGACATTTTGCCTGAGTTTCGCTGTTTGGAGAT
>JAEEGJ010025111.1_pt1 | contig 12260 bp, 8 predicted proteins | sample 8958761 | NCBI WGS metagenome assembly JAEEGJ01 (sample SAMN16246546, study PRJNA631951) | gut metagenome | biome: gut microbiome; feature: rumen; material: RS-attached | host: Bos | place: Iran: Karaj | collected 2018-10 | reverse complement strand
GCAAGCGATGAGGAATGCATCGCCGCAGCCAAAGAGATATTTGCCGACAGGTTCATCATGCGTCTGGAAGGCGGATATCAGCATGTGCTCGAAGAAAGAGGCGGCGGTCTTTCCGCAGGTGAAAAACAGCTTGTAAGCTTTGCAAGGATAATCTTAAAGAATCCTTCGGTCATAATACTTGATGAAGCGACCAGTGCCATAGATACAGAGACCGAAGCCTTGATCCAGCAGGCCCTCGAGCATATCATCAAAGACAAGACCGCATTTCTTGTAGCACACAGATTATCAACCATACGCGATGCGGACCGTATACTCTATATTTCCGACAAAGGCATCGCTGAACAGGGAACACATGAAGAGCTGATGGCAAAGAAGGGTCTCTACTACGCCCTCAATGTCTAAAGCTCGCAGCTGATCAGAATGGAGTGTTAAATGAATAAAGAACGTTTATATATCGATATAGGACTGAATCTCATATGCAGACAGTTTGAGAATTCGGAAGAACAGATCGTATCTGAAGCTGAGGAAAACGGTGTGGGAGTGATACTCACAGGTTCTTCGCTGGGGAGCTCGATCAAGTCATTTGAATTCTGTAAGACACATGAAGGCGTATATTTTACAGCCGGTGTGCATCCCCATGATGCAAAGAGTTTTGAAAACAGCACACGAAAAAAACTCTTATCTCTTTTGCTTGAAAAAAAGTGTGTGGCTGTGGGTGAATGCGGCTTGGATTATGACAGGATGTATTCCCCCAAGGATGAGCAGCTCTCGGCATTTGAATGTCAATTAGAGCTTGCAAGGGAAGTGGATAAGCCTCTTTTCCTTCATGAAAGAAGCGCCGTGTCGGATTTTTATTCTCTGATACGTGAATATGATTTTGGAAGCAGACAGGTCGTTCACTGCTTTACCGGGGATCCCGAGACAGCAGATAAGTATCTTAACCTTGGCTGCATGATAGGCATAACCGGCTGGATATGTGATAACAGAAGAAATGCCGAACTGTTAGAAGCGGTAAAGCTTATCCCCGATGACCGTCCTTTAGTTGAAACGGATGCGCCTTACCTGCTTCCCAGACTCGACGGAAAAAAATTAAAGAATCCCAATGTCCCGTCTAATGTTAAATATGTGGTGCAGAAACTCGCAGAAGTGCGCAGTCAGGATGAAGAAGAACTGCGCATAAAAGTCCTGGAGAATACAAAGAGATTATTCGGCATCGATTGAGATGAACTTGTAATCCTTTGCCTCTACCGCTTCCTTAAACACTTCATCAGGTACATCCTTTGAAAGTGTAACGCTTGCTTTACCGGAAACGTGATCTGCAGATGCACTCTCCACGCCGTCTATGGCCTCAAGCGCCTTTTTTACTGAAGCTTCGCAGTGTCCGCACATCATTCCTTCGATGGTGATAGTTTTTTTCATTTCCTTGACCTTCCTTTCTACTTTTTTAACTTTTCTCATTCTATCATACCGGGTGTCATAAATATCATACAGATTGAGTCTCAGCGCATTAAGACATACCGTAACACTTGAGAAGCTCATTGCCAGTGCTCCCACAGCCGGTTTCAGCTCCCACGGGAACCCAAACAGCTGCTGATACAGTCCTATGGCAAGCGGTATGCACAGAACATTATAGAAAAATGCCCAGAACAGATTCTCATGAATATTCCTTACAGCAATGCGGCTAAGTCTCACAGCGGCCGCAGCATCCTTAAGCGAACTATTCATGAGCACTATATCCGCAGCGTCAATTGCCACATCCGTTCCTGCACCTATCGCCATTCCGGTATCAGCTGCGGTGAGAGCCGGTGCATCATTTATCCCGTCACCTACCATCACGGTCTTACCTTCTGCTTTGAGCTTCCTTATGACCTGCTCTTTTTCTTCCGGAAGAACGCCTGCGATCACGTCGTCAACACCGGCAGTTTTCCCTATGGCTTTGGCTGTCACGGCATCATCACCGGTAAGCATCACAACCTTTAATCCCATTTGCTTGAGCTGGCTTATAGCTTCTGCGCTGTCGCTTTTTATCGTATCGGCAATAGCTGCCATTCCAAGAAACCTGTCTTCCTCTGCAAAATATACTATCGTCTTGCCTTCAGCCGAGAGTATTGACGCAGCTTCCTCTGTCTTTTTATCTATAACAGTTTTCTTTGAAACGAAAACAGCATTGCCCGCATACAGCCATTTTCCGTTCGAAAGCCCCTTGAGCCCCTTGCCGGGAAGCACTGCAAATTCAGTAGTTTCAGATACTTTCGCATTCTTTTGCTTCGCATACTCCATCACTGCCTTGGATAAGGGATGCTCACTCTTTGCTTCCAGTGATGCAGCAGCATTTAAAAGTTCCGATTCGCTCACTCCCTCTGCTGCATATATATCAGTCAATACCGGAGTACCGTTCGTTATGGTACCTGTTTTATCAAGTGCTATTATTTCAGCCTTGCCGACTGCCTCAAGCGATGCAGCGGTTTTAAAAAGTATGCCGCGTCTTGCCCCCATTCCATTGCCTACCATCACCGCAACCGGTGTGGCCAGTCCAAGTGCACACGGGCAGCTTATTACCAGAACCGATACAGCTCTGGTAAGTGCAAAGGAAACCTCTTTTCCTTCGATGAGCCATCCTGCAAAAGCAGCCACAGCGATGAGCAGCACAACCGGAACAAAAACTGCTGATACCCTGTCTGCTATCCTTGCGATGGGAGCCTTTGTGGCGGAAGCATCCGATACAAGCTGTATGATGCGAGAGAGTGATGTGTCTTCACCGACCCTCACTGCCTTTGCCTTTATAAAACCGGATTGATTAACAGTCGCTGCAGATACTGTATCACCCGCTTCTTTATCCACAGGCACGGACTCTCCTGTAAGGGCCGATTCATCGACTGCAGTGTTACCTTCAGTGATGATGCCATCCACAGGTATCTTTTCTCCCGGACGCACGACAAAAATATCTCCAACACACACCTCTTCTATTCCGACTTCGATCTCTTTTCCGTCACGTATAAGCGTTGCCTTCTCCGGTGCAAGCTTTATCAGGTTCTTCAGCGCATCCGTTGTCCTGCCTTTTGAATATGCCTCAAGAGTTTTACCTACAGTGATCAGCGTAGGGATCATCGCTGCAGTTTCAAACCAAATGTTCTTTGAAGCTATGTCTTCTGTCAAAGACATGTTCATTGCCATAGCCGCATCGATCATCACAAAAAGGAATACCAGGCTGTAGACAAAAGAAACAGCTGAGCCCAAAGCTACCAGCGTATCCATATTCGGGGATCCGTGAAGAACAGACTTTGTTCCTGAAATAAAAAACTCCCTGTTTATAAAAAGAATGATCACCGCAAGTATCATCTGAATGACGGCGATACTCACATGATTATCAAGAATTCCTGGGACCGGAAGAGAGAGCATCATATGTCCCATTGAAAAATAAAGTAATATCAGAAGGACTGAAGCCGAACAGATAAGCCTCTTTAACAGTCTCCTGTCATCACTGTCGGGCAATCCTTCATTTTCTTTCTTCACTGCCCCGTGAAGCTTTGCGCCATACCCTGCTGCCTCTACTGCCTTGATGACCGCTGTCTCATCAGCCGTGCCCTCCACTGTCATAGAATTGGTGAGCAGGCTCACCGCACACTCTTCCACACCCGGTACATTTTTTACTGCTTTTTCAACATGTGCCTGACAGGCTGCACAACTCATGCCTGTGACATCGTATTTTTCCATTCTTTCACTCCCGCCCTGCGGCTTCATAGATGAGCGCATTCAGTATAGCCGCTCCCACAGAGCTTCCGCCTTTGCGTCCGCAGGCAATGATCGCCGGTATACCGTTTTTTCTGCAGACTTCCAATGCTCTATCCTTACTCTCGATTATATTTACAAATCCTACCGGAACTCCAACAACAAGCGACGGACGCATTCCGTCCTCTATCATATCCGCCAGTTTTAAAAGTGCCGTGGGCGCATTGCCTACGGCATATATTCCTTCCGGATATTTTGCTGCAGCCGTGATCATAGAAACTTCAGCCCTTGTAGTATCCAACTCCTTTGCCTTAGCTGCCACTTCCGGATCTGACATGTAGCACACTGCATCATTCCCGTATCTTTCAAGGCTTTTCTTGTGAACCCCTGACAGCATCATGTTGGTATCAGTTATGATCGCTGCGCCTTTTTTTAATGCCTCCACTCCCGCACGTACTGCGCCATCTGTAAAGACAAGATTTGTCGCATAGTCAAGATCAGCGCTTGCATGTATCGCACGAAACACTGCCGCCCTGTTCTCTTCAGGAATGGTTATGCCCATCTCTGAAAGTTCGGAACCTATGATCTGCATGCTGGTTTCTTCTATTTTTGCCGGATTCTTTATTATCATATCTGTATCTCCACGAAGGAAAATCTGCGTATGAGGTTTCTTTTATCCCTTTGCTTCCCGCTCTTTATGAAAAGCTATTGCAGCGCGTATCATCCGCTGTACTGCCTTCCTGCAGCCCGGGAAATAGATATGAGGGAATGCAGCATAAAGGCTGCTGCCCGCAAAGCCCTCTTTCCACTCGCTTTTATCAGATGCCTTCCAGAAACTGAAAGCATCTCCTCTTTCATCATCTTCACTGCTTACAGGATCAAAATGATGAAATGAATGGATACGGATGCTGTCACCTTTTTCAAATAAGAGACTTTCCTCATTGGCCTGAAGCGAAGCATATCCAAATCTCACCAGCCCCGAAGTCTTCTTTAAGATCCCGGGAAGAAGGCCTGCCATCTTGTAACATCTGCCATCATCATCCATGATCCCGCGGCACAGATACATATATCCGCCACACTCTGCCACTATAGGCATATGATCCTTCGCTGCCAGGCGTATCTCATTAAGCATCGATTCATTTCCGGAGAGTTTTTCAAGATAGAGCTCCGGATACCCGCCCGGAAGATACAGCGCATCAGCGCCTTCAGGAAGCTTTATGTCATGGAGCGGACTGAAAAAAGAAATGTCCGCGCCCATTTCTTTCAAAAGATCTGTCGACTCATCATAAGTGAAACAGAAAGCTTCGTCACTTGCCACAGCGATGAGAGGACGGAGTGGATCATCTATACGAACGTCTTCAGACAGATATGCATTATACTCCAAATCACAGGATCGCGTCATACCCAAAATCTTTTCGGTATCTATCGTTCCTTCTGCCAGCGCGACAAGTCTCTCTATCCTCTCCTGCAGATCACTTATTTCTCCTGCCGTACAGAGGCCTAAATGTCTGGAAGGAAAATCTGCATCTGCATTTGAAGGAAGATATCCAAGTACCGGAATGCCTGCTTCCTTTTCAAGCACGGGCTTCATCCGTTCGTAAAGATTACGGCTGCACTTATTGAGTATCACTCCATGTATTCCTGAATCAGGCCTGAATTCCTTCATGCCCTTTATCACTGCTGCATCTGTAAGTGCTGTCCCTTTGGATGTGACTACCAGTATCACAGGCAGCCCCAGTAACCTTGCCACATCATAAGCACTTGCATCTGTCGAGCTTCCGCCTATCCCGTCATAGTATCCCATTGCGCCTTCCACAACAGAAATATCATGACCTGTGCTGTATTTTTCAAATACTGTTTCCACGGTTTGCTCATCTGCCAGATAAGTGTCCAGGTTATGTGAAGCTTCCCCCGTAACAGCCCTGTGATACATTGGATCGATATAATCAGGCCCTGCCTTAAAAGCCGCGGGTGCATAGCCCTTTCTTTTTAACATGGCAAGCAGTACCAGCGTGACAACAGTCTTGCCCGATCCCGATGATGGAGCTGATATCAAAAAACCTGTACTCATATATATCCTTTCAGACTGCAGAAATGATAAACACGGGGTTCTGTGCCTGCAGCATGTGATAACGACCTCTGTGCGCTGTCTCGGTCACACTGATCTGCGTCACCTCATAATCCCTGTTTAATCTGTCAAAGATCTCCGTTGATGCATTTAATGTTTCATATGTCACAGCAGTTATCACTGCCCTTGCCTGTGCATTTTTCTCATAAACTTTTTTTAATATCTCCTCCAGCTCACCGCTGCTTCCTCCGATAAATACAGCATCCGGCGCCGGAAGTTCTGTAAGTGCCGCAGGTGCTTCGCCTTCATATACATCCATATTCATGCAGCAGAATTTTCTTTTATTATCTTTTATAAGAGCCACTCCTTCAGTATCCTTCTCTATAGCGCATACGGTTCCCTCAGGGCATGAGAGCGCTATCTCAACGCTTACGGAACCTGTACCCGCACCCACATCCCATACCGTATCAGAGGGACTAAGCCTTAGTGCAGATACAACTGATGCCCTGACAAACCTTTTGGTCATGGGAACACTTCCCCTGATAAATTCATCATCAGGTATGCCTCGCCCCACACCGGGATAAACCGGAGCAGCATAGACCACAACAACCGAAAGTTCACTGAAGGAAGCATCAACCAGTTCGCATGCTCTTCCGCGCACTATCCTTTCCTTATCCGTAAACAAATCCTCACCCGTAACCGTCTGAATATCTCCAAGGCCGCATTCCACAAGCACCTTGAATATATCTTCCGGATGAGCCTTGCCACCTGTCAGAAAGAAGGATTTCCTGCCTGTCATAAGTGCTGCTGTCACGGCATGCTTTATATCCTCATAATTCTCTGTCCTTCCGTGAAGCGATATGGTATTCACATCCTGATAATCTTCCATAAGCTTTGCAGACAGCATCTGAAGGCTTGATATACCGGGAAGCACTTCGTAAGCTATCCCTTCTTCATCAAGTCTTTTTCCAAGCTTGCCTGCTCCTGAAAAGAATCCTGTATCTCCCGAAAAAATAACGGCAGCCATCACATCATCGCTGCATTCATTAAGCTCCGTAACTATTTCTTCTGTCATATACAGAGCTCTTGTTTTGCATGAGATGATATCTGAAAGGCAGTCTATAAGTCTTCCTGCACCTATCACGATATCCGCCGCTTTTATCACATCCAATGCGGCGGAAGAAATGTATTTCTTATCTCCGCTTCCGCAGCCTATCAGATAGATCCCTTTTTTCATGACTTGCCCTCTTTGCCTGATAATATGATCTCTTTATTGTTTTCTATATTATTGATCTCTTTTATGATCTCTTCTTCATTCATTCCTTCCCTGCCGGAAGGCCTGTCTATTAACAAAAGCTTTGCGCCTGTCTTTTCACAGGCTCCTGCCTTTTGCGGGAATCCGCCTTTCACCCCACCGTCTTTGGTCACCAGATACTTTATCTGTTTCTCGCGTATGAGCAATTCATTCATTTCTTCCGAAAAAGGACCTTCCATAGCAATGATGTTTTCCGGTCTGACACCTGCATCCTCGGCAGCCTTCAAAGAAAGCATGGAAGGAAGTATCCTTACAAACAGCCGCTCCCTTTCTATCTTCTCAAAGACACCTATCTCCTTTGCACCTGTTGTGAGCAGGACATTACCCTCGGTTGTTTCCAGATACTCGGAAGCTTTGGACGCATCGGCAAATACCATTGAATCATCAGGTATATTGCTTACCGCTCTTGCAAGCCTCATATATCTGATGCCTGCACGTTCACAGGCTTTCTTTATATTGGCACCTGCCTCTGCGGCATATGGGTGTGTTGCATCAATGCACAGATCAAAATCTGCTATCACATTCTCCATCTGTGCTTCATCCATCCGGCCTTCCAGGATCTTCACATCTCCCTCGCCCTGTTTTACCCTGCCATAGTCAGTTGCAACAGACACTGTCACATCATGCCCCATGGCGTTCAGCCGTGCAGATATATCCCTTCCTTCAGTTGTCCCCGAAAAAATTATGAACTTCATCTGTAACCTCTCGGTGTTATCATTCTGCCGCATGCTTCATATGTTTTGTCGCTTCCGATAAAAACCGTGGTATACATATCACAGTCTGCATCCGTAAGCTTAGCAAGTGTAGTGACTTCGGCATTCTCTCCACTCCTGCCTATTTTTCTGGCAAGTGCGCACGGAGTATCACCCGAAACACCTTCTTCAATAAAGATGGAAACAGCCTTCTTTATACCATCAGGTCTGCCTTTGGATACCGGATTGTACAGAACGGTAACGAAAGCTCCCTGTGCCGCAAGACGCAGTCTCTTCTCTATCACATCCCATGGAGTCAGTCTGTCCGAAAGCGAAATGATCGCAAGGTCATGCCCTATCGGCGCACCTGTAAGCGCGGCTCCCGATGAAGCCGCCGTGATACCCGGCACTATCTCTATATCAACATCCGGATAGTCTCGTGACAGCTCAAGTACGGGAGAAGCCATTCCATATATTCCCGCATCACCTGAACATATGATAGAAGTAGTGATGCCCTCATGCGCTTTTTCAAGGGCATATCTGCATCTGTCTGTTTCACCTGTCATGCCGGTAGTATAGAATTCTTTTGATGATATGAATGCCTCATCTCCAAGTTCTTCCTTAAGTATTTCAACATACCCGGTATATCCGACTATAAGCATCGAATCCTCAAGTGCCTTAAGTGCCCGCAGAGTCATATCTTCCCTGCATCCCGGGCCTATCCCCGTCACATACAATTTCTTCATATGATCAACCTGCCTTCTGCCGCCGCAATCGTCACACCTTCATACACGGTTTTGCGGACGATGAGCTTTCCTTCTTTGCCTGCCTGCAACACTGCTGCCCTTTCGCACACATTATCAACTCCCGTTGTCTTCATGACAAAATCAGAGGCCGTAAAATCTCCCTGTGCATTACCAAGCTCCTCTGCGGTATAGAACTGAAGCTTAAGCCCCTTCTCACCTGCAAATTCAATAAGCCCCTCTTCATCTTTTTTAAGATCTATCGATGCTATATCTTTTACGGACTCCCTGTAGATATCATTATCGGCTAAGAACTTATCAAATGCTTCCACTATCTTTTCTTTTGGAGTTCCCTTTTTGCAGCCTATTCCAAGAGATACACATTTTGGGATCAGTATCAATGTATCATCTGATACCTGCATTCTGCTGCCTGCTGCCACACATCCGTCCTTACCTTTGTCATAGCCCGAAATTCTTATCTGCGCCTGTTGCTCTTTATCATATTTATCTTCAAATACAAGCTGATCATCCTTATCCTGATCAGCTATCTTTATCATCTGACCCAGACCGATCCTTATCTTCTGCGCATCCAGCAATGCACTCTGGACCCTGACAATGTTTCCGGTATCCTTTACCTTTAATCCATGCTGTACCGCCCAGGTATCGACAGCCCACAGCCCCCTTATGTCACTTGCGGTTGTGACAACCGGCACAGCGCCTGTTATTTTAGCAAGCCTCTCAGCTTCTGCATTAGCTCCGCCAATATGACCGGAAAGAACCGGTATAACATACTGTCCTGCTTCATCGATCACTATGACAGCAGGATCACTATCCTTTCCTCTGATATATTTTGAAACAGCTCTTACCGCTATCTGCACAGCTCCGATAAAAACAAGTGTCTTTGCGGTATAGAAATGCTCCTGCACCCATTCATCAATCGTGCATGTCCCCTGACTCCTGCTTATCCTCGTAAGACTGTCGGCCCCTAACTTTTCTCCAAGCTCATAGCCTCTGTCAGTAAAGGAACAGGCATATGTACCTGTTTTGCCTTGTTTTCCTTCTCTGTATCCTGTGGTGAAATCCGGATCATAGAGCAGACTCTTCTGCTCACTTCCGTTTAAGAAATCTCCTATAAGCAGAAGACTTGTCCTGCTTATCCCGTTATCCTTCGCTGTCTGATCAAGCGTTCCGACAGTACAGAAAAACTTCTTCTCCTCAGGCCAGCTTGCTTTGTAAATGATAGCTGCAGGTGTATCCGCACTGTACCCTCCCGCAAGCAGTGCTTCCTCAACTTCTTTTGTTTTCCCTGCCGAAAGGAAGAGCACCATGGACGTCTTATGAGAAGCCATATCCTGAATGCGTTCTCTTTCGGGAACAGGTGTCCTCCCTTCTATCCTGCTTATTATCACAGACTGCGATCTGCCGGGAACCGTATATTCAGTATTGAGTGCAGCCGCAGCAGCGCAGAAGCTTGATACTCCGGGGACTGTGCTGTAGCTTATCCCATATCTCTTCAGCTCTGCAGTCTGTTCATTTATCGCAGAATATAATGAAGTATCTCCTGTCTGAAGCCTGACCGTGATCCCGGGTTCTGTCTGTCTGATGACCTCCGTTATCTCCGGAAGAGACATCTGGGCACTGTCATAAACAGCAGCATCTTTTTTGCAATACTTTAAAAGTTCAGGATTAACAAGACTCCCCGCATAGATAACGGTATCAGCTTCCTGCAGCAGTCTGTATCCTTTTAGAGTGATCAGTTCCGGATCGCCCGGGCCGGCTCCGATGAAATAAACCATTATAATGCTCCTTTATATCCAAACTCTGTAAGCAGCTCCCGACCTTTATCCGTTATACCAAACAAGCCGTGAACATTCGAAAACAAAAGTGCGCCTACTTCAAACTTACCTCCGGCCCTGCGCTCCAGATTAGCCTGTATAGACCGGATTATCAGTTTCTCTGTATCCTTAAGAAGTGACTCTTCCTTCAGGATATCGATACATGCATCGCTCGTTACGCTCTCATACAGTTTTTTTATGCATCCGGCAGATGCGCCCGCAAGCGCTGCATAGCAGGCAAATATCTCTCTTCGTCCATCTGCATATTTTGAATGAGTGTTCATGACCGATGCTGCAAGCTTTACAAGCTTTCCTGTATGCCCTATGAGCATCACACGCTCTATACCCGCATTGGCGGCTATGTCCAGTGCATCTCCTATAAAATTGGACATCTGAATGACCGGTATATCCAGCTTGTCTATCCTGTTCTTTTTGATAAAATCTGCTCCGTAATTTCCCGGCGTAAGGATGATGCTTCTGTTCCCCATCGCAGCCGCCTGACGGACCGCAACCCTTATCGTATCCACAAGCGCCTTTTCAGACATGGGCTCCACTATGCCGCTGGTACCAATGATAGAAATGCCACCCTTTATACCAAGCGTGCTGTTCAATGTTCTGGCAGCAATCGCCTCACCGTTCTCGGCACTTACGATCACTTTGAAACCACCCGTATAACCATTCTCCCTGGCCGATACCTTAAGCACATCACTTATCATCTTCCTCGGCACATGGTTGATGGCCGCCTCTCCAACGGGCTGGTCAAGTCCGGGAAGGGTAACTCTTCCTATACCTTCCCCTCCATCTATGACAATGCCTTCCTCATCCGTTAGCGTCACCTCAGCCCTGATATGTATCCCATTCGTCACATCAGGGTCATCTCCTGCATTTTTGACTACCGTGCAGTAAGCAGTTTTTTCTTCTTCATCGCATCCGCATTCAAAAGGTGTGACACTTACTCTTATCCCTGCCGGAGTCATGACTGACATCTCGAAAGGCCTTATCCCCGTAAGGAGAAATTCTGCAGCCCCCTGACTTGCAAGCGCCGCTGAAGTACCTGTAGTGAAGCCACGTCTCAAGCCATTTTCCGTTGCAGTATCATTTGAATCTATATCCGCCTCCGTACTTTTATCTTTTTTTTCAGAAGCGATATCTCCTGCCATGAAGTCATGCAGGAGCTGTTCATCTATCCCGTACAGCCTTGTCAGCGCAGGAACTGTCATCACATCGGCAGGCTTCCCGTATGCTGTGATCTCTTTATCACCCAGCATGAGGACTCTGTCCGCAAACTTTTGGGAAAGGTTCAGTTCATGCAGAGACATAACTATCGTCAACGGATGGTCCGCATCCCTTGAGAGATTTTTTAACAGATCCAGCAGTTCCAGCTGGTATTTCAGATCCAGGAAGGTTGTGGGTTCATCCAGTATCAGCACACCCGGTTCCTGCGCGATGGCTCTGGCAAGCAATACTCTCTGTTTCTGTCCGTCCGAAAGTTCATTGAAGTTCCTGTCTGCAAGAGTGAGGCAGTCTGTCATCTCCATCACTTTTCTGACTATATCCATATCGGCTTCGGAGAGCCTGCCAAACCATCCGGTATACGGATACCTGCCTTCAGATACGACTGCCAGGCAGCTCTCCGCTTCCTTTTTCACACGCTCGGTAAACATCACTGCTATCTTTCGTGCTCTGTCACCGTCCGATATCCTGTTAAGATTCTGTCCTTCTATAAGTATCCTTCCGGACATTGGCGCGAGCAGTCCTGACAAAACATACAGCAATGTAGATTTACCGGCGCCGTTTGGCCCCACGATCGATACCATCTCACCTTTACATATATCAAAACTAATATTTTCCAAAACAGCCGTGCCTTTGTATCCTGCT
>JAEEGJ010025109.1_pt1 | contig 12261 bp, 10 predicted proteins | sample 8958761 | NCBI WGS metagenome assembly JAEEGJ01 (sample SAMN16246546, study PRJNA631951) | gut metagenome | biome: gut microbiome; feature: rumen; material: RS-attached | host: Bos | place: Iran: Karaj | collected 2018-10 | reverse complement strand
AGGTGGATTTCCTGAAAGACAACGGACTGAACTTCCACGCCTTGCAGGCCTTGTTCTGGAACCAGCTGTTCGTTCCTGGCCAGACAAGGGTGACCGATGCCATGCTCAAGCAGTTCACGGCCAATCTCGTCAGTGGCAGCAAAACCACTCCCGTTGTCCTGCAGAGGGACAAGATGAAGTACACTTGGCTGACTGACAGCCGCTCTGGGCAGATACAACGCGTGGATGTGGACTACAACAGCACATCGAACGGCAATACCCACGTGTCGTGCGACTATGCCGACTTCAAGTCGTTGGGCGTGAAGATGTTCCCCAACAGCATCGCCCTGAACATGCAGACCACCGCCAAACTTCCCGCTGGAGCCGCCAATGGAAAGAAACTGCCCAAAAACATGAAGCTGGCCATCCAGATGAAAGGCATCGACACCAACGGCAAGTGGGACTCCTTCACCACCGTTTCAAAGAAATACAAGCAGGTAAGCGTGGACGATGTCCTGAAGAAACTCATGTCCTTGTAATCTTATCCCCCACCATCCATCACCCATCGTTCATCGTGAAAAGACTTCTCACCATACTGACCATCGCCTTTCTGACCGTTTCCATAAGCGGTCAGACCAAAAAGCCTGCGCAGCAGAAGAAAGCCACCACCCAGCAGAAAGCGTCTTCATCCCAAAAGAAGACCGCTGCTAAGCCCACCTCGAAAAAATCCTCCAAGGGTGCTGCACGAAGTGGTTCCGCCGCTTCGTCTTCCTCCAAGAAGAAAGGCAAAGGACAGGCAACCCCCACCACCAACGAGATTAAAGGTCTGCAAAATCAGCTCGCCACCATTCAAAAAAAGATTAAGGAACAGGAGCGCCTCCTTCAGGCCAACAAAGCCAGCGTGAAGGAACGACTCAACACCCTCTTGGTCATCAACAGCGAAATCGGCCAGCGCCAGAAGTCGATAGAAGAGATTCAGAAAGACATCAACAGCATCGAGGGCAACATCGACCTGCTGAAGACACAACTTGAAACCTTGGAGCAACAACTCGATGAGCGTAAGGAGAAGTATATCAAGAGCCTGCGCTACATGGCTCGGCACCGCTCCATTCAGGATCAGCTGATGTTCATCTTCTCGGCCAAGAACCTCGGTCAGATGTACCGCCGTCTGCGCTTTGTGCGCGAATATGCCGCTTTCCAGCGTGCTCAGGGCGAACTGGTGAAGGCCAAGCAGGAGCAGATTGCGGCCAAGCAGAATGAACTGAAGAAGGAAAAAGGAAATAAGAACACCTTGCTGCGAAAAGACCAGCAGGAACACGACCAGCTGCAGACCAAGCAGGCCGAGCAGCAGCAGGTGGTGACCTCGCTGCAGAAACAGCAGAAGGCCATACAGGGCATTATCGACGACCAGCGCAAGAAAGACCAGGAACTGAACGCCACCATCGACCGGCTGATTGCCGAGGAGGTGGCCAAGGCCCGTGCCCGCGCTGCCGAAGAAGCCCGCAAGAAGGCTGCCGCCGAGGCTGCTGCCAAGAAGAAGAGAGCCGAGGAACTGGCGCGCAAGAAGGCTGCCGCCGAGGCTGCTGCCCGCGAAAACCAGCGCCGCATTGCCGAGGCCCGCGAGCGTGAGGCCCGTGCCAAGCGTGCTGCCCGTGAGGCTGCCCGTCGTGATGCCGCCGAGCGCGAGCGCGCCGAACGTGAGGCCCGTCAGGCGCAGGCCGAGCGTGAGGCTGCAGAGCGCAAGGCCGAGGTGGAGAAACGCCGTCACGAGCGTGAGGTTGCCGAGGTGAAGAAAGAAGAATCGGAGGCTACGCTCTACAGCAGTGTCGACCGCAAGCTGAGCAGTAATTTCGTGAACAACAAGGGCCGCCTGCCCATTCCCATCACCGGCAAGTATCGCATCGTGAGCCATTACGGCCAGTATAATGTGGAAGGACTGAAGAACGTGCGGCTCGACAATAAGGGCATCAACATTCTGGGTTCGCCCGGCGCACAGGCACGTGCCATCTTCGACGGCGAAGTGACCGCCGTGGCCAACGTGGCCGGCACCAATATGGTGCTGGTGCGCCATGGCAGCTACATCTCGGTGTATTGCAATCTGAGCAGTGTGCTGGTTCACCGCGGCCAGCGGGTAAGCACCCGTCAGGCATTGGGAACGGTAGGTGCCGACAATATTCTTCAGTTCCAGCTTCGCCGCGAAACCTCGAAACTTAATCCTGAAGTCTGGCTGGGGCGCTGATATTTTCTTCGGCCGCGAAATATCAGCGGATGGATGCCCCGTCGAAAAGTCTGATGTAGGTGTCTATCGCATGGTCGATTTCCGTGATGCGGATAAACTCGTCGGCACTATGCGAGCGCGATGACTCGCCCGGTCCCAGTTTGAACGACGGGAACGGCATCAGTGCCTGGTCGCTCAGCGTGGGCGATCCGTAGGGCACCATTCCCATCTCGGTGCATCGCCTCACCAGCGGATGCGACGGGTCGATATGCGATGAATGCAGGCGGAACGAGCGTGCCGTCACTTCACTCTTCAGGTGTTTTTTAATGAACTCGTACACAAATTCGTTCTGGTAGAACTCGTTTGTGCGCACATCCACCACCATCTCACATTTATCGGGTACTACATTGTGCTGCGTACCGGCCTTGATGACCGTCACGTTCATCACCGTGGGACCAAGGAAGTCGCTGATCTTCCTGAACTTATGACTGCGCAGCCAGCACAGGTCTTCGATGGCTTCGTAGATGGCGTTGACGCCTTCGCCTCGGGCCGCATGGCCCGAAACGCCGCGGGTCACCACGTCGAGCACCATCAGTCCCTTCTCGGCAATGGCCGGCTGCATGCCCGTGGGTTCTCCCACCACCGCCACATCGATGGACGGCAGCAGCGGCAAAGCCCTGGAAATACCGTCTTTGCCCGACACTTCCTCTTCGGCTGAAGCAAGATAGACCAGGTTGTACGACTGTTCACGCGCTGTCAGCCAGGCATATACCTGCAGCAGCGACACCAGTCCGCCGCCACAGTCGTTGCTGCCAAGTCCGTAGAGTGTGTCGTCCTCCTGCTGGGGGTAGTACGGGTTGCGTGTCCATGTGGCTACGGGTTTCACCGTGTCGATATGGGCATTCAGCAGCAGGGTGGGGCGGCGCTCGTCGAAGTGCGGGTCGATGGTCCATACGTTGTTGGCCTCCCTTCTGGGTTCGAATCCCAGTTCTCGGATGGCCTGCTCCATCACGTTGGCAGCCTGTGCCTCGTTGCGGCTCACCGATGGCGTGGCGATGAGGTGCTTCAGCAGTTCCACGGCCCGGTTGGTCAGTTCTTCTTGTCTCATAATCAGTTGAAGATAAAGTGTCATGCAAAAATAATCAGAATCTGCCGAAATATCCCTTTTTCGCCGAAAACTCCCCCTGAATAATATGATTTTTTAACTTTTTCGGCAGCCGTTGATTGTTGCCGAGAGGCCATAAAGGGCTGGAAAATGGATTTTTTGGCTGTTTTTTTTGTTTTTTTGAAATTTATTTGTACTTTTGCGTTTTATTAAACAACATTTGCGTATATGCAGACAAGATGTCATTTTTCGGTGCTTATTCATAAGCAGGCTGAGAAGTACGGCGACCGTACTGCTCTCATCTATCGCGACTTTGGAAGTCTGAAATGGAAGGAATGCTCATGGAATGAGTTCTCGAAGCAGGTTCGCGAGGTCAGTAATGCCATGCTCAACCTGGGCATTAAGGTGCAGGAGAACGTGGGCGTCTTCTCGCAGAACACGGTGCAGTATCTCTTCACCGACTTCGGCGCTTTTGGCATTCGTGCAGTCACGGTGCCGTTCTATGCCACCAGTTCCGAGCAGCAGATTCAGTACATGATTGGCGATGCCCAGATCAGGTTCCTTTTCGTAGGCGAGCAAGAGCAGTACGAGAAGGCCTACAGGGTGCTGCCGCTCTGTCCGACGCTCGAGAAGGTCATCATCTACGACCGTTCTGTACGCAAGGTTCCCCACGATTCGAGCAGCATCTATTTCGATGAATTCCTGAAGCTGGGCGAGGGCAGTCCGCGCCAGAGCGAGGTAGAGACGCTCTATTCCCAGGCCAGCGACGACGATATTGCAAACATTCTCTATACCAGCGGCACCACGGGCGACTCCAAGGGCGTCATCCTGACCCATGGCCAGTTCAATGCCGCCATGATTGCCAACGACGAGAACCTGCCTGTCGGCGAGGACGACCGCATCATGTGCTTCCTTCCGCTGACACATATCTTCGAGCGCGGATGGTGCTTCCTCTGTCTCACCGAGGGCGCAAAGATTATCGTGAACACCTATCCCAAGGAGGTGCAGCAGTCGCTCATCGAGACACATCCCACGTGTATGAGCAGCGTGCCCCGTTTCTGGGAGAAAGTATATATCGGCGTGAAGGAAAAGATTGCGAATGCCGGTCCTGTGAAGCGCAAGATGTTCAACCATGCCCTGGCCGTAGGCCATAAGCACAATGTGGAATACCTGAGCCGCGGCAAGCGTCCGCCACTGGCCTTGCAGATGGAGTACAAGATGATCGACAAGACCGTCTTCTCGCTGGTTCGCAAGCAGTTAGGACTCGAGCATCCCAATTTCTTCCCCACGGCAGGTTCCTATGTGTCGCCCGAAGTGCAGGAGTTCATCCTCAGCGTCGGCATCTTCATGATGGTGGGCTATGGACTGACCGAGAGTCTGGCCACGGTGAGCAATGTCCACAAAGACAAGCCGTTCACCATCGGTTCGGTGGGACGTCCCATTACGGGGCTCGACATCAAGATTGGCGACAACGACGAAATCCTGCTCAAGGGTCCGACGATTACCCGCGGATACTACAAGCGCGAGGCCCTCAACAAGGAGAGCTTTACCGAAGACGGCTATTTCCGCACGGGCGACGCCGGCTATATGAGCAACGGCGAACTGTTCCTGAAGGAGCGCATCAAGGAACTCTTCAAGACTTCCAACGGCAAGTATATCGCTCCGCAGATGATTGAGTCGAAGCTGCTGGTCGACCTGTTTATCGAGCAGCTGGCCATTATCGCCGACCAGCGCAAGTTCGTGAGCGCGCTGATTGTGCCCAACTTTGCCGCCCTCGAGGAATATGCTAAGGACAACGACATCGAGTTTAGCAGTGCTGAAGACCTTTGCCACAACAAGCGCATCATAAAGATGATGGAAGAGCGCATCGACACGCTTCAGCAGCAGCTGGCCAACTACGAGAAGGTGAAGAAATTCGTGCTGCTGCCAAAGCCGTTCACGATGGAATCGGGCGAACTGACCAATACGCTGAAGATTAAGCGCCGCGTGCTGAACAAGAACTACGCCGCCGAGATCGAGTCCATGTACGAAGAATCTGTTTAGTGATATGATAACGCAAGATCAATTGAAAGACGTGATGCAGCGTGCAGATGACCTGCATCGCTATCTCGACATCGACCGCAAGAAAATAGAATTTGAAGAAGAAGACCTTCGCACGCAGGCTCCCGATTTCTGGGAAGACCCCAAGCGCGCCCAGGTGCAGATGAAGAAGGTGAAGGACATCAAGCGCTGGATTGATGGCTATCAGCAGGTGCGCACACTTGCCGACGAGCTGCAGCTGGCCTTCGATTTCTATCACGAGGATATGGTGACCGAAGATGAGGTAGACGACGACTACGCCAAGGCCATCAAGGCCATCGAGGACCTGGAACTGAAGAATATGCTGCGCCAGAAGGAAGACCCCATGGACGCCGTCCTGAAAATCAATTCGGGCGCCGGCGGCACCGAGGCCCAGGACTGGGCAGGCATGCTGATGCGTATGTATATGCGCTGGAGCGAGGCTCACGGTTTTAAGGTGACCATTGCCGACCTGCAGGACGGCGACGAGGCCGGCATCAAGAGCGTGACGATGGAAATCGAGCACGGCGAATATGCCTACGGCTTCCTGAAGAGTGAGAACGGTGTGCACCGTCTGGTGCGCGTGTCGCCGTTTAATGCCCAGGGCAAGCGCATGACGTCGTTTGCCTCGGTATTTGTGAGTCCGCTTGTCGACGACACTATCGAGGTGTATGTCGATCCCGCCAAGCTTTCATGGGACACGTTCCGCAGTAGTGGAGCCGGCGGCCAGAATGTGAACAAGGTGGAGTCGGGCGTTCGTCTGCGCTATTGGTACACCGACCCTGACACAGGCGAGGAAGAGGAAATCCTCATCGAGAACACCGAGACGCGCGACCAGCCTAAGAACAAGGAGAAAGCCCTGCTGCTGCTGAAATCGCAGCTCTACGACCGCGCCATGAAGAAGCGCCTCGAGGCTCAGGCCAAGATTGAGGCTGGCAAGAAGAAAATCGAGTGGGGCTCGCAGATTCGTTCGTATGTGTTCGACGACCGTCGGGTGAAAGACCACCGCACCAACTATCAGACATCTGACGTGGATGGCGTGATGGACGGTAAAATCGACGATTTCATCAAGGCTTATCTCATGGAGTTCCCCGTTGCCGAGGAGAATTGAAGAATTAAGATTTGTTGCCTTCGGCAATTAAACAATTAATGATTTTCAATTAGGAGTTAAACATTTATAATAAGTATAATAATAAGAGGAGAGAAGAAGAATTCTGAATTCTATAATCTTAACTCTTCATTAAAAATTAATTTGATTATGAGTCAGAAAAGAAAATTGCAGCGTGCGCGCCATGCCGCACAGGAAGAGCAGAAGGGCAAGAGTGTCGTGAAGTGGATTTTCGGCGCTCTCATCGTGCTTGCCATCATCTATGCCATCTGGGCAACCATCATGATTTCCTGATGCCATGAGTGGACTGGAAATCGAGCGGAAATTTCTGGTACGTGGCGAGAGATATCGCGAGCAGGCTACTTCGAAAAGCCGTATCAGGCAAGGTTATATCATGAGCAGGAACGGGCGCACCGTCAGGGTTCGCGTCCGCGATGCCCATGGTTATCTCACCATCAAAGGGCCTTCTCTCAACGGCGGACTCTCGCGCTATGAGTTCGAGAAGGAGATTACGCTCGACGAGGCAGACCATCTGATGGAAATGTGCGAGCCTGGGGTTATCGACAAGACCCGCTACTTGGTGCCCAGTCCCGACGGCCGCCATACATTCGAGGTAGATGAGTTCTATGGCGACAATGCCGGACTGGTGATGGCCGAGGTGGAACTTGAAAATGAGCAAGAACCGTTCGAAAAGCCCGATTTCATCGGTGATGAGGTCACTGGCGACCGTCGTTTCTATAATGCTCATCTGCGCCAGATGCCGTTCGTGGTATGGCGTGGCACCATACCCCCGGAATTCCGTCATCTGGAACTGGAAAAGTAAAAAGAGACCCACCCCCTGCCCCTCCCTAAATGGAGGGGAGTTGATAGCGATGGAGTTGCTTTGGGAACTCCCCTCCCATCGTAGGGGAGGGGCTAGGGGTGGGGTCAGAAATTTGAATTATAGGCTCTAAAGCACCTCCAATAATCCCCGAGGGGAGGCTTTATTACAATTTACTCCCCTCCATTTAGGGAGGGGCAGGGGGGTGGGTCCAGGTTATCATTTAAATTTTTATAAGTATGCGTACTGAAAGAGGGAACTTCGGAACAACGGTGGGCGTTATCCTAGCCACGGCCGGCGGAGCTGTCGGACTGGGCAACGTGTGGCGCTTCCCCTACGTGACAGGTCAGAACGGCGGAGCCGCCTTCATCCTTATATATATTTTTTGCGTGCTGCTGATGGGTATTCCCGTCATGCTCTGTGAGATGATGATTGGGCGCCATGCCCAGTCAAACACCGCCCGCGCCTATTCCATCATGGGCAACGGAACGGCCTGGAAACTCGTGGGTTATCTCGGTGTGCTCACTTCGGCGCTCATCTTGGGCTACTATAGCGTGGTGAGCGGCTGGACGCTGCAGTACGTCTTCTCTTCAGCAATGGGTAACATCCATGGAACTCCCGAAATATTCAAAGACTATTTCACGGATTTTTCCACCCATCCCGTCAAACCCATCATGTGGGCTGCGCTGCTCATTGGCATCACCCATTTCGTGATAGTCCACGGTGTGCAGGACGGCATCGAGAAGGCATCCAAGATTATGATGCCCGTACTGTTCTTGCTGCTCCTCATCCTCATGGGCTGTTCGCTGTCGCTGCCCAATGCCTGGAAGGGTGTGGAATTTCTGCTCAAGCCCGACTTCTCGAAGGTCACCAGCCGTACGTTTCTCGAGGCACTCGGTCAGTCGTTCTTCTCGCTCAGCATTGCCATGGGCTGCCTTTGCACCTATGCCAGCTATTTCAAGCGTGAGACCCGTCTGCTGTCCTCCGCCGTACAGATAGCCACCATCGATTCGCTGGTAGCCATCCTCGCCGGACTTATCATCTTTCCTGCAGCCCTCTCGGTAGGCGTTCAGCCCGACAGCGGTCCCTCGCTCATCTTTATCACCTTGCCCAATGTCTTCGAGCAGGCATTTGGTTCCATGCCTGTCATGGAATATATCGTGAGCATCATGTTCTATCTGCTGCTCACCATAGCGGCACTCACCTCCAATATCTCCATTCACGAAGTCAGCACCTCGTTTCTCAGCGAAGAGTTGCGCATCGGTCGTCGCCAGGCAGCCCGTATGGTCACGCTCTATGCCATCATCACGGGCGGCATCTGCTCGCTTTCGCTGGGCATGTGGGACTGGTGTGCCCCCTTCGGAATGCCGCTGTTCGACGCCCTCGACTGGTTCACGGCCAACTGCTGTCTGCCGCTGGGCGCCTTCCTTACCTGTATCTTCATCGGCTGGTATGTCGACCATAAGGTGGTGCACGACGAAATCACCAACTGGGGTACGGTCAACCAGCGCTTTGTTCATCTGTTCGTGCTGTTGGTGAAATACATCTGTCCGCTGTTGATTATCAGCATCTTCCTCTACAAGTTCGGATTAATTTGAGTTAGGAGTTATATATAATATGGAAGGCAGAGGATTGTTTGCATCAAAGATTGGCATTGTGCTTGCCACGGCCGGCTCGGCCGTCGGACTGGGCAACATCTGGCGCTTCCCCTACGAGACGGGGCAGAACGGCGGTGCTGCCTTCCTCATCATCTATTTGGTGTTCCTCTTCCTGCTCGGGCTTCCTGCCATGCTCTGTGAGTTCGTCGTGGGGCGTAATGCGCAGCGCAATGCCACCCAGGCCTATGGCGGCTGGCCCTGGAAATTTGTGGGTTATATGGGCGTGTTCACCGGGTTCATCATCATGGGTTTCTATTCAGTGGTGGCCGGTTGGACACTTCAGTATGTCTTTGCCTCCGTGGCCGGACATCTGATGGGCGACCCGCAATACATCCAGCTCTATTTCGACTCGTTCACCAACAACCCCGTCAAGCCCGTCATGTGGACGGTCGTCTTCCTGCTCATCACCCACTATGTCATCGTCCGTGGCGTGCAGAGCGGCATCGAGAAAGCCTCTAAGTTCATGATGCCTGTGCTATTCGTCCTGTTGCTCGTGCTCGTGGTTTGCTCGCTCATGCTCCCCGGCAGTTGGAAGGGCGTTGAGTTCCTGTTCTATCCCGATTTCTCAAAGGTCACCTCTGCCACCCTTTTCGATGCGCTGGGGCAGACCTTCTTCACGCTGTCAACGGGCATGGCCTGCCTGGCCACCTATGCCAGCTATTTTGGGCGCAACGTCAACCTTGCCCGTTCCGGCATCCAGATAGCGGTCATCGATACCCTGGTGGCCCTGCTTTCCGGACTGATTATCTTTCCCGCGGCATTCTCCGTGGGCGTTCAGCCCGACAGCGGTCCCTCGCTCATCTTCATCACGCTGCCCAATGTTTTCCAGCAGGCCTTCATGTTCATGCCCTTCCTCGGCTATGTCATCAGCATCATCTTCTATGTGCTCCTGGTGCTTGCTGCCCTCACCAGCATCATCTCCATGCATGAGACGCCCACTGCCTTCGTCAGCGAGGAGTTCCGCCTTGGCCGCAAGACTGGTGCCCGCATCGTCACCCTGCTGGCCATGATTACCGGCGCCCTCTGTTCCCTCTCGCTGGGTCCCGTTCCGCAGTTGAAGTTGTTCGGCTATTCGCTGTTCGGCTTCTTCGATTTCCTCTCGGCCAACGTCCTGCTCACGCTCGGCGGTTTCCTCACGTCTGTCTATGTGGGCTGGGTGATGCCCCATCAGACCGTGCGCAACCAGATGACCAACTGGGGCACCCTTTCGCCCCGTTTCTTCCCCCTCTTTGTCTTTGCCGCCAAGTATGTCTGCCCCATAGGTATGCTTTGCATCTTCCTCCATCAGTTCGGAGTGATATGAGGAAGTAGGAGTTAGGAAGTTATTCCAACCATGACCATTCATAATTATATAATTGATAATCGGCGAAGCCGACAATTCTAAACTCTTAATTCAAAACTCTTAATTCGTTAATGAAATTAAGCGATTTATTCTATTTGCATAAGTCCGACCGCATCAGCATTTTCTTCCTGCTGGCGCTGATTGCTATTGTTGTCGGGGTCGTCTGGCTGGTTGGCAGCCGACAGACTTCCACGCAGCTCACGGCGGAAGATTCCCTGGCCATGGCTCCTGTCAGCGACACATCCTTTCATCGTTCATATAGGCGCTATCCTAACCGACCGCAACAATATTATAAGGTGGAGGAACGCAGGGTGGAGCGTTTCGCCTTCGACCCGAACACAGCCGACAGTACCCAGCTGCTCCGACTGGGACTCAGTCCGTTCATGGTTCGCAACATCTATCGTTATCGTGCAGCCGGAGGAACCTATCGCCGTCCGGAGGATTTTGCCAGAACCTACGGACTCACACGTAAACAGTTCGAAGAGCTCAAGCCATATATCCATATCAGCGACTATTACCAGGATGCCCGTTCCTACTACACCACCACGCATGCCGATGTCAGTCCGCGCGACACCATTGCCTATCCCGTTAAGCTGGTTCCCGGCGAGACCGTTCAGCTGAACACTGCCGACACCACCGCACTGAAGCACGTTCCCGGCATAGGTTCCGGCTTTGCCCGTCGCATTGTACGCTACCGTCAGCAACTTGGCGGCTTTGTCAGCGTCGGGCAGTTGCGCGAAATCAACGGCTTTCCCGAATCAGCCCTAAGCTATTTCCAGCTCGGAGAAACGGAAGTCAGCAAACTGAACATCAACAAGTTATCGCTCAACCAGCTGAAGGCCCATCCCTATCTGAATTTCTATCAGGCCAGGGCCATCACCGACTACCGGCGGTTGCACGGCCCGTTGCAGAGCATTCAGCAACTGCGCCTGCTCGAAGAGTTTTCCGCGCACGATATTCAGCGTCTTGAGCCTTATCTTCAGTACTGAGATACACAAAAAAACAAAATTTTCGCCCTTTTATTTTGATTTCTCTCTAAATCTCATTACCTTTGCACTCGATTTTCCGAAATCGGGTGCTATTGCACAAAAACGATCGGGATGTAGCGCAGTTGGTAGCGCACTACGTTCGGGACGTAGGGGTCGGGCGTTCGAGTCGCCTCATCCCGACCAAAAATTAAAGGAATTCAGTAAAAACTGGATTCCTTTTTCTATTTGTAATTATCCGCGGTAGTTTACATGAAACTGGAAGCGACAGTCTTCGCACTCGCAACTGCCATCGCGATATACAATGACTCGGGGACTGCCGCACTCGGGGCAATAGATATCGTTCATGGGTTACTTTTTCTCGATGTCGTCAATCTTGTAGGTGTCGCCGTCTTTAATGACGGTCAGGAGCACGTTGTATTCCTCTTCTTCGTACTTGAGGGTTACGAGGAAATGGTTTTCGTCTTGTTCCTTGATGGTGCGCGACAAGCATTTTCCAGTGTCGCCTCCTGCTTCGTAGGCAAACAGCCATACGGCCAGACAGTCGTTGTCGTCGCAATCGTAGTCGTAGTTCTCGTTCAGAATCTTCTTGGCGTTGGGTGTGATGAACTTTCGGATGTAGGCATCATCGAAACCAGATTCATCGAGCCCGTCGTAGAATGTTTCCAGAAAGGCTTTCTTGGCCTTGATTTCCTGCTGTGCGGCCTCAGAGAGTTCTGCCGGGGCGGCAACTTCTGCGGCAGCAGTGTCTTCGGCAATGGCTGCCACTTGGGTTGAGTCGTTAGCCTCTTTGTTCTTGCCGGTTGAGCTGCAGCCAGTTATTCCTAATAGGAGAAGCGCTGCAAGGATGAAATGGATGTTCTTCATAATCTTCTGTTTCTTGTTTACGATTGCAAAGGTATGAATAAGCGGGTACAATTCCAAATAGAAACTCATTTATTTTTCGGCTTTTATAACTCTAACACTTTTTGCATAGATTTCGCCCAA
>JAEEGJ010025107.1_pt1 | contig 12262 bp, 10 predicted proteins | sample 8958761 | NCBI WGS metagenome assembly JAEEGJ01 (sample SAMN16246546, study PRJNA631951) | gut metagenome | biome: gut microbiome; feature: rumen; material: RS-attached | host: Bos | place: Iran: Karaj | collected 2018-10 | reverse complement strand
ACTGATAGACTTTTACAAGGATGGCATCAACCGTCATCCCGATTGGAGCAAGTTTGGCTTCGAGTTTGCCCCAACCGAATCATACGAGGACATCAGCGCATTCTACAACGACATCTCTAAACAAGCCTACAAGGTACGTTTCACGGAAATTCCTGTTGAACAAGTGGATGAATGGGTTAATAATGGTCAGTTATACCTGTTCCAATTATACAATAAGGACTATGCGGAAGGTGCTCATGCCAAGAAGAATCTGCACACGTTGTATTGGGAAAGCCTTTTCACCGATGCCAACATGAAAGACCTTGTGCTGAAACTGAATGGAGAGGCAGAACTTTTCTATCGCCCACAAAGCATCATGAAACCTGTTGCTCACAAGGTTGGGACAAAAATGTTGAATAGACGAGACAAATCAGGTATGCCCATACCCGATGCCATCTATCGTAATCTGTATCAATACTTCAACGGCAAGAAAGCAGAGAATGAACTATCTGATGCGGAAAGAATGTATTTAGATAATGTCATTGTCAAAGATGTAAAACATGAAATTACCAAAGACAGACGGTTCACAAAACCTGAGTTCTTCTTCCATGTTCCTATCACGTTCAATGTCAATGCAGATGGAAACGAATTCATCAACGACCAAGTGATGGAATACCTGAAAGACAATCCAGACGTGAACATCATTGGTATTGACCGAGGCGAACGGCATCTTATCTACCTCACTCTCATCAATCAACGAGGGGAAATACTGAAACAAAAGACTTTCAATACCGTCAATCAGTTCAATTATCACGAGAAACTGACACAAAGAGAAAAAGAACGTGATGAGGCACGGAAAAGTTGGTCAAGTGTCGGAAAGATAAAAGACCTGAAAGAAGGTTTCCTGTCTGCTGTAATTCACGAAATCGCCACTATGATGGTAGAGAACAATGCAATAGTTGTGCTGGAGGACTTGAACTTTGGCTTCAAACGTGGGCGATTCAAGGTGGAACGGCAGGTGTATCAGAAGTTTGAAAAGATGCTCATTGATAAACTGAACTACCTCTGTTTCAAGGATTGTAAGTCAGATGAACCAGGTGGCATTCTTCGAGGCTATCAGATGGCGCAGAAGTTCACCAGTTTCCAACGATTGGGCAAACAAAGCGGATTCCTGTTCTACATCCCTGCTGCCTACACCTCAAAGATTGACCCTGTGACCGGATTTGTCAATCATTTCAACTTGCAAGACATCACCAATGCAGAAAAACGCAAGGACTTTTTCTTGAAGATGGATCGCATAGAAATGAGGAATGGGCATATAGAGTTTGAGTTTGACTATCGCCAGTTCAAAACTTTCCAGACCGATTATCAGAATCGATGGACAGTCAGCACATACGGAAAACGTATTGTGATGAGCATAGATAAGAATGGTTACAAGCAAATGCAAGACTTTTACCCAACGGAAGAAATCAAGAAGGCTTTCAGTCAGATTGGTGTCACGCTTCAAGAAGGTGCAGACATCAAGGCTCTCATTGCCGATATAGACAACCCTTCTCTTTTCAGTACATTGTTTTATGCGTTCAAGGTCACCTTGCAAATGCGCAACAGCAATTCTCAGACAGAAGAGGACTACATTCTCTCTCCTGTGGCAAAGAATGGTAATCATTTCTGTAGCATAGAAGAAGCAAATAAGGGAATTGATTCGCAAGGAAACTGGGTGTCGAAACTTCCAGTTGATGCAGATGCCAACGGTGCATATCATATTGCGCTAAAAGGATTATATTTGCTCCAGCATCCTGAAACAAAGAAGATTGAACATGCCGAATGGCTCAGATATATGGTTGAAAAGCCCTACCTTAACTCCTAATGGAAGAAGACTATATCTCCATTTCCACTCTCAATGACTTTATCTTTTGTCCGTATTCCATATATCTACACAATGTGTATATGGAAGCGGACGAAGGATTGTATCACGCTACACCTCAAACGCAAGGACGAATAGCCCTCTAATTTCACAAATCATTCATTATGAATCGTTTGTGAGACACACAGGACACAGGTGCCTATAAAATACATGTAAAAAAATTATGTAAATATTTGGTAATTAATACAAAAACCCCTAATTTTGCCGCCAGTAAGGCTATAAGGCCAATATAATTTCTACTATTGTAGATGTCGGAATCGGATGGACGTGTGTGTTGGCGGCTATAAGGCCAATATAATTTCTACTATTGTAGATTCATTCCTGCCCCGTAACTCATACAGCGGGCTATAAGGCCAATATAATTTCTACTATTGTAGATGAGAAGATGGCATTTGATACCTCCATGGTAGGCTATAAGGCCAATATAATTTCTACTATTGTAGATTTCACCTGCTGTCATCGGCTCATTGTGGGGCTATAAGGCCAATATAATTTCTACTATTGTAGATTGCTCACCTTGCTTTTCAAGCCAAGGGCTATAAGGCCAATATAATTTCTACTATTGTAGATAGACTTACAGCGATTCCCCACACCGCATGGCTATAAGGCCAATATAATTTCTACTATTGTAGATGGTTATTTAGGTTAGTGTAAAGATTGTTAGGCTATAAGGCCAATATAATTTCTACTATTGTAGATACCTCCTGCCGTGATGCACCTTCCACATAGGGCTATAAGGCCAATATAATTTCTACTATTGTAGATTTGGAGTTTTTCTTCCACATTGTTTTTGGGGCTATAAGGCCAATATAATTTCTACTATTGTAGATCGAAGCTTGACATAAGGACGATTATATGTCAGATATAAAGCTGACACGATTTCTGCTTTTGTAACACTAAAGATAGATAACAGCACCTAACTTTGTAAAATAAGGGTGAGATGATAATGAGGGAAGATGTAAGAAGATTACTCCCTGAAAAGGGATTCATCGATTCGAAGGACGCCCTGATTCAGGGCACCGTCGCGAATCGCGACACTGCCTCAATGACTATGTAGATAAGGGCACCTTCCCAATTTGGGAGGGTGCTTGCGTGACCATGTGGATGAAGAAGACAAGCTGGGTGAACGAATCGTTATGTCAGGACTCTTATTCCATTCCTTTCATGCTGAGCTGCATGCGGCCACGTTGGAGGTCTATGCCGATGACGCGTACATTGACGTGTTGGTGGAGCTGTACTTCTTCTGAGGGGTCTTTGACGAAGTGGTCGGCGAGTTCGCTGATGTGGACAAGTCCTTTGGTGTGGACACCGACATCGACGAAGCAGCCGAATTGGGTGATGTTGGTGATGATGCCTGGGAGCACCATGCCTACCTGCACATCTTCGAGTTCCTTGACGTCTTTGGAGAATTCGAACACGGTGAGCTGCTGTCGGGGGTCACGTCCTGGCTTGTCCAGCTCTTGCATGATGTCTTGCAGGGTGGGGAGTCCGACTTTATCGGTCACGTAGTGGTTGATGTCGATTTTTGCACGCAGTTCCTTGCTGCTCATGAGTTCTGCGACCGTGCAATGCAGGTCTTTTGCCATCTTCTCCACGATGGGATAGCTCTCAGGATGGACGGCGCTGTTGTCGAGCGGTTGCTTGCTGCCGTTCACACGCAGGAATCCGGCTGCCTGCTCGAAGGCTTTAGGTCCCAGTTTGGGCACTTTCAGCAGGTCTTTTCGTGAGGCGAAGGCGCCGTTCTCGGCTCTGTAGCTCACGATGTTTTGTGCGATGGTGGGACCGAGTCCAGAGATGTAGGTGAGGAGGTGCTTGCTGGCTGTGTTGACGTTGACGCCCACCTTGTTCACGCACATCTCTACGGTCTGGTCGAGCGAATGTTTCAGCTCTTTCTGATCCACATCCTTCTGGTATTGTCCCACGCCGATGGAGCTGGGGTCTATCTTCACCAGTTCGGCAAGTGGATCCATGAGTCGGCGACCGATGCTGACGGCGCCACGTACGGTCACGTCGTAGTCGGGGAATTCGTCTCGTGCCACTTTCGAGGCAGAGTAGATGCTGGCACCATCTTCGCTCACCACAAAGATTTGGATCTCCTTGGGCAGACCGAGGGAACGCACGAACGCTTCCGTTTCGCGACTGGCGGTACCGTTGCCGATGGAGATGGCTTCAATCTTGTATTGCTTGGTCAGCGTCCAAAGCTTGTCGGCTGCTGCACGCCGTTCATTCTTGGGAGGGTGGGGGTAGATGGCTTCGTTGTGCAACAGATTTCCTTCGGCATCGAGGCACACGACCTTGCAGCCCGTTCGAAATCCTGGGTCGAGCGCCAGCACACGTTTCTGTCCGAGAGGTGGCGACATGAGCAGCTGTTCGAGGTTCTTCACGAAAATGCGGATGGCTTCCTTGTCGGCGAGTTCTTTCGATAGATTGGCGAATTCCGTCTCGATGCTGGGTTTGAGCAGACGCTTGTAACCATCCTCGATGGCATCCCACACGAGTTCGGCACTTCGGCTGGAGTTGCGCAGGAACTGCTGGTCGAGTCGGTCGAGGCAACGTTCGTCGTCGCCGCTGATGCTGACGCGCAGGAATCCTTCGGCTTCACCCCGTCGCATGGCGAGCAGACGATGGGAAGCGCATTTGGAAAGCTTTTCTGAGAAGTCGAAGTAGTCTCTGTATTTGGATGCTGCATCAGCCTCTGTGGTGTCTCCCGTCTTTTCAGAAGAAGCATCAGCGGTCTTTTTCAGTTTGCTGGTGATGACAGCATCCTTCTTGAAGTTGAATCGCACGATATTGCGTGCCGCTTCGCTTTCGCTCACCTGTTCGGCGATGATGTCCTGTGCGCCCTGAATGGCTTCTTCGGCAGTCTTCACGCCTTTCTCCTCGTTGATAAACTCCTTCACCTTCTTGTCGATGTCGGCATTGGGGTTCTGCAGCATGAGGAAGGTGGCCAATGGTTCCAATCCCTTCTGTCGTGCCACTTCTGCACGGGTCTTACGCTTGGGCTTGTAGGGCAGGTAGATGTCTTCCAGTTCGGTCGAATCCCATGAGCCTTCGATGCGTGTCTGCAGCTCAGGTGTCAGCTTACCCTGTTCCTCGATGGTCTTCAGGATGGTCTCTTTGCGTTTCTCCAGTTCCTTCAGTTTCTCCAGTTGGTCGCTGATGTTCGCCACCTGCACCTCGTCGAGCGTGCCCGTCACTTCCTTTCTGTATCGGCTGATGAAGGGAATGGTGCATCCCTCTTCCAGCAGTCCTACAGTACCCTGCACTTGTCGTTCGCTGATGCCCGTTGCTTTGGCAATGAGCTTTGAAAATATCGGATTCATGTCAATCTTTCTTGTTGGGTTGTTAATCGGGGCACAAAGGTAGGCATTTTCCTTGTTGTTTGAAAGAAAAGTGTTAATTTTGCAAAGTTTTCATTTGACTTTTCCATGTTTCAATCGTATAATGGTCAAATAGCAACATCAAAATGGTTCAGATAGAGACGGACATAGTGGCCAGGTGCCAACGAGGCGAGAAGGAAGCTTTTCGCTGGGTGGTGCAGAAATATCAGCGGATGGTGTTTTCGTTGGCGCTAAAGATGTTGTGCGACGAGGAGGAAGCGAAGGACATGTTGCAGGAGACGATGATCAAGGTGTGGCAGAACATGGGTGAGTATGAAGTGGGGAAGAACTTCACCACCTGGATCTATACGATTGCCGTTCGGCTGTGTCTGGACCGATTGAAAAGCATGAGGAGGACGGTGCCGATGCCTGAAGATGAGAAGGTGCTGAGGAGGTTTGCATTGGATGTGGACACCCAACGGACGTTGGAGAACCAGGAGTGGGTGGCGATTGTGAGGATGTTGGCAGACGGGCTCAGCACGAAACAGAAGCTGGTGTTTACGCTGGTGCAGCTGGAGGGACTTTCGTCGCAGGAAGTGGAAGAGATTACAGGCTTTGATGCCAAACAGGTGAAGAGCAACCTGTATGTGGCTCGACAAACTATTCGTGAACAATTAAAAAAGTTAGGATATGACACAAATGGATGACATACTGGAGAGGCTGAAAGGTCAACAGCCGATGTTGGAAAACCCCGATGAAATGGTGGAAAATATCATGTCGCATCTTCCAGACAGAGAGGATGACCTTCCTAAGAAAGAAACGAAGCAACATGCCATTCTTGTGGTTTTGCGCACCATCACTTCTGCGGCTGCCATTCTGCTGATAGGGCTTTTCGTCTATGTGAATCAACCCGTGAAGACAGAGGCTCAAAATGCCTATGCTTATACAGCCGACTTCCCTCATAGTAGCACGCTCGAGCAAATGTACACACGCTGCTTGCAGGCAAGTCAACCAAAACCAATTAGTTACACTCAAATCAAAAGAATGCTCTATGCGAAAAATTAGTTTATATCTGATGCTCTTGACATCAGCGGCGTTCATCGCTTCATGCGACAAACCCAACGTGCAGTTGCACACTATCATTCACGAAGACGGCAGTTGCGAACGTGAAGTCTCTTACCACACCGTCATGTCGGAGGAAGAGCGTGATTCCCTCTGGGGAGGCAATAATGTGGCTTGGGCGCAGCCATTGCCTGAATGCCTCAACACAGATGCCTTTATGGGTTCACATACCGATGTGGATGGCGATACCGTCACCACCACGTTCTCCCACGGCTTCAGGTCGGTGGAGGATATGTGCAAGATGACTCCCCTGAACCTGAACGGCAACCGCATCAAGTCTGAGGCATCGCTGGAGAAGCGTTTCCGCTGGTTCTACACGGAATACACTTACACGGAGACCTTCATCTCTGTGGCAGACAGCTTCAAGATTCCCACTTCCAACTATGCGGACAAGGACGTCATCAGTTACTGGTTCACGGGTCAGCCCAATCTGATGCAGGGACTCACTGGGGCAGAGGTGGCACAACGAATCGACAAGATAGAAAGCCAAGTGGATCAATGGGCGAATGACAATCTGTACCAGTCAGCCTTTGAATACATGGTGGAGCACTACGATTCCATCCCCAATCCTCCCGTCAGCAAGGAGCGTTTCGTAGCATTGCGCGACTCTCTGTACCATTACATCATCAGTAAATATGATGATATATTGAACGCTGAAGCTGAGGACTGTTACAAAGAGTTCTTCCATTCTGACGCCTACGCTGATTTCTTCAACGACGAGACTCCTCTTGGCAAGGGGCTTAGCGACAAGCTTACAGCCCAGTTTGAAGTCTTCGGCTTCGATGTTCCTTACGTGCTCACGATGCCTGGCACAGTGTGGAATCCTGGCACGGGACTCATCAGAGATGGTAACATTTATTACCAACTGACAGGTGAACGTCTTATCCCAGGCGATTACACCATTACGGCCACTTCACGAGTTACCCATATCTGGGCATACATCGTTACCGTTCTTATCATCCTCCTTGCCATCTTCCTTTTCTTCTATAGTAGTAAGGCGAAGAGAAACCAACTGGATAACTAAGAAAAAAGTTTTCCCTAACTACCCAGAAAATTTTGCAACCCTTAAGGAATAATTTTGTTACCCTTAAGGGTTGCAAGTTTTTGTTAAATGTAACACGTGATTTTATAAGTGTGCTATTTTTTCGCGTTTGGGATAGATTTACAATCTCTTTTCGCTCACTTAATCAAAATTTTCACTACCTTTGCACACCAAAAGAAAATACGTATGGTACATTTGGACAAGCAACAAGCACAGGAAAGGTATAATACGATGGATAGTATCGGATTCATCCAATGGGTGACGGACGGCTATCTGGCGGCTATTGGTGGTGCATTGACAGCGGAAAACATGGAGATGCTGAGTGCAGAACAACATGCCGTATTGTGTTATCGCTATGTGCTGGACGAAGTGATGGAGGGTGGATTCATTCAGTTGATCCTGAACGGATATGCACCCTACGTGCTGGAAGGACCTTTCCCGATGGTGGTGAAGAAAGAGTGGGGAAGCGTGGAAGGTCAGGAGAAGGTGATGAAGGACTTTTCCAAATTGCTGTATGCAGCGAAGTCGGAATACCACAAGCATCAGGAGGAACTCTCGCAGGACATGAGCGACGAGGACTTTATGGCGCTGTATGAGCAACTGGAGGAACTGAATGAGTTGGGCGATGACTTCTTGGACGAGCATCAGGAGGAAGTGAGTCCGGCTGTGGCGAAGATGATTGTGGAGAACTTGGAAGTTTATGTGTAGCGGTTAGTGGTTAGCGGTTAGAGGTAAGTTTAGAATTATGGCAAAGAATAAGATAGCGAAGAATCAGCAGGTGAATATCAAGAACAAGAGGGCGGCGTTCGAGTATGAGTTGATCGACACCTTCACGGCTGGCATTGTCCTGACGGGTACGGAAATCAAGAGTATTCGTGCAGGAAAGGCGAGTTTGGTGGACACATACTGCTATTTTATCAATGGAGAGTTGTGGGTGAAGAATATGTATGTGGCGCAGTATCTGGCTGGTTCCTACAACAACCATTTGGAACGTCGTGAAAGGAAGTTGCTCCTCAACAAGAAGGAACTGCGCAACCTCCAGAACGACACGAAAGCACCTGGTTTCACCATTGTGCCGGTGCTGCTCTACATCAACGAGAACGGCTTGGCAAAGCTGGACATTGCGTTGGCACGAGGTAAGAAGGAATACGACAAACGACAAACCATGAAGGAGAAAGAAGACAGGCGGGAGATAGATAGGGCTAAAAAGAATTCATTATAAGTTAAAAACTAAAAACTAAAAGTTAAAAGTATAAGTTACCATTGGACAAAAGATACTTTCACTTTTAACTTTTAGTTTTTAACTTTTAGTTTTATGAAAGATATCATCAAGGAACGCATACTGGTGCTGGACGGTGCGATGGGCACGATGATTCAGCAGTATGGGTTGACGGAAGAAGATTTCAGAGGCGAGCAGTTCAAGGATGTGCCTGGATTGATGAAGGGCAATAACGACATCCTGTGTCTGACCCGTCCTGATGTGATTGCCGACATCCATCGGAAGTATCTCGATGCGGGTGCCGACCTCATCACGACGTGCACGTTCTCGTCACAACGGGTGTCGATGGCTGATTATCAAGTGGAGGACTATTGCCGTGAGATGAACTTGGCAGGTGCGAAGATTGCCCGCCAGTTGGCTGATGAATACACGGCGAAAACACCGATGAAACCGCGTTTTGTGTTGGGCGATGTGGGTCCTACGAACAAGACGTTGAGCATTTCGCCCGATGTGAACAACCCTGCCCTGAGAAGCCTGACATACGATGAACTGGTAGATGCCTACGTGGAGCAGATGGAAGCCTTGTTGGAGGGTGGGGTTGATGCCTTGCTCATTGAGACCATCTTCGATTCGCTGAATGCCAAAGCAGCCATTTATGCCGCAGAGAAGGCGATGGAATCGCAGAAAAGACGTGTGCCGCTGATGCTTTCCATTACGGTGAGCGACACGGCAGGACGCACCCTCTCAGGTCAGACGTTGGAGGCTTTCTTGGCCAGCGTGCAGCATGCTGACATCTTCTCCATCGGATTGAACTGCTCGTTTGGTGCACGCCAACTGAAACCCTTCCTGAAGGTGTTGGCAGAGAAAGCACCTTATTATATCTCAGCGCACCCGAATGCAGGACTGCCCAATTCCTTGGGACTCTACGACCAGACGCCCGACATGATGGCGGAACAGGTGAAGGAGTATGTGGACGAGGGATTGGTCAACATCTTGGGTGGTTGCTGTGGAACGACTGAGAAATTCATCGAACTCTATCCCGCCTTGGTGGAGGGGAAGAGGCCGCATGTGCCTGTCGACAAGCCTCAGAACATGTGGCTGAGCGGTCTCGAACTGCTCGAACTCACCCCAGAACGGCGCTTCGTGAATGTGGGTGAGCGTTGCAATGTGGCTGGCTCACGCAAATTTCTCCGTCTCATCAACGAAAAGAACTATGAAGAAGCCCTTTCCATCGCACGAAAGCAGGTGGAAGACGGGGCGTTGGTGCTCGACATCAACATGGACGATGGACTCTTGGACGCCAAGCAGGAGATGGTGACGTTCCTCAACCTCCTGATGAGCGACCCGGACATCTCACGCGTGCCGATGATGATTGACTCCAGCGATTGGGAGGTCATCACGGCTGGCTTGAAATGTGTGCAGGGCAAGAGCATCGTCAACAGCATCTCGTTGAAGGAAGGCGAAGAGAAGTTCCTCGAGAAAGCCCGTGAAATCAAACGCCTGGGTGCTGCAACCGTCGTGATGGCATTTGACGAACAAGGACAAGCCACCACGTTTGAGCGCAAGATAGAAATCTGTGAACGTGCCTATCGTCTGCTGGTGGATCAGGTGGGTTTCAATCCGCTGGACATCATCTTCGACCCCAACGTGCTGGCTGTTGCCACAGGTATGGAGGAGCACAACAACTACGGATTGGACTTCATCCGCGCCACCGAATGGATTCGCAAAAACCTGCATGGCGCACATGTGTCGGGCGGTATCAGCAACCTGTCCTTCTCTTTCCGAGGCAACAACTACATCCGTGAGGCGATGCATGCCGTGTTCCTCTACCACACCATTGCGGTAGGTCAGGACATGGGCATTGTCAATCCTGCCACGCAGGTGCTCTACAGCGACATCCCCGATGACGTGCTGACAGCCATCGATGATGTGCTGCTCAACCGTAACCCTGAAGCGACAGAAAACCTGATTGAGATTGCTGCTCGCATCAAGGCTGAGAAGGATGCTGAGAAGGAAGCCCTCAAGAACGGCGGCGTCTTACCTAAGAGCAGTGCTGACGATTGGCGAAACGGCACCCTTGAAGAGCGACTGAAGCACGCGCTCGTGAAGGGCATCGGAGACTATCTGGAGGCGGACCTTGACGAAGCCGCCCAACAATACGACAACCCTGTGAAGATTATCGAGGGACCGCTGATGGATGCGATGAACACCGTGGGCGAGCTCTTCGGCAGCGGCAAGATGTTCCTGCCCCAAGTGGTGAAGACGGCACGAACGATGAAGAAGGCCGTGAGCATCCTGCAACCGCTCATCGAGGCAAGTCGTTCGGAGGGAGCGCAGAAGGCCGGGAAGGTGTTGCTCGCCACCGTCAAGGGCGATGTGCACGACATCGGCAAGAACATCGTGAGCGTGATTCTCGCCTGCAACAACTACGACATCATCGACTTGGGCGTGATGGTGCCCACAGAAACGATTGTCGATAGAGCCATCGAGGAGAAGGTCGATATCATCGGGCTTTCTGGCCTGATCACCCCTTCGTTGGAGGAGATGGTGAACGTGGCTCGTGCGCTCGAGGAACGTGGTGCCGACATCCCCATCATGATTGGTGGTGCGACAACGAGCGAACTCCACACGGCCCTCAAGATTGCGCCCGTCTATCATGGTCCTGTGCTCTGGATGAAGGATGCCTCGCAGAATGTCATCGCCAGCGCACGTCTGCTCAATCCCGACACGAGAGCCGAACTGACCGATGAATTGGACAAGAAATATGCTGAACTCCGTTCCGAAAAGGGAGAAGGGGAGTCCAGCATGGTCAGTTTGGAAGAGGCGCGCAAGCGCAAACCTAATTACTTTGATTGATCACCTTTTGCAGTTCTTCCAGGAACCGGGCGGCCTGCCTGCCGTCCATCTGGGCATGGTGGAACTGGAAGGAGATGGGCAAGGTGGCCTTCAGCCAGCCCTTGCGGTAACGGCCCCAGGCCAGAAAGGGGTTGTTGTAGATGCCGTTGTACTGATTGACGATGCTATCGAGTTCTGTGCCTGTGACGGCTGATGTGCCTACGATGACGGCCTCATCGTCGAGGATGTCCTGACAGGTTTCGCTGATGGTCTTTGTCAGATGCGTGTAGTTGGCATTAAAAGTCTCCAGATCGTCGCTGACTGCCACGTCGCAGAAACTGAGTCCCCCCTTGACGTTATCTGCTATCACGTTGATGGCCATACGGTCATATTTGTACAGCTTCCCATTTTGTGGCAACATGTAAAACTCCTCAATCTTTGATGCTGCCTTGCCAATGCACCAGCACAGCAGCATATTGAATTTCATGCCGCGCCGTCGGCTCACCTTGCAGAGCCTCGTCACATCGAAGGTCTTCGTGAGCGTCACCATCGGCATGGGCGACTTCATCCACAGCTCAAAGGCGATGGCTCTATTCGTGTCCTTGGGATTGATTTCCTGTTTCATCGTTTTTATGATTATAGTTGACATACTCCATCTCATATCCTTTCCATTTCTCGCCATCAATCATGTAGGAATCTTCACCCGTAATCTTGAAACCTACTGACTGATAGCATTTAAGGGCAGAAGGGTTATCCGCAAATACTCCCAGAGTAATGGTCTTTACGCCCATCTGATTACATGCATGATCGATGGCAAGCTG
>JAEEGJ010025103.1_pt1 | contig 12264 bp, 6 predicted proteins | sample 8958761 | NCBI WGS metagenome assembly JAEEGJ01 (sample SAMN16246546, study PRJNA631951) | gut metagenome | biome: gut microbiome; feature: rumen; material: RS-attached | host: Bos | place: Iran: Karaj | collected 2018-10 | reverse complement strand
GCAGTTCTGATCGAAGGCGAACCGGATGAAAGTTTTCCTCCGCAGCTCTTGACCGATGAAAAAGGAACTCCCGTTGAACCCCTTGCTGCCGACGTACGCGGCAAAGACAAAAAAGAGCGTAACAAAAAATTCAAGACCGAGATCCTGCGCCTTGCCGCGCCTGTCATCGGATGCTCATATGATGATCTGAAGCAGCGCCACAGGGAGCGCATCATCAAACGAACGATCGCCATTGTATCGACTGCAGCTGCTGTTCTTGCAGCAGCAGGAGCCGCTTTCGGTATTTACAACGCAAACGTTGCGGCACAGATGAAAGCGCTTGCCGACGAAAAGGCTGCACTTGCGGATGAGAAAACCAGGCTTGCCGAAGAGATCTCGATCCAGTACGAAGGAAAGCAGGAAAACCAGTCGCGATTTTTCGCGCAGGAAGCGATGACACTTCTTCGATCCGGAAACAGGGAGGATGCGATCCTCGTTGCAATGGAAGGACTTCCTTCCGAAGGCAACGACAGGCCATACGTTCCGGATGCTGAATATGCGCTCAGCCGCGCTGTTTATGCCTATGACTGCGGACGCGGGATGACATACGACAGGATCCTTCAACATAAACTCGCCATCAAGGATATCGAGGCAACTGAGGATCGGCAGAAAATCGTCACCACCGATAACGGAAGCCGTGTCTACGTGTGGAATGTTGCGGACTGGTCGCTTCTTGCGAGCATCGATCCCGCACTCAACGAATCCAACTATTTCGAAAACGTCAACAGCGCCGATGCCGATGACACCGGCATATACACCGCCACGGATCATGAGCTGATCAAGTATGATTACAAAGGCGGCGTGATATACAAAAAAGATTTTGAAGACATTATCAAAAAATGCGATCTGTGCGCCGACACCGGAAAGCTCGTCCTGGTCCTGAAAAATTCTTTTCTCGTTCTTGACGCTTCCGACGGAAAAGAGCTTGAAACGCACGAGAGCCCCTCGGGATATTCCTTTACCGGTGAAGGCGGATACAGTGCGGAACTCGGACTTTACGTGGCATCTCACTATGATGAGGAAATGGATGCCGGCCGCATCTCCGTTTATGACATTAAAAAAGGAGAGCTTAAGGATATCCGACTGTCCGAAGGTTACTACCTGAACCACTGCGTGACATCCGACGGCAACATCGCGGTCGTAAGCTGCAATTCGATCAATCCCGGAGATGACATCTCACATGTTGTGGCGGACTTGTTTTCGCGTGACGGGACGCGCCTGTGGTCAAAGGACGTACCTGCGAATATAAAGAGCACCATGACATTCAATACGATCGTCAAGTCCCACGATTACAAGGCAGATGACGGCGAGCATCCGGAGATCATAATCACCGTGGAGGCGGAAGCTTTTACTCTCGATGAACGTGACGGAAGTACTGTCTCATCGCTCACGCTTCCCGGAGATGCGACTGCGCTTGCGGTCACGGTCGACGGCCCTTACGGCAGAGTCGGCTACCGGCAGGGGAATTTTGACGTTATTGATTTTACCGAAGGTCGGATCTATTCGGAGCACACTTTCGTGACCGAAGAATCCATCAAGACGTGGGTTGTGCTGAAGGACCAGCTGGCCTATGTCTCCTCTTTTTCCGCCGAGGTCCACGTGGTGTCATGGCACGAAGCACCGGATATCGAAGACTACACAACCTTTAAAGAGAAAATCATACCCGAAGCCGTATCGCCCGACGGCACGGTTTTCGCGGTAAGGCCCGACTCGGATTACCAGACATATATCTTCATGAACGCTGACGGGACCGAAGCCTGCAGATATGAAGGCGAAGCGTTTGTCAAAGGAATGAAGCTCGCAGACAAAAAAGCATTTCTGTGGGACTCAAACGGAATAACGACAGTCGATACCGCTACCGGCAAAAAAGATCTGATCGTACCTTCGGATCACGGATTTTCCGAGTTCTCGACGGAATATTATGTAAACCGTCCCGGTACCGGATTTGTTTTCTATACGCCCCGGTCTCTCATGGTATTTGATCCCGAGAAGAAAGAAGTCATCTGCGAATATAAATCAGATGACACTATCGGCAGCCTCCTTCTTTCTGATGACGGAAGCAGGGTTTATGTCGGAAACGACAACGGCACACTCTACGCGATCGATACCGGCGATCAGGGCCGCCACGAATTCAAGGATGAGAAGATCAGGACAGTCGCTGCGGGATATTACAAGGACTTTATGGCACTGAGTCCGGACGGTAAGTATCTTGCAGTCTGCTGCGCCGACGGGATGATGCGCCTTGTTGATACGGATTCTTTCGAGACAGTCTCGGAGGCTCCGCTCGAGTCATACCTCCGCTCCTATATATCCTTTACGGACGACGGAAAGCACATAGTCGTACAGGGCGATGATTACCGTATCAGAGTCTATGATGTCGACTCCAAAGCATATATAACAACGGTTGAAAGTGACGGCAGCATCAGTCATATCGTCTGCGATGACGAGAGCAAACTGATGGCGGTATGCACCGGGACAAGCGTTTTCCTGTTTGAGACCACGGGGTACGGACGCGTGGCATACGCGGAAGACGGGCTTTTTTACCTGAAGAGCAATGATTCCATCCTGGTCAGCATCGACCGGACAAACATCAGAAGAACGTATTATAAAGATTACAAAAAGCTGATGGATGAAGCGCGAAAACAATTCCCGGGCGCAGAACTCAGTGCCGAGAAGAAGACGAGATACAACGTCGACTGAGCGGATTTCTCATTTTTTGCTCTTCTTACGCCTGTGAGCTTTGATCCGCCATACGATCACTCTGATCATTATAAGAACGAGGACGATCGCCCCGACGATCTTCGCGTACCCAAGAATTTTATCTTTCAATTCACCGGAGCCGGACCCTGATATCTTAAGTTCGACCGTATTACCCGGCGCTTCAAACGTAACGTAATCCCCGTAGGCTGTGGTCTCGACCGGGACATATTCGTTGCCGTTTTTGATAAATATGCTCTCATCGCCGGAATCTTCGGCGGACAGATATCTGATAAGATGCGATTCCTTTCCGTCATCCGGTATCTTCAGAACATATTGTACCGTCAGCTTCTCGTTCGAAACATATGCATCCACGGTCATTCTGTCGCCGTCAATGAAATTACCGTCGACAAGGAATACCGACTGTTTGTTCTCGCGAACCTCTTCGCTTGCAAGCGTTGTCGTGAATCTCTTGACTTCGCCGTTTATCTCCGTGTCCTCATATACCGCGATCTCCTCGTCGCAGTCCCAGTCTATGTACTCGTCCTGCGCAAGTATTATCTTGTCCGTATCTTTCGGTTTCTTCTTATTGTTCTTCTCTTCTTTTTCGGCAACCTCGGTCTCCATCGGCGTCTCGGAAGGTGCGATCACTTCGCCCGCTCTCTTTGACAGCGAAGCCACGATCTTTTCATCGACGATAAAATCGACCTTGATACGCGTGTAATCCGACGGAATACCGTCCATCGCCAGAAGCTCGCCGTACGAAACGGGATAAGCCCCTCCCTCGCGGCTGATACGATCTATTCCCGCAAGGCTGTCACTCACGAATACATTTCCTGCTATCTTACCGCCTTCATCCGCGGAACCCGCAACAGCTCCTTTAAAGTTTGTTCCTTTTACGATCGTCGGCATGGCCACGGAGTCAAGAATATCCTCCGCCGCACCTGCTATACCTCCGATATACGATCCGCCCGAAAGAACACCCTTTTCGTGGCAGCCGTTTATTGTCGAATATGATCTTCCCGCTATTCCTCCGATGTAATCTCCCGACTCGGAAGCTACCTTCGCATAGTCGTCACAGCGAAGAATCGTTCCTATCTCATGAAGTCCGCACACTCCGCCGACATAGCTCTTCTTACCCTTAACAAAGCCGCGGTTGACATTGTCTCTTAAAACGCATTTGGTCCTGTACGTTGACTTCTTGGCGGCATTTTTGACCCCGGTAATATCACCTTCAAGGTCAAAATCATACTCCTGGGCCATCGTTCCCGCTATACCGCCCGTATCGATATCACCGTATATGCTTCCGCTGTTATCGCACTTCATAATTGTGGCATCCACGCTTTCCTCGCAGACAACATCACTCTCATCCTCAAACACTTCCGAATAGTCCATGTCGAGTGCGCCGTCCATGGCATCCGTCATGAGAAGAAGAAGGGATGAAAAATCATCGTTCACACCTTCAAGATCGTTGCAGACGGTCTCGGTCGATCCTCTCATCTCGTTGTTAAGAAATCCGAGATTATCACTCATGCCCTGTATGTTCGCAACAAGGCTGTTCGTGTGCATCCTGTATTCTTCGGAAAGCTGCGGGAACCTTACAGCCCCCTTTTCGACGGCGCTCTTAAGGATGCTTCTCATACCTTTTCCGGCGTCCCTTAAGTCTCCGGCCATCTTCTTGGCTTCCTTGAGAGCTTCCTGACTGTCCTCTTCTACATCGTCGATCATTTCATCGGAATGATCGATGACAGACCTTGCTATCGTTCCGGAATAGGATTCCATATCTTCGGCATAACTGCGATTAGCGTGTTTGTTTTTATATACGGTATTGGCAAAAGTGATCGCTTTATCCTGGTATTCCGCAAGATCAGCCTCTGTTTTACCATCGATATCGATCGCATCCTTTTCCGCCTGAATTATCTGCTCGCGCGTGGGACGATTCGGAAGGGGCCCGGCAGGATTTAATTCAGTCCCGTTGTTTGTAAGCTGCTCATAATAATCCATATCGGAATATCCCGCGAACTCATCCGTTGCTTTCGCAAGATTCTTCTTGGCAGCGTCGTATGCCTCTCTTTCGCCGTCCTCCATATAATTGTCTATATCAAGATCTCCAACGACCTCCTCGAGATTTTCTGCGGTCTCGCGAAGATGCCTTCCCGCATCCTCGACATCCTTCATCGGACCTTCATCGCTGCTCGTCTCGGAAACGACATACTCTATCCTTCCGACTATCTCATTTGTCGCACCGACTACACCGTTCACGTAATCCTGCGTCGAATTGGCAAGATAACCCGTATCCGAAAGTGCGTTATCGGCAAAGTTCTTAATAACGTTCAGTCTTGCGGATACGGTTCCCGAGGAACTGTCGGTATCATTGATCGTCTTTTCGACGGAGTCGTGGAGAGTGCTTATCGCTTTACTGATCTGCGCGATAACATCAGAATCAAGATCCAGTCTGATGTAAGGTTCAGCCTGACCGACTATACCGCCGACATCCTTACGTCCCTGAAGCTTTCCTTTATTATCACAATCGTGTACATAACCGGACTGCCGCCCCGCAATACCTCCGACATTGTATCCGACATGCTCGTATCCGACCGTCGATTCATTCACGCATGAACTGATCTCTCCGGTGTTGTGGCCGACGATACCACCAATATCAACGGGATTGTTCGACGATCTGATCGACATCTTCTGATCGTTCTGTTTTCCTTCGTTGATAAGCGAAGTGAACAACTCCTCTACTTTGATATCCTTGATACCCGTCTCGACTTCCTTCGTGACCGTATTGATATCAGCCTTGGAACTGCATCCCGTAACAAGGCCTACGTTGGTTCCGCACATACCGCCGACATGATGAAGACCCGTGATCTTACCCGTGGCAAAGCATGCCGAGATTATACCGGTCGATCCGTTGTATCCCGCAATACCTCCGATGTAATCATAACCTTCAACGTATCCCTCGAATTTGCAGTTTGCGATCATACCGGAGTTGTCACCGACAATTCCGCCGATGTTAAACGGCTTACCCGTAGGCTTCATGACACCGATAACGTTTAGATTCCTTATGACCGCCGTCGGTGCCGTCTTTGAGAACAGTCCGACATAATTGTCCTCACCTGTAAAAGCGACTTTGTTCACTGTCTTTTTGTTACCATCGAGAACTCCGGCAAAATAAGGAACGGGAACGAACTCCTTCATATTGAAATCGATGTTATCGGTGAGCACTACATATTTGTCGACAGACCACGTATCGAGCGTACACTTTTTGGCAAAGTCTACCCAGTCCTCGTAACTGCCGATACGAACTTCCGTCATCTCGGTAACATCCATCCGTTCAATGAGATAGTTGCCTGTCTTCTCGGAGTTGCCGTCTTCTTTTTCTACGTGATTTTCTTCGTCCTCCTTGGATCTCTCGCCCGGACCGAGATCTTCCTCGTCGGCATTATTGCCGTCATCTTTACCGCTCTTCGTCGTGATCTTTATCGTCTTTGAAGCGGTCTCGGGCTCATCCTTTTCCGCATATGCGACATAAGGATCCGCAAGCACAAGCGCAAGAAGGCATATGAGGGCAGGGAGTATCTTATGCTTTTTCTTCATCGTTTTCTCCCTCCTTCCCCGTATCATCTTCTGAAGGTGCCGTATCGGAATCTGCAATCTCTTTCCCGGTTTCGGAAACAGCAATTTCCTCACTTTGCATGTTGTTCTCGACTTCCGGCGGTATCGGCGCATCCTTATCATCGCTCAGCACCTGGAGATTACCCGAATCTATGAACGCCGAAACATCACCGCGGATGATCGCGGAGATCCTACCGGTCACGTTACCGTTTATGCGACCGCTTATCGCACCATCAACACGGATAAGTCCCGTGGCGTTCATGTTCCTGAGCGGCATGTTCATAACGAATGCGGTCTTACTGATGATCGTATCACCGACAAGAAGGATCTGCGGCAGTACGAATAAAGTTATAAAGATCGATATTATCGTACCGCGGCCGATACACTGTCCGATGTTGTAGATAGCCGCATCCGACGTAAGTCTTCCTATTGTGATCCCCGCAAGAGCGAGCATGGGTCCGCTCGTAACGATAGTCGGGAACGACAGGTTCATCGTATCGATGATCGCATCTCTTCGTCCCATCGTCTGACGAAGTTCGGTATAACGGCTCGCGATAACGATCGCATAGTCGATATTCGCTCCCATCTGAATGGACGAAACTATCAAATAACTCATGAAGAAAATATCATCATGCATAACGGTCGGAACCGAGAAGTTGATCCATATACTTCCCTGAATGACCGCGATCAAGAGAACCGGCATTCCGGCGGACTTGAACGTGAAAAGCAGAACAACGAGTACGGCCAGAATGGAGACTATGTTAACGACAAGATTATCCCTGCCGAATGATTTTTTCAGATCGTATTCACTGACGCTCTCGCCGCAGACAAGGCACTCGTCATAATACTTGTAGGCGATCGTGTGCATCTCGTCTATGAAGCTGTATATCTTATCCTGCTCATCTTCGGGCATGTCGAGGTATACCATCATACGCACGTAGTTCTCGCCCTGCAGCTGCGTCTTGGCAAAGTTCATAAGCTTATATGCGTCGTCGAGTGTTTTCCTCGTCTCGTCGTCAAGCGTTACATAGCCCTCTTCGACTTCCTTGTGAACGAACATGAACATATCGATCAGGGGAACCTTGTAATCGGAAAGGCCGTTAACCGCCTTCGCGTAATCCTTGTCATCGATCGCATACGCGGTATATACAAGCTCAGCAACTTCGTAATCAAGATCGATAAGTTCGGAAAACTGTCTCGGTGTCAGCTTATCGGTCAGCGTATATCCGCCGAGCGCCTCGGTATTCGACAGGCCCATCGCATGATCGACCTCATCCCTTTCCTCGTAATCGGCAAGAAGTGCCTTCTCCTTGTCGTAATCTCCCGCGGGTACAACGACGACAACGAACGCTTTCGAATCAAAGTTGTCCTTGATCATATCCTGCGCGATCTGCACATCGTTTTTGATCGGCGGGGTGATGCTGCTGTAACCGTATGCATAATGGCATTTGTTGGAAATGAAGAACGCAACGATTATGACTGCAACGAATATCGGAGCGATGAAAAATCGTGTCTTATAGTCAAACTTTGCGATCGCGGTTATCTTGGGGATGAAGTTACGGTGTTTGGATTTTTCCATGAGCGGCGCAAAAAGCATGATCACGCCGGGCATAAGAAGGAACACGGAAACAAGGCTTAAGATGATGGCCTTGATAAGTACGATACCCATATCGGGACCCATCTTAAACTGCATGAAAGTCATGGCGATCAGACCGCCTATTGTTGTAAGGGAACTTCCCGAGATCTCGGGGATTGCCTTGGTCAGCGCGATTATCGCAGCCTCGCGCGGTTCAAGGGTTGCATGTTCTTCCTTGTACCGGTTCAGATATATGATCGCATAATCGATCGAAAGGGCGAGCTGCAGGACAATTGTGACGGAATTGGAAACGTAACTGATCGTTCCGAACACGAAGTTCGTTCCCATCTGAAGGACCGCCGCACCGCCGAACGTTATGAGAAGTACGGGTATCTCGGCATAGGCTTCCGTCGTGATCAGTAGAACTCCGAGCACGATCACAACGACTATCGCGGAGATCGTAACCATCTCGTTTGCGATCAGCTCAGCCTGTACGTCGCCGAGGCTCGTGTCGAGATAGTAATCGTTATTGCGCAGATAGTCTTTGATCTTGTCCTGAACGACAAGGCACTGCTCATCGTCCTCGGGATAATCGAATGTGACCTTGAACTTTGCGGATGCGTTGTTATAGTACTCCGCGGTATCCTTATAATCGACGGAAAATACGCCGTCCATCGATCTGATACTGTTGGCCAGTCTCTCTCCCTGCTCGTAGGAAACGTTCGCAACCATGAAGGTACAGCTTCCGTATGTTGTGAACTCATCGGCCATCAGATCGATGCCCTTTTTCGTCTCCGTTGTATCAGGCAGATAATATGATAAAGAATTTTCTACACGAACCCAGTTTCTTGAAAAAGCGGAAAATATCGCCAGCAGAGCAAACAAGAGGAAAAACAGATTCCTCTTGTCCACGATGAAAGCACATATTTTCCTGATAAAACCCTGGCCCTTAGCTTCCTCAGGCACTTCTTATAACACTTCCTATAAAAAAAATACTTTATGCTTCAAAATATTTTACCACATCTTGTGTTTTTTGTCACACACATTTGAATATATTGTTGTTTATGACCTCCGGGATAGCTGCCACCGTGTCGCCTGCGATCATGCTGACGGCCCCGACTCTTTCTTCGGCAAGCTCGCCCGCTGCCCCGTTTATATAAGCGGCCGCAACAGCCGCAAGGCACTTATCCTCGCTATATGAACATACGGCAGCGATGATACCTGATAAAACGTCCCCGGACCCTGCCGTAGCCATACCCGCGCATCCTCTGTCGGTGATGTAAACCCTGTCGCCGTCCGTAACGATCGTTGAAGGCCCCTTAAGGAGCAATACTACGCCGCACTCTTTCGCGTATGAGCGGGCATGTCCTATCGGATCTTCGAGTATCTGTGAAATCTCAAGTCCGGAAAGCCTTGAGAATTCTTTTATATGCGGTGTCAGAACGATCCTTGCCTTGCTGCTTCCAATAATATCTTTGTCCGTCTTCGACAGTATCGTCAGTCCGTCGGCATCTATTATGAGAGTTCCGGAAAACTTCATAATGAGATGCTCCAATATCTGTGACACTCCGTCACCGGTTCCGATACCCATACCGAACGCGACGGTCTTCACATTAGAAATAAGTTCGTATATCTCTTCGGGAACATATGCGACTCCGAAATCTTCCCTGTTCAAATCGTCATTTGTGTTGGTTGACATAACTTTAGGGCAACTCAACGGAAACAGTGTCGACTCGAGAATATGCGGCGCCACATCATGTACCAGAGAAGACGGCAGTGCAACCTTGACCACTCCGGCCCCGCTTCTCATCGCGGCGTTTGCAAGATAAGCAAGCCTTATCGCACCGCTGTATCTCGTACTCCCGCCGATAAGAGCAGTATATCCGTATGTACCCTTGTTGGAATAATTGGAGCGCGTCCCGATAAGCGCCGCAACATCCTCTGACTCTGTCAGTTTATACGGCTCATCGACCGGCCTGATCCCTATATCCACGTTTACCTTATCCTTCATGACATCCTTCGCCATATTAAGGAAATGGCCGGGTTTGAACCCACCGACCGAAACGGTCAAATCCGATCTGACACATGTATATACCATACCCGTATCCCCGTTAAGGCCGCTGTTGATATCAACGCTTACTACAAATGCTCCGCTCGCATTGATCGCCTCTATCACGCTCTTAAGCTCCGGTCTTACCTCGCCCTTAAACCCGGTTCCGAGCAGACAGTCAACGACGGTATTATATCCGGTTAAGTTAACATAACTTCCTTCTTGAGGATCCGGACCCTTCACCGTTTTCTCAATGATCTTCACCCCGGCCTCAACACATTTATCGTAATAATATCTCCCGTCATCCGAGAACCTGTCGCAGACACAGAACACGCTGCGGTCGACTCCGTCATCCTTAAGCAGCAGTGCAAGAGCATATCCGTCGCCGGCGTTGTTACCGCTGCCGCATACGATCGCAACGGGCGCTTTCCAATGACCGCCGCATTGTTCCTTCACGCTCTCGTATACGCCCTTTGCGGCCCGCATCATAAGTTCGCGGCCCGAAGTTCCCTTTTCGATCGTATCAGCGTCGCTCTTTCTCATGTTTTCAACCGAAAGTACATCGATCATGATCCGTTTCCCTCTATGTCAAAAAAAATAGGCGAGACCTCTGTCTCGCCTCATACTATACAGTCCTTATCAATACAGTCCGAGTCTTGCGGCATTCTGGAACCCTGTCTGCATCTGCATATCCAAAACGCTTGCAAAATCCTTCGTCTCACCCATTGCCAGAGGATTCACATTCTCCTCTTTGGCAAGGTCGGAAAAATCCGTCTTGGCTTCAAGAAGATCTTCCTCGATCGGCTTGATCTTGTTCATCGAAGCCCTGTTAACCGTATTCGTATTGTAGATGTACGGCGTCGGCATTGCCATACTAACAGCGCCTACCTGCATACTAACTTCCTTCCGTAAAACTGTTTCTTAAGTGTCATAATTATAGCACTATATGACAGATTTTTCAACGTTTTTTCGTATTTTCTTAAGTACAATCGCACCTTATATAAGGCCCACACTCCTTCCTGATTTACAAACAACGCAAATATTATAACCCCCTTTCGGGGAAAATCATATATAATAATGTCATGCTGAGCAAACAGATACAAACAATCGCAAAAGAAGCCGGTGCCATAATGCTCGAGGCATGCGATCCGAAGATCATGGCCAAAAGCGGTCACTCCAACTTCTGCACCGAGACGGACGAGAGGATTCAGAGATTTCTCATCGAAAAGCTCGGGTACATTCTTCCCGAAGCAAAGTTCCTCGGTGAGGAGGACGGGCAGGACGAATTCACCGAAAAGATGAAGCAAGGATACGTATTCGTTCTCGATCCGATCGACGGCACTTCGAATTACATATATTCTTACCGTCCTTCGGTCGTCTCGATCGCGCTTTTAAAAGACGGCAGGCCATACATCGGGGTGATATATGATCCGTTTGATGATATGATTTTCGCCGCTGAGGCGGGGAAGGGCGCATATATGAACGATGAGCGGATCATGTCGTCGGATGCGCCACTTTCGGATTCGCTCGCGGTCTTTGGCACGGCTCCGTACTACACGGAACTGCAGGATCGCACATTTGACATCGCAAGAAGGCTGCTGCCGCTTTGTGTTGACCTGCGCCGCTCGGGAACCGCGGCATGGGACATGTGCTGTGTTGCGCTCGGCAGATGCAACCTTTATTTCGAACTAAAGATCCAGATATGGGATTATGCGGCTGCGGCGCTAATCGCCGAAGAGGCGGGATGCACGGTCACCGATATCGACGGCAAGCCGCTTTCGTACACCGGTGCTTCGTCGGCTCTTTGCCGCGCAAGAGGCGTTACCGAAATCCCGGACTGCTTCAAATGACTTCGTCCGGTAAAACACATTCAAGAAATGAGATTTTTCCATCACTATATGCAACCGTACATCGTGCTATATACGGAAAATGATCATCCGATGTAAGAACCAACTCATTATCCATATTAGGCAGCGGCTTATCACTTACGCCAACAAAGCAACGTATATGATCACCCCTGTCCTCATCTGCCGCGCAAAATGTATCTTTGTGCTTATTTACAAATTCGCGTCCAATCTTATCTATACAAGCATTTACACCTATTTTTCTTGCATCTTCGTATGAGAGCATAATTACACCTCCTCATAATCACAAAAACCATTTGTGTACTTCACTATTCTTCCGGTTCTTCCTGAAACAACCTCGCTCTTTTGTTGCCCAATCTCGCGCAAGAAAGACCTGTCCAACAGCGAAGGTTCCGGTACATCCTCTCCGGGATGTGAAT
>JAEEGJ010025102.1_pt1 | contig 12264 bp, 13 predicted proteins | sample 8958761 | NCBI WGS metagenome assembly JAEEGJ01 (sample SAMN16246546, study PRJNA631951) | gut metagenome | biome: gut microbiome; feature: rumen; material: RS-attached | host: Bos | place: Iran: Karaj | collected 2018-10 | reverse complement strand
TATTCCCATATCCATATGGCGGCTGCCGATGAAAAAGGCCAGACGGTCGGCGGTCATCTCAACAGCGCCAGGATCTCTGCGACCTGTGAGATGTTCATCTATATCATCGAGGGGAAAGTCGATCGCTTCAAGGATGAAAGCACCGGTCTGAATCTGTTCAAATTCAACTGAGTGATTTAAATAACGATCTCTGCTAGAATTAACAATAACGAAAAGTTAAGCAAAAAGGAGATTCAGATGAGCGATAAAGTGACAGCCAAAAGCACCGTAGAAAAGACCGTCCGATCAGGCATCTCGTTTGGCAGTGCGCTGGCGATGGTGATCAGTTACACAGCCTGGAAATCAGTCGGCTGGGCGATCTTTCACGGCTTATTGAGCTGGGTCTATGTGATCTACTATGTGATCAGATACTGATCCAGGAACAGATGTTCGTTTTATAAAGAGGGCAGATGTCTAATGTCACATTAAGTTAGTGACATTATGCAGATGCCTCTTTTTCTTTCGGTATTTTCGATCGATCACAGCAGGCATCTTATTGCACATGAGCAGATGAAGTTGTTATGATAAAGAGGAAGCGATGTATACGCGGGAAGAACTGAACAGATATCATTATTTTGAGAAGGTGCTTGATGGACACCGCATTTCAGATGTGCTTGATCCTCTGACTGGCGTGGTGACCCGTGAGCACATGTTTGCTTTTGTGAACAGCCTGATCGAAGAAGAAATTCCATTTACCTTCGGCATGCTGGATATCGATAATTTCAAGAACATCAATGACTCCCATGGCCATGCGGCAGGTGATGAACTGCTGAAACAGTTTGCAGTCCTGTTAAAGGAGAATCTCGCTGATTTTGGCATAGCCGGCCGGTTTGGCGGAGATGAATTCCTGATGGTCGATTTCAGACATCTTGAATATGATGAGAAGAAAGACTTCTGTGTCGGACTCTATGAGGATGAGCGTCTGTTAAGAAGACAATACAGGATCGATGACGAGATGATCTTTGTGACAGCGACGATCGGCATGGCAACTTATCCGTTCAATACGACCGATCATGATGAGCTGTTCGAGATGGTCGACAAGACTCTGTATCGCGGTAAGGTCAAGGGCCGCAACTGCTACATCATCTATGTCGAATCTAAACACCGCAATATCGAGATCGTCAAGCTTCACAACAACGGGCTCTATGTCACTATCAAGAACCTGGTCAGGGCGATCGATGAAGTCGATGAGCTCAGTCTTAAGTTTAAAGCGGGTTTTGAGGCACTTAAGAACGATCTGCATATCACCAATATGTATTATGCCAAAGAAGATAAAAAACTCATCAGCGTGCTCGATGATCGGCCGGTAGGAACGATCGCTGATATCGAAAAACTGATGAAAGAAGAAGCTTATGCGACCAATCGGATCAAGGATATCAGAGACATCTGTCCGCAGACTTATGAGACTTTGAATGAAAATCAGATCGAATCATTACTGATCGTGAGGATCGAATCCGGAAAGAAACAGTATGGCTATCTGATGTGCGCGGAACCGCATTCGTTAAGGATCTGGCAGGAGAGCGAATATGCGATCATGTTTGTGTTTGCGCGGATGATCGGCACCTTTATTTCTGAAAGAAACAGAACAATATAGCATAATCTGTGTTATGATAATATCACCTATGAAGAGCACGGGAGAGACAAGCTCGATGATCGTGCAGCAACCTGTTAAGACAAGGTGCTAAAGCTTGAACGATGGGTAGATCGTAATTAAGCAAATCTCGTCATAGGCTGGCGGGATTTTTTTGTAGGTAGAAAGAGGTAGAAATGAAAGTTTATTCAAACGAGATCGTCTTCAGAGGACATCCGGACAAGGTCTGTGATCAGATCTCGGCTGCTTTGCTCGATGAGTATCTGAGACAGGATGAAACAAGCAGATGCGGCATTGAAGTAATGGGCGGCAAGGGCAAGATCTTTGTCACCGGTGAAGTGACTTCAAAAGCTGAAGTTGATGTAGAAAAGGTAACTAAAAGAGTGCTGAAGGATGTCGGTTACAGCACTGATTATGAAGTAATCGACAATCTTGGCAAGCAGTCGGCAGATATCGCCTTAGGCACCAATGATGAAGTCAAAGGAGCGGGGGATCAGGGCATGATGTTTGGCTATGCCTGCAATGAAACGCAAGAGCTTCTGCCAAAGGCCATGGTGATCTTGCAGAAACTGGCCAGAAAATATGATGAACTCGTCCACAGCAATGATCTGTTTTATGCCGATGGCAAGGCTCAGATCACCGGCTACTATGATGATGACATGCGCATCGTCAAGATCAAAGACTTTACGATCTCTTATCAGAATGCCGAAACTGACCGCAAGACAAGTGATGGGATATTGAAAGATTATGTAACGAAACTGTGCCAGGAATATGGCCTGGAGATCGAAAACTTCCTGATCAATCCGACGGGCAAATTCCTGATCGGCGGTTTTGAAGGTGATGCGGGACTTACCGGCAGAAAGATCGTTGTTGATGCCTACCAGTCTTTTGGCAAGGTCGGCGGCGGCTGTATGAACGGCAAGGATCCCAGCAAGGTCGATCTTTCCGGTGCCTATATGGCCAGAGTACTAGCTAAGCAGCTGCTTGGTTCACATGATCTCAAATGGTGCGAAGTACAGTTATCATATGCGATCGGTCTAAGAAGGCCTTTGGCTATCTATATCACTTCTGATAAAGGCAATATTGAGCCTGACGAAGAGATGTACAGCCGCTGTATGCCGGAAAACATCATCAAAGAGCTGGATATGAAACACCTGTGCTATGAAGCACAGGCGCGTTACGGTCATTTCTATTAGGATCTTTTACTCGGCAAAATCGTAGTCAACAGTGATGCCGATCGAATAGTCAGGATAAAGCTTATGGACTTTCTCCTGCAGTTCCGCCAGCAGGGAATCCTTGCTGCGGGAACCGAAAGCCAGCACGACATCAAAGTTCATCGATTTGTCGATCATGTCGATATAGAAACCGTGCATGTTGTTGGCACCTTCCGTTTCATCGACGATCTTCCTGATCGCATCTCTGGTCTTGATGACCTCTGGTGATTCGGTGTTGATCGCATAGATGGACAGACCGGAGAGTTCAACGCCGGTATCCTCTTTGACTTTGCGGGCGACATAGCGTTCAAGGTTGTCGACCCAGGCGACGGTGTATTTGTCAGATACTTCGACATGTGCGGAAGCGATCTGCTTATTCTTGCCATAGCTGTGAATGATGATATCGTAGACTCCCTCAACTTCAGAAAAGGACGAGATGGAGTCTTTTATTTTGTTGACCAGTTCAAGATCGGAACTTTTGCCTAAGATGACAGAAGAAGTATCCAGGATAGTTTCCACACCGGTCTTGATGATCAGTATGGAAATGACTAAACCGACATATGCTTCGATGTTAACACTGCTTCTTACATAGATGAAGGCGGCAACGATCGTCGCAATTGTGGCCAAGACATCAGAGAGTCCTTCCTTGCCTGAAGCGACCAGGGATTCCGATTCCAGAAGTTCGCCTCGCTTCTTTGTATACAGACCGACTGCGAGTTTGATGACCACCGCGATAGACATGATGATGATCGAAGACGTGTCAAAATCGATCGGTTCCGGATGGAGAATTCTTTCCACAGAGTTTTCCAGAGAATCGATACCCGCAAAGGCGATGATGATTCCGATGGCCAGCGAGAAGAGATATTCGACCCGGCCATAACCGAAAGGATGATTGCGATCCGGCTCCTTTTCCGAGAGTTTTGTACCGACGATCGTCAGGATCGAAGACAAAGCATCAGCCGCGTTATTTATCGCATCGGAGAGTACGGAGACGGAATTCGCCAGCAGGCCAATGGTCACTTTGAAGCCAGCCAGCAGCAGATTTGCCGCTACGCCAATGATGCTGGTTTTGATTATTTCCCTGTTTCTGTTCATTTTCGTATACCTTTAATTGATATAAATTTTAGCAGAACTTAATAATATATTTTATATAAAATAATAATATTTAATTTGAATCTCCAAAAAATAGTGATAAAATCATACAGTGTCAATGAATGATTTTTTAAAGAGACTGAAAGAAAAAAGGATCCTGTTAGAACTTCTCGAGATGTTTGTGATCCTTCTGTACTGGGAACTGCTTCTATACCATGAGATCCATGGGAATTTAAGCGGCTTTGGAATATGGAACTTCCTTTTCATCGTTCCTTTAGCTTTCATCTTAACGGCCTTTACCAATATCCTTAATCTGAACAGTGAGAATGAACTGCTTTACCGAAGTCTTTTCATCTTTGTGATCTCGCTTTTCTATCTGGGGAACCTGATCTACTACAAGACCTTTGGTTCATTGGTCTCAGCTTCAATGATCGGTACCGGCAAGGATGCGGTAACAAGTTTTGGCTGGTCCATCAAAGCCACAGTCAATGAAAACGTTAGACAGATCATTCTGTTTGAAATGCCTTTGCTGGCGCAGTTTGTCAGATATCTTTATGTGAAGAATCATGAACCGTTTGTGCTCAAGGAAAGATTCAGCATGGTGGTCATGGGCTTTGTCATCTGGAATCTGATCGTGCTGGCTTTGCCATTGACGGGCAAGGCAGACAATTCGGCCTATGGGGCCTATCACAGCCGCTATATCGACACTGACACGGCTTCCAACAAGCTGGGAGCTATGGCCAACTTCGTCGTTGAGACCCGTTATGCGTTATTTGGCGAAGAGGAAGGTATGTCTTTGATCCACAACGGTGACAACGTCGTGATCGAAGCAGAGTATGAACAGAACGATGAAGAAGAAGTTGAGGAGATCGCGCCGCCGGTCATTAGATTCAACCGCTTTGATGAACTGAATTTCTCTAAACTTGAAAAGCTCAGTGATGATGAGACGATCACTTCGCTGTGTTCTTATCTGAATGGTGTTTCACCGACCAGGCACAACGAGTATACCGGCATGTTTGAAGGCTATAACCTGATCTACATCTGTGCCGAATCGTTCTCTTCTTTAGCGATCGATAAAGAACTCACACCGACTTTATATAAGCTGGCCAATAACGGCATCGTTTTAAACAATTACTATAATTCCTTCAAGAATGTGACGACCAATGGCGAGTATGCCTTTCTGACTGGCGTGTGGCCGGATGTGGCCAGACAGTCGACCAACATGGGCAGTATCTCGGGTACGATGGGTCAATCGATAGATAAAAACATGTCCACAGCTTTAGGCAACATGTTCAATAAAAATGAAGGCATCAAGAGCCGGGCTTATCATAACTATTATGGCTATTATTACGGCCGCAATCAGACATTGCCTAATATGGGCTTTGACTGCAAGTTCATGGACGATGGCATGAGCTTCACCACCGCCTGGCCGGCATCTGACTACGAGATGATGGAACAGTCGGTCGATGATTACATCAATGACGAACAGTTCTGCACTTACTATATGACTTTCTCCGGACACGGCAATTATTCGGAGGCCAATGTCATGGCGGCAAGAAACCATGACTATGTCGCCCAGTTTGTCGACCTGTCGCAGCCGATCAGTGCGACCGGATATCTGGCTTGCAACTACGAACTGGAAAAGGCAATGACTTATCTGGTAGACCGCCTTGAAGAAAAAGGTATTCTCGATAAGACCGTCATCGTTCTGACAGGCGATCACTATCCTTACTATCTGACCGATATCGCTTATGAAGCCCTGAAAGGTGAGCCGAAGGATGAAGACTTTGAAAGCTATCATTCGACCTGCATCATCTACAATTCAGGTCTCGATGAAAAGATCGAAGTCGATACGCCTTGCTGCAACGTCGATATCCTGCCAACAGTCTACAATCTCTTTGGCATCGATTATGATTCCCGTCTGTATGCAGGCACCGATATCTTCGGCAACGGCATCCACATCGCTCAGCTCTACAACAAGAACTTCATCACCGACAGCGTGAAATACAACTTCACGACCGGAGAGGCACAATGGCTTATCGATACGGAAGCTTATGATGAGCAATTGCTTAACTCCTATCTGGAGAATGCGATCAACACCGTCAAAAACCGTTATGCGATGTCGATCGAGATCGAAAGGAGCGACTTCTACCGCTTCGTATCAGATAACATGGAATAAACTCTAGAGGCACTGCGGTGCCTTTTTATCTGCTTCTGATCAGAAAAAAGCGTTCTATGCCGATGATCTTTATGGCTATCATCCCGCCTTAATGATAAAAGATGATCGTCTGACCGGGACCTTTTCAGACTGATCGAACCTGCAGCAAGCACTGAGTCAGCAGATAAATTATAAAAACAGAGTCTGCCGGATCTGCTTCCTTCGACTCTGTTTTGTTTTTTTCTATTCAGTTAAAGCTCACGTACCGGTTTAGTCTACCACTCAAAGATCGCGTTAGGATCCCAATATAATTTGATCGGTACGGCATCACCGCGTTTCCCCTTTTCACTCTTGAAAAATCCATTACATTTTCTGCAGCGGTAGATGTCTTCACAGTGGTATATGCTTACCAGCGCCTGATAGGAAATTTCCGCTTCCTCTGCGTTATCGCACCAAGGGCAATATACGCGATCGTCATTATAATTTACGAAACCGCCGCCGATCTTTTCTAACACATCATCAGGCAGGCTCTTTTCATATTCTTCGACATTTACACCGTTATCAGCAAGCATCTTGGAAAATTCGACATCAGATTTGCAGGTTTTGAGTTTTTCTTGCAGTTCTTTGGAAATGGTGATCATTTTTATCTTCTCCTTTGTATGTAACAATCAGTCTCTTCTAATTTAATATACGAAAGATCAGGAAAGCGGGCAATGATAATTTGGTTTTTCGAATCATTTTCTTATTTAAATTATACTAAATAACCGTCTGCTGTGCCTGAAGATCCGCTGTTATCCTGTGGTGAAGTTTTCCTTTGGTTTTGATCCCTTAGTATAATAAATACTGATAAAAAATGAAAAACATCTTTCAGATACTGAAGATCATAGCACTGATCTCCATCTTATACGGACTGATCGTCTTATCGCTGATCGGACCAAATCGTCTATTCAATTTTTATTATCTGATCCTGGGGATAGCTTTGTTTTGTTGTGCATCATATTTTTCAAAGTCTGATGAAAACACCAAAAGAACAGTCCTGATAATTCTTGGCGTATTAGCTTTATGTTTTGTGCTGGCCGAGATAAGGATCGTCTCTTTTTCATTGAGCAGATGCAAGGATGATGCCGATTATGTGATCGTACTCGGCTCACAGATCAGAGATAACGGACCATCGATGGATTATAAAGCTCGGCTTGATTCAGCTTATGAATACCTTGAAGCAAACAGAAACAGCAGAGTCATCTGTACAGGCGGAAAGGGAAGCAATGAGCCGATCTCGGAAGCGCAAGGGGGAGCTGAATATCTGCTTAACAGAGGAATAGATAAAGGAAAGATCATCCTTGAAGATCAGAGTACCAACACAGTACAGAACCTGCGAAACGCCAAAGCGCTGATCGATAAAGAAAAGCCGATCGATAAGACAGATGTTGTCATTGTCTCGGCTGATTATCATCTGTGTCGAGCCGCTTATATTGCCCGTAAACTGGGTTATAAAAATGTCTCAGTCAAAGGTGCCCGCGGTCTGGCTATCCTGCTTCCTCATTACTATACCCGCGAGTTTTATGCGTTTTTCAAGGAACTGATCGCACTATAGATTTAATTAACACTATTTATATCGGTCCCGGCTTTGTGACAGCCATTAATCAGAAAGATGTGTACACTCTGATAGTCAGATGAAGCCATCCTTGATCAGCTGAGAAAAATATATTGTTAACAGCGCAACAAACGGTATGAAAACAAAGCACGCAAGATATAATTACATACTCATGACAAAAACGATGGTGTGCAACGCTGATTGATGCGTTTATAAGTATCAGTTTTCAAACAAGACCATGCATAATGATAACGTCACGAAGATATGATGTTTAACTTAATTCTGGGTTTAATAAATCTATCTTAGCTGAAATCAATCAATTCTTCTTTTAAAAATAAACACGATGCTCTTGGATGAACCATAGCTCTGATTGGCGGATGTACAGCCAACCATCTCCCATCCATCCTCGCCAAGCATATTGAAATGTTCTTCAATCATAGTAATATCAACGTTTCCACCCCATAAGCCTTTTGGATCATATGTAACTACTTTGTATTCGAACTTATCCATTCTGTCCTCCTTTAATAAGCTGATTTGTCATATTTCACTGCAGAAAGCGATAATATCTTTCTTTCTTGCGGCAACATTTTCCTTATACTCTATAGATGTCAGTCCCAGATGTCCTTTGCATTCTATTTCCAGATGGCCGTAAAAATGTTCAATACTGCCGATTATCCTTTCACATTCTGCCATGTTTGGCCCGGTCCGTAAAGCGATCGCATATCCCTTTTTCCCGGACCTGATGGCAGCGTGGGGTTCATGAGTATTGCACCATGGGGTACATCTGTCAATAAAAGCCTTAAACTGCCCGGGGACATCAGCCCAATATGACGGAGAAACCGAAACAATAATGTCGGCGTCGTCATACTCACTCATTATGCCTTCGATAACACCTGCATCTTCCATAACACACTTCGCTGTGCTGTGACATGAACGGCAGCCTTTGCAGAAGGCAAATGAATAATCATCGATGCAGATGCATTTAACACTATACCTGGCTGACAGCTGTTCTGAAACCAGTTTTACTATTTCGCCTGTTGCGCCATCGCGCACTGGACTGCAGTTTATGATCAAGGCTTTCATTTCTGTTTTCTCCATCTTAAGCTTCATTGCTGCTGTTAATGTTATTTTAACTGAATTATAGAAATCTATAAATTCATGACCGCAAAAGAAAAGGGCTGATCCTTTCAGCCCTTGTTACTAATTATCGATTTCTGTTACGTGCTCAATGCACTATCTGTTATATCGGATAACTGTTCTTCTTGCACTGTACGTGCAGCAATATTTTATATATGTTCAGGTATTCTTATGTCCGATTCTTATAAACGGACAGGGGATTGATTTGTAATCTATCCTTTTGGAATTTCCTGTTAATCAGCTGGATACCACTCATTGCCTGCTGATTACCAGGACAATGAGGGATTAATGAATTTCTTTCAGAATCTCCTTCATGTTTAAATCCTCCCATTTTCTGATCTGCGCCCCCGCAGATCCTTAATTATTTTTTCCTTCTCTTTACACCTTCATATTAACAATTTTCCCGTAAAAGAAAAGACTGTTTTTTTCTTAAAATTTTTGAGATAATAAACATGTTGGGGCAATCAGAAATGATTGTTTTTGTTTGCTCAGAATTAAATACAATACAACAATTAAAAACCTGTACCTAAATCTGTGATTACGTATTTTGGATCACTTGCTTCACTGTTAGGTCTTAAGATACCGACATTGAATTTGTCTTTGACCCAGCCGCTTGCTTCATCATATACGCCGCTTGCAGCTGTCAGTTCATTTACATCAGTGCCTTCTGACGGGTGAAGTTCATATTTTACTTCAAACGCAATTTCATTTGGTCCTAAATTCTGTAATGCAGGGATATTTTTTTCTTCTTCAGCAGAATACATTTTTTCCACATATATTCTTGCGTCATTCACTTTATCGCCATACATTTTTTCCAGCTGATACTGCATAGCTACTTCGATCTGATATTTAGCTTCTTCAAGATTGTCTTTAAGAGGAATGTTGCTTCCTGCGGTACCTTCCTGCTGGTCTTTAGGTACTTGTGTGTCAGCTGCTTCCTGCTGAGGTTCAGCTGTCTCCTGCTGTGGTTCTGCCGCTTCTTCTTTTTTGTTTGCGCAGCCAAAGAGAACCATAACACATAAAACGATCAATAATGCTTTTAATAACTTTTTCATTTTATCTGCCTCCATTTGGTTATATAACCTGAATGATTATAACAGAAATTTATAAAAATTATAATCGTTCCCTGTTCATGAAAAAGAGCTTGGCGTCTACGGAGCTTTCAAGCTGCCGGAAGGAGCACTTTGCCGGCACCACAGCGAGGAACATATCCGGAAGCTGTTCAGTGATTTTGCTGCCAAAGAATACCGGCATCTGACTTATACGACGATGAACGGGCATCAGTCTCCGGGTTTTTCTTATATCGGCAGCAGATGATGATAATGCCCGGGAATGCAGATCTTTCGTATAATAATGTGTAAAGGAGCAAACAAAAATGATCGATAGTAAAGAAATTTCCATTGAAGAACTCAAGAAGATAGTCGGCGGTACGCTTGATGAAAGTGCCAGTCTGGTATTACCATTAGCCATAAGAGGCTACGGTGCCTTCGTCAAAGCCAATAAAGATCCCAACAGAAATGACATCGTCGATATCGAAGGCATGCAGGAATTCTTTGCCAGCAAGGGTTATAAGTTTATTCCGGGTTTCGGTGATCAGATGAACGTCTTCATCGGACCGGATGGTTTGAAGTACGGCAACGACTACATCATCTATCTTCTGGAAAACGATCAGTTGTAAGAAGAAAAAAGCTGAAAATACGGAAAGCACACGGAAGTGTGTTTTTCTTTACATGGTCTCTTGATTGAAAACAGCGGTTTTTGAATATATGATGATAAAATAACAGTGCAGAGGAAAACAATGTTGAAATATAAGCATCAAAAAAACTGATCATGATCATCTTATTTTCTGTAATCATCGGAGTGCTGAATGAGTGCTGAATTTAGCACTTAACGCTTGACAGTGCTAAATGACGGAGCTATAACATAATTGTAAAGAGAATAAGAGAAGATCCTAAGGATAACGTAGAATCCAAACCCTCCATTCCCCTTACTGACATACATAGTTCATTCAATATGAACAATGAGAAAGTAAAGGAGGTAAATGTACTATGTTAATGCCTGAATTATTCAAGAGAAACTTATTCGATGACTGGTTCGATGACTTCGGTCTGGAAAAGGAAATGAATGCGTTGAACCATAAGCTGTATGGCAAACGTGCCAACAGGGAAATGCTGACAGATGTCAAGGAACACGAAGATCACTATGATCTGGAGATCGATCTTCCGGGATTCAGAAAGGAAGATATCAATGTTGAACTCAACGACGGTTATCTGACCATCACTGCCGTAAAGGGACATGAGGAAGATGAGAAGAACAAAGCCGGCAAGATCATCCGCCAGGAGAGATATTCCGGTTCCATGTCGAGATCCTTCTATGTCGGTGATACACTGACGGTCGATGAGATCCACGGCAAGTATGAAGGTGGTGTATTGACACTGAACATTCCTAAGAAAGAGGAGCAGAAGGAAGTCGAACATCATAACCGCATCATGATCGAATAGCTCAAGAGGAAGCCGATGGCTTCCTTTTTTTGCTGATTAATGCAGCCTGGCCGGGAAGCAGTTCATCCTTTAAGGAAGAAGTCGCAAAGATCACCTTGCCTTTAAAGCGATAAGGCTTTGCGGACATGTTCATGATGAGCTTATGCTTTCCTCTTGAGAAGATGAAGACCCGTTTTTCTTCTTTGATGTCGACATGCAGAACACTAAGATCACTTAGGGATTTGCGAAGTTCGATCAGTCTGCGGATGAAGTGATAAAGCGAGTTTTCATCCTTTATAGAACTTTCAACTGAGATCCTGTTTTCAGGATTAAAAGGCAGATACGGTTTTGATGAAGTCGTAAAACCATGATTTGGTTTGCGGTCATCCCAGATCATCGGGATCCGGGTACCGGTGCGCTGATAGCCGCCATCTTTGGAAGGCAAATCAGCTGTCTTCATCATCAGTTCATCGCCATAAAGGACAAAAGGAATACCCGGCATACAGAACAGGAACATATAGAACATCTTAAGCTGTTCAAAGTTCAGATAGTTGGCAATGCGCCAGGTATCGTGATTGCCGCTGATGAGAGCCAGATAGCTTTTGTGTTTTTCCGCTTGCGCAAATCTTTCTTTCAGATCGTTGATGGAAAATTCAACATCATTATTGCCATTGATGATGGATACACCGCGGGTGTCTTTATCTGAACGGAAGAAGCGATGGTAGAAGTTATCCCAGTGATCAAGGACGAAATCGGCGTCAAAACCCGCCGCAAAAGACTGTGCGGGATAAGACCACTCACTCACAAAGAAGGCGTCAGGGAATTCTTTTCTGATCTTTTTAAACAGATAGTTCCATACTTCAATGGTGGCTTGATGGCCTTCATCGTTTTTGACTAAGGAATCAGCCATATCGACTCTGAAACCATCGCAGCCTGCTTCAAGCCAGAAGCGCATGATC
>JAEEGJ010025101.1_pt1 | contig 12264 bp, 6 predicted proteins | sample 8958761 | NCBI WGS metagenome assembly JAEEGJ01 (sample SAMN16246546, study PRJNA631951) | gut metagenome | biome: gut microbiome; feature: rumen; material: RS-attached | host: Bos | place: Iran: Karaj | collected 2018-10 | reverse complement strand
ATAGAAAAAAATATGTATCTTTTGCACAAAAAACTAATAGAAGTAAGACAAAATAAACTAACAACAGCGAAGCAAAATATACTAATAACAGCAAGACAAAATAAACTAATGGATGGGATGTTTTGAAGAGTTTGGGAGGATGATGGAATAATGCGTTTTGGTTATTGATTACTTAAATTCAGGTGGGGGACAAATTGTACCCCTACTGGAACGAAGGCTGCCGACAGAAATAGAGGAATAAATCATTTTGCCAAATAGGGAAAGATTTGTATTTTTGCAGTGATAAATAATCCTTCTTGAAGGTTGCGTTATGAAGAATGTTGTAGAAATACCGAGGACACAAGTGATTATGACTTTTGTGGCCACTTGCATCGAGACCACCGCCCGACTGCTGAACACTTCCTACAAAGAGGTGTACGAGCGGATGAAGCGCGTGAGGCTGATAGAGCGGTTTATACTTCCGCACTACGAAACCCTTCATAGTGAGAGCCGAGAGAACCTTGCGGAGGTGTTGGTAGAATGTATGAACAATTGGGAGGGCAGGAAATGAGTGAAATGATGGAACAGAAGCAATCTGAAGACCCCGTTAAGTCGCCTGTCATACAGGAGATTATCATGAGCAACCGAATTGGCGCTATCTCAATGGAGTTGTCCAAACGACTGAATATTGAGCCTGTAAAAGCCCTGCAATTGTTTTACGAAAGCCAGACCTGCGCCGACCTGCATGACAAATCCACTGGCCTTTACCTTTATGGAGATTTGTATGTGGCTGATGAGTTTATGAGGGAAATGGAGTATGGGATGTAGGGTATTTGGTGGATGAGGTGATGAGACGTAAGCGGTAATCTTTTGTTATTATTTTACATATTAATTAATGGTCACGGTTTATGATAGATAGAGCACATATTGAACAATGGGCAGAGATGCAGTCGACAAAAGGGGATTTTCCCCAATTGATACGACGATTGGTTTATGCTTCAGTTACTCCTTATCTTTTGAAGGGTAATATTCCATACGGGAGCGCTGTTTTTATGGGAGGATGGGATGGCGAGGTGGAGGCATCTCAACAGACTGAGTTTATGCCACTAGGGAAGAGCATTCTTGAGTTTGGAACTAATGGTGCGTTTAAGCAAAAAGCAGAAAGCGATTATACCAAACGAACTGCTGAGGATTATGATGGGTTGAACAAAGCCGAAACTACTTTTATTTTTATGACTCCTCGTGTGTGGGGTGATAAAAAGGATTGGGAAGATGAGAAGAAGAACAAAGGTGTATGGAAAGATGTGCGAGTATACGATTCATCAGTATTGGCACAGTGGATTATTTCTGTACCGTCTGTTGAGTTATGGTTTGCTCCTTTAGTAGGTATTCAGTCTCCTAATCTGGTGTTTGGTGAAGAACGGTTGGAAGAATTGCTAATTGGTGGAGATGTAAATCTTCAGCCATCTTTTTATACTGCCGGACGAGATGATATTGCTATGAAGTTGAAGGATATGTTGGGCAGCCCTACACTTCGTGCTTTCCGCGCATCTTCAAAAGAAGAAGCCATCGGATTTATCTTAGCAGCAGGTAAATTGTTCCCACAAAAAGAACAAGAAGAATTTTATTCGAAAACCATTGTGGTGGAAGACAAGGCGGCTTTCAGACAAATGAAAGTACAGTCTTCCATGATTAACCTTGTTCCTGATTTTGAGGATGCTACTGTTTTGCACAGGGCGGTGTCTCAAGGGAAAATTGTATTGGTTCCCTTGGGGCCAGGTGATGACTTTAATCAATATGTGGAAGATTTGCCGAGCCCTGACAGATTCGCTTTAGAAAAGTCTTTGATAGAAAGTGGTGTAGAAGAAGAACGAGCCAGACGGATTATCAAGGATTGTTCATGCAATCTGACTATGATAAAGAAAGAGCTCGGATTCCCTATACTACGGGTGGACTGGCTGAATGACGATGATGTGGATGATATTGTGCCTGCGCTCATTGTCGAGAGATGGAATGAAAATCTTGATGGCGACAAAGAAATCATGGCTTCATTGTCGGGAAAGGATTATGAAGACTTTCAGTCATCAATGGTTCAGTGGTCTCAAAAACCTGTACCACCTGTCATGAGCATAGGCACATTCTGGAGAATTACATCGCCGTTGTCGTTATGGTCTGTTTTGTCTTATCGAATATCAAAAAAGCATATTGATGAACTTGCTGAATTTTCAGTGTTAGTACTGTCAGATGAAAGTGGCAAATATTCGAATCAACTTAAACAAGGGCTGCTAAATTCATTGATTATCCATGCATGGCATGGTAATCAGCTGTTACCACGTATTGGCTTATTGCAAAAGAAAGTTGACGATGTTATAAATCAAGTAATAGGTCGTGCAAGTATTGAAAGATGGAATAGTATAGCAAAACATCTGCCACTTGTTGCCGAAGCCTCACCATCAGTTTTCCTCACGGAGATTAAAAGGTCTTTATCCGAAGATGATTCTCAGCTCATGAGCCTATTCACGGAAGAGGAAGGCCTGTTTGCGCCAGAAAGCAACTATCCCTACTTGCTTTGGGCTTTGGAAAGTCTTGCTTGGCTTCCTGAATTAATAAAGGATGTGACCGAGGTACTTTTGGTATTGTCAGAAAAAGACCCTGGAGGGAAGCTTGCCAATAGACCGTTCAACAGCCTGATGAATATTTTCCTTCCGTGGTATCCGCACACAACAGCATCAACAGATCAGAGACTATCAATAATTGATGTTCTATCCAAAGGTGGTTATTTGAAAATGTGGGATTTGTTGATGACGCTCTTGCCCAAGACGCGTGGCGTTACTTCGGGAACCCATCAGTTGAAATGGCGCGGCTATGACATAGTTGTACAAAAAGGTGTAACATACGCCGAGATTTGGAAAACAACTGAATTTGCATGCGAAAAACTTAAGGAAACATTTGATGGTGATGACCTCAAATTAGCTAAATTGGTGAACGAGATTGCTCCTGTTCCGTATGCAATTAGGTGTAAGACAATTGCATGGATAAAAGAGGTGGCTGAGACTAAAACGAATCAGTATCCTGAAACCCGCAAGGCAATACGTGAGTCACTGTGGTTTCAGAAGAGACTAAAGCTAAACAATGGACATCGGTTGTCAGATTCAGAGATTGCAGATTTGCAGATTGCGTACGAAGCTTTGGCTCCGACAGACATTATAGAAAAAAACAAGTGGTTGTTTGACGAACTTTCGCCAAGGTTCCTTGAAGATTGTGACAATAATGATCCTATTAAGAGTATTAAGGCATTGGCTGATATTCGTGGAAAAGCTGTAAAAGAATGGCTTGATAAGCTTACTTTGGAGGAAGTGGTGAATGTGAGAAAACTGGTGGCAGAGCCCTCAGAATTTGGAAAGACATTGGGCTTTTCAGATTCTGCTGAAGGATTGAACACATTTGTATTTCCGTTGTTGTCAGATAAAGAAGACCAAAAGTTTGTCAATGGTTATATTCAAGGGTTGGAAGGCAAAATAGGGGAAGAAAAGCTTCTTGAACTATTAGATAGATTGTATAATAAGATATCAGAAGAAGAAGCCGTTTTGTTTCTTCATTATATGTGGGCGTCTGAGTCTTTGTTCAAATATCTAGATAGTAAATCAGAGAATATTCAGAAAGGCTATTGGATAAAATATAATGCACATTTGTTTGGGCCATACAATGAAACAATTCTGTATGTGTTGGAAAAACTAAAATCAGTTGGACGAGCATTGGATGCTATAAACGGCACATGGCATTATGCCAAAGAATTGCCCACTGGAGTGATTCAAGATATGCTATTGGAAAGCATGAAATGTCCACTGGAAATAAATGGCAGAATTGATTTGCTTGCCTTTGAAAGTTATATGGAGGAGTTGCATCAGCGTACAGATGCTGATGAAGAAAAATTGTTTCAACTTGAATGGGTATTCCTGCCGCTTCTCAGAAATCAAGCGTCCAAGTCAATATTTCGGTTGCTGTTCGAGCGGCTTCAAAAAGACCCTGAGTTATTTGTCGAGTTGTTAACCTTCCTGTATCGTCCTGAAAACGAAGACGAGAATGAAGTGCTTGAGGATGAATCGGAAGAAAGTGTTGAAGTTAGAAAGAACAATGCTTTTAGAGCATTCTATCTTTTGAGAGAGTGGGACACTATACCTGGTGTAGATAAAGAAGGCAACATTGACAAAGAAACACTGAGAGAATGGGTTTCTCAAGCTGTACAACTCGCAAAAGAGAAGGATAGGGAAAAATTTGTTTATTCACATTTGGGAGAACTGTTTGCAAAATACCCGGAGCGAAAGAACGACCCTCATTGGCCTCCAATTGGTTTGTTTGAATTGATGGAAGAGTTGGATTCTGATAAGTTGTTTCAAAACTATAGTATTGGATTGTATAACAAAAGAGGTTTTACAACCCGAGGTGGATATGATGGCGGTGATATTGAACGTTATAATGCCGATTATTTTGAAGATTTGAAGAACCAATGTTTACCGCTATACCCTCATGTAGCAAAAGTTTTTGAAGACTTGGCCACCCAATACAAGCAAATGGCCAAGGAAATGGATGATCAGGCAACGATAGCTAAGTTGGATTATTAAGTATTATAGGTTGATTTTTTTGTGGCTAATTGTTTTGCAAAAGTAATAGTGAAGTAATAAAAACAAGTTCAGTAATAATTGTTTTCGAGGAATAATGGATAATAGATATAATGCAACGCTGGGTTTTTATGAGCCCTCGGTATTTCATATTTTTACTAGAGGGGAAAATAAACTTACAGAAATAGACAACTGGGAGGAAAAACAAGCAAGCACTTTCCTTCATGAGTATATACACTTTCTTCAAGATATACTTACTGTTAAAGGTATGCAGAATCTGTATATCATAGGGGAATACCTTCGCTTTGTAACTGCTTATATGAAACAAAATAATTATAAAGTTCATTTACCAATTATTCCTCATGATGCAAACCATAATGTTGGCAATAATTGGTTGGTTAGTTATTACACACAAGGATCAATTGATTATTCCATTACGAAATACATTTCTTTCACAAAGGATACAAGTGTTCAATTAATAGATGATTTAACAGGCCGTACCTTGCCAATTGGTAGGATTATTGTTGATTGTCAAAGTACTGATGGTAGTGTTAAACAAGTGGCTTTTGGTACATCTCAAATAATGGAAGGTATGGCCAAGATGATTCAGGACATGGTTTATCCTCCAATTATCAGATCCCCATATAATCCCTATTACATTGCAATTGATATAGCAAATGGTATTATGTCAGGACTTGGTAATAATAATTTAACCATGATAGCCATTTTTGACTATGTTTTGCAATCGTCAAATCCTGGCTGGGCTTTTGTCAGATATATTGAAGAGAAAAAGAATCAAGGATATACAGCAGCCACTCTCACCTATCAAATAGTTTATGATGACTTGTATCACTCAACTATACAGAGCCATACTCAAGGGGTAGTCTCATTCATAGTTGGATATAAAGATGCTGTAAAACAGTCCGAGGATGTGTTTAAAGAATACCTTGGAAATATTTGGTTTTTTAAGAATATTGAAAAATGGTATAATGCGTTACTTGAAAGGGGTGCATTGATACGTAAGAAATACCCCATTCTTTTCATTGATATGGCTCAAAATGGCGATATAAAAAAAGATGGTTTGTTTAAAGAAATACTTACTACATTTGGGACGCCAATTGTGACTAACAGTAAACATTATTATGATTTTCAAAGTCCGAAAAATGTAATGGTTTCAAGAAATGAAATGATGAATGTGTATGCTATGATGCAATTACATCAAGTGTTTAACTCAAAAGGAGTATTTACATGTCCAATAAGAAAATATTGTCAACAACAACCTTGTGGTCTAAACAAACAGAGGGTTGATATAAGATGTGTGAAAGCTCCATGGAAAAGAATGAGAAGATACAATAGGTGCCTTTTCAATATTTGGTGGAAGTTCAAGGGTTTTAAGGATGTTGAGTTCATTTAAATTAGTCAGTTAAAGGTTTCATGAGATTTAAGGAAACTGAAATACAACAATACATATGGGAGCATAGAGAAGATTTGTTTTCTATGATTCAAACACCTCTTTTTGAAAAAGACCCGAATAAAAAGTCTTGGGAATATGAGCCTTGGGAGTTGTTGTACTATCAAACCCTAAAGGAATATGAAGAGTATTATAATAGTCTTGAAAGATTGGAATTCTTTGGCTGTGAAGTGAGGCTTCCCAAAGAGGGCGAAAATACCATAAGGTCGGATTTCTTCGGTAGTTTGGAGGGGGAGAACGGATTCGTTATCTGCGAACTAAAAGTGAATAGGCAACCAGAGCGTCAGGCTTTCACAGAATTGTTTGCTTACGCCAACCATGTAAGAAGTAAATTTGCCCCAATGGGAAGGAGGGACATTTTTTATCTTCTTATTTCTCCTATGGAAGAGCGTATTGTGAAAGAGGCGACTTTAAGCAATTTGCTTTACGACAAAAACAGGATTGTGGCTCTTATCCCTAGTGTTGGGGATGATTTAAATTCGTTGAAGTTTGAATTGTGGGTTCCTTCAAAGAAAGATTTTGAAACGTTTGCGAAAACTGCCTTTGCCCCTGAAAATATTGATGTGTTTAGAATCAGTTGGAGAGGTGCAGAAGTCAAGTGGAGCCCTACTGAGAAAGGTAAAGGGCCTGACTCGGAGATGATACATCGACTGAACAAGGTCTCGCATTATGCGGCACAGTTGATGGAGGCAAATGGCATTCATGGATTTGTTTTCTGTCTGCAATCATATCCATCTGAGAGGGATAGGGGTATGTTTGAGAATGGTTTCACAATATGTGGTATCAACCCGTTTAAATCCGCAAAAACAAGATTATTATACGATGGTGGGGCAGGTTTGAAAGATGCGGCAGAAGCTGATATGGAAGCTGTTGGAATTGAAGATTTTTTTCCAGGCCTAGATGAGATTGATACGGATTATGAATTTGAGGGGCCACTTTATTGGCTGGCTAACAATTGGTCATCATGTTTAGATGAGATTGCTTTGGGAGTTGTAAATAGACTAAACCGTACAATAGGTCCATCAACATATGACCATGGTTATGGAGGTTTTGATTGGCAGAGCTATAGGTACAATTCACATGAAGATGAGTTCTGCTGGAACTACGACATTAGTTTGACAGGTGTTTTTAGAGAGATGTATGATCTTTATTTGGAACGTGTTTATCAAACGGATAAAAAAAATATTGATAATGAGAAGATAGGAATGATTGAAAATGGCCAGCTTGAGTGGCATATCATTGATATGATGTATTCACATGCCCACATCCGAGAGTTTGTAGACGGATTGATAAAATAAGTATTTGCCATTTTGTAAAGGTGACAAGTCATAAATAACCGTTACAGATTTTAAAGGGCAAAATAGTAAATTCCAACTAACCGCCACAGGTTTTTCTTGTGGCGGTATTCTTTTGTAGGTTTTAATGGTCACATCTTTTTGTGAGTGCATCCATTCCGGGATGTTGTATCCGCAAGAGAAATGTGGCCTTAGGTTGTTGTAGATGTATACACATTCACTGACGACTTTCTTCATCAGCTTGAAAGGAATCAGTAGTACACAAAGAGGATGTCAAAAAATGCGAACTACTTGAAGGATGGGATGATGAATTTTAAAATTATACAGAACGGGATTCGTTTGGTTCCGTTCTGCTTTTCTTTGATTGATTCAGAAATTAGTTCTATCTTTGCACCCATAAAACACCAACTAAAACAAACAACATATAGAAACAACAGAATAGAACATAAATAACATATTATAAATCATAGCGTTTGCTATTTATTCGGTAGCGTCTTAAACCTGAGAAACTTAACATGCTTCACCTCGAATAAGTCAAGTAAATGCCTGCGCTTTGGCGTGGGCTTGACTTATCTGGTGAAGCGGGCAATCTCAGGGCCTAAGACGTGGATAATGTTCAAGTCCACGTTCTTTTTGCTCCCTAAGATTGTCCGCTTAACCGAAAACAGATAAGCAAGCGCACCTAATGCAAGGCATAATGACTAAATCATTTACAGAAGCAAAAGCGGAATTTGATAAACACTATTCGTCAATAGTAGAATATCCATGCTTTTTGCCCGAGCATACCACCACAGGAAAAATGGTCACATTCCGCAAAAAGGATGGTTCAAAAAACGAACAATACTACAAGTGGCAGTTCCTTTATAGCATAGTCTATTCAGGATTGTTTCCTAAAGATTTGATCGGAACTGAAATCCATTTCCCAAAAGGCAATAAAAGTTCAGCAGCAATAAAACTTGATGGAGCAATATTTACCAATGCCATTTGGTTTGACAAATACAAAGACTATCATCAAAACAACAATGCCGAAAGTCTTGAATGGTTGCGCAAAAACCTTATTGTTGCACTTGAATTCAAAAAAGAGAACAGCAAAAACATATCGGAAGTTTGGGACAAACAGTTGAAAGCTTATATGAAAGAAAGCGAAGCCGATTTTTGTTTAGGTGTTCTGTATGATACGGAAAGACTATATCTTTTCCGCAAATATGATGGTAAATATTTACGTTACAGCGATGAATACAACACAAAGGGAATAGATAGTGGAACCAAAGAATTATCGTTGCATTTGCCCGATCCATATCGTAACATTCCGGATCTTAACAAAGTATTAAATTGGGCTGGCTCAAAAGAAACCGATCGCTCAAAAAGAACTATCAACGATTTGGATATTATTTCAGGGTTGCAATCAACTCAAATCAATGATGCAATGTCTGCTATCTTGCGGACAATGGACAAACTCGGAATGGTTAACCAGATGGGGTTTCAAATACTTGTGCAAATTCTGTCGCTCAAGATATTTGATGAAAAGCGTAATGAAAAACAGCCTGACCGCAAACTCGATTTTTATGTAAAAACTGAAGAGCGACAATTTAATAATCTGGCAGACAAAGGAATACAAGAATTTATTAAACGAATATCGAACTTAAAAAACGATGCAGGCGAAACTTATTACCGAATTTTACAAGATAAGTTGTTCGACTTCAAAAACGAAAAACACATTCGCATACTGATTGAAGTAGTATATCAGTTTCAGGATTACTCGTTTGTTAATTCTCAAAAAACAGACCTTTACCAACTTGTGTTCTATAAGTTTGCCGGACAGTTTTCCAAAGACCAAAACGCACAGTTTGTTACTCCGTTGCCCATGATAGACTTTTTGGTAAATATTGTAAATCCTCGCAATGGAGAAACCATCATTGACCCAACAGTAGGAATTGCCGACTTCCTTTCTGTTTCGTATGTCAATTCAAATAGCAAATTGGATGACAAGAATATATTCGGAATGGACATCGACGACCAAATGGTGATGTTGGCAACGCTCAATATGCTCCTCAATGGTGACGGAAATGCAAAAATAGTATCGCAAGCCGATGGTTACGGTTCATTACTCACCAAGTTCAGCAGCAAGGGTGAGCCGTTGCAACTGATTCCTAAAATGAACAAAAACGGCAATTGGGATGAGCGCCCTGACACCGAAAAGATAAAAAAGTTTGATGTGGTGCTCACCAATCCTCCTTTTGGAGAAGATCGTGCTTTTGTTCCAAAAGACCCGAAAGATTTGGAAGTGATACAATGTTATGAACTTTGGCAACTCTATGGACAAAAAATCGACCTTGGCGTAGTATTCCTCGAAAATGCATACCGCATTTTGAGAGAAAATGGTCGTTTGGGTATTGTGCTTTCAAATTCGATAGCAAGCATTGACTCGCATCGAGTGGCACGTCAATGGCTTATGGACAAAATGCGGATTGTCGCCTTGTTTGATATGCCAGCCAATGTTTTTGCAGAAACTGGAGTAAATACCACAATAATAGTAGCATACAAACCAGCGGATGATGAGCTGCAAAGGCTAAAGGAACAGAATTACGAAATCTTTGTCCGAGACATACAAAAAGTAGGTTATGAAGTAAAGACCAGTAAGCGTGTGAAATATTTCTCACCAATCTACAAAATCAATTATGAGACTTTCGAGACCGAAATTGACAAAGACGGCAAACCAGTTCTTGACGAGGATTTTACACAAACAGTTGCTGATTTCCGACAATGGTGCATGGGACAAGAAAAAACGTTACAGGATTTGTTTATAAAAGAAAAATAAGATGGGCAACTATATTCACACACCAAGTTCGGTAAAATGGCAAGATGTTGTAGATAAAGACTTTACTTTGTCATCTTCACAATATGTAAGGCTTGTCATGCCTAACAAGAAATTTATGTTGGTGAGAGACTTTTTGCTCAGGCCTCTAGAGCGGAAGGATTTGGGAGTAGAAGTTGGCTCACTTAGTTATATCGACAAATCATCATTCCATTTTATAAGGACAAAAGCATTGCAACCACATTCGTTTTTGCTGGATTTAAACAAAGAAACCGCGTTGCCTATTTTGCCATCTGAATTTGTATCAATGAATTTGAAAGAGGGCGACTTGCTAATTTCAAAAGATAGCAACATTGGTGAAATCGTAATCCTTGATAAGAACTATCTGAATTGTATGCTTTCAGGTGCAATTTACAAACTTCCAGTGGCAGATGAATGGCGTTATTATCTATTGGCATTTATCAAGGCTGACATTTTTCGTGAACAATTAGATTTTATGGTTCCAAAAGGAGCAACAATACGCCATGCAAAAACTATGTTTTTGGATTGTAAAATACCACTCCCAAATACTAATCCTGAAAGAACCATCATTTACATTTCTATTCTCACACGAGCTATTGTCAACAAAGAAAAACTCATCCGTCAACGCCATGCTGAAATTTTGCAACAAATTGAAAAAGAATTGAATGAAAATCAAAAGCCTAATCAATTCAGTTATCAGTTGCCTAGGCTGAACGAGGTGAAAGAGGTTGGAAGATTGGACGCTTCTTTATACAAAGTATTTTTCAAGAAGGGATTGTTTAGTGTTTTGAATTATAAGAATGGGTATTCTCCATTGACACATCAACATTTGAAATTAATACCCGGCCCGAGTCTGGAATTAAAACTATTGGGTACACGCATAGACAGCGACCATTATATAAAAGGTTTTTATCGGCTTATCACCCCAAAACAAATAACAAATTACGGAATTGTAAGGAATGATGAGTATATCGGAACACCTGCAAAAATAGCAACTGTTCAATTTGGTGATATTCTATTTGGTGAAAGTGGAACAGGCAGAACAATGGTTTTTCTTGATGATGACCAAAATACAATTAATAATGCCCATGCTCATATCCTAAGAACTGTATTAGACAATGACTTGCATAGGGTTATTACAATTAGAAGTATTCTTCAATATTATAAGGAAAGTGGGTTGACAGATTGTATGACTGTTGGAGGTTCAGGTGGCCATTTATCACCTTCGTATTTTGATAGGATAATGATTCCAAACTTTCCTGAAACTAAACAAAGAGAAATTGCCACATTGTATCATAATCCACAAGAATACGCAACGGTTAGTTTCACGCTTGAAAATTTCATGGAAAAAGACAATGAATTCAATTCCACTGCTGGCATTTACGAATTAGACAAAACCGCCAAACACCTTAAGAGATTACTAAACAAGGCGATTGATGATATTGTGAACGATAGGAATGTGGAAATTGGGTTTTAACATATCACAACAATAATAATGAACGCGAGGTTAAATCACGCCTCCGACACCCGCATCGGCCTGATGGACAGCACCGTGCCCATTGAAGCGATGCTGGGCATTCCACAAGACTGACAAAATGTGATCTGTTTGGATGAAAAAATGTATCTTTGCCCCAAACAAAAACACCTAACCCTATGAATCACCCCATTCAAGAAGGCTATATGCCTTATCTCGGCTACCAGACCTACTACCGCATTGTCGGTGAACCTTCAAACAAGCCCGCACTGCTTTGTCTGCATGGCGGACCAGGCAGCACGCACAACTATTTCGAAGTGCTGGACCGCATCGCCGACACGGGCCGTCAGGTCATCTCTTACGACCAAATCGGCTGCGGCAACTCCTACCTCGACGGCCATCCCGAACTGTGGACCCAAGAGACCTGGATCAACGAACTCATCGCCTTGCGCGAGCACCTGCACCTCGACCAGATCCACCTCCTCGGCCAGTCGTGGGGCGCCATGCAGGCCATCGCCTACATCATCGACTGTCAGCCCAAGGGCATCAAGTCGGTCATCCTCTCTTCGGGCCATGCCTCCAGCTCGCTG
>JAEEGJ010025095.1_pt1 | contig 12266 bp, 5 predicted proteins | sample 8958761 | NCBI WGS metagenome assembly JAEEGJ01 (sample SAMN16246546, study PRJNA631951) | gut metagenome | biome: gut microbiome; feature: rumen; material: RS-attached | host: Bos | place: Iran: Karaj | collected 2018-10 | reverse complement strand
TGGGGGCTGATGACGATCTGGAGTTTTGCGACGATTTTCATCATCAGCCTGCCGCCGCTGTGGTACTACCGTTTGCGGGGCGGAAAATGGAAAGAAATCCGCGTAGCGGCTTAGCCGCTACGCGGAGCTGAAAGCTGAAAGCTAAAAGCTAAAAGCAAATGCAGCCAGTTTGCATATTTATTACTGGTAAATTAGGACGATTGGAACAACGCTCTGACTTTTTCCCTGTCCGTTACCAATTTTTTTTCATGCTCAACAGTTGCAGGCTGGTCCTTCGCCGACTTTTCAAGTGCGCGCACAAAGGCATGTGCCTTTTTCTTATCCGTTATGTCAAAATTTGCAAAAATACTTGATGTAGCCATTATTTCCTCCTCATATAAAAATCTTATTTGAATATATCTAACTATCTCAAGATGTCAAATAAAACAAGAGAAGAGGATTGTCTTTCGGACTAGGCTTCTGAAAAAAAAGAGGCGCGAAGAAATCTGTTTCTTCGCGCCTCTGTGTTTATCAATTAGTCATAGCCATCACGCAGCTTTTTTCTCTGGAGCGGCGGCTTCCTTCTTTGGCTGTTCAGGCTCCTTCTTGGGCTGTTCGGCCTCTTTCTTCACAGGCGGCTCGGCTTCCTTCTTGAGAAGAAGCGTCGTGAATGACGGATGGCGCAACGTACGGGCCATGTCCATAAGCTCTTGGTAATAGGTGGCGGGAACGATTTCAGGATCCATGTCCGCTTTGTAATACAGGTCATAGCCTTTCTTGTCCGTTTTGACGATGCGCGACAGCCAGCCGTGCTTCGTCGGCGTCTTCCAATTGAGGTTCTTGGGGATCATCACGACGTTGAGATACTTTTGGGGAAGATCGAAGCGGATGTGGTTGTCCAACTGGCGATAGGAGCTCCAGTAGATGGGGGAGATTCGCGTGTCGGCGCGCGGATTCATGTAACTCGAAAGCGGATTTCCGCTCTTGATGTACATGTAGTCGCCAGCCTTTGTGCTGTAGTACTGGACATGGACAGAATAGGTCATTCTGCCTGGATAAGAGTTGAAATCCGTCACCAGTTCGCCGACGGCATTGGCCGATTTCGAGAAGTTGGAGACGAGTTCCTGATGGTAGCGGCGGCGCGCTTCGGGCGTCTGTTCCGTGAAGAAACGTTTCTTGGAAGCGTGGTCGAGACCATAATAATAATAGGTATCGGTGACATCGGCGGAACCGTCGTCGTTCAGCGTGACATGGCCGTCAAACGTCGTGCGCGTCTTGTATTCCTTCGGCACGTTGATTTTTGAGAACTTGCCGTTTTCCAACAGGATAGAGCGGTTGTCATAGGATGTGCAGGGGAGTTCCGCGTATTCGCCGGAATCATTGAGCCAGTAATCCTGTCCTTTGATTTTGACATGGATGAGCACGCGGTTCCATGCGTTGTAGTGGAAGCATTCGCGGTCGTAATCGACGGCCTTTTCGAAGGCGGTCGGATTCGCGAGAACGAATGCTGGCTTGAAGCCAAGATGAGAAAGCATGGCGTACATGAGAATGCCGCGGGCGGCAGGATTGCCGTAGCCGTCGCGGAGCGTTTCCTCTGCATCGCAGATGTTTTCGTAAGACAAATAGTTGAAGTAGGGGCCTGCGATGCGGATGCTCTTCATGACTTTGTCGCGTACATTGCGAATCGTTTCGAGGTCGTTGTTTCCGCGCAGTTCTTCCGCAAGTTTTTTGACTTCCGCGCCCGCCACCGCATGGCGCTTCATTTGCGAGAAGACTTCGGCAGCGTGGTCTTTCCAGTTGCCGAAACCGATGACGACGCTTGGCGTGAACATCGTGAACGACGGCAGGTCGTTTTCACGCGCGAGCGCGGGGATGTTGGATGCATCCCACACCAGCGTCTTCATACCATCCTTCTTTTCGACGTAGCTGGTGACAAACTTTTCAAAGCCTTTCGTTTTCACCAGCCAGCCGCCCGGATGGTATTTGGCGTAGAGCGGCAGATTTTCGGGAACATTGACCACGAGTCTGCGATGGACGACATGGGCGTAGTCCTGGAAGATGAACGAGATCTGGTTCGGCCATGTGCCCGTGCAGTCCATCTCGTATTCGTATTCGATGATGCTGCCGATTTCGACGCCCGGCAGGCTGCAGACGAGAATCTTCGTGGGATCGTATTTGGGCGCGCCGGCGACCCATGATGCATCCATGAGATTCTTTTCCTGTTCACTGATTTCCTGCACTTTGTCGCCATTGATGACGCGGGCGTAGTTGAGCTTGACGGATTCGCGCACAGGAGCGTAGTTCAGTTTCAGTTCGGCGAAGTCCTTCTTTCCCTTGTAGGTGAGGATTTTACGGCGAAGGGTGGTTTTGACATGCCAATGATACGGATCTTTGAATGTATAGATGTCCTGCCTGTCGAGCAGTTCGAAATCCGCTTCCGGCTGGTCAGAGGCTTTCTTAGCTGTCGGTTCGGTCTTGACGATCGGCTTTCTGCGTGGGATGGAGCGGTCGAAGATCGGCATCTTGCCGATGCCGGGGAAGCGGCGGAGGTCTTTCTTCAACTGCAGATACTGTTCGGGAGAGAATTCGACGGTCTTGATGGCGTAGGTGCTCTCCTGCGTGAACGTGTCGTTTTTGAAGGAGACTTTGCAGGTTTTGAGCATCGTATCGCTGTCGATTTTCGGATAAGAGGGCTGATAGGCGAGGCCGCCCCAGATGGGATCGAACGTGGCGTTGACGATTTCATGAACGCCGCAGGCGATGCGGTTCATCATGGGGTATTTGCGTTTGTCCAACGCCGTGCTGCCAAGCATGCTGTTGGCTGAACCGACGGAGGAGAAGAAGCTCGGGATTTTCAGCATGGCGACTTTGCCGTTGTCGATCATGATGGAATCGGCGGCGAAGGTGAGGCGGAGCGTCAGCGGGACGCTTGTGTCACTGACATTCGCGGGCTTGAGTTCCATGTCGATTAGCCGTGTGCCCGGAGCGATGTTTTTGACGATGCTTTCAAAGAATTCGCGTTGCTTTTCAGGCGTGCGGCGGGCCATGGTGGCGCGATAGCTGTTGTCGTTGTAGCCGTTGAACTTGAAGAAGCTTTCGCCCGTGAGGTCGCCCTTGTCGTCGATGTAGAGATTGGTGGTGATTTCCATCATGTTCTTTTCAGCGGGCGTGATGGGGGTGACACGAAGATCTTCGCCTTCAGGCGTGCCGATGATGATGCTGCGGTGGCAGAGATAGGCGGGGAAGAGCTCTTTCGTGGTTTCGTTGGTGGAATCCATGAAGATATATTCGCCGTCGCTCTTGCGCTTTACGGCGGTGATGGCGTGGTTGAAGTAGGGGATCGGAATTTCCTCATCTTTCAATGGTCCGGTATCGATGAGCACGGGGAACGCGTCGATGTCGGCCATGCGGAGCATGGCGACGAGCAGGCCGGCCTTGTCTCGGCAGACGCCGTGGCGGTTGTTGAACGTGAGTGTGATGTCATGCGGTTCATATCCAGGGGCGTCCTTTTCAAGTGTGATGCCCATGTAGCGGATTTCCTGTGAAACGAACTTGAAAATGGCCTGGATCTTCTGGTCTTCGGTTTTCGCGTCTTTGCAGAGCTCTTTGACTTTTTCGATGATTTCAGGCGCGTCGATGAAGTGTTGAGCGTTGATTTTCCAGAACCATTGCGAAACTTCCTTCCAGCTGCCGGCGGTACTGACGCCGAGGCGCTGCACAACGCGCGAAAGCGACGGCATGTTCGGTTCGGAGAACATACGCGGAACATCCTTCACCGTCCATTTGTAGAAAATGCGGCCGTTTTCTTCCGTCTTCTCATGCGTAACCGTGCCGGGGATTTCAGCCTTGAGGGCGATGCTGCGCAACGGATGCTCGGCCGGCCCGTCGATTTTAACGGTGTAGTTCATGATGGGGCTGGAGTATTCGAACAAATCGGTGTAGCAGAAGAGGCCGGGCATGCGGGAGTTATAGACCTGCGTGCATTTGATGTAATGGAGGATGTCGCCGACTTCGAGGCCGGGCACGCCGACGCGGAGCGTCTTGCTGTTGGGATTGTAGATATTGGAGTCCATTTGCCCGGAGCTGACCATTTCCTTGGCGTTCTTTTCGATGTCAATGGGAATGATCCGGCCGTCCGGCTTGATGATTTCAATGGTGCTGAAAAACGCCTTGGCGTAGCTGATGTTGTAGCCAGCGCCGAGGGATCGGTTGTTGCGTACACCCTTGTCCGTGAGGATCTTGACGCATGTGTCGTCCCACGTTACAGACGTGCCGTCCTTCTGGTAGACAATGGAGATGATGTCGTCGATCATGACGTCTTCGGCGTCAGGGAATTTCTCCTTTGTCGCGCCGACGGCGATTTCCTTCACTTTGTCAAGGTCGAGCATGGCATGTTCGTCCGCCGCGATGCATGCGACGGAAAGGATGAGAATCAGGAGACTGGCGAGATGTCGTTTCATGAAAGGTCCTTTGTGATGGGTTGATATGGATAATGGATTTTCTATAATATAATAGTGTATAAGGAAAAAGTCAGCTTGTCTTTTTGGATTTCAACGCGGCGGCGGACAATCCGCCGAGGACGATGGCGATGCCAAGCACATTCCAAGCCGTCAACGGTTCGTGGAGGATGAAATATGAACCGACAAGTGTGAAGACAGGCGTAAGATTCTGCGTTAGATTTAGTTGCCACAACGGAAGCCGCGCCATGGCTTCTCCCCATGTCACGAAAGCAATGGCAGTTGGAAAGACGGCCATGCCGAAAATCGCGAACCATGCGGATGGCGCAGTCGGGAAGATCAACGATTTGTGCATGATGGCGAGAAACGGCAGATCCAGCAAGGCGCAGACGAGCATGCACCACGCGACAATGGTGATTCGTGAGCCGCTCCGCATGAGGTCTTTGCCGCAATAGCCGCCGATGACCCAACTGACGGCGGACAAGAAAACGCAGAGGATGCCCCATGGGTGGCCGGTAAGATGCAAACCGTTGGGAGAGATGATGTTGAGAACAAGCATGCTGCCGATGAAACCAATGATGCAGGCGATGATTTCAATCTTCATCGTCTTCTGACGGGAGATGATTTTCCAAAGGATGAGAATGATGGCGGGGCCAGATTCGACGAAGAGAGAGGCGGTCATGGCCGTGACGGTCCGCTGTCCGATGAAAGACAATATGGCCATGAGCCAGTAGAGGAAAAGACCTGTTTTGAAAATTCCATAGAATTGCTTCCATGAGCTCGGCAGAAGCGGCTGCTTTTTGAATCGTGCGTACAGGAGCAATAGGACGGAGGCCGTCGAGAAACGGTAGAAAACAAGCGAATAGGGGTCGATTTTCGACGGTGTTCCAAGCAGATATCGCCCAAATACGAAGAGGCTGCCCCATAGGAGGCATGACAGGACGGCAAGCAATATTCCTTTTGTAGTGGATGATTCAGACATGATGGCGATATGGATGGAAAAATGTTGCCGTGGGTGGCAACGACGACATGACAATAATATAATAAGCCATGGCGAATATCCATAAGAGGCTAAGTCCTTTGACAGACGATTTTTGCCATTTTTGACAAAAATTGTCTGCTGATATGGCAAAAGGTCTTCAATTCACTTGATGTAGCCTTATGCCGTAAACAGACCATAGATTTTGAACCACGAATGGACACTAATGGACACGAATTTTAACCACAAAACACACGAAAACGCTTCGCTTAGCTAAAAGCTGAAAGCCAAAAGCTAAAAGCGAAATACAGAGAAACCACAGATTACACGGAATAAACAGATAATACAATTGCCTCGCCGCCGGGCCGTCAATCCGCTGAAGGATTTGTTTGGATAAAATGAATTCTGAATGCTGAAAAATCCAACGGCTCCGGCGGCTCGGCGGTTGTCATGCGCTGCGCGGCGGAAAACGATGTCATGAGGAAGGTCTGAATCCATAAGCCATTGGCCATAAGCAATAAGCGTACGAAGTGCTGTTGGCCTCCGTCTGCTCGGCGGTTTGAAAAAGCGCTTCGCGCAGGAAAAAGTCATGCGAAAATCTTTACGAAATAACAAGAAATTGATGGATAGGTGAATAAATCCATTCTCTTGTGGCTGGACATTCATGTATCCTTGTACTATAATATAAGAAACACACAGTTCGGAAACGGCGGTTGCAAAACTTGGGGCATTGCTGATGAGATTTTTTGACAGAGACAACGAAATATCGTATTTGAGGCGAGAAAGAAGCCTTGCCTCGAAAGCGGCGCGCTTGACTGTCGTGACAGGGCGGCGACGTGTCGGGAAGACGCAGCTCATCCAAAAGGCCTTGACGGATGAGCCTTGCATATATCTGCTTGTGACACGTCGGTCGGAGACGGACCAATGTGCGGATTTTCTGGAGAAGATCAAAGACGTTCTGCCGCTTTCCGTTTATGGTAAAGGAATGCGTTTTGGAACTCTTTTCAAAGCGTTGATGGAAGAATCCTGCAAACGCCCGTTTACGCTCGTCATTGATGAATTGCAGGAGTTTTGGAAAATCGACGAAGGCATTTTTGGAGAAATTCAGGAACATTGGGACAGATTTCACAAGGAATCGCAAATCAATTTCGTGACCTGCGGCAGTGTGAATACCCTGATGAACAGGATTTTCTTCAATGAAGGGCAGCCGCTCTATGGTCGAGCCACGTCACGGTTGACGGTCGAGCCGTTCAAAGTGTCTGTCTTAAAGGAAATTCTGTCTTCCTACAATCCAAACTATAAGCCAGATGACCTATTGGCTCTTTGGACGTTCACCGGTGGCGTCGCACGATATGTCGAAGAACTGATGGATCGTGGTTTCGTGACGAAGGAAACCATGATCAATGGCATTTTGGATGAACATTCTTTCTTCTTCGATGAAGGCAAATCCGTTCTGGTTCAAGAGTTTGGGAAGGAATACGGAACCTATTTCTCGATACTCTCCGCCATTGCTCGTGGAATTACAACCAGAAATGAAATTGAACAACTTGTCGGAACGTCGATTGGTGGCTTTTTGACACGATTGGAAAACGATTATGGTCTCATCGCTCGTAATCAGCCAATTTTTGAGAAAACGACTAACAAATCCAGTCGTTATCGTATTACCGATAATTTTTTTGTATTCTGGTTCCGATTTATTTTCAGAAACTCCGATCTCATTGAATTGAAACGATTTGATGTGCTGAAATCAATTCTGCAACGTGACTACGATGTTTTTTCTGGTTTCGCACTTGAAGGCTATTTCAAGCAGAAATTCATTGAAGAACAACGATATACGCGTATTGGTAATTGGTGGGATAGGCGAGGCGAAAATGAAATAGATCTTGTCTGTGAAGACGCTTTGAATGATTCGCTAGATTTCTTTGAAATCAAACGGGATAAGACACGAATCAGCATGAATGCTCTTATGGACAAGACGACTGTTTTTCTTGCCAAGAATCCACAATTGAAATCGCATAAAATATCGTTCAATGGTTTATCATTGGATGATATGTAATTTATTGTTATGAATAGAGTTGAGTCAATATAAGGATGCTATTTTATGAGACTGCCGTTGTTGTTGTGTTTTATTTTGATGAGCGTGTGGGCTTTGGAGTCTGATCCGAAAATCGTCTCCATGACGGACAAGAAGCCCGTCGTCTGGCAGGTTTATGGCGTGCGCCGTGCGGAAGCGATTGATTCTAAGCGAATTCGTTTGACGATCGGTCATGCCTGCAATAGTGGCGTTTTGGAGGCGCGGAAGTCCTATCGTATTGTCAGTGAAGATGATCCGTATTACGCCTACAAGAATTTCGTCATGCCGTTAAAGGCGGTCCAGTTGAACAAAAAACAGGAAAAGGAATTGACATCACCTTCCGGCGGGAAGGGCGGTATGCAGGTCTTCAACCGCTATCTCGTTGAATTGCAACTTCCAAAAGCGATGGAGGAAGGCAAAACGTATTCCGTCGTCTGCTATGGTGACGATTCATCGATGGTGTCATCGGCCTGTACGGCGGCGACGTTGACATTCCATAATGGGCAGTTTGTCCAACCGCTTGAAATAAAGGAAGATCCGCAGGCATTGACGGTCATGGGCCTGCGTGGCGCAAGTCCTGTCGGCAACGGCATCATCCGTTTGGAATTCGGCGCGGCGTTTTCGCCTGAAGCGGGCAATTACTTGAAGAATTACAGCGTTATGTTGGACGGGATGCCCGTCAAGATTCTGAAATTCGGACGGCGAAGCAAGATCGACGCCTATCTGCCGACAGGCTGGCCGTTTCCAGCCATCATGATGCATGAGATTTTCCTTCAGTTGGACAGGCCGCTGTCGGAAGGCGTGAAAGTAAGGGTAAGTATCTCTCCGAAAGCATGTTCTGGCGCAAACGAGACAGGATTTACATTTAATCCTCGCCGCACATTCAGTGATTCCATCAAGGTGAACCAAGTCGGTTATCTGGCGAATCTGCCGCTGAAACGCGCCTATCTTGGACGTTGGCTCGGTTCGTTTCCGGATAAGAATGCCGTCGGCGCGGGTGAAGAAAGCAAAGGCGTCGCCATCGATGCGGATGCTTTTTTCGATGCGGCTCTCGGCAAGCATGGCCAAACGGATGAAAAAACCACGCTTGCGCCATTTGCGCTCGCGTTCGAAAAGCCACCAGTGTTTTATTTGATCAATGCCGAAAATGGCGAGACGGCCTATCGCGGGACGGCGGTTCTCGGCCATAACGGTTTGGAGATAGACGGCAAGGTGAATCATTCGGCGGAAAACGTTTATTATCTGGATTTCAACGACTTCAAGATGCCTGGACGGTATTTCATTGCCGTGGATGGCGTCGGGCGGAGCGTCGAATTCGCCATCAACGACGATGTCTATCAGTCTGCGTTCCAGATGGCGTCGCATGGTGTTTTCCTGCAACGTTGCGGCATCGAATTGGGGCCACCGTACACGCCGTGGCGGCGCATCGCCTGCCATGCGAACGGCATCATCGAAACGACGCAGCAGCGGATCAGTTCCGGAGAATTTATTGATAAAAAGAATCAAGTGATGGTCAAGAATCCGCGCAGGTCGGAGCCCGCACGTGACAAGATGTTGCAAACGCCTTCGTTAATTGCGTACTATCCGTTTGAAGGCAACGCCGCCAACGCTGTTGACGGCGGCATGGCTCTCACGCCGCGTGGCGATGCGAAATATGCAATCGATAGCGACGTAACAGGCGGTGATACTGATAAAGTTTATACGACGTTGAGCGGTTGGGACAATGGGTTCACAGGAAAGCTTGATTTCGATGAAAACAAAGGACTTACGTTCAGTTTTTGGTATCGGAAGGACGATCGTGTTTCTGGAAACAAAATCGATGGCACTATCCTGTCGCTCCTTGATGAAAAAGGCAATAAGGGAATCAAATTTCTATCCATCTGGGGGGTGCCGAATTTATATATGAATAATGGCAAAATAAATTATAAACGCGTGGGGGACAATATCTGGCGGCATTGGGGAATTGTCGTTTCACCGCTGGCTGCTTCTGACAATGTTGGTAACCGTGATTGGAATGTATCATTGTACATCAACGGTGAGCTTATCAACAGTTTCAAGAACAAAGGAACGATAGGAAAACAATTCATCTTCGGGGCGTTGGGTGGAAGCGGCGCCGCCAACGGCTATTTCGACGAACTGCGTATCTTCAATAAATCCCTTGACGAGAAAGAGATGCAGCTTTTGTCAATCCGTCATCAGGCGATGATTCCAAAACGGTTGGCCGCATCGGGCGGCCATCATGACGCAGGCGATTACAATCCGCGTTCCCACATCGATGTCGCACAGAATTTGTTGGATGCCTATGAGCTTGCACCGCAAAAGTTTAGTGATGGACAACTGAATATTCCGGAGAACCACAACGGTATTCCGGACATCGTTGATGAAGCGTTGTGGGCGTTGAAATTATGGATCGGCCTGCAGGATGACGACGGCGGTGTATTCAACGGAACGGAATCGGACGGCGATCCGAATTTCATCCAATCCGCCGATATGGATCCAAAAGGCGATTTTGCATGGGCGAAAGACTGCAAGGGATCGTTCCTTTTCGCAGGCGCGATGGCGCAGGCGTCACGCATCCTCAAGTCGCTTAATCGCAATGACATGGCGGAGGATTATCTGAGTCGCGCAAAACGTGCTTATGACTGGGGCTGTAACAACAAGCCAGAAACGAAGGACATGAAAAAGTTTGGTGAATATGCAATCTCCAGCCGCGCCTATGCGGCCGCGCAACTGTTCCATACGACGGCTGATCAAACCTATCATCAAGATTTCCAAAAGTTTACACCGTGGATTAAGGATGCTTCCGCGAAGATGATCACGGACGACCACAGCTATGATTTATCGTTGGCCGCATTCGCCTATTCGATGATTCCCGACAACATGGCGGACCGCAATCTGAAAGATTCCGTCATCCGCGCTATCGAAGGCGAAGTGGACATGTACATCAACGGATCGGAGAAAATGGCATACAAATTCATTCGTCATCCGTTCGCCCCAATTACTTGGGGTACGGGGGCTTACGAGCATTTTCTTGTGCCTGTCTGGCATGCGTGGGGCGTGACGCGGAATTTGAAAAGACGTCAATCGTATTTTGAATGGATGATACGGACGGCTGATAACACGCTTGGCGCCAACCCGATGAATATTAGCTGGATCGTGGGGCTAGGCGAACGGACGGTTCGTGCGCCGTTGCATAACAGTCGCTACAATCCGACCGGCATGTGCATGCTTGGCCAGCAGGTACAAGGGCCGAATCAACGCGGGGAGGGGTATAATTATGGGCAAACCGCCTATCCGCGTCATGACAATTCTTTTGCCGTGATGCACACGTTCGTGGATTGCCATTGGGCTATCGCCATGGACGAAGGCACGGTGATCCACCAAGCCCAGACGATGGCCGCCTTCGGTCTGCTATTACGAGATTATAAACCATAACTTTTAGCTTGTCTGAAGGGCAGTGTACCAATCAAGGAAGGTGGCGGCTTGGTGGTCGAGGCTGAAATATGCGCCTTGAACGGCGGCGGCGGATTTCATCGCTGCATAGGCTTCCGATGGAAGATTCAATATCTTAAGAGTCGATTGCGCAAGGGCTTCGGAATCGCCGAACGGGAAAAGAAAGCCTGTTTCGCCGTCGATGATTTGTTCGACGAGACCGCCGGTTGCGGAAGCGACAACGGGCGTACCGCAGGCCATGGCTTCCGTGACGGTTTTGCCGAAGGCTTCTGCTTTCGCTGTATGCAAAAAGACATTCGCACTACGGTACAGTTGCGCCATTTTTCGCGCGTCGCTGACGTAGGGGATGCCCATCGCGCGAACGCTGTTGGCTTCAGAAGGCAGCTCCATGCCGACACATAGGAAGAAGAGATTCGAATCGAGGGTGGCAAGTCGTTTCACACCGGCCCAAAGCGTTTCCGGATCTTTGAAATAACTGGATTTTGCGGCTGCTGCGAACATGACGATTTTCGCATCCAACGGGAGACCGAGCTCTTGTCGTGCGGCGGCGGAATCGCCTGGCGTGAAGACGGTTGTGTCGATGCCGTTGGGGATGAGTTTGTATTCGACAGCGCCTAGCATGGATTCGCGGGCGCGGTCGAGCAGCCATTTTGACGGAGCCGTGACATGCAGTTTTGAGGCTTTGAATATCTCAGCCTTCCGTTGCCAATTCAGAGCTGTATTATCCTTTCGGACGGCGGGATAGACATTCAGACGTGGGCAATCGCCGCAACCGGTCTTCCAGCGGTCGCAGTCAATAAAATACGCGCAATGGCCAGTAAGGGCCCATGTGTCGCGGAGGTTGAGGACGACGGGGGCGATTTTGGCAAGTTCTGGCAGAATGCGCAGGTCGAAATACCATCCATGAAGATTGTGGCAGTGGATGATATCCACTTTAGGGCCAATGAGTTGCGGAAGTTGGGCACAGCCGGGGAACGTCCATTCGTCACGACCATTCAACCAGTCGGCTAGACGGGAGGGATTGGCGAGTCGATCGAAACAGCGGGCGAGTCGTCGCATGCCAGGCAGGGCGCCTTCGCGGGAACGTGCGCTGTCTGCAAGCCATTGGAACCGAAGGGTTGACCAATGGGCCTTGCGGGGCATTTCGATGACATCCGCGTCTTTGGAATACTTGCGGCCGACGACGAGCTTGGAGTCGTGTCTAAGGTTGCGGAATCGGGTGAAAAGATTCCAGGCGGAGCCTTCGGCGCCGCCGCCTTTGTCAGCCGTATTGATTTGGATGATTTTTAATTTTTCAGGCATAACTTTCACAAGCACACTTTTC
>JAEEGJ010025094.1_pt1 | contig 12266 bp, 7 predicted proteins | sample 8958761 | NCBI WGS metagenome assembly JAEEGJ01 (sample SAMN16246546, study PRJNA631951) | gut metagenome | biome: gut microbiome; feature: rumen; material: RS-attached | host: Bos | place: Iran: Karaj | collected 2018-10 | reverse complement strand
TCATCTACCTGTTCCGCGGGCGGGAAGGCAAGGGCGAGAAGGTCGCCATCCGCATCTTCCAGGTGCTGATGCTCGCGGCGGTCGTGTTCGGCGCGGTGCGCGAGGCGGACGTCGTCTGGCAGCTCGGCGACATCGGCGTGGGCCTGATGGCCTGGGTCACCGTCGTCGCCATCCTCATCCTGTGCCCGAAGGCCATCAAGGCCCTGAAGGAATTCGAGAAAGTGGCGTAGATGGCCGATTCCACCTACATACAGGTCATCCTGCCGCTCCGGCTGGAGTGGGAGCCGTGCTACCGGGTCCCGGAAGGGACTTCGGTCCGGGTCGGCGACCGCGTCCGGGTGCTCTTCGCCCGGAAGGAGTACGTCGGGGCCGTCAGCGCCGTCGGCGTGCAACCCCAGACGGACGAAAACCGGATTCTGCCCATCCTCGCCGCGGAAGAAGGCCTGCCCAAGGTCCTTCCCGACGAAATCAAGTTCTGGCGGGCCGTCAGCGACTATTACCTCTGCTCCATCGGCGAAGTGTACAAGGCCGCCTACCCCGCCCTGAAAATCGACCAGGAGGAGGTGGAGGCGCGGGTCAAGGAGCGGTTGGAAGCGCGTCTGGAGCGCCTGAAGGACAAAGCCGACAAAGCCCGCCGGGACGACACCCGGGAGCGGTACAAGGCCGAGATCGAGGCTGTCGAGGCGCTGCTGCGGGGGGAGAAACACGCCGCCGTCCCGACGCCCGTCACGCTGTCCCCCGCCCAGGAAACCGCCGCCGCATCGGCACGCCAGGCGTTTGAAAACGGCAAGACCGTCCTCCTGCACGGAGTCACCGGCTCCGGCAAGACGGAAATCTATCTGAAACTGACGCAGGAAGCCCTGGAAAAAGGACGGAACGTCCTGTTCCTCGTTCCGGAAATCGCCCTTTCCCGCCAGTTGGAGGACCGCATCGCCGCGGTCTTCCCGGACGTGCAGGTGTTCCATTCGGGCGTTTCCGCGGCGCGCCGAGCACAGGTCGCGTCCCGGATCCGGAAATCCGGTCCTTACCTGGTCCTCGGCACCCGCTCCGCCCTGTTCCTCCCCCACCACAACCTGGGGTTGATCATCGTGGACGAGGAGCACGACACGTCGTACAAGCAGGATGCGCCGGCCCCGCGCTACAACGCGCGGGAGAGCGCCATCATGCTGGGCGTGATCCAGCATGCGAATGTCGTCCTGGGCAGCGCCACCCCGTCCCTGGAATCGCTGTACAACGCTGAAACAGGGCGGTTTGTCAAGGTCGACCTGAAGGAAAGGTTCCACGCCGGGGAGGATGCGGAAATCCGCCTCATCGACACGGTCGCCGAGCGGCGGAAACGGGGTATGACCGGCAGTTTCTCCCGGAAACTCATCCACGAGATCAACGATGCGCTGGCCGACGGCGGGCAGGTCCTCGTGCTCCGCGCGCGGCGCTCCTACGCCCCGTCGGTCCAATGCACGGAGTGCGGCAAGATTCCCAAATGCCCGCACTGCCACGTGCCGATGAGCCTGCACCGCGGGCCGGACCGCCTAGTGTGCCACTACTGCGGCCATACCGAGCCCTACACGGGCATCTGCCCGTCCTGCCAGGGCGAACTGCAGCCGCTGGGCGCCGGCACGCAGAAGGTGGAAGAAGAGCTGAGGGCCCTGTACCCGGAGCGTCGCATCGCCCGGCTGGACGGCGACACGCCCGACACGGAGGAAGCCGCCATCATCCGCGGTTTCGCGGACGGGGACATCGACATCCTCGTGGGCACCCAGATCATCACGAAGGGCTTCGACTTCGACGGCCTCAGCCTCGTGGCCGTCCTTCAGGCCGACAGTCTCGTGGGCCAGCAGGACTTCCGCGCGGACGAGCGCGCCTTCCAGCTGCTGGAGCAGTTCCGCGGCCGGAGCGGCCGGCGGGGCAAGCCCGGCCGGATCGTCATCCAGACCCGCGAACCGGAGCATCCCGTCTACACCCGGTTACAAGGCAGCGACGACGCGGACCTCCTCGCCGAACGCCGGCTGTTCGGCTATCCCCCGTACACCCGCCTCGTCCACGTCACCCTGAAGGACAGCAACGAGAAGCGGCTGGAGTTCCTGTCCAAGGAGCTTCGGAACGCCCTGCTCGCCGCCTTCTCCGAGGCGGGCACCCCGCCGGCCGTCGTCGGCCCGTATGCGCCCGCCGTGGACCGCATCGCCGGGGAATCCATCCGGCAGATCCGGGTGACGTTCGCCCGCAACAGGGCGCTCACCTCCCTGAAGAAAACACTCGAAAAAACGCTCCTTTCGTTTGGAAAGGAGCGTAAGTACACCGCCCATCTGGCGGTTGACGTGGATCCGGTCTAGGTCAGTTCCGGGCGATGAAATCCAGGATGGTCCGGTAATAGAGCATCTGGTTGTCGATGCCCTTGTAGCCGTGTCCCTGGCCCTTCATGATCAGGAACTCGACCGGCTTCCCTTCCTTCTGCAAGGCATCGTACAGCATCTGCGAGCCGCCGATGTTCACGCGGTCGTCGTGGTCGCCGTGGATGAGCAGGAGCGGACCGGAGATCTTGTCCACGTGGCTGATGGGCGAACGGTCCATCAGCTTGTCCTTCTCGGTCACCGGGTCGCCGGCCTCCAGGTAGTCCCAGTCCGGGATGTTGGAGTGGTAGTGCTCCCAGATGATGTCGCAGAAGCCGGCCACGGCCACGCCGAACCCGAACGGGAAGGAGGCCTTGAAGCCGTTCACCTCGCCCGGGAAGGTCATCAGCCGCATCGTCTCGTAACCGCCGTGGCTCATGCCGAAGCAGCCGACGCGCTCCGGCGGAATGCCCAGCATCTCGGAGACATAGCGGGCGCAGTAGATCATGTCGATGGTCTCGTTGCCGCCCAGGTCGTGGTCGTTCAGCGCCGCGAAGTCGCGCCCGAACCCGCTGGAACCGCGGGGCGAGGCGCTCAGCACGTACATGCCCGCCGCCGTAAAGATCTGATGCTCCATGTCATAGGCGTTGTCGCCGCCGTAGAAGGACATCACCATCAGGCGGGCCTGGTCGGCCGGGAGCGGGTTCTCGGGAACCATCAGGTACGCGTGCAGCATCCGGGTCTCCCCGGTGGCCGGATCGATGTCGAAGGTCGGGATGCTCAGCTTCTGCGCGTGCGAGGTGACCATCGAGGACTTGATGTTCTCGGGGAGGTCCACCAGCACGGACTGCTTCAGCTGGCCGTCGACGAACTCGACCACCCACATCTGGAAGAGGATGTCCGTCGCGCCGGCCGTGAAATACATCTTGTTCCCGACCGTCGTCTTGAGCGTGAGCGTCGCGGGATACCGTTCGCAGACGATTTCGTTCCCGTCCGGATCCAGGACGGCGACGTCCGAGCCTTCCGGGCTCGTGCGCACCGTCGCCAGATACTTCTGGCCGTCGGCCTCCAGCCATTTCGCGCGGAGGTCCTGCCGATAGGCCGTCACGGGACGGACTTCGCCGGTGGCGCGGTTGAAGGAGTAGACATTGGCATAGCCGGTATGGTCGGACAGGAAGTAGGCGACGTCCTGGGAGTACCAGGGCGAAATGACCGCACAGCCGTCCAGGGAAGCCTCCACGGAGGGATCGGTGATCACCTGGTACTCGCCGGTGGCGTAGTCCAGGTAGGCGATGTTCGTGAAGGTCCGGTTGACGTTCTTCAGGACGGTCAGCAGGCAGCCGCTGTCATCCGGACTGGAGGCGATTTCCGTCCACGTCATCCGGAAGTCCGGACGGTCCGTGCAGACGGTCTTGTCCTCCAGGGTCTTGAGGTCCAGGATGTGGAACTCGTCCACGTGGTCGTCCCCCACCTGGTCGATGCGGGCCACGTAGAAGGCCTTGTCCTTGGCGTCGTTGAAACTCCAGCCGTAGATGTACGGGACGTCGGTGAAGCAGGTGGTCTCCCCCGTCTTCGGGTCCATCCGGTACAGGTCGATCTTCTCGTCGTTCCGCTGGTCGCCCATCCAGTACAGGAAGCCGTCCTTCTCGTTCCAGGAAGGGCTCCAGAAATTCTTCTTGGACCAGTCGTCGGACGAGATGACGTCCCCCTGGCTGATGTCGGTGCTCTTCGAGAGGTCGAGCATCACCAGCGGGCTCGGCTCGTCGTTGCGGAGATAATACAGCTTCGTCGCGTCGTCCGAGAGATAGAATCCCCAGGTGGAGTACGGGAAACCGGTCAGGAAGGATTTCACGTCCACTTCCCGGTCGATGAAAGCGACCTTCCCGTCATCCTGCTTCTTCGCGCAGGAACCGAAAAGGAATGCTGCCGATAGCAGCAGCATTCCCCATAATTGAAACTTTCTCATTATTTCCTCCAGAATTCGTTCTGGTCAGCAGCGGAGAGCGCCTTGTTGTAGAGCATCTCGTTCTGCGGGATCGGCAGCATGTAGCGAGGGCTGTCGGCCGGAAGGGTCTTCACGGAAGCCCAGTGCTCCGGATCCTTCGTGCGGTCGAGGGCCTGGTGCGTGCGCTTGATGTCCTGCAGGCGGAAACCTTCGCCGTAGAGTTCCTTGCGGCGTTCATACAGGACGTTCTCCAGGGAGCCGTCCGTCGGGGTGGCGCCGCGGGCGGCCTGCAGCGCGTTCAGCACGGCCTTCGCGTTGCCGCCGGTGCGGGCCTCGCATTCGGCCTTGATCAGGTAGGCCTCCGCGATGCGGGCCAGCGGGAAGTCGGCGTCGCCGATGGAGAGTTCGCGGTGGCTGAACTTGCTGGTGAACCAGCCGTCCTCCGCATAGAAGTAGAACGGGAAGAGCTTGCGGCAGTCGCCGTCCTCGAACGAATCGCGGAAGCGCTTGGTCCAGCGCACGGTGCTGTAGCCGTAGAGCGGATTCTCAAAGTAGTCGCCCTCCCGCGCCGTGTCCAGGTACTCGATGTCGGCCGGATCAGCCTTGCCGGTATCGTCCACATTGTAGGCGGCCGTTGCGAGGTAGTAGAACGACGGGATGGACGCATAGTAGTTGGAGGTGGTCTGGTTGAAGTTGTAGTACATCAGCCATTCCACGTTCGGGTCCATGAAGCCGGCCTGGTACTCGGCCTGGCTCATCAGGTTGCTGCCGGAGAAGTTGTTGGAAGCGGCTTCCTCGGCGAACTTCTTGGCATTGGCCCAGTCGCCCATGTCCAGATAGGCGCGCGCCATGAAGAGGGCGCAAGCCTTCGGAGTGAAGTAGGCGCCATTGTTGGCGTTACAGTGCTGTCGGGCGTACTCGAAGTCCTTGAGGATCTGCTCGTAAGTGGCCTTCAGCGTCGCGCGCGGCATATGCTCGGAAGCGCCGTCGGCGGGCTCGGTGCGCAGGATGATGCAGGGGGCCTCGGAGTTGATGGAGTAAGTCGGGGCGAACAGGCGGGCCAGGCGCAGGAACATGAAGGCGCGCAGGCCATAGGCCTGGCCCAGCAGGTTCTCCTTGCCGGCCTCGTCAGGCATGTCGGTCACGTAGGCGATGATGTTGTTCGCCGCGTCGATGCCCTTGTAGTCATATTCCCAGATGTAGTTGGAATAGCCGAACCACCAGGGTTCGTCCTCGGCAACCTGGGAATAGGTGTAGGAATACAGGTTCCAGTTGTACGTGTCGATGCCGTAGTTGCCGCTGGTCATCAGGGCGTCCTCGCCCATCACCTCGGACATGATGACGCCCAGGGTGTTGGTCAGGTAGTAGCCGATGTACTTGATGCCGCCGTTGAGAGCCGTCTCGGCCGAAGCGACCGAGGAGAAGATCTGCGTGTCGGAAACGGCGTTGGACGGGACCGGGTTCAGCACCTCCTTGCTGCAGGAGGCCAGTCCGATGAGAGCGATCGTAGCGATGTAGATTATCTTTTTCATAGCGCGTCCGTTTTAGAAAGTGAGATTTACGCCGAAGGTGAAGGTCCGGCTGAGCGGAATGTAGTTCGCATAGGCGTCATAGCCGCCGACACCGAAGATGTCGATGTCGTCATAGCCCTTGTAGCGCTTGTCCTTGAACACCGTGAACAGGTTGTCGGCGTTCACGTACACGCGGGCCCCGGAGAGGATGCCCGTCTTCTTGAGCAGGTTCCTGGGCAGGCTGTAGGAGAGGTTCACGTTCTTGAGCTTCAGGTAGGTGGCGCTGTACAGGAAACGCGTGCTCGGGGAGTTGCTCTGGTTGTCGTTCGTGTTGATGAACTTCGGCACGTCGGTGTTGGTGTTGGTGGGCGTCCAGGCGTTGAGTTCGTCCACGCAGATGTTCTTGCCGGAGTTGTTGCCCTCGTGCATCATGTTGGCGTACAGGCTGTCATAGAACTTGCCGCCGAGGTTGTAGTAGAACATGAAGGAGAGGCTCAGGCCCTTCCAGGAGAAGTTGTTCGTCAGGGAACCGAAGCCCCAAGGCGTCGAGCGGCCCTGCTGCTCGTACTCGGCCATGGAATAGTTGTTCGTGTTTCCGTCGGCACCTTTCCAGAGCGGGTCGCCATTGGCGGGATCCACACCCACCCAGGTGGGCATGTAGAACATGTACTGGCTCTCGCCCACCTTCCAGATCTTCTTGGTGTCGCCCATGATGATGTCGTCGTCACCCGCGAGGTCCAGGATCTTGTCGGCGTTGTAGGAGAAGTTGAAGTTCACGTCCCAGTTGAAGTCCGCCGTCTGCACGGGAACGGCGTTCAGGCTGAACTCCACGCCCTGGTTCTGCACCTTGGCGAGGTTCATCATCACGCTGGTGAGACCGTGGGAAGCGGGCAGCGGGAACTCGTAGAGCAGGTCGTCGGAAGCCTTCCGGAAGTACTCGACGGAACCGTTGATGCGGTTGCCGGCGAAGCCGAAGTCCAGGCCGATGTTCAGCATCTTCTGCTTCTCCCAGCCCAGTTCCGGGTTGGAAAGGCTCGTGTGGCCGAGACCGGAGTTGTAACCGTACTGATAGCTGTCGCTGGCCGTCCAGAGACCCAGGGACTCGTAGCGGCTCAGGCCGGCGTTGTTGCCGGAGGTACCGTAGCTGACGCGGAACTTGAGGTCGCTCAGCCAGTCGACGTCTTTCAGGAAGTCCTCCTGCTTCATCCGCCAGGAGGCGCCCACGCTGAAGAAGTTGCCCCACTTGTTGTCCGCGCCGAACACGGAGGAACCGTCCCGACGGAACGAAGCGGAAGCGAAGTACTTCTCGGCGTAGTTGTACTCGGCGTGGCCCAGGTAGGAGATCAGGGCGGCGTCGGTGTACCAGGAAGTGAGGGACTGCGGCTTGCTGGCGCCGGCGAGTTCCTGGAGGAAGTCGAAGGCGAAGCCGGTGGCGGCGCCGTCGAAGCGGGTGATCCGGCTCTGCCAGTACTCGTAACCGGCCATGGCGGACACCGAGTGGAGGCCGAAGCTGCGGTTGAAGTTCAGCGTGGTGGTGCTGGTGAACATCAGGTCGCTGGTCTGGGTACGGCCGCCGCGGCCGCTGTAAGCCGGACCGTCACCGTGATACTTGTTCCAATAGAAGATATCGTACACGGACACGTAGTCGGGCGAGAAGGTCGTGCGGGCGGTGAGGCCGTCCATGAACTTCACCTCGGTGAAGAAGGAGGCCAGCAGGCGGGCCGTATTGGCCTTGTTGGTGTTCATCAGCGGGATGGCCACCGGGTTGAAGTCCTTGGCGGCCGGGTTCGTCCAGTTGTACTGCTTCTCGCCGGCCTCGTCCAGGACGTAGTTGCCGTTGGAATCGACCTTGTACACCGGGACGGCGTTCGGGAAGGAGAGGGCGTTGTACAGCGGGGAGGCGCCGGCGCTCTGGGAGACTTCGGAGTTCTGCGTGGCGTAGGAGAACACGACGTTCATGCCGCCCTTGAGCCAGGGCTTCACCTGCGCCTCGATGTTCGCCTTGCCGGAATAACGGGTGTAGCGGGCCGTGGGCGTGGTGCCGGTCTGGTCGAAGTAGCCGCCGGAGAAGAAGTAGTTGAGCTTGTCGGTGCCGCCGGAGTAACTCATGTTGTAGTCCTGGGAATAGCCCTTCTTCATCACCTCGCGCTGCCAGTCCGTGTCGATGACGACCTTCGCGCCGCTGATCACATTGCCACTGGCGTCCAACGGGTTGGCCACGTTGAACGGGTTCCAGGACAGGGTGCCCTGCGCCTGCTCGTTGGCCCACTCGGCGCCCTTGCCGGCTTCCATGTAGCTGTTGAAGATGAGCTTGTAGTAGTCCGCGGAATGCGCCATCTCATACTGGCGCGGGACGGCGGAGACTCCGTAAGCGGCGTTGAAGTTCATGTGGCCCTGGCCGGCCTTGCCGGTCTTGGTGGTGATGATCACGACGCCGTTCGCCGCGCGGGAGCCGTACAGGGAGGCGGCCGCGGCATCCTTCAGCACCGTGATGGACTCGATGTCCTGCGGGTTGATGCTGGACAGGATGCTGGTGGTGGTGTTCGCATCACTGGCGTTCTTGGAGTAATTGGAGCTCGTGGTGGCCACGCCGTCAATCACGTACAGCGGCGAGGCGGAGGCGTTGAGCGTACCGGTACCGCGGATGCGGAAGGTGGTCGCGGCGCCCGGCTGGCCGGAGGCGGTGCTCACCTGCAGGCCGGGAATCTTGCCCTGGAGGGCCTGCTCCACGGAGGAGACGGGCTTCTGGGCCAGCTCCTCGGAGCGGACCATCGTGGCGGAACCGGAATAGGAGGACTTCTTCGCCGTGCCGTAGGCGACGACGATGGTCTCGTCCAGGAATTCGGCGCTGGGCGTGAGCTCCACGTTCAGGAGGCGGTTGCCCCGGACGGGAACCTGCATGGTCTCATAGCCGATGGAGGAGAAGATCAGGACGCCGTCCGAAGGGGCGCTGATCGAATAGACACCATCCACGTCGGAAACGACACCCTGCGTGGTGCCGCTGACGATGACGGATGTGGCGGGAACCGGATCGCCGTTCGAGGCGTCCGTCACTGTGCCCTTGACCGTGATGTTCTGTCCGGCGAGCGCCGTGCAGACGGAAAGGGCCAGAATCGAGAATAAAATCTTAATTCCTTTCATGGTTAGACATTAGGTTAATTTCAGTTTGTAATCAGTACAAAAAGGCCTTGCAGGCCATTATACACGCACTACTAAACATTCCGACCGCAAATTAACAAAAATTTAATTACAATTCCAAATTTGCCCGGGAGCCGGGCGGCGTGGAACTTTTTGTGGAACATTCCCTTGCAGGGGCGGGGATATTTTCCTATATTTGTAGGATAATTGCCCAACCGAGGGCAGGCAGTCAACGAATATGGGAAAAATCATCGCCATAGCGAACCAGAAAGGCGGCGTGGGCAAGACCACGACGGCCATCAACCTGGCCGCGTCCCTCGCGGTCCTGGAGAAGAAAGTGCTCATCATCGACGCGGACCCGCAGGCCAACACGACCTCCGGCCTCAACTTCTCCCCGGACAACGACGAGAAACGCACCTTATATGAGGTCATCCGGGGGGACATCCCCGCGGAGGACGCCCTCATCCAGACGGAACTGCAGAACCTCCACATGATTCCCTCCCACATCAACCTCGTGGGCTCGGAAATCGAGATGATCAAGTGGCCGGACCGCGAATCCTACCTCAAGAAGGCCCTGGCGCCCATCCGCGACCGCTATGACTACATCATCATCGACTGCTCCCCTTCCCTGGGCTTCATCACCGTCAACTGCCTGACGGCGGCTGACTCCGTGATGATTCCGGTCCAGCCGGAGTTCTTCGCGCTGGAAGGCCTCGCGAAGCTGCTCCAGACCATCCGCCTGGTGCAGAACAACATCAATCCCGGCCTCACCATCGAGGGTTTCGTCGTGACGATGTTCGACGGCCGCACGAAGGTGCACAGCCAGGTGGTGATGCAGCTGCGCGAGCACTTCAAGGACCTGGTGTTCAACACGATCATCCAGCGCTCCATCCGCCTGAGCGAGGCTCCCTCGCACGGCAAGCCCATTGTCCTTTACGACGTGACCAACAACGGCACTTCCAACTACCTCCACCTGGCGGAGGAAGTGCTCACCAAGAACGAAGACATCTGATGGCGAAAGTACAGCATGGCCTGGGCAAAGGCCTCAGCGCCCTCCTCGGCGACGACGCCGCCGACCTCCGCGAGATCCGCAAGCCGGTCGGCTACATCAACAAGGAAGTGGTCGGGACCACCGAAAAGGAAGTCACGGCCGACGTCCTCCGCATCCCGGTGGACCTGATCGAGCCGAACCCATTCCAGCCCCGCATGAGCTTCGGGGAGGAAGCCCTCCTCGAGCTGGCGGACTCCATCCGCACCTTCGGGCTCATCCAGCCCATCACCGTCCGCAAGAAGGGTTCCAAGTACCAGATCATCAGCGGTGAACGCCGTTTCCGCGCCTGCACGAAGGCCGGTATGGACATGATTCCCGCCTATATCCGCGACGCGAACGACCAGGGCATGCTGGAGATGGCCATCGTCGAGAACATCCAGCGCGAGAACCTGGACCCGATCGAGGTGGCGATGAGCTACCAGCGCCTGATGGAGGAATGCCGCCTGACGCAGGAGCAGATGGCGGACCGCGTGGGCAAGAAGCGCGCCTCCGTGGCGAACCAGCTCCGGCTCCTGAAACTCCCCGCCAAGGTCCAGCACGACCTGAAGGTGGGCCTCGTCAGCGTCGGCCACGCGAAGGTCCTGCTGGGCGTGGACGACCCCAAGGCGCAGGAGATGCTCTGCGACCTCATCGTCCGCCGCGGCCTTTCCGTGCGCCAGCTGGAAGAGAAGGTCCGCGCGCTGGAGAAAGGCCTCCCGCAGCCGGAAGAGAAAGAGCCGCAGGAGCTCCCTGAAATGTACTACCGTCTCCTGGAGAACGTGGGCCGCTATTTCGGCGAAAACATCTCCCTCAAGCGCTCCCCGGCCGGGAAGGGCACCATCACCATCCGGTTCGATTCGGACGAGCAGATGGAACGCTTCTTGCAGGCGCTGGACCCTAACCGCGGATAGTCCTTCATGAAGTCACGCCTCATATCCGTCCTCGCCGCAGCGCTGCTCGCCCTGCTCGCGCCCACCGTCCTCCACGGCCAGGCGCGGGACGACCAGTTCAAGCGTGACGCCTTCTCGCAGAACTATGCGGACACGTCCAAGCAGGCGAAGACGGACAGTTCCCAGCTCTTCAGCTTCAAGCAGTATTTCGGTTCCCTGGCGCACAAGCGGCCGGGGCAGGTCCAGAACCTGTTCATGGGTTCCACCGTCTTCGTGGGCGGCGGCCAGATCTACAACCGCCAGTACTGGAAACTGCCCGTCATCTACGGCGGCATCGGCGCCGGCGTGGGCCTGGGCATCCATTTCAACAACCAGTTCAAGGCCACCGGCGACGACAAGTTCAAGAAATACAGCACCTGGTCCTACCTCGGGGCCGGGCTCGTATGGTGGGGTTCCCTCCTGGACATGACCGTCTCGTTCCCGGCGGAACGGAAGCCCGATCCGGGGAAGGCCACCCTGTACTCCGTCCTGTTCCCCTGCCTCGGGCAGGTGTACAACGGCGAATACTGGAAGATTCCCATCTACTGGGGCGGCATCGCCGCCGGCATCTACTTCTATACGGACAACAAGCGCAACTACGAGCGCTACAAATGGATCTACGACCAGGCCACCAGCACGGATCCCGGCGTGGAGAAGCCCCCGATTTCCGCGGAGAACGCGCTCTATTACCGCGACGTCTTCCGCCGGTACCGGGACTATTCCATCCTGGCCACGGCGCTGGTCTATGTGATCCAAGTCGTCGACGCGAACGTCTTCGCCTACATGCAGGACTTCGAGGTGGACGACGACATCACCCTCCGGCTGGAGCCCACGGTCATCTCGCCGGAATTCGCCGCCGCCCCCGGCGTAGGGGTCGGCCTCACCCTCAGATTCTGATCCCGGATGAAAAAGTTAACGATCATATGCGCGGCCCTTCTCCTCCTCTCCCCGCTTCCGGCCGCAGCGGACATGCAACTGGACCGGAAAACACGGAAACAGCTGGAACGGGAGAACGTCCAGCTGCGGCAGCGCCTGGAGGAGATCCAGCAGGAGCTGGAAACGATCAAGTCGGACGCCCAGGAACGCGACAGCCTCCAGAAGCAGCTGGACGGCGGAGGGCGTTTCCAGGAAGCGGCCGGGATGGGCGCGGCCGTCGACTATTTCGACAGCCCGACCTACGGCGGCGGCGACTACGTGGATGACCAGCAGGGCGGCTTCGACTACACGGACGACGTCACCGACAGCCTCCTGAGCATCTGGTACCTGCATCGTCAGATCCGCGAGAACCCGCAGAGCGAATACAACATGGACAGCGTCCATTTCTCCTCCGGGGTGCCGGACCAGGTTCTCATCGAGCGGCTGCAGAAGATGAATTCCTTCATCCAG
>JAEEGJ010025091.1_pt1 | contig 12268 bp, 11 predicted proteins | sample 8958761 | NCBI WGS metagenome assembly JAEEGJ01 (sample SAMN16246546, study PRJNA631951) | gut metagenome | biome: gut microbiome; feature: rumen; material: RS-attached | host: Bos | place: Iran: Karaj | collected 2018-10 | reverse complement strand
GATTACACAATTCGGATTATGATAAGGCCGCTCCGTCAGTGCCATGCGGAGGTCCTACCTTCGAATTCCCGGGTGAGGCGGCGGCAGGAGAGGGCCTGGCGGCAGTGGCCGGGACCGTCCCGGCCCTTTGCCAGCCTCGCACCGGGCAGAGGAATCGGGGCCCCAATTTCCCCAATTCCTCTACCTCGGTGCCGCTCCGCATCAACGGCATCAATATTCAAACGGTATCTCCCGCATCAGCCTCAGAGCAGTGCGAGTATCCTGCCGCCTTATGCCCTTCGGGCGGGTCGCCACGTCTGTGACTCCTTGTGGCCTGACAAGCAGTCCACAAAGAGTCAAGAGCCGTTGCTCCAAGGTACGGCTTCGCCGTGTTTAACCTGGTCGCTATTCCTCCAGGCCTCTGCCGGGAAGAATCCCGCCAGAAGCCTTCCGGGCGCCCAGGAAGCAGCCGTCCCGGCCGTTGGCGCAGAGGATGCCGTCCCGCTACCGCACAATGCGGCAGTCAAGACTGCCAGCCTTGCCTGCACGCATCCCACGCCGCCCGTCATCCACTGCGCCGGAGCGCACGCATCAACGGAGTAGGGTAGGTGCTTCTATTCGAAGGTCAGTGCCAGTTCGCAAGAACCGTCTTACCCCGCATCACCGTCATCTCGCGCTCACTCCCTTGGGCCGTTCCGGCCCAGGCCCTGGAGGCCGTCTGCCTTCCCACAACGTCGGTCTCTTCCGCTGTTCCAGGGAGCCTTGCGTCTCCCTTCCACGGCGCTCCAGAGCCCGCCGCCCCTAACGCTGCCAGACCGCCTCCGGGGCCACGCTCCACTCGCTTCGCTCGTTCCGCGCCCTTGGTCACTGGGAGACTCTAAGCCGGGCATCCGCCCGGACTGCATCAAGTAATCGAACGGCATCACACGCATCATCCACCCGTCTTAGAGACTCCCAGCAACCAAGGCCAACCAGGAAACTTACGCCCCAACCTCAGTGCGTAATCCACCGACATCACCCGCCCGACGAGGAAGAAAAGGGTATAAATATATACAACAGAAGGAGTGCGGCTTGCGCCGCACCGCTTCGCTTTCAGTAGAATATCCTTGGAAGCTTCCTTTGAGCTATTTGGATGCCCAAGAGTTGTGTTGCCGGTACACCCCCTTAATGGTTCTTGTCCAGGATAGATACACAGTAGTCTATTCCCTTCATTTCTGCCCTCAATTCACGCCTCTTGGAAGGGATATCATCCAGCTCCAGGAGACGCAGCTTAATCTCCTCCTTGCGCTTCAGCATCAGTTCCCGGGCTCTCAGGTAGTAGTATTCGTCGTTGATGAGCACGGGCTGGACTGGTTCAGATGTGCCCCCGAGAAGATCCAGAGATTTCCAGAGCTTTTCATGATTGATGGGGATGGCAGATCCATCAAAGAAGAATTCCAACACCAATTTGAAGGCCTGGCTGAAGACCTTCTCGGATAAAAGCTGGCAGCGATTCGCAACACCTCGTCTATAAGTGATTGTACGCTCCGTTGTTATGCCTACGGCTGCATACTCGAAATGCTGGGTGAAGGATATCTTATAGTGGCGGCTGGGGTTTCTGTAAAAGGCATGGAACGTTATCTCATTGCCGGCTTCATCCCTATCAATATAGCACTCTCCATCATGGAATTGAAGTTTCTGCAGGGCATCGAAACATTTGTTGAAGTACTTGTTGAAAGCTTCCATCGATATCCTTTGATACTTCTGATAATTGGTGGACTTAGGGATGGCATCAGTGAAATCTCCATTCAGGGCTATCTCTGCAGACATCCAGATCTTGTCACGTGTATCTTCTGAAGCTCCCAGGGCCATTTTCTTATTCACTTTCCATAGCCCAGTGCACCCGACATGACCATAGTCATATCGTTTCTCAGCATAGTATGTGTAGTCGCTCATAATGAAGTATTTTGGAACTGTCTACAAATTTACACGCTTCCTGCGACATATCGGTACGAAAAAGCCCCAGCACCGAGGGTGCCAGGGCAGAGAGGTTTAGGTTTGGCCACGTGGACCGGGAAGACTAGTCGCCCTCGCCGGGATCTTCGTTGGCAGCAGGGGCCCACTTGCACTCGGCAAGCATGGTCTGGGACTTGACGCCGGTGCTGGAGTCCACCAGGTAGTAGCGGAAGAAGATCTTCGGCGCAGCTGCGCTGGGGGCACCGTTCTTGGCCACGTAGTCGGCACGAATGTCGACGGCAGCGGCAGTGGGCTCTTCTACGAGCTTGATGGCTGCAGCCTTGCTGTGGGCGCGGCTGACACCGTTGGACTGGCCTTCGGAAGCTTCGATGACCAGGAAGATACCGCCGTTGTCGGCAGGAGCCTGATCCAGCTTGAAGGTGAAGGTTTCACCCTGGCACACGATGGTGGCGGTGGAGGGGGCCTCTACGGAGTTGAGCTCCGGAGGAGTCACCATGACCTGGCCGCCGAGGGTCACGACCCAGTAGTTCAGGCGGGTGAAGAGGTTCGCGCCAGAAATCTTGGCGGAGGTGCCCAGGACGGAACGGCCGGCCTGGCTGAGAGCGAGTTTGTTCCACGCGAGAATCTGCTCGTTGGTGAGGGTTTTCCACTTGGTGGTGAGCATCTTGAAGACGCTCTTCACCTTGGCCTGGTCAGAAGTCCGGATGCTTCCACCGTAACCACGGTTACGGATGTACTTCCGGTTCTTCATCTTTGCAGCGGTCACGCCCTTGGCGCTGCCGCTCATCTCCTCGAAGGCGATGGAAGGAATGTACTTCATAGTTTTTTGAGGTTAAGGTTATAGATAAAGGATAGGATGAAATATAATCCAATCAGGATTATCAGGAAGAAACAGAATCCGCCGACGCGGAGCTTTGCCTGCTGCCAGCCGGAAAGCTTTTTCTCCACCTCAACAGTCTGCGTTTGGATCCGGTCACGGAAAACAATGCTGTCTCTGTAGACAATCTTGGTCTCCACCTGGACAGGCTCCTTGACTGGTTTTGTCTCCAGGGAATGGTGAAGGATTCCTCCGGACACGACGGCCTCGGATTTGGCGTACTTATTCTCCAGTAACGAGGTGGTGTCCAGAGTGGCCACCTTCTCGACAATGACCGGCAGTTCTACGTAGGCGGTATCCACCACCCTCTCGACGACGGTCTTCACCTCCACCTTGGTACTGTCCTGTTCCAGAACTGGCCGGACAGTACCACAAGCGGAAAGAAGGAGCGCGAAAGCAAGAAAGGTGGAGGGTTTCATAGGTTGGTTTAGGTTGTAGGTTGTTTTTCTTTCTCGATGACGTCCTGAAGCTCGGCTTCGAACTTCCTGAACTTGACATCATAGCTGGCTTTGACTCCCAGAATGGCGCCGCAGAGGACCAGCAGTTCGCTCACAATCGAGACTGCGGAGCTGGCAATCTCTCCCAGCGGCGGGATGAAAAAGAGACACACGGAGGCGATGAGGACACCGCTGGTGAAGCTGGCCACCGCGATAATGCCCTGCAGGCGCGTGAGTTCTATTTTCTTCTTCTGGGCCATAGGTCTATTCGTTTACCGGGTTTTCAGGATCTTCCTCCTCACCGGGAGTCTGCTCGATGCCATCACGAACCAGGAAAGCGAAAGCAAACGGTTCGCGGCCGGTATCCCAGAATCCCATCACACGGCGATCCATCGTGAATATCTTGTTCTCGATATGGCATTCGCCCATGCCGAAACAGTCCTGGTGGAACTGATTGCCGCCGCCGGGAACCGGCACGTCGGCAGTGACATCTTCGGGCATCTGTTCGAAGGTCGCTTCCCAGGGCAGGTCTCGCTGCGCGTAAGAGCAGCTGGAGAATTGCAGGTGCATGAACACCCAGTGGTCAAAGACGACCACGAAGGTATCGCTGGAGAAACGGAGGTAATTCCCATCCGTAGTCACTGTCAGGCGCTGCTTGGTGCCTTTGATGGTATTTGCGCCCTGATTCAGCTGGGCGTACATCGTCACGAAGTACAGGGAGAGCGGGCCATTCTGGTCGAACCATGGCTGCTTCTCAATGACAATCGTGTTCTTGTCCTTGATCCAGGACTTGAGGACGGTACCGCCATCATAGATGGCATCGCCCCAGGAATACGTCTGCGTCTCGATGAAGCGGACAAAAACGCCGCCAATCGTACTGCGGTCGATAGTCAGATCCGGCACGGTAATCTCCAGCTGATCGCAGGCCTGGTATGCGGGATTCGTAGGGTCAAACGTGACCTTGGCATTCAGAACCACGTAATTTGGGGCCTGATAGTCCTTGAAGGTTATCTGGCCGGCACCGAAGTTATTGGAAATGCTGTTAAACATAGCTCTAGCCTCCTTTTACTAATAGATGATACCGGTTCCGAAGACCTCGGTGTGGGTGAAATAAGGGCCTCCACGATGAGCGAAAGTAAGCTGCGAGGCGCCGTCGCGGTTGTACATATACACCAGGTAGGATTGGGCGTTGATATGGCCGGAATCCTCGCAAGAACGGCCGATGGCGATACCGGTACCGACAATCGCAGAAGGCAACGGCTGATCGAGATACACTTCAGAGGAAGCGACATTGCTATGGCCCAGGCATTCTGCGTTGAACTGCGCTACCGGTGCGCCGGTGGAGAAGTCTACGTCCAGAGCCGCCACGTGGCTTTCCTCGTCAGGACGGAGATTGTCCATCGTAGCCTTAACGCGGCGCTGGTAAGGAGAATCTCCGGCAACGACGGCATATTCCTGTATGGACTGTCCAGCGAATCCGGTGGAAGTATCCAGCCAATACGCCTCGATGAAGACCTTCTGCCCCGGGACTGGCTGAACGCCGATAGTCTTGAGGTAGAGAGTCGTCACATCGGCTTCGCCCCAGTCGTCTTCCATACCAGGCGTAATGATGACGGTCTTGCTCCAGCCATTCGATATGCCGGCGCTCTGGGATGCTGACATCTTCAGAACGAGTTTGTAAGGGCTTGACTCGTGCTTTATCCCGGCCAATACCACAAGATCCGGAGTGACGACAATTTGGGTATAGAGCAGATTGGGAACGGCCACGTTGGACGCTGGAGCCGTAGAGAGGAGCGCCTCTCCTGCCATTGCCCTGTTGACATTGAGGCGAATATAAAGGTTCATGCCGGAGATTTCGGCCTTCTGGCCAAAGGCGGAAGCTCCCGAAGTGTGCTCCGCCAGACGGTCCCACTCCCGCATCTGATCGTTGGTAAGGAGCTTCCAAGACTTGGATATCTTGGACATCGAGGTACGACGGGCCACCTGGGCATTTGTGGTGGCCCCCGTTGGCCAGGACTTCACGCTAAGGATGTTGCGGCCGCCGACCCTTCTGGCCGTTACACCCTTAGCGGAGCCCGAGAAGCCCTCGAAAGCGATGGAAGGAAGTGCAATCATAGTTCAAGTTTAGGTTTAAGTGGCGAGGTTTAATCCTCTGCAAGCAAATGTAATAATAGAAAATCTAATTTGCAAACTCAAATACAGCAAATTAGATGTATTTACTTAAAGTTATACTTTAGGTAATTCAACTATACCGGCGGGCAAGAAAAAACCCTCCTCAACGAGGAAGGTCGAACTGGAATCTGTAGTCCCGGTACTGGTCTCGATAGCCTGTTTGCGTGTCCAGGACTATGTACCGGCAATGGGCGCCATAGCCCGGCAAGGCATCAAGGTCCCAGCGCTGCAGATAGTCCGGTACCACAAACTCGACCAGGCTTTCTTCCCCGCTGCAGCAGGATGAAGCCAGGACATTCCGGAACTTGGTCGGCCGACGTCCGCCTCCAGGGCGCGTCAGCTGAAGCTTCATCAGGATCCTGTAACGTTCGGGAGAAACCGTGCCTCCACAATATGCCTGGAACTTCAACAGCAGCGTACCTTCTGCCGGCACTTCTGCAGAGGAGAATTCCATCGCGAACACCGGGAATGGCCCGAAAGGCTGCGCCTCAGGAATGTGCTCGTTCCCCAGTGTGTAGAAACCATGATATGCCGACACAAAGAGGTTCTGGCCAGAGATATGGGCCGTGTTGTCATACGGCGGCCGGTGACTGATGGCCATCTTTCCATACTCATTCCAAAGCAGCTGCGTCTCGTGGGGTTGCTCCCTCCAGGCAGCCAGGGCCCTCCGGTGGACATCCAGGTACTCCTCCCTGGCCGGGGTAAGGACATAATTTGACGAAGCCCTATCCTTCACGAAGCATTTCCCGCCCCGGTGAAACCAGGTCAGGTCCTTGGTGGATCCGTAGGCATCGGATATCAGGATAGAGGGTCTGAATATGGGCATAAGGATGGGTGTTGGCGTTTTGGGCTTGGCCGTAGCTTCTAGGGACCTCCTAGGGTAATGCAAAGATACTGATAATCTGCCGTTCATCCAAGTTCAAAGCGTCCGCAGCGGCGGCAGCCGCTGCTTCCTGGAGTATATGTATATACCCTTTTCCGTCCCTTCGAGCGGGTGATGTCGGTCGTTTTCCTGATGCGGCTCGGGCGTGGGTTCCTGGTCAGCCTTGGTTGCTGGGAGTCTCGTTGCCGGCAGGATGGGTGCGGTGGGATTGCGGGGGCCGGTAACGAGTCTCCCAGTGACCAAGGGCGCGGAAGGAGCGCAGCGACTGGAGCGTGGCCCCGGAGGCGGTCTGGCGGGGTTGGGTGCTGGCGGGCTTTGGCGGCGCAAGGGCTGGGAGACCTTAGGCTCCCAGACCCCGACAAAGACCGGCAGCTTGTGCGGGAGGCAGACGGCCTCCGGGGCCTGGGCCGGGACGGCCCAATGCTGAATCGAAGGTAGTACGCCCGTGGCCGTCAGGCCTGGCACCGAGCCCCCGGCGCAGTCTTTGGCAGTTTGGGGAACGGCGCAGCTGTGGACCAAACTGACAATGTCTGCGCCATCAGCCGGGACGGCTGCCTCCTGCCTGCCCGGAACACTTCCGGCGGGATTCTTCCCGGCGGAGGTGTGGAGGAATAGCAGGCAGGTATAACCACGGCGTAGCCGTACCGAGGAGCGGGAACGGAGTAAGCGAGCAGGCGGACTTGTTCCGACTGCTGGCTTACGGAGAGGGAGCGACCCAGCAGCGGAGCTGCGCGTGGCGGTGGACTGCCCGCACAGCACTGAGGCTCCAAGCGAGTACCGGACCTTCGCGTCTTGATGACGGTGTTCGGGACGGCACTTTGCGCCCATGAATACCTCCTACTTCCCTACGAGCCAAGGAGCGGAGGCAGTGGTCTCCGTGGGCTTGTCCCCGGAGACGACTGCTGGAGCGGGGCTGGAATAGGCGCTACCGTTCCTGCGAGATAGCGCAAAGTGCGCAGCCCCCCGACGGGCCGGGTCCCGGGTGGCCCTTGAGGGGGGCTGCTTGTCCACCGCCACGTCGCCCGGGAGTTCGAAGGCAGGACCTCCGCATCCCACCGAGGGAGCACAGTTAACATAATCTAGATTGTGTGCGAAGCGGAAACAGGCGGCGTGGGCGCCGACCTGTTACACAATCTCGATAAGATTATGTTAACTTTGCGGATTCCAGGCACTTACGTTCGCGCTGGGATGCCGTCTCCCGGGCGATATTCTCTCCCCTGTGGGGAGCCGGAGGGGCACTGGCCAGCAAGAGTCTGTGGCCGGCTTGCCGGGCACAGTCTCTTGACCTTATTCCCTTTATGCGCGAAGCGCGGCGCGGAACGGCCGCGAGTCTCTGACCAGAGCGCCTTGGCGCGGCGGGAAGAGTCTCGCAGTGGAGCTGCCATAAGTGGAGTTCGTAGGGGCGCGGCAGTGCCCCGGAGGACGGAACCAAAGCGAGTGAGCGCAGCTTTAGCGTAGCGAACTGGCTTTGACCGCTTTATTCCTGAACGGGCGCGGAGCGGCCGAAGATATCGGCCCGAATTCTCCGGACTGCGGTTATCGGCGCAATTATTTCACTGTGTCTGAGAATTTTCGTATATTTGCCATTGCAATCTCCAGAAAGAGCATTGTAGACATACACCAAATAGCGTTTGCTATTTATTCGGAACACTCAAAACTTGGCAGTTTTATAAATCAACTCCGGATAAGTCAGTAAACGTCCGCGCTTTGCGTGGATGTGACTTTTCCGTTGATAGGTTTGCCAAGACCTTGAGTGTGGATTATGATCATCCACGCTTTTTTTGTGTCTTGGTGGGCCTCCGCGTAAGTCGCTTTCGCTGTTGGAAAACATACGAAAGCGCAACTTATGGCCACAAACCTTACCCTGCAAAGGGCAAAGGCTGGGCGTAATGATGAGTATTACACCCAGCTGTCGGACATCGAGAATGAGTTGAAGCATTACCGTTCCCATTTTAAAGGGAAAACTGTATTGTGTAATTGTGACGACCCTCGTGTCAGTAATTTCTTTAAGTACTTCGCTCTCAACTTTGAAATGTTGGGACTAAAGAGACTTATTGCCACCTGTTACAAAAACAATGAGCCAGACCTGTTTTCAACGAATATTAGTGAGCAGGCCGTCTACATCATCTATGAAGGTGACAAGAACGGGAACCGAATACCAGACCCATCAGAAATGGAAGTCCTTCCCTTGAAAGGAGATGGAGATTTCAGGAGTGAAGAATGCATAGAACTCCTCAAGCAGGCCGATATCGTTTGTACGAATCCACCATTCAGCCTATTCAGAGAGTTTATCGGGCAGCTAATACAATATGAGAAAAAATTCATCATTCTTGGGAACCCGGCTGCCACACATTATATTGAGATTTTCCCTCTTATCAAGAACAATAAAGTTTGGCTGGGTTTCAAATCCATGAGTTCTGATATGCTCTTTGGAGTTTCGGAAGAATATGAGAGAATGCTAAGAAGTACAAAGAAGGAAGGTAGTGGTTGGAGAATTGTGGATGGAAAGTTTCTCGGGCGTGCTCCGGCAATATGGTATACCAACCTCGATATTACGAAACGCCACGAGGATATGATTCTGTATAAGCACTATACTCCAGAAGATTATCCAAAATATGACAACTATGACGCTATCAATGTAGATAGTGTTTCAGATATCCCGTATGATTATGATGGCATTATGGGGGTGCCAGATTCTTTTCTTGATCGCTACAATCCTGAGCAATTCGAGATCCTGGGAACATGCCGGCTCCCTGAGTATATTGAGGAGTTGGGAATAGGGCGAATCGGCGAAGATTGGATAGCCAGATATCGTGCACATGGCGGCACTGGCCATTACACTGCAAACATGAGAGATCTTGTAATGACCGTTAATGGAAAACCGCGGGCAATGTATTCACGAATCATTATCAGGAGGAAACAGTCATGACAATCGAACTTCACGAAATCACCATCCGGGACCTGTTTAATGGGTATCTGGATTCCCAGGAGGAGGGCGTGGTGGCCTATGGCGGCCGTCTGGACGTTCGGCCTAAATATCAGCGTGAGTTTGTCTATACCGGCAAGCAGCGCGAGGAAGTCATCAACACCGTCCGCCACGGCTTCCCCCTGAACATCATGTACTGGGTGAAGAAGGAGGACGGGAACTTTGAGGTGCTGGACGGCCAGCAGCGGACCATTTCCATATGCCAGTACCTGAACAATGATTTCTCCATCGACGAGAAGTATTTCCACACCCTCACGGACGATCAGCAGGCGCAGATCCTGGACTACAAGCTGATGGTGTATTTCTGCGAAGGGACGGATTCGGAGAAGCTGGACTGGTTCAAGATTGTGAATATTGCCGGGGAGAAGCTATCGGATCAGGAGCTCCGTAACGCCGTCTATACCGGAGCCTGGCTCACGGATGCCAAGCGGCATTTCTCCAAGAGCAACTGCGCCGGTATCGGCCTGGGCGACAAATATGTGCGCTGCGAGGTGAACCGGCAGGGACTGCTGGAGCTAGTGCTCAAATGGATTTCCGACGGGCACATCGAACAGTATATGGCCGACCACCAGCACGACCCCAACTGCAACGCCCTGTGGCTATACTACTGCAACGTCATCAACTGGGTCAAGACCATCTTCCCCACCTACCGCAAGGAAATGAAGGGCCTGCCCTGGGGCGAGTTATTCAACGAGTTCGGCACCAAGCCGCTGGACACAGCCGCTCTGGAAAAGAAGGTGGCGAAGCTGATGCAAGACCCCGAGGTGCAGAAGAAATCCGGCATCTACCAGTATGTGCTTACCGGCAACGAGAAGTACCTGAATCTGCGAACCTTCGACGATGCAGTGAAGCGTGAAGTCTATGAGCTCCAGGGTGGCATCTGTCCTCACTGTGTGAAAGAGCACCGCGAGAAAACCCACTGGGAGATTGACGAAATGGAGGCCGACCACATCACTCCCTGGGTGGAAGGCGGAAAGACCGTGGCCGAGAACTGCCAGCTGTTGTGCGTGGAGCATAATCGGCGGAAGAGCAACCGATAGACGGCGACGCGAAAAGGACGGCGCTCTCGGATAGGTCAATACAACCGGATGGCGGTGAGGAGGCGGCCGCAGGCAGGGCCGTCGCGGCGGGCGGACCAGAAGCGGGAATCTGTGTAGGTGTCCAGGCCGGTGACCGTGATATGCTCCGGCGGGACGCCCAGGGCCTCCAGGAGCCAGCGATTGGCCCGCCAGAGATCGATATGCAGGCCGCCCTGCATCGTGCCGGGCACCCGCGGGCCGCGGTCGGAAAGAATCTCGGCGAGCGGGAACCCTTCCGCGGCAAAGCGTTCTGCGACCTCCGGCCCCACCTGGAAAGAATCCGGGGAAATCCCGGGACCGATCAGGGCGCGCAGGTCGGCAGGTGCGGTTCCATAGCTTTCCCCCATCACGGAAACGGTTTTGGCAACAATCTTGAGGACCGTCCCTTTCCAGCCCGCATGAATGGCGGCAACCGCCTGATGGACGGGATCATAGAGCAGCACGGGAATACAGTCTGCCGTACGGACGCCGATGGCAAAATCCCGGAGGTCAGTCACTACGGCATCGCAATCCTCCGGCCGGCGGCGGGTGCGGGCGCTGACCACGGCAATGCGGTCGCCGTGAACCTGGCGTGGCTGCAAGACCGGAAAGGGCAGGCCGACAGCCCGGGCATGGGGACGGGGAACGCCGGCGGGGCGCAGGGTTGAAAAGGCCGCTACGCCGGAGGCCAGATCATATTTCAGCAGATTGTGCTCCATCGTGCACAAAGTTAGTGAAATCCCGTGGAAATCGCTATATTTGTCGGTTGCCGTGGCAGCCACGGCATTGGATTTGCAGACAATCAAAACAACAAATCATACTATGGAATCTCAGAAAAAGCAGAACTACACGCCCGCTATTATCGTGATGTTCGCCCTTTTCTTCATGATCGCCTTCGTCACGAACCTCGCCGGTTCGATGGGCGTGGTGGTCACGAACCAGTTCGGCGCCAGCAAGGCCCTCAGCCAGCTGGGCTCCCTGGCCAACTTTATCGCCTATGCCTGCATGGGCATTCCGGCCGGCCTGATTCTCAAGCGCAAAGGCTACAAATTCACGGCGCTCGCCGCCGTAATCGTAGGCTTTACCGGCGTGGGAATCCAGTTCCTCTCCGGCTACCTGGAGAGCTTCTTTGTCTATGTGCTCGGCGCCTTCGTGGCCGGCTTCTCCATGTGTATGCTCAATACCGTGGTCAATCCGATGCTCAACACCCTCGGTGGGGGCGGCAACCGCGGTAACCAGCTGATTCAGTGGGGCGGTTCCTGCAACTCGATTGGCGGCACCATCGCCCCGTTCCTGGTAGGCTGGCTCGTGGGCGGCTCCATCAAGGACGCCACCGTGGCCAAGGCCGCACCCGTCATGATCATCGCCATGGCCATCTTCGCCATCGCCTTCGTCGTGATTTCGCTCACCCGGATTCCGGAGCCGCACATGGAAACGGCGGAAGAAAAAGCGGCCCGCCGCGCCGGGAGCAAGGTGAAAGACCCGCACAGCCCGCTGAGTTTCCGCCACTTCGTGCTGGGCGCTATCGCCATCTTCTTCTATGTAGGCATCGAGGTGGGCATTCCGAATACGGCTAATGTCTATTTCTCCGGCCTGGATTGGGTGGGTCCCGCCATCACCGGCACCTTCATCAGCGCCTACTGGCTCTGCATGCTGTTCGGCCGTCTGATCGGTGCATCGGTCGGCGGCAAGGTCTCCGGCAAATCGATGCTGGTCTGGACCTCCGCGGCAGCCATCCTCTTCATCCTGCTGGCCATCTTCATTCCCGAACAGGTCACCCTCGGCGGCAAGGCGCCGCTCAGCCTGCTCTTCCTGACCCTCTGCGGACTCTGCACCTCCGTGATGTGGGGCGCCATCTTCAATATGGCGGTGGAGGGCCTCGGCAAGTACACGGCTGCGGCTTCCGGCATTTTCTTGGTG
>JAEEGJ010025090.1_pt1 | contig 12269 bp, 13 predicted proteins | sample 8958761 | NCBI WGS metagenome assembly JAEEGJ01 (sample SAMN16246546, study PRJNA631951) | gut metagenome | biome: gut microbiome; feature: rumen; material: RS-attached | host: Bos | place: Iran: Karaj | collected 2018-10 | reverse complement strand
TACGGATTAGCTCCATCTTAAAATCGCAGCAGTCGTCACCGGTTCCGATTGTTTTTGTTCTGGTAAACTTAAGGCCGGGAAGATTTCCGTAGCTGTAAACATCATTTTCGCAGAAGAGCTTTGTAAGTTCCGGGCCGCCGACTTCTGTAAGGTATTTATTGTAAGGACACTGTGTAATATCCATACGGAACTCGCCTTTAGGACAGTCATAAAAGATATTCTGAAAGCCTGCATTTTCTCCAAACATTTTATGACTCATAGAGTCCCACATGCTAAGGAAGAACTTTCTGAAACCTGGAATATAAGTCATCCGGGCAAGAGACTTTCCAAATTTTGATGATTTTTCTTTCATTGTATATTGCATGATTTCGAAGGCCTGTTCAGGGGCTTTATCCTTTAATGCTAGATAAATTGCTGCTGCGGGAAAAATAAAGCCATGAGTATGAGCCTGAACTCCCTCCGGAAGGCCATCATATTTATTCAGCATATCTTCGAGTTTTTTATGTGCAAGCATCCATACTTCAAGGCTTGTTTCTGCATCAAAGCGTTTTTCTATTTCCTTTCTTATGAACTTTTTTCCTTTCAGGATTTCTTCTGCATCTTTCATTTTTTATCCTCTTCAGATATGTTATATCTCCTAACCGCTTGTTAGTCTAGACTAAATTTTTCATCACCTGATTTGCTTGACTAACCTACTAAATTACTGTATTATTAAGTTGTTAGTTACCACTAACAGTCTATGTCATACGTAGTTGACATAAAATTAAAATCCTTTTACTATGAATTTATTATGTGGAAAACACCAGTTTTATTGTTAGAAAAATGCTATTTCTCAACCCCTCTATAGGGGTAGTGGGTCTTTTTCCCAAAAATGCATTTTTGAAACTGTGGTTTTTGATACAAGCATCCTAATCTTTCGCTTTCTAAATCCTTTTTCTAAAATCCATTAAATTTTTCAAATCTCCACACCCCTTTTTGCGACTTTATTTTGCTCAGAATTACTTTTAATTTTTTTGGCCGTAAGGGGCGGCATTATTATGTTTAACATTAAAAAACAGATCGGAAGATTGTATTCTTCCGCAATTTTCGGACAAATTTCTCTTTCGGGTGCGTGGGTTGCTATTCTTGCTTCACGCGGATTTTCTCTCGCTCAGATTGGCTTTGCTGAAACGATTTTTCATATCGTAAGCATTTTGTTTGAAATTCCTTCCGGAGTTCTGGCGGATGTTTTCGGACGCAAAAAGACGCTCATTATTTCCTGCATCATGCGGATTTTGGGTGATGTCGTCATGATTTGTTCGAATAATTTTACGCTCGTATGTATTTCGATTGCCCTTCATGCATTATGCTACAATTTTGCATCAGGTTCAGGCGATGCACTTGCCTATGATTCACTGAAGTCAGTTGGTGAGGAAGAAAAATTCGAACGATATGTCTCAAACCAGCTGGTAATTTACCGAGTATGTGAAGGTCTTTCGACTTTGACTGCCGGTTTTGCCCTTGTCATAGGTTACAGGCTTGCATATTCGACAGGAGTTTTTGCTTCGATTATACAGCTTTTTATTCTTGCCGGACTTGTGGAAATCCGTCTTGAGAAGCAGCCGGAAGATTTCCATATATGGAAAGAAATTGCCGAATGTTTCAAAAAGAGCTTTATGTTCCTTAAAGAAGCACGAAAAGCAATGCTTTTGATGTTCACGAATTCGTTTGTCGGAGCGATGGACATTCTTCTTCTGTTCTTCCTTCAGGCAAAGCTTCCTATGGCAGGAATTCCTAAATGGGCGCTGGGAATTGCACTTCTTGTAACTCAGGCAGGCGGAATAACAGGTGCACGAGTTATCCTTCTTGCAAAAAATGTTCCTTACCGTGTGGTTTTCATGCTTTCGACGCTGACGATTTTGAGCGGCATAGCCCTTGAACACACCGGGCTTTACGCTATTATGACTCTCGGCGGATTCATGGCTTCCATGGCGGATGACGCGCTTCAGGTAAGGACAAACGCACGGCTTCAGGACATGTTTCCTTCAGAACTGCGGGCAACTCTCATTTCAATTGAGTCGTTTACGTTCTCATGCATAATGATTGTGCTTTCGCCTCTTGCAGGATTGTTCTTCAGCTGGTGGTAATGCTGAAAAAAAAAGGACGGCAGGTTATGATATAAATTCATACCTGCCGTCCTGTATTAAAAGTTATTTAGCCCGAATGTCGAGTTTTATTCAGCTGAAAAAGTGTAACATTTTTTTCCATTTGCGTTGCCTGTGGCTATAAAATGCATTTGCCCATAACCATACGAAGAAAGTTTTCCAGCCGGCTTTGATTGTAACCATGTCGGTGTATTTTGTATGTTCATCATCAAGTTTTTCAAGAAAGATTTCGTGATTCCAGATGGGAACAAACTTATTCCCTTCATGACTTACAACTCCTCTTTCCTCATCAAAATTGATTATCTGAATAGTGTGAATACCCATCGGAATAAACCCAAAAAGCTTAAACAAATAAGATGATTTTGTACCTGCATTCCATTTGAAGGAATCGTTTACATCAACAGGTGTAAATGTTGCATAAGGAAAGGCAATATAACGTAAAGTTTCTAATTCCAGCAATTTTGAAAAAATGAGTTTTCGAGAAGCCGGAAAAATACTTGTTTTTGTTACAATCATTTTTGTTACTTTACACACTCCACGTACATCAAATCTATGCGACCGGGAACTACTTCACTTTTGTTGATTTTCCAACCGTTGCTTTGAATGAATGCGGCAAATTCTTGGGCTGTCCACTGATGAGCAAAATCTACGCCCAAAGTTTTTAAAAGCTTTGCCCAGAGATTTTCTTTTTCTTCAGCATTACGGTGAATGTACGTTGGGCAAATAAGAAGCCCGCCGTCTTTTAAAACGCGGTCAATTTCGCCAAGAACTTTTTCTGGATTCGGTATCACATGAAGCGCATTGGCGATAACAACTACATCAAAAGATTTATCTGCATAAGAAAGGTCTGACGCATCGGCAATTTCAAAAACAACATTGCCAGTTGTGGCGTTTTTCTTAGCCTGATTTATCATTTCAGGCGAAAAATCTGTGGCCACCACTTTTGCAGCCTTATCTGCAATGTTATTCGCAATAAGCCCCGGACCTGTGGCAAGCTCAAGCACAACTTTTCCAGCCGCCGCGTCGCCGATATGCTTATACATATAATCATAAATGTTTTTCTGCGATTTCATTGCAAAAGAATAAACCGGCGCGAATCTGTCCCAAATTGATTTTCCCATAAACACCTTCTTGTTTTACGCTGGAACTTTGCCAGCTACGCAGAAAAGCGTTCCGTTTTTTTCAACGGACACATTGCAGAAACCGGCTTCTTCAAGAAGAACCTTGATTTCTTCGGCAGTGTAGCGCGTCATGCACGGAACTTTCTTTTCCCAATCGATATCTGGCGAGCCGTAATTGTTGATAATCACGAAAGAGCCGCCGCTTTTTACGGCACGCCGAATTTCTTTAAAGCAAGTTTCAATATTTTTCCAGAAAAAAACAGTTTCAAAAGCTGTAACAAGGTCAATTGAGCCGTCGGCAAAGCTCAACTTTTCTGCACTGCCCTGCATGATTTCGCAGCGCTTGCCAAGTTCTTTGCTGTTGATTTTTTTAGCTTTCCGCACACTTTCGGCTGAAATATCAACGCCATAGACTTTTGCCGATTGCGACTTTTCAAGTAGACGCTTTACGTTATAGCCGCCGCCACAACCCAAATCTACGATTGTGCCTGTTTGCGGAATTTCAAAAAGGTTGAACGCCCATTTTGCCATCGGCAGATGTTCTTTTTCTATTGTTACAAGCATAAGGCGGCCAAGCAAACCACGCGGATGCCCAAAATTATCAGTGAATGACATTCTTTCCTCCAGCCCTTGCAAACCAGATAAGCAGAGCTTTTATAGGTTAGTAAAGGCTAACATAAGATTATCATATTCACTTTGCGGCACTTATTCAAGAACAGTTTGAAAAGAAAACAGCTTTTAAATACTCAATTATTCCAGAATCTCCCCGTTGCGGCTGATTACAACAACACGCCATGGTATGAATTTTCCGCTTGCTTTAAGAGCTTCTGTAGCAGCACGTTCAAGACCACCACAGCAGGGTACTTCCATCCGCACAATCGTAAGGCTTTTTATGTTGTTCTGGCTGATGATTTGGGTAAGCTTTTCTGTGTAGTCGCCTTCATCAAGCTTTGGACAGCCAACGAGTGTAATGTGATTTTTGATGAAGTCGCGGTGGAAGGCGGCATAAGCATAGGCTGTACAGTCTGCGGCAATCAAAAGATTTGCATTTTCATAAAAAGGCGCCTGAACCGGAAGCAGCTTGATCTGTACCGGCCATTGCATAAGCTCACTTTTTGCAGTTGCTTTGTCTGAACATTCATGCTCGCAAGACTCTGCTTTGTTGCGCTCAAAAGTGTGCATTGCACTTCCAGGGCATCCGCCTGCGTGAGGATGAGCCATGGGAGCACCCGATGCCTGCTGAGCGAGAATCTGTTTTCTCATTTCAACAGCAGCCGGATCATATTCTGCACTTTCGCGCTCTTCAATCGTAATTGCATTTGCAGGGCAAGCAGGGAGACAGTCTCCAAAACCATCGCAAAAATCATCACGCAAAAGATGTGCCTTTCCGTTCTCCATAACAATTGCATTTTCATGACAGGCAGAAGCACAAAGTCCGCAACCTGTGCATTTTTCTTCATCAATCTTTACAATCTTTCTAATCATAATTCACCTCGCTTTTCTTATAGCTATACTGTATCAGCTGCAAGGCAAAAAGAATGTTGTTAAAACAACAAAAATCAAATAAACTTAAAATATGAGCAATTTGGAATTACTGAACCATCCGCTTTTTATTGGTCTTGATAAACAAACACTTCCAGAGGCATTAAAGCTTTTTTGCAGTACTGAAAAAAACTTGAAGAAAGGAGAAATGATTTTCCATTCAAGAACTACAACGGAAGTGATGGGCTTTGTGCTTGACGGTCGTATTCAGATTGAAAGCACAGATTATTGGGGAAACAAAACGATTATTGATAATCTTGGAAGCGGTAAAGTTTTTGGCGAGACTTATGCCTTAACAGGAAAGCCATTAATGGTGGATGCGGTTGCTGTTGAAGATTCTAAGATTATGCTTTTAAATCCCAAAAAGCTTTTTGCATCTAACGTGGGCACGGACGAAATCAATTCAATTCTGATTAAGAATATCTTGAAAATCTCGATGAATAAAAACCTCCATCTGTCACAACGCATTTTTCATACTAATTCTAAGACAATCCGAGGAAGGCTGCTTGCTTATCTTTCTTCTTGTGTTCCTTCAAAAACACCGAATGCAGAATTTGATATTCCTTATGACAGGCAGCAGCTTGCAGATTACTTACAGGTAGACCGTTCTGCTTTAAGTACAGAGCTTAGCAAAATGAAAGCAGACGGTCTCATTGATTTCTGGAAAAACCATTTTAAACTTTTACATCGGGATTAGATTCACCATTTTGTGCTTACCGCCCGTTCAGCCATGAAAGCATAGCGTCAAGAACAAGCTTGGAGTTGCCCACGTTGCAGTGGCCGCCGGCATTGTCTTTTTCGCTGAAAAGCCGCAAAGTGAGCGACCGTGCGTTTGTAAGCAAATCGAATTCTTCGTGGAAAAGCCGCGGATTGATGAAATGGTCTTCGCGTGCGCCGAGAACAAGCACATCTTGCGTAATCTTGTCTGCAATGCCATGAAGCGTGAACTTTCTTATCCGCGCGATGTATTCCATCGGAGTCTTTGCATCGTAAGCGTACATGCCGTGCAGAAGATTCCAGCGCACAAGCTCATCTTGCTTCATCATCTTTTTGTAGAAGCCGTTCATTATATTGCGAACCGGCGACGACAAGATTTTTTCGATAAACGAGGCTACATTTCCAGGGTGGTCTGAAAGAACAACATGGAAAAAATCCGGGAAAATCGACCAGGCAATTACCTTGTTTATGCGCTTTTCAAACGCAGCCGCGCGCGGGGCAAGATAGCCGCCAAGAGAAGCACCTATTATTGCGACATTTTCAAGCTTGAAATAGTCAAGAATTGCTGAAACAGGCTTTTCCCATTCGTGTGTAAATTTCATGTTCTGCACACGAAGCACGCCGCCCTGCCCCGGCCCTTCAAAAAGATAAACATCGTAGCCGCCCTGTGCAAGATAAAGCATTGGAAAGAACAGCTCTTCAAAATAGCTGTCGTTGCCGCCATGAAAAAGGATTGTGCCGCGGGAAGCACCGCCGCCGTTGTCAGCAGATTTTGCAACCATAACAGGCAGTTTTCCGCCTTGATACGGCACAAAATGGCGGCTCACTTTGCCGCTGTCAAAATAATCAGCGTAATATTCATAAAAAAGTGCGGCTGCCTTTTGATACTGCACCTGTTTTTGCGGGTCAGAATCATACATAAAGAATTCAGCCATGCGCGCATAAGCAATTTCGTTTTGTGTGCGCCCTTCTTTATGTGCTTTCGCTTCAAGCGCGGTCAGTGTGCGCGTCCAGTCTTCGCTTGTCTTTATGCTTGTACATTCGCGGCAAACTTCGGCTTCATCGCCGCCGTCCCAAAAAATAACGCGGTTAAGCTGAAAATTGAAATTCGCATCTGAAACGATTTTGTGTGTTCCTGTCTTGAAAGTTACAGGCATGTTTGAATCATATTTTTCCATCATCTGGCTCCTTAAATTGAATGTAGCACAAATGATTTTTCAGAACTTTCAATTAGATGCTATTCCCGCTTGATGTTATTCTCCCAAATGTTATTCCCGCCTGATGCTATTTCCGCTTTTCAAGAACTGTGAAAAAGAGATTCCGAACATCCGCTTGAATGTGGCGGCAAGATGAGAAGATGAATCAAAACCAGCATCAAGCGCCGCCTGGGTAAGATTGTTTCCGTTACGCACATGTGCAAATGCTTTTTGAATTTTGATAAACGCAAGATAACGGTGAAGCGGAATTCCGGCTTGCTCTGTAAACAAATGCGAAAGCCTGCTTTGCGAAAGATTCGCCGTATCACACAGAAGCTTCATAACATCGTGCGGAATCGTTTCAAGTTCTGAAAGCATTGCTTTTACAGCGGTTATCCGCCTGTCAATTGCAGAATCAGGCTGGCTTCTGCTTTTCCAGCCGATGCTCTCAAGAATTTGCGCATCAAGCTCAAGGCAATCATCAGTTTTCGGTATGCAGAAATTTTCAGCATGAAAGAGATTCGCGTACCGCGCTGAAACGGCAGTTATCTTATCGAGAAACTGTTCATCAGGCAGATAAAAGCTTTTTTCTTGTAGGAAAGCTTCTTTGACATAACGCCCTAACGCGCTCACCGGCTCAAACAGACAAACTGTTGCAATGCAGCCGTCAAGATTGACTGTATGCGGCACGTCTGAAGCGATAAACACGGCACGCCCTTCAAAAGCCGCACCATCAGCCGTGCCCGAAAAACTGCACTCCGGTGAAAAGATGAAGTGCAATGCAAGATGGCTGTGCTTGTCCGGCGTGCCATAATCAGCAATGCACGAAAGATGATCATAAGTATAAGCGAGAAGCTTGGTCATTTATTGTTTTTTCCATGCGAAAAAAGCAGGCAAAAAGAAGTTAGTTTCAAACAAGCTTTCAAGACCGCCTGTCAAGCCAGATTCGCCTGCAAGTCTTGAAAGCAAGACAACAAGCGCATAAACACCTTTTTGTCAAATTTTCATTTCCATGAATTCGTCAATTACTTGAAGCACCGGCACAGCGTATTCTTCGCCGCCGAAAAGCCACTGTTCATGCTGCATATTGAATTCACGGATGTCGGGGTTGTGGAAGTATTTTTTGTACCGTTTCAAGTATTTTTCGCCCATCTTGTTTGCATAGATAAAATGCGCAATTGTGTGCTCAACCTGAATATCATCCTCAAGATGCGTGAGCAAGTCTGTGTAATATTCGTTTTTGATTGATTCAGGGCTGAACTTGGCAAAACAAGCCATGAATTTATCCGCAACCTCGTCGCTCATAAGGAAAATGCTTTTGAGCTTTTCTTTCGTCTTTTCCTGCTTTTTTTCGCTCTTTGTAAAGCTTGTGAGCAGCGGCACAACAAGCATAGACTGAAGCTTCGCGCTAAGCTTGCCGCTCTGGTCAAGGTCTGGGCTGCCGAAAATGCCGTGGTCAATGTGAACATTGCGCCGCTGTATCAGCTGGCCGACAAAGCTTGAGCCGAGCGACGAGCCTAAAGCGCCGTCAAGCCGCCCGCCGTGATTGTCTATAATGTATTTTTCGATTTTTTCAGTAACCGTAATCATGTCAGGGAAAACCGTACCGCTGCCGTCAAAGCCGTCATAGTTGACACAGATAAGGCGGTACTTGTTAGCAAGCCGCTGAATGACGTTGCAGAAATTCGTCTGCCAGTCGCAGCATGTGCCCGGCAGCAGCATCAGAGTTTTTCCTGTCAACAAGCCAGTTTCTTCAAATTGCATAGTTCATTTTCCCCTTTATTCGCTTTTCATTTGCGGCTTTTCCACGGAATGCAGCGGTTTACGCGCTTTTTATAATTTGCGTATTCTTCGCCGTACAAATTGAGCAGCCATTTTTCTTCGGTGTTTTTCAGCACTATTGTCATAATCGCCCAGTTGATAACAGGCGTTACAAGCAGCCACACGTTATGCCACATCAAGCTTATTCCGGCACTAAAAATCCAAATTCCGCTGTACATCGGGTTCCGCACATGGGCATAGATTCCGTCTGTTTTCAGCCTGTTCGCAATTATGCTTTCGTCCATTTCTGAACGCAAAGCACCGATAAACCAAATAACAGCACCGCTAGCCATCAGCAGCAAACCGGCAAGACGGAAAATCAAAACCCACGGCGAGCTCAAGATGCCAGTTTTCAGAATATAGCTGAACACGACAATTCCGGCTGCCGTAAGTGCAACCATTCCATAAACAAGATACGGCCCGATGCCGAACAACGGAAGCTTCTGCTCTTCTCTTACAAAATTTCTCATAGCGGTTTCTACTTTATTCCATAAACCAGGCCGGCGTTTTTAATCATCCACGGCGCCGTTATGAATTTTGGAACAAATTTCTGGTTTTCGATATTCGGAATGTAATGAATCTCCCTTACTGTTCCGCTATTTTTAAGTTCATCAACAAATTCGTGCATGTTGCCGTAAACAGCTTTTTGCCCGAACATATCTTGAAAAGCGAACGCACCGCCTTTTTTAAGCACGCGCAATGCTTCTTTTACAACTTCCCGTTTGTTGGCGGCTGAACGTACTTCGTGAAACACGAAATTGCTCACAACGCCGTCGAAAGCACCGTCTTTAAAATCAAGGTTCGCGGCGTCTCCTTTTTGAAAGAAAACCCTGTTTGCGATGCCTTCTATTTTGGCGTTTCTTTCGCACTGCTCTTTTGCATAGCTCCATTCTGCACCCCAAAAGTCCATGCCTGTCAAAGATGCATTCGGAAATGTCTTTGCAACGCGGTTCGTAAGTGCCGCTGCGCCGCAGCCTATGTCAAGAATCGATCCACTTCCGTCTGAAACACAGGCTTGTTTACGGCTCTCGTTCCACGGAAAATTGTCTATAAGAAACTGATGGAACTCGCCCATCAAGCCGCCGCCGTTAAAGTCAAACAAATATCTGCAGCGCTGCATGTAAAGCGTCATGCCGAGCGACCACAACGTAACGACAATCATTATAATGCCGGGCACTCTGCTTGAAAGCAGCACAAACATCAAGACAGTTGCAACAACAACAACAACCGTTAAGCACCAAAGCAGCTTCATCATGGCAGCCGGAACCCAGTTGCCATAATCAGCGTTTTTATTCATTTCCATGTTTTTTAATCTCCTTTTTGATTGCGTCAATTCCTGCAAGAATTTCGGGCTTCTTTTTTGGTGTGTAGAACCTGATTTTCGGCTCGATTTTCAGCAGAAGCGGCACAAGCGGTTTGAGCTTTTCAGGCTGCACCGAATCAGGCGGATAAATTGCCAAAATACTCGCGGTACTTTCTTTATAGGTGATTTCAGACGCAGGACAAATCAACTTTACAGCTTCGAGCGCGGCGTTCCTTATGTCTGCATCACGAAGAACAGGATCGCGGAAACGCAGCCTGCCCGGAAAATAGTTGTACTGCATCGGCTCAAACACTTTCCTTCGCGTCCAATACCGGTCGCATCGCATTTACGCTGAACGCAACAGTAGACGCATTGTGCAGAATTGCCGCCACAGACGGCGAGATAATACCGAAAAGTCCCAGCAGCATAAACGTTGTATTTACAGCTACAATACCACGGTTGTTGGTTTCGATTTTTTCCATCAGTCTTGAACCGAGAAGCCGCGTTTTGTACAAACCTTCAAGTCCGTCTTCACTCGAAAGTATTATGTCCGCTGTTTCGCCGGTTATGTCAGCGCAATCACCCATAGCAATGCCTGTGTCAGCTGCGGCAAGAGCGGGAGCATCGTTTATGCCGTCACCAATCATGATTACCTTGTGTCCGAGGTTTTTCTGTTCTTCTATATAATTGAACTTGTCTTCGGGCAGAGCGCGCGATATATAATGGTCAATCTTCGTAATTTTGGCAGCGTTCCTTGCCGCGCCTTCGTCATCACCTGTAATCATCACGCAGTTTTTGATACCGCTTTGATGCAGCTTTGTTATGATTTCAGGTGCATTTTTGCGTACAGGGTCGTTGACGGCAAAAATGCCTATGAGCTCTTTTTCTTCCGCAAGATACAAAAGCGATTCGCCGTTTTTAAGCGCATCTTTCTGAATTTTCTTAAGCTCTTCCGGCTCCTGCACCTTTTCATCATCAAAAACAAAATGGCGGCTGCCGATTACGAGCTTTTTTCCGTTCAGCTTAGTCGCAATTCCATGCGCTACGATGTATTCAACCTTTGCATGATTTTCAGGATGAAAAAGACCGCGCTCGTCAGCGGCCTTTACCACGGCAGCCGCGACAGGGTGGGCAAAATGCTCTTCAAGACAGGCTGCGGTTGCAAGCACATCATCTTCAGTACGTCCGCCGAATGTGATAATGCGTGAAACAGCAGGAGCAGCCGCAGTCAATGTACCGGTCTTGTCGAATACAACAGTGTCGGCTGCGGAAGCGTCTTCAAGGAACTTGCCGCCTTTAACAATTATGCCGTTCTCGGCAGCTTCTTTCATTGCACTCAAAACCGCAATCGGCGAGGCAAGCTTCATTGCACATGAATAATCCACCATGAGAGTTGCCATAACCTTGCTCATATCGCCCGTAAAAAGCAGAACAGCGAGTGAAAGCAAAAAATTGTACTTTACAAGTGAATCCGCAAGATGTTCCGAGCGCACCTGCGATGAAACCTTGAGAGTCTGAGAATTGTCAATCATTGTGAGGATATTCTGAACCTTTGTCTGACTTCCTACAGCTCGAACCTCAACAAAAAGTTCGCCTTCCTGCACAATAGTTCCGGCAAACACACTGGCACCCTTATGCTTTTCAACTGCAAGCGGTTCACCCGTGATAGAAGCCTGATTAACAAGCCCTTCCCCACGAATAACTGTTCCGTCAACTGGGATCACAGAACCTGTACGCACAGCAACCACATCGCCTTTTTTGATTACGGAAAGCGGCACAGTTTTTTCGGTTTTTCCTTCAACTTTCTGAACCTGATCGTTCTGTGACAGCAGCCTGTCAGCAAGGTCTGAATATGATTTTTTCTTGGTAAAATCTTCTATTACATCACCGATGTTCAATAAAAAGTTGATGTTTGAAGCGGTCTTATTGTCGCCGGAAATCAACGCCATAGAAATGGCAGCCGCATCAAGCACTTCTGACTTGAACGGATTTCCCTCAGCAATCTGCTCAATGCCTTTTAATATACGCGGTCCTAATGACCATATACGCAGAACAAACTGAAGTGGAACCGGCAGAATCTGTTTTATATAGTGCCATGCTGTCATACAGGCAAGGTCAAACAGCAAACTTTCCTGCTCCTGCGGGTCATCCACCGCTTCAAGCATTTCAGTATTCTTAAGATACTTGTCTGAAAGCGCCATAAAATACGCTTTTATGTGTTTTTCTGAAAGTTTTTTTACATCATAAAAAATGAGGCAAGAACCGACAGTGTAATTTACACTTACATCGCTCATTCCCTCCTGGACAGAAAGCAGACTGTAAGCCAGAGCCGCCTGCCGCCTTGAAATTTTTGACTTGTCATAGCGAATACGGATTCGCCCCGGCAGAGAATGCTGAACTGTAAAATCCATAGTAACCTTCTATG
>JAEEGJ010025088.1_pt1 | contig 12269 bp, 9 predicted proteins | sample 8958761 | NCBI WGS metagenome assembly JAEEGJ01 (sample SAMN16246546, study PRJNA631951) | gut metagenome | biome: gut microbiome; feature: rumen; material: RS-attached | host: Bos | place: Iran: Karaj | collected 2018-10 | reverse complement strand
GTATATGTAAAATAAAAAAGAAGTCAAATAAATGACTTCTTAAATATCCGCACCATGCGGTTCTTATAAAAGACGATTCCGGATAAACCTTATTTGCACTCGCCTTGTTAATTCATCTTGATAATAGCATGGTGTTGAAATAATTGTCAACAGTAAAGGAGAAGGTAGCGTGAAAGAAACTAATAAGAATTATTATGTTGGGTTAGATATGGGAACTAATTCAGTAGGATGGGCTGTTACAGATGAACAATACAATCTTATCCGAATGAAAGGAAAGGATTATTGGGGCGTTAGGGAATTTGATGAAGCTCAAACCTCTGCAGAACGCAGAAGTCACAGAATAAGTAGACGTAGACGTCAAAGAGAGATTGTCAGAATAGGTTTACTTAAGGATTTCTTTCATGAAGCAATAATAAATGAAGACGATAAATTTTTTATTCGTTTAGATAATAGTAGATATTTTGCAGAAGATAAAGATGAATCGTTGAAATCAGATAAGGGTATATTTGATGATGAAGACTATAGTGACAGGGATTATTATCGTCAATTTCCGACAGTTTTTCATTTAAGGAAAGCATTGATTGAAGATACAATAAACGATGAAAAGAGATATGTAAGATTTCTATATCTTGCATTAATGAATATGTTTAAACATAGAGGCCATTTTCTAGGAGGCGAGATTGGTAAAGAGGGAATAGTGGCTATTGATAGTACCTACGCTTTGTTTACTGAAAAAATAGAAGAGTTGATATCAAGTGCATCTTTTCCAGTTGATGGTGCACAAAAGATTGAGAGTATTTTGGCTGATAGAAGTATTTCTAGAAGCGAAAGAGCAACAAGAATATTTGAGCAGTTAGATTTCACTAAAGATAGAAAAGTTGAAAATATAATTATTCGTGGTATTTGTGGCTTGAAAATTGATGCGACAAAAATATTTGAGGGTTTAGATGATTCGAATAAAATAGATATTTGTTTTTCAGATTCAAATTACGAAGAGAAAGCTACAGAAATAAGTGATGCTATAGGTGAAGACAATTATGAGCTTGTAGTTTTGATGAAGCAAATATATGATGCTGGAATGTTATCAAGTATTTTGCACGGTTATTCTTTTCTATCTATGGCACGTGTTGATGCATATAATAAGCACAGTGAAGATTTGAAGATTTTAAAGAAGGTTTATAGAACAGAACTATCTGCGGAAAAGTATGATGCTATGTTCAGAGAAATTCAAGCAGGCAATTATAGCGCTTATGTAAACTCTACAAATAGTTCTGGAGCTCTGAAAGATGGTAACGGATTAATTCGTAGGTCATTAGTAGGTAAGGGAAGAAGTCGTGAAGACTTATATAAAACAATTAAGAGCGATTTAAAGAATCTATCAGGTGATGATGTTGAATACATACTACAGGAAATAGATAAAGAAACATTTCTTCCCAAACAACTTACAGCAGACAACGGTGTCATTCCTAATCAGTTGCATAAGATGGAAATGGAAAAAATAATAAAAAATGCGGAAAAGAGATTGCCATTTTTATCAAGCATAGATGAGATGGGGTATTCTATTAGTCAAAAGATTGTTAGCTTGTTTTCTTTCCATATGCCTTATTACATTGGGCCAGTTTCAGAAAATAGTAAGACCGGTTGGGTCGTAAGGAAAAGTGCTGGACAAGTATTTCCATGGAATCTTTCAGAAAAAATAAATATAGATACAACTAGAGAAAAGTTTATTGAACGTCTGATTCGAAAATGTACTTATTTGTCAGGCGAGAGGGTAATGCCAAAAAACTCATTGTTATATGAGAAATTTTGTGTATTGAATGAAATCAATAATATTAAGATTGATGGCGTGAAAATATCTGTAGAATTAAAACAGGATATTTATAATGACAAGTTCAAGTCAGGAAAGAGATTAACTAAAAAATCGATTGCAAAATACTTGCATGATAGAGGTGTGTTAGATGACGAAACACAATTGACTGGTATAGACGTCAATGTTAATAGCAGTCTTTCTTCTTATGGAAAGTTTTACGCAATTTTCGGGGATGATTTAGAAAGGGATTCTGTAAAAAAAGATGTTGAAAAGATTATTTATTATTCGACAATATATGGTGATTCTAAGAAGGAACTAAAGGAATTACTTGAAAAAGAGTTTAATCAACTGCTCGATGAAGCATCTATTAAAAGAATCTTAGGATTCAAGTTCAAGGACTGGGGACGAATGTCCAAGGCTATGCTTGAATTACAGGGATGCGATAAGGAAACAGGGGAAATAAAAACCATTATAAATGCGCTTTGGGATACAAACAATAATTTAATGGAGTTAATCAATGGAGAAGAATTTACATTTAAAGAGGCGCTAGAAGAAAAGCAGGTTCGACTTCAGAAATCATTATTTGAATTTAAGCATGATGATTTGGAGGAATATTATTTTTCGGCGCCAGTAAAGAGAATGGTATGGCAAACAGTCGAGTTGTTAAAAGCCATAACAAGAGAAATGGGTTGCGCACCTTCTCGCGTATTTATTGAAATGACTAGGAGTGAGGGCGAAAAGGGAAAGCGCACAGAGTCTCGTGGCAAACAGTTGATTGAGTTATATAAGAGTATAAAGGATGATGGAAGAAACTGGATTAACGAGATTAATAATGCTGATATAGATGGTAGGTTGAGAAGTAAAAAATTATATCTCTATTACACGCAATTAGGACGCTGCATGTATACAGGTGAGCCTATTGATTTAGAGGAATTATTTGATTCTAATAAATATGATATTGATCATATTTATCCTAGACACTATGTTAAAGATGATAACATAAATAATAATCTAGTACTTGTTAATAAGGCGAAAAATGCTCGTAAAAGTGATAATTATCCATTAGATAAGATGAGTGACTCTGTATATGGTTTATGGAGAACGTTACATGACAAGAAATTAATTAACGATGAAAAATATAGGAGGTTAACAGGAAGAAATCCATTCACTGATGAACAAAAAGCTGGTTTTATTGCACGACAACTTGTAGAGACAAGCCAAGGAACAAAAGGTGTTGCAGATTTAATTAAGCAACTCTTTGCAGAGAATACTGTAGTTGTATACGCGAAGGCTAGTAATGTTTCTGATTTTAGACGAGATAATGATTTTCTAAAGTCGCGTACTATAAATGATTTTCATCATGCCAAAGATGCGTACCTTAATATTGTGGTTGGAAACGTATACTATACCAAGTTCACGCAGAATCCAATGAACTATATAAGAAATGAATACTCAAAGGATGCAAAAAAATATAGATATAATCTTGGTAGGATGTTTGACTATAATGTTGAGCGAGGCGGATATGTTGCATGGGTTGCTGCACGGGACGGAGAGAAGAATCCAACAATAAAAACTGTAAAGAAAATTATGTCCAAAAATACGCCGTTGATTACAAGATGGGTTTATGAGGCAAAAGGCGCTATAGCAAATGAAACACTATACCCAGCAAAGAAAGCAAAAGAGGATGGGTATATACCATTTAAGCAATCTGATTCCAAGCTATTGGATGTGACAAAATATGGAGGATTTAATAGCGTTTCAAGTGCATATTTCTTTATTGTTGAACATGATGATAAGAAAAAGCGTATACGTACAATAGAGACTGCCCCAATTTATTTAAAAGATAAGATTGAAAGTTCAGAAGATGGATTACTAGACTATTGTACAAATATCTTAGGATTGAAGAATCCTAGAATTTGTTTTGAAAAAATTAAGATGCAGTCTTTATTTGAAGTAAATGGTTTCAGATGCAGAATTACTGGTAGAACAGGAGATCGTATAATATTGAGAAATGAAATTCAATTATGTTTAGCGTTATCCTGGAATAATTATATACATAACCTTGAAAAATATGCCATCAATTCTAATGAGAAACTAAACATAACAGAGGAAAAGAATGTGGAGTTATATGATGAACTGATAAAAAAACATTGCAATGGTATATATAGAAATAGGATAAATCCTGTTGGGGAAAAACTAAAAGCTGGTAAACAATTATTTGTTAATCTTTCGTTGCAAGAACAGGCGGTAGCTTTGTTACAAATTTTAAAGTTATCTAACACTGAAAAAAGTGCGGATTTAAAACTTATAGGCGCTAGTTCTGCTACGGGAATTATGCTTATGAGCAAAAATTTAGAGGCATTAGAGTCGTTATGTATAGTGAATCAGTCAATTACTGGTATTTATGAAACTAAAGTAAATTTGTTAGGCGTATGAGTTGGAGAACAGTAGTAGTTTCTAACAGCGCTAAACTCGATTATCAGATGGGATATATGGTTGTTAGAGGCGCTGAGACGGTAAAAGTACATATTGATGAAGTCGAAATGCTGATTGTAGAAAGTACGGCTGTAGCAATAACAGCTGTACTTTTGAGTGAGCTAACCAAGAAAAAAGTAAAGGTTATTTTTTGTGATGAAAAGCGAAATCCATCATCTGAATTAATGCCTTATTATGGCGCGCATGATACTAGCGCAAAGATAAGAAATCAAATTGCGTGGCGCGATGATATAAAAACAGCAATTTGGACAGAAATAGTTACCGACAAAATAAAAAAGCAAGCAGAACACTTACAGGAATATGGGCTGCAAGAAGCAGACATGTTGTTTCAGTACATTAGAGAACTAAAATTTGGAGATGCTACTAATAGAGAGGGACATGCTGCTAAGGTGTATTTCAATGCGTTGTTCGGAATGGATTTTACAAGAACGGAAGAAAATAGTATCAATGCGGCTTTGAATTATGGATATGGATTAATACTATCGACCTTTAATAGAGAAATTGTTTCTAATGGTTACATAACTCAGTTGGGGTTATTTCATGATAATATGTTTAATCAGTTTAATTTAGGCTCAGATTTAATGGAACCATTTAGACCTGTTGTTGATAGGGCGGTTAAAGATTTGATGCCAGATAAATTTGAGCATGATGAAAAAATGGAGATACTAAAAATACTACAACAAGAGGTTATTATTGCAAATAGAAATGAATACCTAACGAATGCTATAAAAATTTATACAAAGAGTGTTTTCGATGCTTTGAATGATGAAGATGTTTCATTGATTAAATTGTACCAGTATGAATTATAGATATATGAGAGTAATTGTATTTTTTGATCTGCCAGTTTTGACAAATGCAAACAAAAAAGCATATAGAGATTTTAGAAAATTTTTGATTAAATCAGGCTTTATGATGGTGCAAGAATCTGTATATTGTAAGCTTGTTCCAAATAGTACAGTAGGAGATTCTGTTATTGCAAATGTAAAAAAGAATAAGCCACCTGAAGGTTTAGTGCAGGCGTTGAAGGTTACTGAGAAGCAGTACAGTAAAATGGAATTCATTGTTGGTGAGAGGAAAAAGGATGTTATAGATTCAGATGAGAGGATAATAATTCTATGAGATTGTTAAATCGTAAGTATAATCTTGAATTTGAATTACATGAGAATCATGTCCTAGAAATAATTTGCGAGAATAAAGTTGCCTTTAGAACTTTAGTTTATGATTTAGCAGTTGAAACTAGTGGTGGAGAAGGGGAATGGATTCTTTCAGATAATGAGAATGAATATAATTTAGCAAAGGTGGCTGACTTAATTATTAATCCATTTGCTGTTTCATGTAATGATAGAAAAATACTTTCTGCTATTTATAAAGAATTACATATTATTTCAGATCAGGTATATCCGGAGCAATATGCTGAAGCAAATGCAAAAATGTTGAATTATTTAGACTCCATATTGGTGGACGTTCCTTACGCACTTGAATATGAACCAATTGCAGATGTAGAAGGAATCTTTAAACTATATGATGTTAAATTTGAAGATGAATACTCATCTATTTTAGATAAACTTGTTACATATATAAGAACAGTCAGTCAGGTATTGAGAAAAAATGTCTTCTTTTTTGTGAATCTAAAATCATATTTAGATGATGAAGAGATTGAAATGTTGTATAGAGAAGTCTCTTATAGTAAATCATCTCTGATAATGATTGAAAGTAGTGATAGTAGTAAGCTTGAGGCAGAGAAGAAGGTACTGATTGACTCAGATTTATGTATAATAGAGGCGTAGTATGGATTAACTGCATGCCGCAGCATGTGGTTCGGTGAGAACCTCAAATTTTGATTTGAGGTTTGAGAGCCTTGTTAATTCATATAGGTGTCAAACTATCTATCTCAAAATGCAACTTAAAGCACTGTTTGAGAGCCTTGTTAATTCATATAGGTGTCAAACCAATTGTATTTCCATACGTAGCCATTGAAGGTTTGAGAGCCTTGTTAATTCATATAGGTGTCAAACTAAACGTTTCCGTAAACGTACCCGATGCCCGTTTGAGAGCCTTGTTAATTCATATAGGTGTCAAACTATAAGTACAGAGGGCATAATGTAAGAGTAGTTTGAGAGCCTTGTTAATTCATATAGGTGTCAAACTATAAGTACAGAGGGCATAATGTAAGAGTAGTTTGAGAGCCTTGTTAATTCATATAGGTGTCAAACTCCAGTTCAGCAAAAACAAGGATGATCTTGTTTGAGAGCCTTGTTAATTCATATAGGTGTCAAACTCAGCAGAAGCTATTAAGAAGTCTGGTTATGTTTGAGAGCCTTGTTAATTCATATAGGTGTCAAACATATACCCACCAAGGTGCGTGTAAACTGTAGTTTGAGAGCCTTGTTAATTCATATAGGTGTCAAACTTACAATAAAGAAAGGAAGGGTGTACAGTAGTTTGAGAGCCTTGTTAATTCATATAGGTGTCAAACATATTGCAGAAAAGTATTATCTACCTGATAGTTTGAGAGCCTTGTTAATTCATATAGGTGTCAAACTTCCTCTCTAGCCTGTTTGACGCAGTCTACGTTTGAGAGCCTTGTTAATTCATATAGGTGTCAAACTTATCAAAAGGGACTTACCAAGGATTATCGTTTGAGAGCCTTGTTAATTCATATAGGTGTCAAACTCAAGCTTTCTGATAAGCGGAGAACAAGCGGTTTGAGAGCCTTGTTAATTCATATAGGTGTCAAACTAAAGAGGCATATTACGAATTAGACCGAATGTTTGAGAGCCTTGTTAATTCATATAGGTGTCAAACAAACTAAAAGTCTTGTCTAGTGGTTCACAAGTTTGAGAGCCTTGTTAATTCATATAGGTGTCAAACTCCGCCGCCCATATTTCCACCATACATAGGGTTTGAGAGCCTTGTTAATTCATATAGGTGTCAAACCTGTCTGTAATGCTTTAGTCTCAGAATCAAGTTTGAGAGCCTTGTTAATTCATATAGGTGTCAAACTAATGCTATCAGAGAATATCAACAAAAACAGTTTGAGAGCCTTGTTAATTCATATAGGTGTCAAACTTAATGGTAAGGTTTATAACACAGAAACAGGGTTGAGAGCCTTGTTAATTCATATAGGTGTCAAACTATAAGAATTGATGAAACAATGTCTCAAGAGTTTGAGAGCCTTGTTAATTCATATAGGTGTCAAACGTTCTGATTGCCCTAATAAGGGCTGCCTTCGTTTGAGAGCCTTGTTAATTCATATAGGTGTCAAACATTAGGACTAACCCAAACAGAATTAGCAGAGTTTGAGAGCCTTGTTAATTCATATAGGTGTCAAACGCCAACGAGCAAATCACAATAGCAAGCCTGTTTGAGAGCCTTGTTAATTCATATAGGTGTCAAACCTTCTTCTAATGTTTCTGTTAATGTCATTGGTTTGAGAGCCTTGTTAATTCATATAGGTGTCAAACTGCAAACACAGCTGGAACGGAATCCATTGAGTTTGAGAGCCTTGTTAATTCATATAGGTGTCAAACACATATCAGATGGAACACTTAAAGGAGTAAGTTTGAGAGCCTTGTTAATTCATATAGGTGTCAAACAGAAAAGGGGCTTTCAGAGAATTATTTATTGTTTGAGAGCCTTGTTAATTCATATAGGTGTCAAACTGCGCCTTCTGCCAATATGTAGATGACTCAGTTTGAGAGCCTTGTTAATTCATATAGGTGTCAAACCTATTCAAATTATGGATATGCAAGTTCAAGGTTTGAGAGCCTTGTTAATTCATATAGGTGTCAAACTGCAATGCCACGATGCAGACCATTAATTAGTTTGAGAGCCTTGTTAATTCATATAGGTGTCAAGTTAACCCTGACACAAATATGGTAATAAATGTAAATTCCATAAAGAGGGAAAAATGATAATAAACGATATTGATAAGAAAAAGTTAAAAGATATTATCAATGATTTCGACAGTCTTCTTGAAGAAAACGATATAGATACAATTGTGGATGCGTTGGATGAATATATCTTAGATGAATTGTCGCTTAATGGAGATGAGGCGAATGATACAGTTTTCGAGTATGAGAAAATTCGAGACAGGATATATGCAGATAATTACGAGAATTAGGCTGTAGACGCAGATGATAAAGGTAAACGCCTTTTTGCAAATTAAGTAGGGGAGGCGATTGTATAATTCTATTTTGTGCCGCTACAAGTGTTTGTATTGACATCGAATATACAACGAATTACAATATCTATATAAGGATAGATTATTAGTTCTATATGGAGGTATACATTATGGCACAGATAAGCATGAGAATAGATGACAATGTTAAGAGAAAAGCCGAGCTTGCATGTGAGGCTCTTGGTATGAATATGACAACCGCTATCAATTTGTATCTTGTAAAGTTGGGCAATGAAATGAGAATTCCATTTGAGGTTTCTGTAGATCCTTTTTATAATCCAGTAAATCAGAGGGTTCTTGATGAATCTATAAAGCAATTGGAAGCCGGTAAAGGCAAAAAACATGATTTAATAGAGGTAGATTAATAGATGAACAAAACATGGACTGATATTGCTTGGGAAGATTATCTTTATTGGCAGACACAAGATAAGAAGACTCTGAAAAAGATAAATGCGCTGTTGAAAGATATAGATCGTAATGGATATAGATGTCAAGGTAAACCAGAGCCTTTGAAAGGAAATCATTCTGGATATTGGAGTGTTCGCATAGATAAAAAGAATCGTCTCGTTTTTAGAATAGAGGACGGAGCTATCGAGATAGTTCAGTGTAGAACACATTATGAAGATAAGTAATTTAAAGTCTATTAGTAAACTTATAGCCCCTTCATTATTGAAGGGGCTCATTTTTATCTACTCAAATGTTTAATTAATGGATGACTTCTTGCGAGAGAAAGATGAAATTTCTCGCAAGAATCCTGCTTCGCAGGATACGCCTTCGGATAAATCCAAAGCCTAGTCCAGTTCGATTATTGTTTTTTTGATAAAAAACAATAATCTATACAAAACCGTTGCAATGATAACTCCAAATACGCCCTGAATGATGTTAGGGATAATTCCTGCTAAAGATGCAACAACACCTGCAGATATGGATGACCCATTTACAAAAGCGAGCATGAAGATTTCAAATGCAAAGTATCCTATAACCATAACTGCTTCGCCTACGATGCCACTTATTATTAGGTGAGGCATGTTAGTTTTAGACCTAATAACTTTTGTTAAGGTATGATAGGCAATGTAGGCGACAATAGCAGTTAAAGCCTTGATAATAAATGTTGCTGGAACATACATGAAATATCCGCCAATCAAATCTGAAAGTGCAGAGCCGATTCCGGCTGCTAATCCTCCCCAAACCGGACCAAGTAATAATCCTGATAATAGAACAAATCCATCGCCTGGATGAATATATCCTTGGGTAGGTGTTGGTACTTTTATAATCATTGTGCCCACGCAGGTCAGTGCTGCAAAGAGGGCCGATATAATCACTTTTCTAGTTTTGTCTGTTGTGACTGAAGTTGTAGCTGTGTTACTCATAGTGTTGTCTCCTTAACGTTATGTCTTTTATAAAACTTTCATAGAAAAAAATCTTTAATCTCCTAGAAAGTAGATAGAGTTAGATTCAAAATAAAATTTTATCTTTGAAAATCTTTATGTTAGAGATATAATAACACCAAGCTGACATTATAAAAATATACAATATTTAATATTTTTTAGGGGACAGATAAAAGGTGAAATTATGAAGGTATATGAAAAGGTCTACAACTTTTATGTAAATCAAATAGAGAATAAATCCCTCCTGCCAGGGGACAGGATGCCATCGCTGCGAGAGTCAGAAAAGACACTGAACGTAAGCAGGACTTCAATAGAGACTGCATACCTGCAGCTGGCAGCAGACGGATACATTTATTCGGTGGAAAAGGTGGGTTACTTTATATCAGAGACAGCGGGCAGATTTTTTGAGCAGGCCACGGCAAAGGGAGGTGTCAAGGCAAAATCTGCGCCCAAATACAAATACGACCTAGCCACAATTGGCGAGGATAAGACAGTATCCTGCCTGGAACTTTGGCGCCGATACATGAAGTCAGCCCTTAGACAGGAGGACAGACTTCTTAATTATCCAAGCAGTCAGGGGGAGGAGGATTTAAGGCGTGAGATTGCAGCACATGTGAGAAAGACCAGAAACATCATCTGCTCAATGGATGACATTGTAATAGGGGCAGGCTTCCAAAACCTACTGCAGATTCTTATTGCACTTATTCCCGGAGAAAAGACTATTTCCTTTCCTACCAGAAACTTTTCCGATGGAGCAATGACATTTAAAAACGCAGGCTTTCAGGTAAACTATCGAGATAAAAACAGTCACGTAATCTACGTTACCCCATCCTACATGACCAAGTGGGGTGAGGTCATGACTATGAAACGAAGACACGAGCTGATTGACCACTCCCTAAAGAATAATCATTTAATAATTGAAGATGACTATCAAAATGATTTTGTTTTTTCTACCAAGCCAACGCCTAGCCTTTACGCTATGACTGGCGGTGAAAATATTGCATTTTTAGGCTCGTTTTCAAGAGTTCTTTTGCCAAGTGTCAGAATCAGTTTTTTGATTCTTCCAAAGGGGACTAGAGAGGAATACGAAAATATAAAGGCCTACTACAACCAGACTGCATCCATAGCCGAGCAGATTGCCTTGGCCCAATTCCTGCGGGACGGACATTTGAACCGTCACATCAAAAAGATGAAAAAGCTTTATGATGAAAAGCGTAATATAATGAAGTCAAATTTAGAGCAATTATTTAAAGAAACTGCTAAAGTTTTTATGGGGGAGAGTGGCATGGAGATGGCACTTTGGCTCTCGAATAAATATGATTTGAGCAAAGTGAAAAACAATGTTGTAAAGATAGAATACATTCATGGTGCAAATACGGATTCTATGTTGCTATTATCCTGTAGTCGAATAGATAAGATGGTCATTCCGAGAGCAATACAAGAATTACATTTTTGCCTACAAAAAGCATTTGTTGCCTAAATATTGTGTTTAATATATTTCCTATGTATAAAATAAATTAGCGGGAGCAGTGAGTCCAATGAAAAGTTGGTACTCACTGTTTTTTTGTTTTATAGGAGGAAATATTATGAAAAAACAACAATTTTTAGCATGCTCGCTTGCGCTTATGGTCGCAGCGGGTACAATTGGTGCAACAACAATTGAAGTTAATGCACAGGAAAGTAAGGGGCAGCCAGCGGCTACATATCTTCCAAGCGAAGATTCAAAGCAGGATTGCATTTTTCCTAGTAAGGATACCCAGACACCCGAGTATACTGGCGATGTAATGATTTCTAGTATGACAATAAGTGATTTAGATATCCCAGGAGAAAATCAATTATTGGATACAAGCGCTGTTGTCAATGGGGATAACCATACTCGCTGGAAAATACCTGTAGTGTGGGCTGATGAAAATGGTAATATCATTACTGTAAACACGTCTAAAGTTAAGGCATATCCAGTGTTTGCTTTTTATGTTCCACAGGGATATTTACTTAAGGATGTAGAGACGATTACAGATAGAATAACACTTCCGGATTCTGCACTTAAAATATATGAAGGAAAAAAGGTAGTTAAGATTGTAGATGTAAAAACCGGTTGGGTTTTTATTACGTGTATTGATGGTCCAGGTAAGAATCTGGTGGCACAAGAAGCGCCTGCCGTATTTGCCGAGGAAGTAAAACGAACTGGTGAGATAGAAAAAAATAAGAGAAATCAAGCTCAAAACGGCGTTGAAGTTTCTGATGAAAAAGTCGTTTCAACTAATAATCCTGACACATCAGAGTCATCAATAGATGAAACAGTTGATAATCCAACAATACCAGATGAGCAAAAAGATGAAACAGTTGATAATCCAACAATACCAGATGAGCAAAAAGATGAAACGGTTGACAATCC
>JAEEGJ010025082.1_pt1 | contig 12272 bp, 9 predicted proteins | sample 8958761 | NCBI WGS metagenome assembly JAEEGJ01 (sample SAMN16246546, study PRJNA631951) | gut metagenome | biome: gut microbiome; feature: rumen; material: RS-attached | host: Bos | place: Iran: Karaj | collected 2018-10 | reverse complement strand
GTACGGCTTCTGTCCCGGTGACGCGACGGCGGAGATGACAGGGTGATTCGCCAAATAGTCCTTTTCCTCGGGCGTCAGGAGCAGCGGATCGCCGCTTTGCCCGGCGTGTTTTGCGTAAAGCTGGCCCCCGATATGGGGATTGAGCAGCATCAGTTCCTCGACGGCGCGGCCTATTTTTTCCCGGACATCGATATCGTCTGTCCGCGTAGTGATGGCAAAGCGTTTGGTGAATAGATAGGCGCGCAGCGGGTCGCCCATGCTGTGATAGGCGGCGGCGTCGATGAAAGCGTCGATCTCGCCGTTCTTATACATGGAAATGACGGTGAAGAATTTTTCGGCAGGCACGAGCACAAAGTCCTCGCCTTCGTGCAGGCCGTAAGAATAGAGAGCGGAACGGATATCCTGCTCCGAGCAGATGAACGAGGTGAACCCGATGCGAAGCCCTTGGCCCGGAGCCAAGGTTTTTCCCGACTGGATGGTGACGCCGACGGGAGAATAGGTAATCGAGTGGCGCATGGGCGAAATCTCGGATGGAAGGCTGGCCGAGTCCGGCAGTGCGGCAACCAGGTCTATCTCGCCGCGCGACAGTTTTTCCACGCAAGCCGTCGGCTGCGCTTCGACGTATTCGAAACGATAGCCGGCGTAAATGGCGACGGCTTCAAGATAGTCGTAAAGGAAGCCGCGAAAATATCCGTCCTCTCCCTTGGAAATATATCCGGGCACGTCGGTATAGCCGACGCGCAGCAGCGGAAGCTCACGGTCGGCGGCGGACGAGAAGCTTGAGGGGAAGAGAAGTCCCCAAAAGAGGAGCAGGAAGAGGAACGAGAAAAATTTTATTGCCTTCATGGAAAACAACTCGCTTTTCTTTCCTATCACAAACAAATCATTGCAATTCTATTTCAATTATAATGGACGTTTACACGCATTTCAAGCTTTTTGAAAGAGGGGAGAACAGATTCACCGCAAATCTTTTGGAAGTCTTGCAGGAAGTGGAGGGCATGGGTATAATAGAACGCATGGAGGGATAAAACAATGGAACAATTTTTCAAGTTGAAAGAACGCGGGACGGACGTCCGGACGGAAACGATGGCCGGACTCACCACGTTTATGACGATGGCTTATATTCTCGCGGTTAATCCGGGCATTCTGAGCGCGGCGGGCATGGACGCGGGCGCGGTCTTTACGGCGACGGCGCTTGCATCGGCGCTCGGCACGCTTTGCATGGCGATTTTCGCGAATATGCCGTTGGCACTGTCGGCGGCGATGGGACTCAACGCGTATTTCGCGTTCACGGTCGTCATCGGCATGGGCTATACTTGGCAGCAAGGCTTGGCGGCCGTTTTCGTCGAAGGCATCATCTTTATCGTGCTTTCGCTGACGAACGTGCGCGAGGCGATTTTCGACGCAATCCCGCGTCAGCTCAAGACTGCGGTTTCCGTTGGCATCGGGCTTTTCATCTGCTTCATCGGTTTCCAAAACGCTCATGTCGTCGTGGACGGCCCGACGCTGGTGAAGCTCTATCCGTTCAGCAAGGCGCTGGCGGACGGGACGTTCCGAACGGAAGGAATTACCGTGTTCTTGGCGCTCGTCGGTCTTCTCCTAACGGCGGTGCTGATGGCAAAAAATATCAAGGGCAGCGTCCTTTGGGGTATCCTCGGCACATGGCTATTGGGTATGGTTTGCCAGCTTGCAGGATTTTATATTCCCGATCCGTCGAAGGGATTTTTCAGTCTGTTCCCTTCGGCAGTCGTCGCGATGCCCGCGTCGCTGGCGCCGACGTTCATGCAGCTTGATTTCGGCTCGATCCTGAACGTCAATTTTCTCACGATTCTCATGGCATTCCTGTTTGTCGATATGTTCGACACGCTGGGCACGGTCATCGGCTGCGCGTCGAAGGCGAACCTGCTCAACGAGGAAGGCAAGCTGCCCGGCATACGGAACATATTGCTGGCCGATGCTATCGGCACGACGGTGGGCGCTCTCTTGGGCACTTCGACAATCTCGTCCTTCGTCGAGTCGTCGGCGGGCATCGCCGAGGGCGGGCGCACCGGTCTTTCTTCCGTTGTGACGGCGGGGCTGTTCTTGCTGGCGCTGTTCTTCTCGCCGCTTTTCCTTGCGATTCCGGCTTTTGCCACCGCGCCCGCACTGATCATGGTCGGCTTTCTGATGATGCAGCAGGTCAAGGACATCGACTGGTTCACGGATTACTCGGAGGCCGTTCCGGCATTCATCGCCATCGCCTCGATGGCGTTCACCTATTCGATTTCCGAGGGCATCGCGTTCGGCGTCATTTTCTACACATTGCTTCATCTCTTGACGGGCAAGACAAGCAAGATCACGCCGCTGATGTATGTGCTGACGGTACTGTTTATTATGAAGTATATTTTCCTTTAATTTGGAGTGCAAAAAAGTAATGGCGATTGAAAAGGTAAAAGCGTTTTTCCGACAGCACGGCATGGAAGATAAGGTGCGCGAATTCGAGACGTCGAGCGCGACGGTAGAGCTGGCGGCGCAGGCGCTTCATTGCGAGCCGTGCCGTATCGCGAAGACGCTTTCCTTCATGGGTAAGGAAGGTCCGCTCTTGGTCGTCGCCGCAGGGGACGCGAAAATCGACAACCCGAAATTCAAGGCGCAGTTCGGCACGAAGCCGAAGATGCTGACGCTTGAGGAAAACGTCGAATTGATCGGCCACGCGGTAGGCGGCGTTTGTCCCTTTGCCGTCAACGACGGCGTGAAAGTATACCTGGACGAATCGCTGAAGCGGTTTGAAACGGTATTCCCCGCATGCGGCAGCGCAAACAGTGCCATTGAGCTGACGATGGAGGAATTGGAGACATATTCGTCCTTCGCCGCGTGGGTTGACGTTTGCAAGGCTTGGCAATAAAACAAAGAGGCAAAAGAGAAGCGTACCCGTTGCGAAACTGTTTCGCGTCGGGTACGCTTTTTCCTTGCTATGTGCTATAATAAATTACGATTACAGATAATCATGATGGGGTGGACCCTATGACTAAGCCAAAACCTATTACAATAGACGATATAGTTTCCGAGGTAAAGTGGACGCAGCCGGGCGCGAACGTGGATTTGATCTCCCGAGCCTACGAACTTGCGCGGGAGGCCCACGAGGGCCAGAAGCGCGCTTCGGGCGAGGAGTACATTATCCATCCGCTGCATGTGGCTTATATCCTTTCGGATATGCACCTTGACGAGGCGGCGATTTCGGCGGCGCTGCTGCATGACGTCGTCGAGGATACGACGTTCACCATCGAGGAAATGCAGGAAAAATTCGGCGACGAAGTCGCGATGCTGATCGACGGCGTGACGAAACTCGGCAAGATCGAGTACAAATCGAAGGAAGAACAGCAGCTTGAAAATTACCGCAAGCTGTTTTTAGCGATGGCGAAGGATTTGCGCGTCATCTTGATCAAGCTGGCCGACCGCCTGCACAATATGCGGACGCTCAAGTATATGCGTGCGGACAAGCAGAAGCGCATCGCCCGTGAGACCATTGAGATTTACGCGCCGCTGGCCAACAGGCTCGGCATCTCGAATATCAAGTGCGAGCTGGAAGATTTGTGCCTGCGCTATTTGGAGCCGGAAATCTATTACGACCTCGTGGAGAACGTGAAGCAGAAACGGCAGGAACGGCAGGCGTTCATCGACGACGCGATGGCGCAGCTTCGCGAGAAGCTTGTGTCCGCAGGCATGAAGGCGGAGATTCGCGGCCGTGCCAAGCATTTCTACAGCATTTACCGGAAAATGCGCCGCGACAATAAAGACATCAGCGAGATTTACGACCTTTCCGCCGTGCGCGTGCTGGTCGAGACCGAGTCCGAGTGTTACGGCGTGCTCGGCCTGATTCACGCGATGTGGAAGCCGATACCGGGACGGTTCAAGGATTATATCGCGATGCCAAAGTCCAACGGCTACCAGTCGCTTCATACGACGGTAATGACGCGGGGTTATCCGTTGGAAATCCAGATTCGTACGTTTGCGATGCATCAGGTGTCCGAGTACGGCTTCGCCGCGCACTGGAAATACAAGGAAGTGGGGAAAAACGCCGTCGCGGGAAACGCGTACGACCAGAAGATGTCGTGGCTCAGGCAGATGGTCAATCTCCAACAGGAGCTTGCCGATCCGCGAGAGTACGTCGAGGCGCTGAAGGTCGACGTGTTCGCCGACGAGGTTTTCGTCTTTACGCCTCGCGGAGACGTCATCGGTCTGCCGAAGGGCTCGATTCCGTTGGACTTTGCTTATCGTATTCACACCGAGGTCGGCCACCACTGCGTCGGCGCGAAGGTTAACGGCAAGCTGGTGCCGCTGGAATACAAGCTGAAAAACGGCGACATCGTTTCGATTATCACAAACAAGGCGAACAACGGCCCTTCCCGCGACTGGCTGAATATCGTCGCTTCTTCGGAGACGCGCAACAAAATCCGCTCTTGGTTTAAGAAAGCGACCCGGGAGGAGAATATCGAGCGCGGGCGCGAGTTGATTGAAAAAGAAGCGAAGCGGCTGGGTTACGAGCCGAAGGAGCTTTTGAAAAACGACCGTCTGTCGCAGGTGGCGAAGAAGTTCAATATCCATGCCGAGGACGACCTTTTGGCGTCCTTAGGCTTCGGCGGCGTCACGGTCAACGGGGTCCTGACAAAGCTGATCGACCTGCACAAGCAGGAATTGAAGGAGAACACCGCGCCGGACGTTTCCAAGCTGCTCTCGGAGCTGAAGCCGCAGCAGGGCGAGGTCAGGAAGTCGAGTCACGGCGTGCTCGTCGAGGGAGAGGCGGGGATTCTCGTTCATCTTGCACGCTGCTGCAATCCTATTCCCGGCGATCCCATTGTCGGCTTTGTGACGCGGGGGCGCGGCGTTTCCGTGCATCGCGCGGACTGCACGAATATTTTCCACGACGCGGTCGATTATTCCCGCGCCTTGGAAGTGGATTGGGACATCGGCCTCGACAAGGATTACACGGTGCAGATCGTCATTACCTGCAACGACCGGAGCGGCATGCTGACGAATCTTTTGGCGGTCACCTCCGAAATGAAGGTCAACATCAGCTCCATCAATGCGAAGCCGAATCGGAGCAATAAGACCTCGACGGTGGTTATGGGGCTTGAGGTCAAGAACGCCCAGCAGGTCGCGCAGATCATGACGAAATTCCGTCGGGTGAAGGACGTTTACAGCGTCAGCCGTTCGATGCCGACGGCGACGACGAGAGAGCCTCGCGAGGCGGAGGAAAAGGAAGGAGAGGAATAATGGGAAAGCTTACGATCCAGTCGTTTGCGGTCATGCCGTTTGACGAGAATTGTTATGTCGTTTCGGACGAAACGGGCGAGGGCGTCGTAATCGATCCGGGCGGAATGGCGAAGCAGATTCTCTCGTATATCCGGGAGGCAAAGCTTTCCATCAAGGCGGTGCTGGATACCCACGGGCATTGCGACCATATCGGAGCGAACGATGAAATCCGCGATGAGACGGGGGCGCCGCTTTATATCCATAAAGAAGACGCGGCGATGATTTCCGATATGAAGCTGAATTTGTCAGCCTTTATGGGATTCCGGGTGATTTCGCGTCCGGCGGAGCATTTGCTTTCCGAGGGCGACAAGATCTCCTTCGGGCAGACCGAACTGGAAGTGATTCATACGCCCGGTCATACGAAGGGCGGCGTCTGCTTTGTAGGCGAAGGCGTCGCGTTCACCGGCGACACGCTTTTCGCCGGTTCCATCGGACGCAGCGATTTCCCCGGCGGTTCGGAGGTCGAGCTGATCGGGAATATCAAGAAAAAGCTGCTCGTATTGCCGGACGAGACGAAGGTCTATTCCGGGCACGGTCCGTCCTCCGAGATTGGATGGGAACGGCAGTGCAATCCGTTTTTGCAGTGGTAATTGATTGAACTTGTAACGGAAGGGAGGGGCACGCGTGGAGCAGGCTTCGCTTTTCGAGGCGTCAGATCGGGAGACGCAGCCTTTGGCCGCGCGGCTCCGTCCACAGACGTTGGAAGAATTTGTCGGGCAAAAGCATTTGATTGGCGAGGGAAAGGTGCTTCGCCGCCTGATTGAGAGCGACCGGATTGCCTCGATGGTTTTCTGGGGACCGCCGGGCGTCGGCAAGACGACGCTGGCGCGTATTATCGCCGTGCATACGAAGTCTTCGTTTATCGACTTTTCCGCTGTGACCAGCGGTATAAAGGAGATTCGCGGCGTCATGCAACAGGCGGAGGAAAACCGTCGCTTCGGCGACCGCACCATCGTATTCGTCGACGAAATCCATCGCTTCAACAAGGCGCAGCAGGACGCGTTCCTGCCTTTCGTGGAGAAGGGCAGCATTATCCTGATCGGCGCGACGACGGAAAACCCGTCTTTCGAGGTCAACGGCGCGCTTTTGTCCCGCTGCAAGGTCTTCGTCTTGCAGCCGCTTTCGACCGAGGACATTGTGCAGCTTCTTTCCCGCGCGCTGACGGACGAACGCGGCTTCGGCGGGCAGAAGATCAAGATTGCGCCGGAGCATTTGGAAGTGATTGCGGGCTTTGCGAACGGCGACGCGCGTTCCGCTCTTTCCACCCTTGAAATGGTCGTGCTGAACGGCGAGGAAAAAAAGGGCACGATTACCGTTACGAAGGAAATTCTTGAGCAGTGCATTTCTCGGAAATCGCTGCTGTACGATAAGAAGGGTGAGGAACATTATAATTTGATTTCCGCGCTGCACAAGTCTATGCGGAATTCCGATCCCGACGCGGCGGTTTATTGGCTGGCGCGCATGCTGGAGGCAGGGGAAGATCCGCTTTACGTCGCACGGCGTGTGACGCGCTTTGCCAGCGAGGACGTGGGCCTTGCCGATCCCCGCGCACTGGAGATCGCGGTAGCGGCTTATCAGGCGTGTCATTTCATCGGCATGCCGGAATGTTCGGTGCATTTGACCGAAGCGGTGGTTTATCTCGCGATGGCGCCGAAATCGAACGCAATGGAAGTTGCCTATATGACGGCGAGGGAGGACGCGCTCCGCGAGCTCGACGAGCCGGTGCCGCTGGTCATACGCAATGCGCCGACGAGACTGATGAAGGAGCTCGGCTACGGCAAAGGCTACCAATACGCCCACGATACGCAGGAAAAGATTACGAATATGCAATGTCTGCCAGATTCGCTCCTTGGCAAGGAATATTATCGTCCAACGGAGCAGGGCGTCGAAGGACGCTTTAAGGCGCGGCTCGCTGAAATCAAGGAATGGAAACGCGCCCACGGCGCGAAATTTTAAATGGATGTTTTTTATTTTGAAATCCAAAATTGTTTCACGTGAAACAAACGAACATAACCTGAAAAATGCATGGAAGATTTTCTTGACTTATGGATTTGAATAAGAAATTGGAAGACCAACTGGTGAATAAGGTTAAGTTTTGATTGGAATTCTTCGATAAATGATTAAGCGGAGTTTATTGATATAACCTAAGGAAGGGATTCAATATGATGGTTTTTAATGCCGGTCGTGCCGTTCAGGTTTCTTACGGAGGAAATCTGTCGCGCAAAGAGGAACGGGAACAGTTGGGTAAATTGGCGGACACGTATCGCCAATGGAACGAAAATTACCGGCAGACGGGTCGTCCGTTCGGCCTCATGGATGCAAACGAGCGAAAGGGGCTTTTGGACAATTTGCCGAAAGCTGAGCTTCGTCCTTCCGAAGCGCCTTCTTTTGTGGTGGAGCTTAGTCCGGAGGCGCAGGAGGTTTTGAAGCGTAATGCTTTAGACGATTTTTCGGCAAATGAAGCGGCGGAATATTCGCCCGTGACGGAAATCCGCTCGGAGCATTTCCGCTGGACGGAAGCGGATGGTATTGAGGAAACGATAACGGAAGCGGAGGAACTGGCCGCGCGCAAGGATGCCTTTCGTGAGGTCTTTACAAATGCTATCAGTCAAAGCATTGGCGAAATTTTGAAGCCTCGCGCGACTTATGAGGAGGCTTTTGACGCGCTGTATGCGCGGGAGGGCGTCGCTTGGAAGAGTTCTTTTGATGACAGTAAATATGGATTCACCCAGATTTTGACGCCCGTGAATGGTGCGTTTGGAGCGTTGGCTACGCATTTGAACGATTATCTCGAACAATTTGGCGCGGAGGACGGCTATTTTGATACGCTGCTCGGCGCGATTGACGAGCTTGATGCGGGTGGCGACAACGCGCTTTTGGGACAGATGCGCGACATGGTAAAGACCGTGCGGAATGGAGATACCATCAAAACGCAAAGCGACGAATTCAAAAAAGACGTACAGAACGCGATTGTCGAAACCTATGGCGGCGCGGAGAAGAAAGAGCTTCGTCATAAAGACGAAAAGGACGGGAAACAGGAAGAACCGGAGCAAGGGGGACTTTCTTATCTCGATATGGAACGGCGCAAAGCGCAGGAGGAAAAGCAACTGCTTGACAAGTTGACGGGCAAGGGCAAGAGCGAAAAACCTGAATCAGCGGGAGAAGTGCTTGCGAAACGTCAACAGAACGAAAAGGATGTTGACTTCTGGGATAAGTTGCGGAAGGTGGACGAGCGGAGTGCGAGCGAACAGGAAAATCAAGCCGCGCCGAAAAAAGCGACACCGACGGGAACGCCGCTCGAAGAAGAGGACTGGGAACGTCTGACGATGAACTATAAGGCATGGGATGCTATCAGCGAACGTTACGGTTGGGGCACGATGCCCGAATTGTAACGAAAATAGGTCAGATACTGAAGAAAGAAAAACCACTGTGCTCGTAAAATCGGGCACAGTGGTTTTTTGTGCGGTATTTATCCAATGATCCCCAAAGACTGCAGGAGCAGTACGATTAACAGAATCGGCGCGATGAAGCGGATCATGGTTTTATACATTCTCTTTTGAAGGAAGGGTTCTCCATTTTTTGTCGCCTCTTTGACGACGACGTCGGGCGTCAATGCCCAGCCAATCAAAAGGCAGGTGCTGATTTCTACGATGGGCATCAAAAGGCCGTTGCTGATATAGTCCAGCGCGTCGAGAACCTGTCCGACGGAGCCGTTCGGCATAGGAATCTCGACGTACAGGAGATTGTAGCCGAGACAAACGACGGCGCCGATGGCAAACGCGACGAGGCCTTCAATGATCGCGGCCTTTCGTCGGGAGACGGAAAGGCTCTCCATTATAGACGAGACGACGGCCTCCATGATGGAGATAGAACTGGTCAGCGCGGCGAAAAAAGCCATGATGAAGAAAGCGGCGCCAACAATCGTGCCCGTGAGTCCCATAGCGTGAAAGGTCTTCGGCATGGCGACAAAGAGCAGCGACGGCCCGGACGCGTTCATACCCTCCTGTCCCATCAGGACGTAAATCGGCACGATGGTCATGAGCCCGGCCAGAAAGGCGACGAAGGTGTCGAAAAAGCCAATCTGCCAAATGCTCGTGAAGATATTTCCTCGATCCTCGAAATAGGAGCCATATGTAATCATGATGCCCATCGCGACGCTGATTGAGAAAAAGAGCTGTCCCATGGCGGAAATCAGCAGAGACATGAAGCCTCCGACCGTCAGACCGTCGAGGTTCGGAATAAGATACACCGCCAACCCGTCAAGGCCGGTCCGTGTGATTGCTCCGTCGTCGTAGCGAATCGTCAGGGAGAAGAGAGCGACTCCGATGACAATCAGGAAAAGCAGGGGCATCAAGAATCGGGAGAATTTCTCGATGCCGTTGTTGATATCACGATAGACGACGAAGGATGTCAAAAAGAGATAGACCGCCATAAAGACCAACGGCTCGGCCGTGCTTGTGATGAAGCTTGTGAAAAAGCCGTTGCCCGACGCGGCGGCCACCTGCCCGGTCAGAAAAACGGTGCAGTATTTCAGCACCCAGCCGCCAATCACGCAGTAATACGGCAAGATGAGGAACGGCACCACGACGGCGAAAACGCCGATCCATTTCCATTTTCCATGCAGCTTGCCATAAGCCATGAGCGGGCTGCTTTTCGTTTTTCGTCCGATGGCGACTTCCGTGACCAGCAGCGTAAAGCCGAAAGTAATCAGGAGAGCGAGGTAGACGACGAGAAACAAACCGCCGCCGTTTTTCGCCGCGAGATACGGGAAACGCCATAGATTCCCAAGGCCGATGGCGCTGCCCGCCGCCGCGAGTACGAAGCCGACCGAGCCTGAGAAGGAACTTCTTTTTTCGTTCAATGGAATCTCGCCTTTCTCAATGAAAAGTCGGAGCAGAGGAGAAAAGTCCCCGTCTCTGCTCCGGCCTTGCAAGTGGTTGTCGAAGGAACCACTGAACAAGTCCCTTCACGCCCTTGTCGGGTCTTTTTCCGTCATGCTGTGTCAGATGTCGCTCGACGTAGCGATGCTACGCCTTCGCGCCCTCTTTCTTGCCTGACGAAAAAATTCCTCGACAAGGTCATAAATTGACTTATTCAGTGATTCCCTAACGAAAATCGTGTTGCATTATATCATAAAATGGAAGATTGTAAAATCACGAAGGGCGCATTTTTCATTTTTTGTTGCCGAACGGCTAAATCATGTTATAATTGAAGGTATAATGCGACAAAATGAAAGAATGGGAAAATATGTGCGAATTGCGCTTTGCGCATTGGAATTCGGGAGGACGATCATCGCATGGCAAAGACAATCATGATGCAGGGAACCAGCTCCCATGTGGGCAAAAGTATTCTCGTCACGGCGCTTTGCCGGATTTTTTATCAGGATGGTATTCACGTCGTGCCGTTCAAGGCGCAGAATATGGCGCTGAATTCCTATGTCACGCGGGACGGAAAGGAAATGGGGCGCGCGCAGGTGGCACAGGCGGAGGCCGCGGGGCTCGCGCCGGAGGTCGATATGAACCCGGTGCTTTTGAAGCCGACAGGGCACGCCTCGTCGCAGGTGGTGCTGATGGGGAAGCCCATCGGCAATATGTCTGCGAAGGAATATCATAAGGGATATTCGGTGAAGCTGTTTGACACGGTGAAAGAGGCTTTGGCGCGGCTCGATAAAGCCTATGACGTCATCGTAATCGAAGGCGCGGGCAGCCCAGCCGAAGTGAATCTGCACGATAACGACATCGTAAATATGCGCGTCGCGCGCCATTTGCAGGCGCCGGTGTTGCTCATTGCCGACATCGACCGAGGCGGGGCGTTGGCGTCTCTCGTCGGCACGCTGGAGCTTTTGACGGAAGAGGAGCGCGGACTGGTCAAGGGATTGATTATCAACAAGTTCCGGGGCGACGTTTCGCTTTTGCAGCCCGCCGTTGATTTTTTGGAGCAGAAGACGGGGAAGCCCGTGCTGGGCATTATCCCGCATATCGATCATATGGGCATCGACGACGAGGATTCCGTTTCGCTGGAAGAAAAGCAGGAGAAACCGAAGAAAGGCGACATCAAGATAGCGGTAATCCGCACGCCGAAGATTTCCAATTTCACGGATTTTGAATGCTTATCGGGCGAGGAGGACGTATCGCTTTACTATGTGCAGGATGCGGCCGCTCTCGGAGAGCCGGACCTCATTATGCTGCCGGGCAGCAAGAATACGACCGAGGATATGATGTATCTCCGCTCGTCGGGAATTGCGACAGCTTTGCGGAAGCGAGTGGGGAAAGGAACGCCGTTGATCGGTATTTGCGGCGGATATCAGATGCTTGGAAAAGAGATTCGCGACCCGTATCATACGGAGTCGGAGAAGGACGGCACGGAAGGGCTTGGCCTTCTCGATATGACGACGACCTTCGGCGAGGAAAAGCTGACTTCGCAGGTGGAAGCGGACTGTGAGGATTGGTTTTTCATGGGCGAAAAAATATCCGCGAAGGGGCTTTGCGGGTATGAGATCCACATGGGCGAGACGGAGTTTCTCGGCGTAGCGGACGCGCATCCCCTGACGATTACGAAGCGGGCCGACACGCCTGTTCATATTACTGAGGGAACCTGCCGGGCGGACGGTCTCGTTTTTGGCACCTATATTCACGGGATTTTTGACCATGACGAATTCCGACGCGCTGTGTTGAACGTGATTCGTGTGCATAAAGGTCTCCCTAAGATTCAAAACACCAGGAATGTTCGCGCTGAAAAAGAACGCAGTTACGATGCGCTGGCCGACGTGGTGCGTGCGCATCTCGATATGGACAAGGTGCGTGAGATTATGGGCCTGGACGCGAAATGATGGTTGCGGTATTGGCTTTTATCGTCGACTGTTTGATCGGCGATCCGCGTTCTTCGCTTCACCCCGTCGTCTTAATCGGAAAGCTTATTTCTTTTTTTGAGCGATTGCTTTATCACGAGGAAGATTCCGACAGGAAAAAGATTTTTTGCGG
>JAEEGJ010025081.1_pt1 | contig 12273 bp, 8 predicted proteins | sample 8958761 | NCBI WGS metagenome assembly JAEEGJ01 (sample SAMN16246546, study PRJNA631951) | gut metagenome | biome: gut microbiome; feature: rumen; material: RS-attached | host: Bos | place: Iran: Karaj | collected 2018-10 | reverse complement strand
CCAGTCAGATTATTAGTAAGAAGGGGATCCCATACGTCGATCACAATGTGAGGAAGACCAGTTTCGATGGGGAAAAACTGTGCTATCTGGGCGAGGACAACTTCTATAAATGTATCGTACAGGCGTTTGCCGACCACCGTTCCCTGGTGCTGTCGCCCGACATGATGTGGCTCCTCATTGGTCAGGGCTTCTCACGCTATGTGAATGCCCATTCCGAAGAGTTGCGCGACAAGTTGGTGCATCATCAGGGCAAGATGGTCTTGAAGGTGGAGAAAGACAATGACGTTCTTAACCCCGCCAAAGGGGATTGGGCGCAGTTGCTGAACGACTTCTCTTCCATGATAGCTGACAACACAAAGGGAGACGTGGCGGATATGATGACAGCCGACTTCTCCACCACAGGCATGGATGAACGCATCGCCTCGCAGATCACGCTGATGGAGACCGTCAAGACCTATTTCGACTTCTGGAACGTCGTCATGGGCTGTGGTATTCCCACCATCACGCTCGAAGGCACACCCGAAGACTGGCAGAAGGTGCGTGAGAAGGCTCGTGGCTTATCGAAGTATGGTCTTGAGAGATGGGCGAACGAATTGGACCCCATCCTTGCCGAATTCGTCAAGGCATCGGAAGGGAAACCCAATCAGGCGTTCTGGGAGAATATGGTGATGAAAGACCGCGTGAAGAAGTTCAAGTCCAAGAAAGTATGCGGTTTGTATGAGATCAATGAAACCACCCATTTGGATGGCTGGTTCCTGAAGTTCTTCCCCAATGAAAATGGGTACACACCCATCGATGTGCTCCACACGGATGAAATGCCAACGGAGATGGCGCGCGGAAATTTCAAGCAAGAATACATTGACCCCGTCACAGGCGCATCGATAGCGGTAATTCCTGTACAGCTTTGGGCTGGATTTGTGGGTGTGCAGGTGGATGAAAAGACGGGGGCCCTCACCCCCAAGATTGGCTGGTTTGCCCGCATCGGCGACGATGAGCAAGAGAAACTCTCACTCCTGTATCAGCTGGAAAGACACGGGGAACTCTCCTATTCTTATCTTCATGAAACAGACACCTTGCCAGGCATCCTCGCCAAGATGTCGAGCATCAGCAAATTGACGCTCCGTTTCAACAGCTTCCCAGTCATTATCCCTGCATGGGTGGACAATATGAAGATAGGCAAATTGGAGATTAATGGCCGACTCTCCGAGGCGGAAGAAGCCCAACTGCGCCAGCGATTCCCCGAAGCCGAAATCAACAACGCCAAGAAGCGGGAAGATGCCATGAAAAAGGAGGACGCCACATAATCATTTGTATTTGACAAGAAGCCTGACTAAGCAGAGATAGATCGTGTGATTCAAGCTGAGAAAGAAGGCAACAACCTACCTGTGCCCACCACGGAGAAATCCGGTTCCGTCAAAGCAATAGACATGGCCGAATTTGAAGGCATCGCTGTTTATGATCCATACGACATCCGGCAGGTGCTGGAATGAAAAGGGAACGTTAATTAAAACTCAACTTCCACCTCTACAGGACAGTGGTCGCTGCCCATGATGTCGGTGTGTATCTTAGCACTGATGAGTTGGGATTGGAGACGATTGGAACAGAGCCAATAATCAATGCGCCATCCTGTGTTCTTCTCACGGGCATGGAAACGGTAGCTCCACCATGAGTAGATATTGGGAGTGTCGGGAAAGAAATGACGGAACGTGTCGGTGAAACCTGCCTGAAGGAGGTCGGTGAACTTGGCACGTTCTTCATCAGTGAAACCTGCGTTGAAATGGTTGGTTTTGGGATTCTTGATGTCAATCTCCTCGTGTGCCACATTCATGTCACCACAAACAAGCACGGGTTTCTGTGCGTCAAGTTTTTGCAGATAGAGACGGAAAGCGTCATCCCACGTCATGCGCTGGTTAAGGCGCTTGAGCCCGTCTTGGGAGTTGGGGGTATAGACGGTGATGACGAAGAATTTCTCATATTCGAGGGTGATGACACGCCCCTCTGTGTTCATGTCGAGCCATCCGTTGTCAGGCATGGAAGAGACGATTTCATCGGGCAATCCGAGGGTGACGGCGAGGGGTGTGTGCTTGGTGTAGATGGCTGTGCCGGAATAGCCTTTCTTTTCGGCATAGTTCCAATAGGACTGATAACCTGGAAAGGCGAGGTCAAGCTGTCCCTCCTGCATCTTGGTCTCTTGCAGACAAAAGAAATCCGCGTCGAGCGTGGTGAAGACTTCAGAAAAGCCTTTACCACACACGGCGCGGAGTCCGTTTACATTCCAAGAAATAAACTTCATGGTGTGTTATGCAAATTTGCTGAAATCCACCTTGTGCATGTCGCCCTCCTTGATGAAGGTGTCGTGGAATGCATGGGTGGCAGCGAGGTTATGCCATGACTGGCCTTTCTGGGAAATCTTAAGGTAATCCCAGAGGAGCTGCTTATAGTCAGGATGTGCACAGTTCTCGATGATGGCATGTGCGCGCTCGATAGGGCTCTTGCCACGAAGGTCTGCAACACCCTGCTCTGTAACGATGACATTGACATCGTGTTCGGTGTGGTCAACGTGACTGCAGAATGGTACGATAGCAGAGATGGCGCCACCTTTGGCTACAGAGGCACATGTGAAGATGCTGAGGAAGGCGTTGCGCTCGAAGTCGCCTGAACCACCAATACCGTTCATCATCTTGGTGCCGCAAATCTGAGTGGAGTTGGCGTGTCCATAGAGGTCAACCTCAATGGCTGTGTTGATGGCAATCAGACCTAAACGGCGAATCACCTCTGCGTTGTTGGAGATTTCTGACTGACGGAGCACGAGCTTGTCCTTGAAGAAATCGATGTTGTCGTAGATGCTCAGGAGCTTGTCGTTGGTGACAGTGAGTGAACATGTGGAAGCGCACTTCACTTTCTCTTGGAACATCAAGTCAACGATGGCATTCTGAAGCACCTCTGTGTACACTTCCATCTGTGGCATTTCAGGGTTGCTTCCCAATGCGAAGAGGATGGCATTGGCTGTTGTGCCCACACCGCTCTGGAAGGGAAGGAAGCTTGGGGGAATGATGCCGCGCTTCTTCTCGCCCATGAGGAAATTTGCCACGTTCTCACCAATCTTGTCGGTGATAGGATCAGCATCCTTGAAGGCACGTGCTTCGTCGGGGATGTTGCATTCAACGACACCCACTACCTTCTTGGGATCAAGCTGGAGATATGGAGTACCGATGCGGTCGGTCACTTTCTCAATTGGAATAGGCTTGCGGCAAGGAGGGTCAAGGGGTTCATACACGTCGTGCAGACCTTTAGACTTTGGGGTGTGGAAGGCATTCAACTCAAGAATGATGCCCTTCTGTGCCAAACGTGCCACAGTGGGGGAAATACCACCTGCTGCTGTGAGGTACACTTTGCCGTCTTCTTCAATGGCGCACACTTCAAGGATTGCCCAATCCACTTGACCAAGGAATCCGTAGCGAAGGTCTTGAGCCATCATGCCGAGGTGGATGTCGTTGTAAGCAATCTCACCTGCATTGACATGCTTGCGGAAGGTGGAGTTGGTGGTGTAAGGTGCACGGTAACGGATGGCTTGTTCGTCGGACAACACACCGTCACAAGACTGGCCTGTGGAGGCACCTGTGAAGATGCCAATTTGATAGGGGCGACCTGCCTCGTGCTCAGCATGAGCAATCTTGGCAATCTCAGCCGTCACTGCTTTTGGTGTGCCTGCTGGAGTGAAACCAGACAGGCCAATATTGTCTCCGTTCTTGATGAGTGCTGCAGCCTCTGCAGCGGTGATTCTTGTAAATGCCATAAAGCTTTAAGTATTACACAATTTTTCAAAATTTGTGCAAAGGTAGGTGTTTTGTTTGGATTGACAAAAAAAGAAGCACAAAAACTGATGTTTTGTGCCACTTTTAGAGAGGAACGTCTCCTTTATTATTTATAAATGTGTAATGGAGATGATAAATGTATGGAGAAAATCCATTTCACGAGTGTGGTGAATCGTCTATTTCACAGGGTCAAAATCGTCAATGAGCTCTTTCTTGTTGGATGGCTCATAAATGACCTTGTTGGCACCGCTGGTGATTTGGACATATTCGGGGTGCTCTTTGGCAAAGTTGTCAATGTAACGAATGCGCTTTTGGTCGTATAGTTCACTGACAGCAATGAGAATGCCTGTCTCTTCCACATCGCCAAAACCATAGTTGATGGCAGTGCCAAACATCTTCATGGTGGGAGAAAGACTCATATAGGCATTGACTAGCGGGGGAATGTTGTAGCCAAGAGCACGTACCTCGTGGTTCAGTATCTTGTAGTCTTCCTTGAAGGTGTCCTCGCAGAACAGTTCCTCAAATTCCTTGGGGTCATGCTCCAATTCGAGTGGCTTGGTGGGGATGACCAGATCATCCTTGTCACCGAAATGTTTGCGCAGGAAGTAGAGAATCATGTCACGTCCCTTACGGTTGTAACTGGGATACATGGTCATCTTGCCGAAGAAGTACTTGCATCCAGGCATGATGACAGCCAAGGCGCCAAGTCCGTCCCACAGATTGTCGAGGGCAAAGATGGATTTTCCATCTGAACGGGTGGATTGGTATTCAAGGGTGACGAATGAACGTCCTAACTCAATGGTGTAAGGCAGATAGTCCTTGATGAACTCGTCGGAGAAATGGAACATGTGGCTGGTGGCAAGAATGGGCTGACCTTTCTCGTCAAACTTGATGTCGGGACCCAGAATGTAGCGATAACCGCCAATGATTTCTTCAGATTCGGGATTCCACACGATGAGCTGCTTGTAGGGATTCTCCATCGTGTCGAAAACGTCGAGGTCACAATTCAACCCCGTACCACCACCTGCTGCACGGAAGGCTATCTCACGGAGACGACCAATTTCACGCACCACATTGGGGGCATTCTGCCATGTGACAACATAGACCTCGTTGTTGCTCTTGCTGGTCATGCGCAAACGCCTCTCATCGGTGAGTTCCGCTTTGAGCACCTCTTTGGGAATAGGTGCAATAATTTCTGCTTCCATATTTTGTATTTCCTTGTTCTTTGTCCTTACCGGCTTGCTTTCCGTTATGTGGAAGCATTGCCGGTGTCAAGTTGATAGACTCTCTCTTTCACCCATTGCGCCCACTCTGAAGGAGTTTTCGACTTGTCGAATGTCTGCCATGGAATAGGCTTCCCGAATGTGACCGTGAAGGTTTTCCCCTGATTCTTGTACATCTCGTCTGCCAAGTAGAGCATGGCAATGTTGAACTTGATGTGCAAACGCTTGCACCAACGGGCTATGTTGTAGAAGCGGTCGGAGTTATGTCCTGAAAAATGGACAGGTATCACATCCCGCTGGTATTGCACCGATTTGGCGATGAAGGTTTTTTTCCACTCTATGTCCTTGATGACACCATCTTCACCCTTGCGGGAACAAAGACCGGCGGGAAACATCACCACATTCTTGGGGGATTGGAATGCTGCCTCCACCATCTTGGGAAAGTTACGACTATTGTGTCCTGTCTTGTTGATAGGTACGCAAAGTGGCGCCAATCCATTGAAACTCATTAGGATGTCATTGACAAGGTAGACCATCTGGCTGTCGTACTTGTGGCAGATGATGGAGCCCAATGCGATGCCGTCTTGCCCTCCTAAAGGGTGGTTGCTCACGATGGTGAAATAACGTCCACCGTCGTTGCCTGGCAAAGCATCTAACCCCTCTTGAATGACTCCGTCAATGTTTGTCCTGACGTTCAATGTGCAGTTCAGATAGTTGAGGCATCCGTCCAGCCATTCCACGCCCACTTGACCTTTCCCTTCTCCACACAGGTGAACATTCATCCAGTCCTGATGGATAATCCTCTTCAGCCACGATACCAAAAATTTAGGAACAAACTTGGACTTCTTGCCGAGCTTGTCCTTCAACACTTGGTCAACGTCAACTCTAAATTCTTCTCCTTCAATAGCCATAACATTGAAATGTCGTGCAAAATTATTAAATCTTTTTCGTTTTTTTGTAAAAAAGGTAAAGTTTTTGTAAAATGAGCGGGAAAAAAGTAGTAACTTTGCATCGAATATGGGCTTATGTGCCCTATTGGAGTTGAAAAGGTGTGGCGTTCACCTCTTTGAGTCAATTGCAAATAAAGAATAGATAGAAAGAAAATATGAAAAGAGCTTTATTGGCAACAATATTGTGTTTTGCAACAATATTGGGTGCTTTTGCGCAGATGTCAGACTCTCAAGTGCTGTCATTTATTTCGAGTGAAGTTCAAGCAGGTTCGAGCCAATCGCAGATTGTCACAAAGTTGATGCAACGTGGCGTGCAAATCGAACAGATTCGCAGAATCCGCAATCAGTATGATTCGCAAATCAAGAATCGAGGTTTATCTGCTGCGGCAGATGGCGCCGTTTCGATGGCAACAGAGCGTATGCAGGGTAATAGTGATGGAACTGTTTCCCAGGAGGTGACAACGGCACGTCGAGGTACTACGAGTGAAATTCATGTTGATGCAGCAGAAGATTATGCTGGTACTGAACGAGAAGTACAATCCACTCAAGAAGTGCAAGGTCAAACTGCAGGAAAGCGAGTTTTTGGACATGACCAGTTCCGTAGGATTGCGGTAAATCCCAATGTTCCCACACCTCAAAACTATGTGGTGGGTGCTGGCGATCAGTTGGTGATTGACATATATGGTGAATCTCAGAAGACATTGGTTCATACTGTTTCTCCAGAAGGTACCATTACGGTGCCGGGTGTTGGTCCCATTTATGTGAGCGGTCTCACAGTGGCAGGGGCTCAGAGTAAGATAAAGGCTACAGTGGGCAAACACTATCAAGGTTCAAGTGTTCGCTTGACTTTGGGACAAACTCGCTCTATTATGGTGAATATCATGGGTGAGGTAAATAATCCTGGCACTTACAACATGTCTTCGTTTGCCACTGTTTTCCATGCCATTTCTATGGCTGGAGGCATTAAGCCTTTGGGTACGTTGCGTAACATCAAGGTGTATAGAGGTGGAAGACTGGTGACGGTTGTCGATTTCTATGAATATCTTTTGAATGGAAGATTGGCGGGTAACATCAATCTGGAAGATGATGATGTTATTCATGTTGAACCTTATGATTGTTTGGTTGGTATCACGGGTAATGTGAAGCGCCCCATGTTCTATGAAATGCGCAAAACGGAAACTGTGGGCACTTTGCTGAAGTATGCAGGTGGCTATACGGGTGATGCCTACAAGAAGTCAGTTCGTTTGGTTCGCCAGACAGGTGAACGATACACTGTGCATAATATCGATGAATTTGAGATGAATGCATTTACCATTGATGATGGAGATGCTGTATCTGTAGATGCCATCCTCAATCGTTATGATAATATGGTGGAAATCAAGGGTGCTGTGTTCCGTCCTGGACAGTTCAACATCGGTGGTGATGTCTGCTCAGTGCGCACGCTGATACAGGCTGCTGATGGTTTGACAGAAGATGCATTCTTGGATCACGCCATCATTCACCGTTTGAAGGAAGACCGCACATTGGAGGTGATTCCTATTGATGTGAAAGGTATTATGGAGGGCACAGTGGCTGATGTTCCATTGAAGAACGAGGATGTCGTGTTTATTCCAACTCAGGAGGAACTCCGTAAGGAACGTATATTTACCATTACGGGTGAAGTGATGACTCCTGGCGATTACGAATATGCAGATAATACAACCATTGAGGATCTCATTGTTCAGGCAGGTGGTCTTCGTGATGGGGCTTCTTTGGCACGTGTAGATGTGAGCCGCAGAATCGATAACCCTTATTCGACGGAGAAGACTCGTGAGATTTCTGAGACCTATCAATTTGACATCAAGGATGGTCTCGTTATTAAGAAAGGTGGAGAGGCATTCTATCTGAAGCCTTATGATGTTGTGCATGTGCGTAAAAGCCCTGGTTATGTGATGCCGAAGAACATCACAGTGACGGGTGAAGTGAATTATGAGGGTGCATTTACATTGGAGAAAAAGAACTTGCGTTTGACGGATGCCATTAAGATGGCAGGTGGTGTCACACCAGATGCTTATATTAAGGGTGCACGATTGATACGTCAGATGAATGATGAGGAGCGCGTACGTAAACAAGCTGTATTAGCGTCTTTGCGTAGTAACTTGGATGCGAAGGATTCCATCGCTTGGAATAAGATGGAGATGGATAACTCTTATCCTATCGGTATTGATTTGGAGAAGGCATTGAAGGAGCCGGGTGGAAGATACGATATTGTATTGCGTGAGAATGACCGTATAGACATTCCTGAATACAATGGTACGGTGAGAATCTCTGGTGATGTTCAGTTCCCCAATACGGTGACTTATGTGGAAGGCAAGGGTGCCAAATGGTATATTGACAATGCCGGAGGATATAGTGAGTCTGCCAAAAAGAAAAAGGCTTTCGTTATTTACCAGAATGGTATGATGGATCATTTGGCAAAAAACACGACCATAGAACCTGGTAGTGAGATTGTGGTGCCAAGCAAGAAGAAGAAGCATGTTGATGTGACTGCTATTGCTACAATTGGAAGTGTATTGAGTCCTCTTGCAACAATGGTGGCTTTGATTGCATATCTGACTAAATAAAATAAAGTATTATGGATAATCAGAAGCAATATATACAACCTGAAGAGCAGGAAGAGGAGAGTCATATTGACTTTAAGGCATTGTTTGATGCGCTTAAAAGGCACAAGAGTCTTTATTGGAAAGTACTTCCCATCACTTTTGTAGTAGCATGCATCATTACACTTTCTCTTCCTAATTATTATACGTGTGAGGTGCAGTTGGCTCCAGAGTTGACGACAAGTCGCAGTTCAAACTCTCTTAGTATGCTTGCCTCTCAGTTTGGCTTGAAGATGGGTTCTGGCGCAATGGGTTCCGAAGCTCTCTATCCCACGCTGTATCCCGATTTGGTGAACTCTACAGACTTCAAGGTAAGTCTTTTCAATATCCCTGTTCATAAGAAAGACAGCACGAGGATTACCAGTTACTACGACTATCTGATGAATGATCAAAAGACGCCATGGTGGACATCTGCTATTAACGCAGCGATGAAAGGATTGGCAAGTTTAATGCCTTTTGCTGAAGAAGACATGGATGAACATAAGATAGATCCTTTCCAACTGACGAAACAACAGGCAGATGTTGTGAAGTCGTTGGAGAAGAAAGTGGTGTGCGATGTTGATAACAAGACATTGGTGATATCTATCTCTGTGACAGACCAAGACCCCCTCATTTGTGCAACTGTGGCAGATTCTGTACAGGCTCGTTTGCAAGAGTTCATCACAGATTATCGAACCAAGAAAGCACGTGTGGATGTGGAGTATAATCAGAAACTGTCAGCTGAGGCAAAAGCTCAGTACGATAAAGCGCGAGAACAATATGCAGAATATGCAGATGCCCATCAGGATATCATGTATCAAAGCGATCGTACGAAGTTGATGAATCTTGAGAATGACATGCAACTGAAGTATAATGCCTACAATACGCTGGCACAACAGCTGTTGGCTGCTGAAGCAAAAGTGCAGGAGGAAACACCTTCATTCACGACTCTGCAAAGGGCTACCGTTCCTGTGAAAAAGGCAGGACCGAGCCGTGGCAAGTTGGTGTTGATTGTTCTCTTCCTTGCATTCTTGTGCACTTCTGTATGGATTCTTTACAAGGAAGACCAACTGAAGCCACTTCTGGGCCTTTCTTGAAGATAGCGAATAATGATATAACAGGAGTATTTTATGTTTTCTTTCTTCAATACAAAAAAGAAACTGGTTAACACGGGAATTTTCAAGGGTGCAACAGATTGGCACAGCCACATCCTTCCCGGTGTTGATGATGGAATCCAAACGATGGAGGACTCCCTCGCAGTTCTTGCCTATTATGAAAAGATAGGCATTCGTGAGGTGTGGCTCACTCCTCATATTATGGAGGATATTCCTAATATGGTGGAAGATTTACGTGAGCGTTTTCAGGAATTGCAGGGTGCCTATCAGGGAACTGTAAAGCTGAATTTGGCTGCAGAGAACATGATGGACAATCTGTTCAGCGAGCGTTTGGATGCCAATGATCTCCTGCCAATAGGGCCGAAGGGTGACCATCTATTAGTTGAGACCTCCTATTATCAGCCGCCAATTGATTTGCATGGAACATTAAAACGCGTCAAGGAGAAAGGTTATCAGCCCATTCTTGCCCATCCTGAGCGTTATCGCTACATGAGTGATTCAGATTATGATTATTTGTATGCCAAGGGCGTTAAGTTGCAGATGAACATTGTTTCGTTGGCTGGTGGTTACGGAAGATCTGCACAGGAAAAAGCGCAGTCGATGCTGATGAAAGGTTATTATAGCTTCTTTGGTTCTGACCTTCACAATCTGTCAAACTTTCAGCAGGCTATCAATACTAAGGTACTGAAGAAAGAAACAGTCGCTCTTCTTCCACGCATACAAAACATGATTTTCTAAGAGATTGATAGATTTCTCTCTTTATTTCGGAATACCATCATCCTCCTCGAGTCAATCTCGCAGGAGGATGATGCTTTCATTACCCATGTTGAAGATGAGGTCAATAATGGAAAGGTTGGGAAGAAAGCCGTGCTTTTGCTGAAACACCTGATAATAAGGTTTTGAAGGGATGGCAGGTGCAGATGTGATGCCTGTATAGGCTTCCGTTCTTTGTGGAATGAAGGGAAGGTCAAGCAGTTCGCAACACTTGGCTGTGAGGGCTTCATTGAAATCCATGAGAAATGTCCATGGACGTTCGTAAAAAGGGCGGAAATTATCCTGCAAATACTCGAAGAACGGGGAGTTGAAATAGGATGTTTCCAACGCATACCAATGTTGGTGCTGCCAATCAAGATGTGTGCTGATGCGCACATCCTTCATCAAACATTTTCCCTCCAAAAAATTGCTTTTGTCGATGGGGATGGAAAGATTCAAAGGGCCGTTCGGTGAGTCAATGGTGCAACGGTTGCGAATGGTCTGCTTTTGATAGTGTTCATATTGTTCAATGAAAATTGGCTCGCCAGACATAAGGCTGACGAACCAACTGATAGGGGGTAAATATGCACTTGGAAGTACCAATTCTCAATTCTCAATTTTCAATTGTCAACTCTCAACTGTCAACTGTCAATTGTCAACTATTTAATGTTATCCACCCATGTGAACAATCTGCTCCAACGCACTCCATGCGATTTGCCGTAGCGGTCAGTGATGAGGGAGAGCCAGATAAACAGCGGTTTGCCCACCACATGGTCTTCGGGAACAAAGCCCCAATAACGGCTATCTGCCGAATTGTGACGGTTGTCACCCATCATCCAGTAGTAGTCCATTTTGAAGGTGTAGGAGTCAGTGGCTTTGCCGTTGATGTAAATCTTGCCATCCTTCACCTCCAACTGGTTGTTCTCATACACACGGATGGGGCGCTCGTAGATGGGAAGATTGTCGAGCGTCAGTTTCACGCTCTCACCTTTCGCAGGAATCCAGATAGGACCATAATTGTCTCGCGTCCAACCATACTGTCGGTTGAGCGGGTAGAGATTGCCCCAATAGCCATCCTTGATTTCCACGACGCTGTCGCAAAATTCCTTGTTGGCTCTCAGTGCCTCCACAGCCATGTGGGTGAGTGGAATACCCTGAGTGTGGTCGAGAATCTTGTCACGGTCTTCATCGCTGATGTTCAATTGCTCGCACATGTCATCGGTGAGCACTTGTCCGTCACGTGTATAGACCTTATAGTTGAACTGCGCGAAGGTGGGCGTTTCCTGCTTCTTTCCATCCACGATGATGATTTTGTCCTTGATTTCCAAAGTTTGCCCTGGCAGTCCCACACAACGCTTCACATAGTTCTCCCTGCGGTCGGCAGGACGGGTAGTCACACTACCATAGACGTTGGTTTTGGTTGCCACAATCTGTTTGCCGATGCCATATAGCTGATCCCACATCTTTTGCTGTTCATCTGCAGGAAGCGTTTCCATCAGTGGCACCTCATATCCCTGCTCATCAGCAGCCAGACATCCCTCTTGAAAGCAAAGGCTGTAATAGTCTCCGTTGTAGGCAATAGCCACCGTGTCACCGGCAGGGTAGTTGAACACCACGATGTCGCCATATTCCACTTTGCCGAAGCCCTTCACGCGACGATACTCCCATTGTGGCCATTCGATGTATGACTTGCAGTTCAACATCGGGATGGTGTGCTGTGTCAGCGGCATCGTGAGTGGTGTCTGCGGAATGCGTGGGCCATAGCTCATCTTGCTCACCAACAGGAAGTCACCAGTCAT
>JAEEGJ010025079.1_pt1 | contig 12274 bp, 10 predicted proteins | sample 8958761 | NCBI WGS metagenome assembly JAEEGJ01 (sample SAMN16246546, study PRJNA631951) | gut metagenome | biome: gut microbiome; feature: rumen; material: RS-attached | host: Bos | place: Iran: Karaj | collected 2018-10 | reverse complement strand
TAGTAAATCGCCAACATCACACTAGTAAATCGTAAACGTCACACTAGTAAATTGCAAACGTCACACTAGGCCATCATAAAGACACAACAGAAAACAATATAACACAACAAACGGACAACATAAAGATATGCTTTATTACCTGTTCAGATACTTAGGCGAATTCGGAGTTTCAGGAGCCCATGTTTGGCACTATATCTCCTTCCGAGCAGTCCTCACCTTGGTCTTGAGCCTTATTATTTCCATGTGGTTTGGCGAATATTTCGTCAGATGGATGAGGAAGCACAATGTCAGCGAGGAACAAAGAGATGCCAGCATCGACCCCTATGGTGTGGAGAAGAAGGGCGTTCCCACTATGGGAGGCATCATCATCATAGTCGCCACACTCGTTCCTTGCCTGCTTTTGGGCCGACTTCGCAATATCTATATGCTCATCATGCTCTTCACCACAATTTGGCTTGGAGCACTTGGCTTTGCCGATGACTACATCAAGATGAAAGTCACGAAGGACGGACTTCGCCCCATCTGGAAGCTCCTCGGCCAAGCAGTACTCGGCTTGGTGATTGGCCTGACACTTTGGATGAGCCCCGATGCCGTTATCTGCGAGAACATTCAGGACGAGAGACAAGGCACAGAGCAAGTTGTGACACATAGGAGCGAAGAGGTGAAGAGCACCATCACTACTATTCCGTTCGTCAAGAACAACAACCTCAACTATGCGGATATCTTCTCGTTCTTGGGCAAATACAAGTCCGCAGCAGGTTGGATATTCTTCGTTCTTGTCACCACTTTCATTGTGATGGCGGTCAGCAACGGTTCCAACCTGAACGATGGAATGGACGGTTTGTGTGCTGGAAACGCGGCAATCATGTGTATCGCCTTGGGCATCTTGGCTTATGTGAGCAGTCACATCCACATGGCTGCCTACCTTAATATAATGTATATCCCAGGTTCGGAAGAGCTCGTCATATTCATCTGTGCTTTCGTAGGTGCTTTGATTGGTTTCCTCTGGTATAATGCCTATCCCGCCCAAGTGTTTATGGGCGATACGGGAAGCTTGGCAATAGGTGGCATCATAGGTGTTACGGCCATCATCATACACAAGGAACTGCTTCTGCCCCTGCTTTGCTTCGTCTTCTTCATGGAGAGTTTGAGCGTCATCCTGCAGACCAACTATGCCAAGATGGGCAACCGTCGAGGACTGAAATGGCGTGTTTTCAAACGTGCTCCTCTACATGATACATTCAGAGTTAAGCCAGGACAATTGCCTGCAGACTTCAAGGTGCTCATCAATTGGCCTAAAGGATGTTGGTTGGAATCAAAGATAACTGTCCGATTCTGGATTGTGACAATCATCATGGCGGCTCTCGCCATCGTAACATTGAAGATTAGATAAAGATGAAAAGAATAGTGATACTTGGAGCTGCCGAAAGTGGTGTTGGAGCCGCAGCCTTGGCTAAGGTGAAGGGCTTCGACGTCTTCGTCAGCGACATGAGCAAGATAAAGGAGAACTACAAACAGGTTCTTCAACAATATGAAGTGCCTTTCGAAGAGGAAAAGCACACGGAAGAACTCATCCTGAATGCAAGTGAAGTGGTGAAGAGTCCAGGCATTCCTGAGGACGCACCAATGGTGTGCAAAGTCAGAAAGGCAGGCATTCCCATCATCAGCGAGATAGAATTTGCAGGTCGTTACACGAATGCCAAGATGATTTGCATAACTGGCTCGAACGGTAAGACCACCACCACAAGCCTGATTTACCATATCTTCAAGAAGGCAGGCTACAATGCAGGTCTTGCAGGAAACATAGGTCGCAGCTTGGCTCTGCAGATAGCCGAAGGCAAGACCTACGACTACTACATCATCGAGCTCAGCAGTTTCCAACTCGACAATATGTATGATTTCCGAGCAAACATCGCCATCTTGCTCAACATCACACCCGATCATCTGGATCGCTACGAGAATTCGATGCAGAAATATACTGATTCAAAGATGAGGATCATACAGAATCAGACTGAGGAAGACGCGTTCATCTATTGGAACGACGACCCCATCATCTCTGCCGAACTCAAGAAATATGGCATCAAAGCCAAGATGTGCCCCTTCAGTATCCTCAAGAAAGAGGGCATGATAGGCTACATCGCAGACGACCAATACGTTATAGAGTATCCTACTCCCTTCAATATGGAGCAGGAAAGCCTGAGTCTGCGAGGCAAACACAACATGTATAACAGCCTGGCAGCAGGTATTGCAGCCCATATTAGCGGCATAGACGATGAGACACTACGGCAGAGTCTGAGCGACTTCGAAGGTGTGGAACATCGTCTGCAGAAAGTGGCTCGAGTTGGCGGAGTCCAGTATATAAACGACTCCAAAGCCACCAATGTCGACGCTTGCTGGTATGCTCTCGAAAGCATGACTACGCCCACAATCCTCATCATCGGAGGTAAAGATAAGGGCAACGACTATAATGCTATCAAGGAACTGGTGCAGAAGAAGTGTGCAGGCCTTGTCTATCTTGGTGCAGACAACACGAAGTTGCACAATTTCTTCGATGGAATGGGCATTCCTGTAGCTGACACAAACAATATGAAAGACTGTGTTGAGGCTTGCAGTCGAATGGCTAAACCAGGCTATACAGTATTGCTTAGTCCCTGCTGTGCCAGCTTCGACCTCTTCAAAAATATGGAAGACAGAGGCGAACAATTCTGCGAACAAGTGAGAAATCTATAAGAACAGAAGTGAAGATGAAACTGAATAAACTGAAAGAAAAGACCTTGATACATGGCGACTTGGGCATTTGGGCAGTTTTCCTCATCCTTTGTGCCATCTCGCTGATAGAGGTGTATAGTGCCAGTTCACGTATGACCTTTGCCTCTGGAGCGTATTGGGACCCCATTATGCAACATGGATCTTTCATGTTGATGGGCATCTTCATTGCTTGGCTTGTGCATTTCATTCCTTGCAATTACTTCAAGTTGCTCTGTACGATAGGCATGTTCCTGTCGCTCTTCTTGCTGATTGCCGTACTTGCCATCGGTCAGAAGACAAACGATGCAGGCAGATGGATATCAATAGGTTTCATCCGTTTCCAGCCAAGCGAACTCGCCAAGTTGAGTTTGGTGGGCTTCAGTTGCTTCATCCTTTCATCGCTTCGAGACGAGAAAGGTGCCAGTCAGATGGGCTTCAAGATAGTGGCTTTGACCGCCTTTATCACGATTCTTCTCATCTTTACGGAGAACGCTTCCACTGCTTTCATCATTGCCATTGTCATGTATGGCATTTGCTTCTATGCACAGATACGCAAGAAGATACTCATCGGAGCACTTCTGCTTGGAATGCTTGGCGTGGGCAGTGTCTTTGCTATTGCTTATTCCATACCAGAGAAGACGCTTACCGAATGGCAAATGTCAAAGGGACCTTTGCATCGTGTGCCAACTTGGATACATCGCATAACTGACAAACAGGAGCGTCCTGCCGACCCAAGCAAGTACAAGCCTCAGGAGAATCCGCAAAAAGCATATGCAAAAGTTGCCATTGCTACAAGTAATGTTATAGGTCGTGGTCCTGGCAACAGTCGTCAGCGTGACTTCATTCCACAAGCATTTTCCGACTTCATCTATGCTATTATCATTGAGGAACTTGGATTCCCTGGCGCTTTTATCGTGTTAAGTCTCTATTTAATACTGATGTATCGATCTATGCGCATTGCCCAGAAATGTAAGGCACTCTTCCCATCCTATCTGGTAATGGGATTAGCTCTAATGATAGTCGTTCAGGCAATGATGAACATGGCCGTAGCAGTTGGGGCTTTCCCTGTTACAGGACAGCCCTTGCCCCTTGTCAGTCGAGGCGGCACAAGTCTCTTCATTACCTGTACTTACATCGGTATGATATTGAGTGTCAGCCATACGGCAAAGCGCAAACCAGAATATGAAAACAAGCAGCTGCAAGCTGCAGAAGCATAATATATATATAATGTATATGAGTGAACTTAGAGTTATAATAAGTGGTGGTGGTACAGGAGGACACATTTTCCCCGCTGTAAGCATAGCTAATGCACTTCGTGAGATCAACCCTGATGTGGAGATTCTCTTTGTGGGTGCAGAGGGCAGGATGGAGATGCAGCGTGTACCTGCTGCCGGATACAAGATAATCGGACTGCCTGTACGCGGTCTGCTTCGCCCCTTATGGAAGCCAGGCAACATTAGCGTCTTAATGGACTTCTTTAAGAGCAAGCGTATGGTAAAGCAGACATTGCGCGAGTTCAAACCACAAGTGGCAGTAGGAGTAGGAGGTTATGCCAGTTCGGCAACTCTCAATGCAGCATACGAACTGGGCATACCTTGTCTCATTCAAGAGCAGAACAGTTTTGCAGGACTTACAAACAAAACGCTCGCAAAGAAAGCGAAAAAGATATGTGTGGCATACGAGGGAATGGAACGCTTCTTCCCCAAAGACAGAATCTTGCTTACAGGCAATCCTGTACGGCAAAGCCTGTTCAATGACTCTTTGAAACGCGAGGATTGTGCCGCAGCCTTTGGCCTTAGCGCAGCAAAACCTACCATTCTTCTCATTGGAGGCAGTTTGGGTGCTCGCACTTTGAACGAAAGTGTCTTGAAGAACCTCTCCCGCATTGCCGCTTCATCAGTTCAGTTTATCTGGCAGACAGGAAGTTATTATAAGAAAGAAATAGAGCAGATGCTTGATGTAAAAGGCAAACCTGGTAATCTTGTCGTTACTGATTTTATCAGTCGTATGGATCAGGCTTATTGTTTAGCTGACCTTGTCATCAGTCGTGCTGGTGCAGGCAGTATCAGCGAACTTTGCCTGTTAGGAAAGCCAAGCATCCTTGTGCCAAGTCCCAACGTGGCAGAAGATCATCAGACACATAATGCGATGGCGCTCGTCAATAAGCACGCTGCCTTGCTTGTTCGCGATGCAGAGGCTCCAGAGAAACTTATTCCACTAGCTTTGGAAACAGTCGTAGATACTGATAAACTTCAAGAACTTGGGAAGAATGCTAGCGCAATGGCTTTGCGCGATTCGGCACGCATCATTGCTGAAGAAGTTATCAAACTTGCACAACAAAAGAAGTCATGAAGGTAGAGCAGATAAAGGCAGTTTACTTCGTAGGTATTGGCGGCATTGGCATGAGTGCTATTGCCCGCTATTTCATAAGTCGTGGCGTTGTTGTAGCAGGCTATGACAAGACTCCGAGCGACCTCACAGAGCAGCTTTGCAAGGAAGGTGCGTTGATTCATTATGAAGATAATGTTGCCCTCATTCCTACACAATGCCAAGACAAAGAGAGTACTCTTGTAGTCTACACCCCTGCCATCCCTGCAGAACATACAGAGTTGACTTTCTTCCGCAAGAATGGCTTTGAAGTCCAAAAGCGGGCCCAAGTGCTTGGCACTTTGACGCGCTCCCTAAAAGGACTTTGTGTGGCTGGAACACACGGCAAGACAACAACTTCGAGCATGACAGCGCACATACTTCATCAAAGTCATGTGGATTGCAATGCCTTTTTGGGTGGCATCACGAAAAACTACGGTACGAATTACATCCTGAGTGATAAGAGCCCCTATGTTGTTATTGAAGCCGATGAATTCGACCGATCTTTCCATTGGCTGACGCCATATGCCAGTGTTATCACAGCTACAGATGCCGATCATCTGGATATCTACGGCACAGAGGAAGCTTATTTGGAGAGTTTCAGCAAGTACAGTAGTCTGATACTTCCAGGTGGCTATCTAGTCATGCATACAGGCTTGAAGATGAAGCCAAACGTGCAAGAAGATGTGACAATCTATACCTATAGTCGTGAGGAAGGTGACTTCCATGCAGAAAACGTCTGCATTGGCGATGGACGCATTACTTTCGACTTTATCTCGCCACTTGGCAATATCCAGGGCATTGAACTCGGCGTACCTGTCAGTGTCAACATAGAGAACGGCATTGCTGCCATGGCGTTGGCACAAATAGCAGGTGCAACAGCGGAGGAGATACGCCAAGGCATGGTGTCCTTCAGTGGCGTGGATCGTCGCTTTGACTTCCATATCAAGACAGACAAGATGACATACCTGAGCGACTATGCCCATCATCCTGAAGAGATACGTCGTAGTCTTGAGAGTCTTCGAGAACTCTATCGTGGACGTCGCATCAAGGCTATCTTCCAACCGCATCTCTACACACGTACTCGCGACTTTTACAAGGACTTTGCCGATGCACTTTCGTTGCTGGATGATGTATGCATAGTGGATATTTATCCTGCACGCGAACAGCCCATCCCAGGTGTGACAAGTGCTCTCATCTACGACAATCTCAAGCCTGGTATCAAGCGTCAGATGTGCCGTAAAGATGAAATACTCGATGTCGTTCAACAAGGCGGCTTTGATGTGCTTGTTACGCTTGGTGCCGGTGATATAGAAGACTATGTTCAACAGATAACAGAAATACTTCGACCCCTATCATGAAGACTGCAATAAAGATATTCCTACTTCTGGCAGTGGTTGGTTACCTCGTGGTCGCTGTCTGGAAGTTTAGCGGACAAGCGGAAGACAGAACCTGCGAGGGCGTTCGTGTCGAGATAGTCGATAGCATACCTGATGGTTTTATTACAGGAGAGTATGTGCGTTCTGTCTTGACGCGCAATAAGCTTTCGCCAGAGGGAATGAAAATAAGTGACATCAATCTGGAAAAGATAGAGCAGTTGATGCTCGAAGAGTCGCATATAGAACGAGCCTCCTGCTATTATGATGCAGCAGGCAAACTTTGTATCAAGGTTGTGCCACAACAACCGATATTGCATGTTATAAGCCAGAAGGGCGAGGATTATTATCTGTCTAGCACGGGCCTGTCAATGCCTACTGCCAGTTTCAACGTTGATTTATGTGTGGCAACAGGCAATATTACGAAGAAGTTTGCTTCTGAGCATCTTCTGGAACTTGCCAGATACATTCACGACGATCTCTTTTGGAGCGAACAGATAGAGCAAATATATGTTGTCAGTCCAGAAGAGATTAGGCTATATCCTCGTGTGGGACAACATATTATAGAATTAGGTAATTCTGATAACTTCCAAGAAAAGCTCAACCGTCTGCGCATCTTCTATCGTGAAGGATTGGAGCGTGTCGGGTGGAACAAATATCAAATGATCAGCTTGGCTTACGATGGTCAAGTGGTATGTACTAAAGCCAACAATAAAAAGAACAAATAATATGGGAGCAGAAAAAGACATTATCATTGCAGTAGAACTAGCATCGACCGCTATACGTGCTATTGCAGGCAAAAGAGAACCCGACGGCAGTATGCAGGTGCTTGCTTTTGCTCAGGAAGAATCGCCTAACACCATTCGCAAAGGAATCATTGACAACATCGACAAAACAACTCAGGCGCTGACACGTGTTGTTGCTAAACTCAGCGACAAGTTGGGTGTCAGAGTCAATAGTGTTTATGTCGGTCTGGGAGGCCAATCGTTGCGTTCAGTACACAATCGCGTGCTTTTGCAGTTTGATGGGCTTGAGTTACTTTCGCACAAGACTATCGACAAGATGCGCGATACCAATAGTGGCGTTGTGTATCCCAATGCGGAGATAAAGGAGGTCGTACCACAGGAGTTCACGATTGGTAGCCGTAGTATTGTCGACCCTGTTGGTATGCAGGCTGAAATGCTCGAAGCAAACTTTATCAATATCATTGCACGTCCTACGCTCGAAGAGAATATCCGCAAGTGTGTCAATGCTGCAGGTTTGGAAGTACAGGAAGTGTTCATCTCGCCTTTGTGCGAAGCGAATGCCCTGCTTACCCCCAACGAGAAGCGTTCGGGATGTGCCTTGGTAGATATGGGAGCTGATACGACAACAGTAAGCGTTTACCTTAACAATATCTTACGCCACCTTTGTGTCATTCCTCTTGGCGGTTCTAATGTTACGAGTGACATAACAAGCCTTAAGGTTGAAGCAGAAGAGGCAGAAGAGTTGAAGAAGAAGTATGGCACAGCTTTTCGCTCCGATAGTGAGGACAAGACTGGGCAGAAGATTAGCTTGAGTTTCGACCGAACAGAAGACGAGGAGAAGTTGCAGGAGATTGTCGAGGCGCGTTACGAAGAGATAATAGCTAATGTATGGCATCATATCTCGGCTTACAAAGACAAGATACTTTCCGGTATTATTTTGACGGGTGGTGCTGCACGTATTCCAGACCTTCCACAGGCTTTTGCAAGACAAACGGCTGGAGAACTTAATATCCGAATAGCAAAGGGTCTTCCGGAAAATGTTACTATCTCCTTTGGCGTGCAGGTTGGCGAGCCTGATCGTCTTTACACACTCTACTCTTTGTTGCTTGCAGGCAAGGAGAATTGTGTGGGCGAGCTTTCTAAGACTCCTGCTCAAGGCACACTCGACTTTGAAGAAGAACAGAAAGATGAGGTAGAAGTAGTTGCTGAGCAAGAAACACAAGAAACGCAGGAAAGTCCAGAGAAGCCAAAAGGTCCCTCAGCCTTCAGTCGTTTATGGAAAACGCTGGGCGACATGCTTTCCGATGAATCATAACACATTACCTTAAACAGATACAACTATGGAAGAAGAAAAGAACATACAGCCTTTTGGCGGCATTAACTTCAATGTGAAGAAGACCGAGAATCCTTGTATCATCAAGGTAGTGGGCGTAGGTGGTGGTGGCGGCAACGCCATAAACCATATGTATCGTGAAGGCATACATGAGGTAACCTACGTAGTATGTAATACAGATAAGAAAGCGCTCAACGACTCTCCTGTCCCCAACCATTTGCAGCTTGGTAAGGATGGTTTGGGAGCAGGCAACAATCCTGCTGTCGGTCGGCAGCGTGCAGAAGAGAGTATCGACGATATCCGCGAGATGCTTAACGATGGGACTCGCATGGTCTTCATTACAGCAGGCATGGGTGGTGGCACAGGTACTGGTGCAGCTCCAGTTATTGCACAATGTGCTAAAGATGCGGGCATCCTGACTGTTGGCATTGTTACTATTCCCTTCAAGTTTGAGGGTAATAAGAAGATTAATCAAGCTCTTGATGGTGTTGAGGAAATTGCTAAACATGTAGATGCGCTGCTAGTCATCAACAACGAACGTTTGCGCGAGATATATACTGAACTGACCGTCATCAATGCTTTTGCGAAGGCAGACGACACTTTGAGCATTGCTGCTAAGAGCATCGCGGAAATCATCACGATGCATGGCACCATAAATCTTGATTTCCAGGATGTCACGACAGTTCTCAAGGATGGAGGCGTGGCTATTATGAGCACGGGATATGGTGAAGGTGAGAATCGTGTCACGAAGGCTATTCAAGAGGCATTGAACAGTCCGCTTCTCAACAATAATGATATTTTCAACTCGAAGAAGGTGCTCCTCAACATTAATTTCTGCAGTGAGAACGAGACAGGCAATTTGATGATGGAGGAGATGAACGAAGTGAACGACTTTATGAGTCGCTTCCGCAAGGATGTTGAGACAAAGTGGGGTTTGGCTACCGATAGCTCGCTTGGCGACAAAGTGAAAATAACATTGCTCGCTACGGGTTTTGGTTTGCAGAATGTTCCTGGTGTTCGTAGCATTGTAGACCAGAAAGAACAAGAGAAGACCGCTGTTGATCAAGAGCGTGAAGACTACAATGAGGAACGTGCAGGCTTCTATTATGGCTCATCCACTGGTTCACCTGTTCGTCGTCGCCGTCACAACACTTATGTCTTTACAGACGAGGATCTTGACAATGACGATATCATTTCGATGGTTGATGCCCGTCCTGCATACAATCGAACGAAAGACGAAGTGAACAAGATTAAGGAGAAGAGTTGTCCCACCCAGGAAAATGATTCGCCGACAATGGGTGTTGCCTTCGACCTGTAAAGGTTTAAGCCAATACCTCTCGCAGAACTGCAAGTGATCGAAGGTCGCGGAATTCAGGCACATGCAACCGATAGTATAGGGTGAGCACGTCCAACATTCGGTTGCGTTGCTTTCTTGTCAGGAGGAAACGATGCATGTTGCGCACGTTCATCCTTAGCAACTTAGGCATCATCGCCACTTCTTCGCCTTTGAGGAAGAAGTTGTGCGAAGGTTCTGTATCAGTGGCAATGCTGTCTTTCAAATCAAAGAAAGGCAGCTTGTTCTTTTTGTCAATGTTTGGCCAGAACCCTAAATAATAGGTTAGGCGTGTAAGAAAGGTGACGTGAAAATTGGCCAAACCTTCAGATGTAGTATCGAACCACTGGAAACTATATAGTATATAATGGAACAGGTTCTCGTTTTTCACTTCGTTTCGCAAGACATTGTGCAGGAACTCGGACAGGAAGAGAGCAACTGTCTCCTTAATTGGGTCGTAAGGTAAGGATGTATAGCAATGGGCAATATGGAGTTCCTGTATTTTGTGCAGCGAGGCAGAGGGACGAAACTCGAATACCAGTTCCACAATGTTTAGCGGTCGCAGAAGTGTGGCGTGTATGCTGCTTTTGCGTTGATGTCGACGGTCACGCACAAGGAATGACACACTGCCTCGCGATAATGTATAGATGTCTACAATGGCACTGTCATCGTTGTATCTGTTGTAATGCAGTACGATTCCTTGCGTTGTTTCGAGCATATCCACTTTTCTTCTTTCAGTATGTAAAGGTACGAAAAAACAAACATTTTGTAGGCTTCGAACAGGAAAAATGCAAAGAAAGTAACATTTTTCTTTGAAATAATTTTGTCAGTCTCAGAAAATGTTATACCTTTGCACCCGCAATTGAGCCCTCGTACTCAAAAGCACTGGCAAAAAAGCCGAAGGTAAGGTCCCTTCGTCTATCGGTTAGGACGAGAGATTTTCATTCTCTAAAGAGGAGTTCGACTCTCCTAGGGACTACAAGAAAAAGTAATAAAATAAGATAGAAAAACAGATGGCTAATCACAAATCATCACTTAAGCGCATCCGTCAGGAGGAGAAGAGAAGACTCCACAATCGCTATTACGCTAAGACTATGCGTAATGCAGTGCGCAAGCTTCGTGCTACAACCGAGAAGGCTGCAGCAATCGAGATGTATCCCAGTGTTCAGAAAGCACTTGACAAACTCGCTAAGATTAACGTCATTCACGCTAATAAGGCTGCTAACCTGAAGTCTAAACTGGCAAAGTACATCCAGAAGCTCGGCTAAGAAGCCAAATCTCTTTTAGCTATAACGGAACAAAAAGGCAACTCATTTCGAGTTGCCTTTTTTGTTTATGCTTGTTGTGTGGGTTAAGCATCAATGTTTGCAAAGGTCGCATTCTTCTCGATGAATTCGCGACGAGGACCTACATCCTCGCCCATCAGCATTGAGAAGACGTAGTCGGCTTCAGCTGCATCGTCGATTGTGACTTGCTTCAAGCGGCGTTGTTCAGGGTCCATTGTGGTCTCCCAAAGTTGCTTAGGATTCATTTCACCAAGACCTTTGTAGCGTTGTGTATGCAGTTTCGTGTCGTCGGCATCACCCTCGCAATAGGTTTGGATGAAGCGAATTCGTGCTTCCTCATCGTAACAATACTCCTCGATCTTGCCGTAAGTGCAGCGATAGAGTGGGGGAGTAGCGATGTAGAGGCGGCCATCCTTGATGAGTTGGGGCATGTAACGGAAGAAGAGGGTCATGAGAAGCGTGTCGATATGCGAGCCATCGACGTCGGCATCGGTCATGATGATGGTCTTGTAGTAACGCAGTTTGTCGTAGTTTGCTTCTTTGTAATCATCGGGATTGAGGCCGAACTTGACGCCCAAAGCCTGGATGATGTTATTTACTTCCTCGTGTTCGAAGGCTTTGTTCCACATTACGCGTTCTACATTAAATATTTTACCGCGAATGGGAAGAATGGCTTGGAAGTGACGATTTCTGCCTTGCTTAGCTGAACCACCTGCAGAGTCACCCTCGACGATGAACAACTCTGCGTTTGCAGGATCTTTGTCCGAGCAGTCTGCAAGCTTGCCAGGAAGACCGCCACCACTCATCGGACTCTTTCTCTGAACGTTTTCGCGAGCCTTTCTTGCAGCGACACGAGCCTGAGCAGCCAACAATACCTTATCTACGATAAGCTTTGCCTCTCTCGGATGTTCCTCGAGATAATTGGTAAGAGCCTCACCTACAGCCTGTTGTACGGCACCAGCCACTTCGCTGTTTCCCAGTTTTGTCTTGGTCTGACCCTCAAACTGAGGCTCTGCCACCTTGATGGAAATGACGGCTGTCAGGCCTTCGCGGAAGTCCTCGCCACTAATCTCGACACTATTCTT
>JAEEGJ010025076.1_pt1 | contig 12275 bp, 11 predicted proteins | sample 8958761 | NCBI WGS metagenome assembly JAEEGJ01 (sample SAMN16246546, study PRJNA631951) | gut metagenome | biome: gut microbiome; feature: rumen; material: RS-attached | host: Bos | place: Iran: Karaj | collected 2018-10 | reverse complement strand
GTTCTTGCAAAGACGTTGAGTGCGGTATTTGAACTCATCCCAAAGTCTTTGCAAATCTCATCGAATCTTTTCTTGGTGTCCGAATCCATTCGAACCGTAAATGCAGTTTGTGACATAGCCTTATCATTTGGTTGCAAATATAACTAAAATAAAACCATAATGCAACCATATTCTAATAATCATTCCGATTTAATCGAAAAATGAGTATCTTTATGCCACAGACAACGTAAACAATGAAGATCAGACTTGAAACCCCGGCCGATTACCGCGATGTGGAAAACCTCACGCGAGAGGCATTCTGGAATGTATATCGCCCCGGATGTACGGAGCATTTTGTGTTGAATCAGTACCGCAGCAATCCGGACTTCATCCCGGAACTGGACTTCGTGATGGAAGAAGATGGCCGCATTATCGGCCATGTAATGTTCTCCAAGGCAGAATTGGTATTGCAGGATGGCACGCATAAGCCGTCCTGGACTTTTGGCCCCATCTGTATCCATCCGGTTTACAAGCGCAAAGGATATGGATTAAAACTATTGAACCACGCATTGGACAAAGCCCGTGAGATGGGTGTCGGATTTCTTTGCATGGAGGGCAACATCGACTTCTACAAACTCGCCGGCTTCGGCCTGGCCAGTAAACTAGGCATCCACTATCACGCAGAGCCTGCCGATGCCGAAGTGCCGTACTTCCTTGCCCAGGAACTCATCCCCGGCTGGCTTAAGGCCAATGGCATCAGCGAGGCAACCTATTGCCCGCCAAAGGGCTATTTTGTGGCCGATGAAAACCCGGAGGCATTTGAAGCCTACGAGGCCACATTCCCGCCGAAAGAAAAAGATTTCGCTCCCGGTCAGCTACCCCAGTTCTGTCAGAGCTGTGGAATGCCCCTCACCAGGAAGGAAGATTGCGGAACCAATGCCGATGGCAGCGTCAATTACGACTACTGCCAGTACTGCTACCAGGGCGGAAAGTTCCTTCAGGAATGCACGATGGACGAGATGATCGAGCATTGTGCCCAGTTTGTGGACGAGGTAAACAAAAATATGCCTGTGCCGATGACAAGGGAACAGTATATCCAGATGATGCGAGGATTCTTCCCGATGCTTAAACGCTGGAAACAGACTGTTTAGCTAATACTATCTTTTTCAGTACCCGGCAGGGATTGCCGGCGGCTACGGTGTTGGAGGGGATGTCTTTGGTAACAACCGAGCCTGCGCCGATGGTGACATTGTCGCCGATGGTAACTCCGGGAAGGATGATGGCTCCACCGCCGATCCATACGTTATTGCCGATGGTAACGGGCTCCGCCCACTCCTTGCGGCTGTTGCGCACAATTGGATCCGTGCTGTGGCAAGCCGTATAGATGCTCACACTCGGGCCGATGAAACAATCGTCCCCGATCCGAACCGGAGCCTCGTCCAGCACAGTGAAATTGAAGTTGGCGAAGAATCGCTTGCCAACGCTGATCTGCTTTCCGTAATCGCAGTAAAACGGCTGATTGATAATGATCCTGTCATCGCCGATATGGCCCAGCAGGCCCTTCAAAATGGCCAGCCTCCCTTCATTATCCGAAGGCTTCAGGGCATTGTACTCGTGGATGATATCGTGTACTTTCACCAATTCCTTCAGCAGCTCCCTATCGGTTGCCGAATAAATCTCTCCGGAGAGCATCTTTTCTTTCTCGGTCATAACAATATTTACTTGCACAACAATTCCATTGACGTATACTGAGGCATCATTCCCTGTGCCTTATAGAATGCTTTTGCACCGGGATTGCCTTCCCATACGTGAAGGGTAATGTTGTGGCAACCCTTCTCCTTTGCAAAGGACTTCACATAATCGAACAATGCAGTGCCGATATGAAAGCCCCGGGCCGATTCCAGAACGCATAAATCATCCAGATACAGCGTTTTAAGTGGCATCAGCGATCCGCTGCCCTGATTCCGGATTTCGCAGAAGGCGTATCCCAGTACGGCTCCTTCCCTATCGTACACAAAAACCGGAGTTTCCGGATTGTCAAAGATGCCCAGAAGCTCTTCATCCGTGTATTTTTTCCCCTCTGGGCGGAACAGGTCCGGCCGGGCGGCATGATGCACGGCTAGCACCTGCTCCAGAAGCGTATTAATAGCTTCCAGATCACGTGGCTCTGCCGGGCGTATGATGAATTCTGTCATAAATCATCTGTTACTCGTAACCCAGTCCTGGAGCGTCTTTTTGGAGGCGTTGTTCAGCAATTTGCCGGCCTTCCAGTTGATGTCCGGATACTGGGCGTGAAACTGTTTGTCGGCACCAGAAACGTCACTTCCGCCGGAGGTGGCGAAGAAGATAACCGTCTTGCCATCAAAGCCATAGGCCTCGATAAAGGTATTGATGATCGTGGGGGCGGTGTACCACCAAATCGGGAAGCCGATATAGATGACATCGTAACTGTCGGCATCCTCAAGGTCTTTGACGATGGTCGGGCGGGAACTCTTGTCCTGCATCTCCAGGGTACTGCGTGACTGTTTGTCGCGCCAGTCCAGATCTGCCGCGGTGTACTTCACTTCGGGCTTGATTTCATAGAGTGTGGCTCCGGCCACTTCGGCCAGATCCTTTGCCACGGCCTCGGTGGTGCCGGTGGCGGAGAAGTATGCTACCAAGGTTTTCATTTCTTTCTTGTTGTTCTGCCCGCAGGTGGCTGCCATCAGCAGCGGAAGCAGCATAACCACGGCAAGGTTCATCAGTATGCGTTTCATAATCAATTATTTTCAGGCTTAACAAAGATACATATAAATTCGAATTTTGCGAAAGCTACTTTTGTGCTCCGGATCAGTTCTCTATATGCAGGACCAGATATTCGGACCGGGTGCCGATGCGGATCTTCGCGCCCCAGATTCCAAGGCCTGAACTCACATAATATCGGGTATTACCGCGCCGATGGTGTCCCCACGCCTTCTCGTACATGGCATCCGTGGCCCAGGAAATGGGCCAGACCTGACCGTAGTGGGTATGGCCGCTGAACTGGAAATCAATCCCTGCCGCTTCAGCCTCTTCCAGATGGTATGGCTGATGATCCAGCAGGATCGTGAAACCCTGCAAGGAATCGGCAAGAGCCGGCAAGGGCTTCCTGTCCGGATTGGTGCGGTCGTCGCGGCCGATGACCGTCAGGCCCTTGTAGGCGCAAGCGGAATCCCGCAGCAGAAGGATGCCCGCATCGGCAAAGAATTTTCCGGAGCCGTCTGCGTCGCTGTAGTATTCGTGATTTCCGAGTACGGTCCACACCGGGGCCTCGATACGCCGGAATTCCTCGGCATAATGGCCTTCCACGACAGGCCGCAGGCTCCTGTCCACGATGTCCCCGCCAATGAGCACCAGGTCCGGATGCTCCGCATTGATGAGATCCACCCATCGGGCAAGTTCCGCGCGCCGGTTATGGTATCCCACATGCAGGTCGCTTGCCAGCACAACGGTAAGCGGCTTTTCAAGCGGCTTTTCCGTCTTTATCGTCAGTTCTTCCCGGTATTTGTGCTTGTAATGGACATTGCCGGCTATCATGATGAGCACGACGATACCGATGGCCGCCCCAAGGCCTGCCAGGCTGCCATCCAGCAGCCCTTTGGGGAGAATGCGGCAAAGCGAAAGCAAATCCGCTGCAAAAAAGAGAAGGAGCAGATACAGAAACGCTATCATCCACGGAAGCCCGGCCTCATAGAGCACCGTGGCGGTTTTGACGGAGACCTTTTCGGTCAGGCCGAAACCGGCCACGGCAACGCCAAACCACAGCAGGAAGGCCAGCATGGTGGCCAGCTTCCAGGGCCAACCCCCGGGTACGATGCGCCATAGATGCCAAAGTACATACCCCAGCGACAGGGCGAAAACGACAAGAATAATTACGAAACGTGTTCTCATAGGCTTCTTGCTATACCCATACGAAATTGTCTTTCCCGGCTCCGGCCTCAAAGTGGTACTTTACAATGCCGCGGTCGATGTCGGTAAAGATGGAGTTGTTGCAGTCAATGTGGACCTCCTCGCCCGATCCCTTCAGGAAGAAGGCCTGCTTGTTGTTGGCAGTGGGGGCAAAAAGCGCGGCTTTCACCCCCTCCCTGAACCATTCCGGGGAGTTTCCTTCGTAAGAACTGACATCTTCAGGTAATTTGCTCTTATGCGGTACTCCTTGCGTCGCACCATATCCAAGGACGAGGATGCCGGCCTGAACGGCTGTGCCAGACTGCTCCTTGACATCACCCTTGCTGAAGGTACCGCTGATCCACCAGGAGTTGAGCCCCAGTGTCTGGGCGTAGAGGGCAATGTCTATGCCGCAGTACCCGAGTTTCTCCTTGGCATCCGGAATAGCCGGAGAACCGAGCAGAAGATAGTTCCGGGTACCTTTCGCTCCCATCAGGCGCATCAGACCCCAGACGGGAGCATTTTCTCCCGTTATGAGTTTCATCTGGACGCCGTGAGCGTCATTCATCAAGGCGATGCGCTCATTCAGTTTGATGATAATATCGTCCGGAATCGGTTTGTCCGTATAAGTCCGGACCATGTGGCGGGCGGAAATGGCTTCTTTTATTGTCATAATCCTATGGTGATGAATGATTCAAATTTCGATTTGTCGAAGTGATTATTCATTCAACGCCTCAATCCAATCCTTCACAAACCTCTCCCGCGTGGGCTCGTCCACTTCCAGAATGGAAAGGTAGGGATTGAGGTCTTCCAATTCAACCAGCAGAAGCTTTCCATCCTTGGTGCGGCAGGCATCGATACGCTGGATGCCGCTGCGGATGTTGTTCCAACGGATAAACTCAGTAGCAAATGCGATGTCCTCCTCAGTGGCCACATACTTCTCCAGCGCCCAGCGCTTGCTCTTGTCAGGAGCATACAGGGCATATTCGAACTTGTCGTTGATGAAATAAAAAGAAAGCTCGTACTGGAAGTCAATCATCGGTTGGATTAGTGTGAGGCCAGGCTCCAATTCCCTGCCCCCCAGCGCCTCCCTGGTCAGGAATTCCAGGCCGATGGAATCGGCCCCGTCCTTGGGCTTGATGACATACTTTGGCACATCGGGCAATTGGCCGATGTCTTCCTTGGTGTCTACCGTTGGGATAACAGGATATCCAGCGGCCGTAAGGTCCAGCAGGTACTGCTTTCCCATCATATCTGCCTTACCGGTGAACTCGTTGAAAGTCCTCAGATGCTGGGTCTTAACCCGCTTTACAAACGCATCGTACACGTCCTTGAAGCCACTTACACCGCCAGTGTTCCGGAAAACGATCATGTCTACATCCTTTTCAAAGCTCTCGGAATTAGTCGGATGGCACAGGACCACATCAAAATGGTCCTTAAGGCAGCTCGTAAGCCAAAGGTCCTCCTCAAAATAGTTCCGGCCTTTTGCCCTATAGTAAAGGTCTGTCAAGTATAGTATCTTCTTTCTCATGATTGACAACAAAACTACCGATTTATCGGTCTAAATATAGCGATTATCTCCCAATAACCGAATATTGCTCAATTACTTTCCCATCAGGGTCCAAATCATAGACCCATAAGATCATTTTCGGCCTTTTGCTTGTATCGGCCCAAACGATGAACCGGTATGAGCAGCATTGAGAGATAATCTCCCCGTTTCTGTACAAGGTGTGTTGTTAGGCCGCAGACCTTGTACACGACAGTACCAGTAGAAAGCGATCCAGGCTGGTTTTATCGTACAAGGTGTATCATCATCAAAATCACACCTTGTACATGGAGGCAGGGGAACTCAAGAGGATCCGCACGCTACTTGAAGATCAGCTGGGCGAACTGGTACAGGCCGTATTTCCAGACGACGAAGTCGTGCTGGCCCTCCGGGTATTCGATGAGCGTGCAGGGGACGCCGTTCTCGTCGCAGAAGGCCTTGAGGCGGGAGCTGTTGTACATCAGGTTGTCCTTGCTGCCGCAGACCATCCAGAGGAGCTTGTTTTCCGCTTTGGTCTTTTCCACGTCGGGAATCAGCTCCTCCGGCATCTTGGTGTTGGGAGCGGAGGAGAAGCCGCCAACGTTGGCAAACAGGTCCATGTGCGCCAGACCGAAGTTCAGGGACTGGCCGCCGCCCATGGAAAGGCCCGCGATGGCGCGGTGCATTTTGTCGGCTTGGACGTTGAACTTCCCTTCGATGAAGGGGATGAGATCGTCCACGAGGTCGAATTCAAAATTGGCGAAGGCCTGGAAACCGGCGTAGACGTTCCCCTCGGCGCGGTCGTTCTCCTGGGCGCGTCCGTTGGGCATCACGATAATCATCGGAACGGCTTTCCCGTCCGCGATGAGGTTGTCCAGGATGATGTTCGGCACACCCTGGAGCCATTCACGCTCGTCGCCGCCAATGCCGTGAAGGAGGTATAGGACGGGATACTTCTTCTGAGGATCGAACTTCGGAGGGAGATAGACCGTGGCCTTGCGGACGGTGCCGACGGTGGTGGACTTATACTCCACGAGATCGAGCGTCCCGTGCGGGATGTCCGCACGCTCCTGGTCAAAGCCGGCGGGCGCCTCAACGTAAGGGTCAAACTTAACTTCGATCTGGGGCCTCTGGAAGAAACCACCCATGCCGCCCGGCTGCGCCGTGGCAGAGAGAACGCCGCACCCGAGTGCGGCCAGTGTCAGAATAATTCTTTTCATCTTGTTTGTCATTTTACAATCGTTGTATGCAAATGTATAGGCTTACTACTGTAACTAATAACCGGGGTTTTGTTCCAGCGACGGGGCAAGGGCACGGATATCGGCCGGTATAGGGAAAATATCCGTATAGCGGGACGTTGCTTCGCCGGGGAGTTGGGGACGAAGGGTGGTAGTAGCTCCAAATCGGCCGAAACGGACCAGATCCTGCCTCCGAAGGCCTTCCCAGGCAAATTCCCGGAGCCTCTCTTCCAGGAGGATGTCCAGGGTGAGCGTTCCCAGCTCCGGCGCTCCGGCGCGTGAGCGGACCTCGTTCACCAGTGCCAGAGCTTCATCGACCTTCCCGGTACGAAGCAAGGCTTCCGCCTTCATCAGTATGGCATCGGCATAGCGGAAAATAACCCAGTCATTGTCCATCAGTTTTCCGTCCTTGAAGGCGTTGTAATCGGTCTGGTACTTGCGCATACGGGCACCTGCGGTTTTTTCATCCGGGCTTCCGGTCAGGTCCAGGGCGATGGATCGGGGCTTGTATTCAATGGCAATCTCATGCCCTTCGGCGTCGGTAGGCACTCCGCCCCAATAATTCATGACGAATCGGGGGTCTTCGTCGTCGGTGCCGAAAGCGTTGGCATCGAGCACTTCCGGCGTTGCCGAAGAACCGTTTTCCGCTGTAAATCCAATGGCCGATGCGTGGTCGTAGTGAAGGGAGCGGAAGATATACTGGTTCTGGGTCGCATACAGGTGCTTATCCAGTGGAATCACGAAGATGTTTTCGTCCGACGACTCGTTGTGTACCTGGAAGTTGTCGGTATACGATGCGGAAAGGGTATAGCCGAATCCCTCCAGGGACAGCGCCATCTTGAGCACTTTGTCGTAGTGTTCTTCTCCTGCGTAGACAGGCGCGTTCAGATACAGTTTCTCAAGAAGGAGCCAGGCTACCGGAAGGGTGAATCGGCCATAATACTCGCCGGGGTACTGGCTCATCACGGCGGGAAGCTTTTCTGTCACCTCCTCCAGTTCGTCCACGATAAAGTGGAAAACATCGGCCCGGGGGCTCTGCTTCACTTCAGAAATGGAAACTCCGGGCTCCTTCAACACCGGGACGTTGCCGAACAGGTCCATGATATAGTAATAAAAGCAGGCTCTGAGTGCGCGTGCTTCAGCCAGCCATTCGGGATAGTCCTTCAGTTCCTGGATCGCCTCGTTGGAAAGGACGACCATCTTGTAAAGATAGTTCCAGGCATTCTTGATGGGCGCTTCGGAGGTCTCCCAGGTATGCAGGAACAGCCTCTGCCACAGTCCACCGTCGTACCAGTCGCCGCCACGGGTAGGGATAATGGCTTCGTCGGTTGTGAAGGTGTTCAGGTCGTAGATGCCTCGATAGGTGCCGGCTATGCCTTCTCCTTCAGTGGAGGATCCTATTTGCCTGTACAGATTACCCAAAGTGTTCTGGTACAGGGCTTTTTCTGAAGTGATGGCTTCTTCGCGGGGAAGGCTGCTCCGGGGATGTTCTTCCAGAAGCGTACAGGCGGGAAGAGCGGTAAGAACCAGTATGATAATCGCTTTTTTCATCAGAACTGAATGCTAGCAGACACGGAATAGGAACGGTAGACGGGGTAGGAAATCTTGTCATCCAGGCCGAAGGTGGAACCCGTCACGGAACTGTTTATCATGGGGGTGAGTCCGCTGTAGCCTGTGATGGTGGCGAGATTGTTGACCGAAAGGGAAAGTCTCAGGGAGCGGACAGCCCGCTTGACGGGAATGTTCCATCCCATGGTGATGTAGTCGATGTTCACGTAGTCTCCCCTTTCCAGCCAGTAGTCCGTAACCGTCTGGTCCACAATGTTCTGGGGGGGAGCATCAGCCGCCACATTGTAATATGGGAGCGAACCGGTGTTCATGTAGGTGAGGGCGGTGCCGTTGAAGATCTTGTGGCCGAAAGCCCCGTTCACCTGCATGGAAACGTCGAACGCTTTGTAACGGAAACTGATATTGGTGCCAAGAAGGGCTTTTGGTGCCGCCTGGCCGCAAATCTGGTTGACCCCGTCCGTCTCATAATACCTGGTACCGTCATCGGCCACTTTCAATCCCGTACAATGCGGCAGATAGAAAACACCCAGCGGCTGCCCGACAATCTGATACACAACGTCGTTGTGACCTCCGTGGAAACCGGCGCCGGTCATGGCATTCATGCCCTGGATCTCAGGGGCTTCCAGATACTGGCCCTGCCACCATCCCGACAGGGAAATCAGCCGGTTCTGCTGGAAGGCCAGGTTCATGGAAAGGTTCAGTTGGGAGTCGGACGTCCTCAGGACATTGGCGCCAAGTCCCAGTTCCACGCCGGAGTTAGTCATCTTCCCGAGGTTGGCCATCAGTTTGTTATAAGCAAACGGCGGCACGCTCACCTCGTACATGTAAAGCATGTCCCGCGTGATAGAATTGTAGCATTCGGCCGTGAAAACCAGTCGGCCTTCCAGAAAGGCCGATTCCAACCCCAGGTTCACCTGCTCCCTCACTTCCCATCGAAGATCCGGATTGGCATTGTGCATCTCGCCGAAGGTGACGGCCACGTCTCCGCCATAGGGCGCAATCCCCGTCGGCGATATTGTCTGGAGGGAATAATAGGGCGTAAGTGCACCCTGGTTACCAGAAAGGCCGTATCCGACATTCAGTTTAAGCCTGTGCAGCCATTCCACGTCTTCCAGGAAAGATTCGTTGGATGCGATCCACGAGGCCGATACGGAAGGGAACAGGCCCCAGATGTGATTGTCTCCGAAAAGTGAAGCCGCATCGGACCGGAGGGTTCCGGAAATGGAGTAACGGCTGTCGTAAGAGTAGACCGCCTGGCCCATCACGGACAGCATGTTCTGCCTCTCCCAGACAGAGCCAGTACCCTCCCACGGCCTGATTGCTCCTGCCTGGATGGCATTGATGCCATATGCGTTGGTGGAAAAGCCTGTGGTTGTGGCATAGAAGCCGCTGGAACTGCCGCCTTGGATTTCGCCCATGAGGTTTGTGGACAGCTGGTGCGGCCCGTTCTCGTAAGCATAAGCAAGGTTAAGATAGCCGCGGTATTCGCTTTGCGAAGTGGTGCTGCGGTAGGCCTCGCCTCCGGACCAGATGATGGTGGGGAAGAAGTGGCTGTCGTTCAGGACATTGTAGCTGTAAGAGGCAAATCCGCTGAGGGAGAGGCCTTTCAGCAGCTCGGCCTTTGCCAGGACATGGGCGTTGAAATGGGCCGACGAGCCGCCGTAAGTCTTTTCCAGCAGGGAAACCGGATGGTTTATCTGGCTGGAGGTGGGGATTTGCACGTAACTGCCGTCCGGTTCAGCACCGGCACGGATCGTGGGATTGAATGCGGCCGCGGAGTAAAAGAGTTTCTGCATGTCATGGATGGCATCCTCGTTTTGCAGCGAACCGAAAAGCCCCAGGTCCAGTTGCAGGAAACCAAAGGCCTTCTGCCCGACGTCCAGTTTCACCGAATAATTCTGGATATTCTGCTTCTTTATCACGGCCCGATGGTCAAGGACGCCGACGGAGGCCCTGTAATGGCTGTTTTCCGAACCTCCGCCAAAAGCGATGTGGTGGTTCTGTACAAAGCCTGTCCGGAGAATGGACGACACCATGTCCGAGTCGAAACCGTCATCCCTGAATGGATATCCATGGTTTTTGTTCCAAGTTCGGAAACCATCGGCCGAAAGCATTTCCATGTTCCTGTAGACAGCTTCGGCACCTGCCGTTCCGTCATAGCTGATGCTGAAATCCCCGCCATGGCCCCTTGTGGTGAGGACCTGGATGACGCCGGATGCGCCCCTGGAGCCGTATGGCGCCGTCTCCGACGCGTCTTTCAGGACAGTGAAACTCTCTATGTCGCCGGGATACAGGGAACTAAGGGTGGCCAGGTCCGACATCACTCCGTCTATCACCACCAGAGGGTCGTTGCCGCCGGTAAGCGATGTGGTGCCCCTGACCCGTACGGCGCTTAGCATGGCCGACTGGTTGGCGCCTGACACCGTGACGCCCGCTGCTTGGCCCTGCAGGGCTCCCAGGCCGCTTGTCACGAGGCCTTTATTCATCTGTTCCTTTCCCACGGTGTGAGAAGTGCTCAAGGTATCGTTCTGTGCCACTGCAGCCCAGCCGGGCAATAATACAGCAGCCGCGAGACATACTATTTTCAGGCGCATAGTCATCAGTGTTAACAACTACAAATATCGTCATTTCTTTTTCTTCTTCTCCTCTTTTTCGTCATTCATTTCTTCAACGGATGATACTTCCCCAATTTCTCCGAATTGCATTCCCAGGCGGGAATTCTGACCGCCAGCACATACAAAACGGACAGGGAGACAATCAGCTTTTTATGGCGTCCGCTCGGCAACGAGGTTTTGGACGAGGGTATAATTTTTGATACGGAAGACGGAGAAATTGAGAAGGTTACAAAACTGCATGTTTTGTAGAAATACAATAAACCGATAAAACATGAATGCCTTAGAAAGTAAATTGTGTTGGGACATCATTAATTGCCCTAATTCCTGCCCTGGACAATGTAATGCTATTGTGTCTCTTCAAGCATCAAATGAGTATTGGCAGATTCCCGAACCGTGGAATGGATTCTTAACCTCCGGTTTTCTTGTCATCGCTGGTAATCCTGCTTTGGATGATGCTGAATTATACCCGGCAACATCTTCTTCATCGTCCTTATCATGGGTTGGCCCCGGTGTATGGGATAAAGATATTGTTGAGAGTTATTTTGAGGGCAGATTCGGTAAGTCAACAAATCCTGCTTTCCCTATGAAAAAATATGTTGACGTTTTGACAACTAAAGATTTAGACTTCATCACAGGAATTCTTTTCTTGGAAAAAACCGCTGAGTTACCAGCCTGCAAATATCCTGCCTCACGCCCAACTTCCCTGTTCGAGAAGGCCTAAACCCTTCAATTTCGGCCGAATCGATAAATCTCTTATTATCAAAGAAATACGAAAAACGGTTTCGAACGGAATAACGACCTTTTCGAACATCCTTTTTTCACATTTTTGAAGAATCTTCCTCTGAGCCCTCATTTTCTGCTTAATTCACACTTCCTTGATTATCAATATTTTGCAAGAATCTTTCCACCTTCTTGATATCCTCCAAAAGGTTCGAGATTTTACCTGTGTAGTCTACTAAATGAAGGAAAAATCGAATGGTTTTTCCTTTTTTTGTGTCTATATTGCAGGCCCCGTGGAGGTCGGAACCCGGCGTTTTTCCAATCGCCTAATAATCAAGTAGTTAAAAATGCGTCGGCTCCAAACCTTCCATAAGAGTTGAAGGGTTGGAACCTGCCTTTTTGTAACCATCTGTATATAATCGACTCACAATCTGCTTGGTGCCAACCCCATCGGTAAACCCATTTCAGGACAAGACACTGGTTGCCATTTTGGTGGGATAGTCTTGAAGTCCGGGAAGAGGGGTGCAATCTGGCGGGAAGGGAAAGTGATTGAGTTGTATAGTGTTATTGGGAGATAATCGCTATATTTAGACCGATAAAGCGAAATTACTTGTAGTTTTTCCCACAGTTCGTTGTCTAACGGGTGAGAACGAATAAGAAATGGAAACGAAAGAGCAAAGATTTTCAAGGGTCGTTGAAGAATATAAGCGGACAATCTACACG
>JAEEGJ010025075.1_pt1 | contig 12276 bp, 11 predicted proteins | sample 8958761 | NCBI WGS metagenome assembly JAEEGJ01 (sample SAMN16246546, study PRJNA631951) | gut metagenome | biome: gut microbiome; feature: rumen; material: RS-attached | host: Bos | place: Iran: Karaj | collected 2018-10 | reverse complement strand
GCGTGAAGTACCCCAACACCGAGGCCGACAACAACACGGAGAACTACAATGCCGCCAAGGACAATGTCGGCGGAGATTCCCGTGACTTTGTCCTCTTCTGGGCGAAGAAGCTCCAGTAAACCGATTTACTTTCCATGATTTCGGGCGACCCTTTCCGGGCCGCCCGATTTTTGAATCCGGGCAAAAAAACGTAATTTTGCAGGGCTTAATCAATGAAAATCATGAAACGACTTTTGCTGTTCATCACGTTGTGCCTGGCGCCGGTCCTGCTGCTGTCCTGCGCCTGCCAGTCAAAGGATAATCCTGGGGAAGATGCGGGGCAAGAAGCCAAACCGGACCCGTACAAGCCGGACCTGAGCACCCTCGAGGGCCAGTGGCGGGATTCCGTCCATACGGCCCTGTCGTACGCCTATCAGGACGAAGTCCTCAAGATCGGACAGTACAAGATGCCCATCTGGTGGAAAGTCTATGGCAACAAGCCCGCGGACGGGCGCTCCCTGTACATTTCCCTGCACGGGGGCGGCGCGACCGACGCTTCGGAGAACGACGGGCAGTGGGAGAACCAGAAACGGCTCTATACTCCGTCCGAGGGCGTGTACCTGTGCCCGCGGGCCATCACCAACACCTGGGACCTGCATTTCCGCCCCGAATCGGACGCCTTCTATGAGCAGATCATCCAGATGGCCGTCGTGTTCCTGGATGTGAATCCCGACAAGGTGTACCTGATGGGCTACTCCGCCGGCGGCGACGGCGTGTGGCAGGTGGCGCCGCGGATGGCGGACCACTGGGCCGCCGCCTCGATGATGGCCGGCCACCCGAACGGCGTGCGGCTGGAATCCCTCCGGAATCTCCCGTTCATGATATGGTGCGGGGCCGAGGATGCGGCCTATGACCGCAACAAGGTCTGCGCCGAGTATATCGGCAAGCTGGACGCCCTGCAGGCGGAGGATCCGCAGGGCTACATCCACGAGGGCCATATCGTGGCCGGGAAAGGGCACTGGATGGATGGCAAGGATGCCGCCGCGGTCCCGTGGATGGCGAAATACGCCCGCAACCCTTACCCGAAGAGGGTGGTCTGGGTCCAGTGTGACGTGACGAAGGAATACTTCTACTGGCTGGGCGTTCCCGCCGGGGAAGCCAAGAAGGGGAAAATGCTCCAGGCCGATATCGACGGAAACACCGTCACCATCGGCGATTGCGACTATTCCTCCGTCCGGATCTACCTGAACGAGAAGATGGTGGACCTCGGCAAGCCCGTCAAGGTCGTCCACGATGGCAAGACCCTTTTCGAGGGCAAGCTGACCCCCTCCGACGCCCTCCGCAAGAAAACCCTCTACACCCGCAACGACCTCTCCTACTCCTTCCCCTGCATGGTGGAGGTGAAACTATAGGCTGAACTTCAGGGCAATCGGCTCTTCCGCCAGTCCCTTCGGGAGTTTGACCGTCACTTTACCGTCCTTGACGATGGCTTTGACTTTCTTGCCGTTGTTGAGGACGGTTACTTTTCCCTTCGGCAGGTTGCCGGTCCAGGTCAGTTCGGCCGGGAGTTTCTCGTCGTCGGGGAGGGCATAGACCGCGTAGAGCGTCTTGCCGTCCTTGGAGGCGTTGAACCAGAGGTTGCCGTCGTTGTAACGGTCCGTGATGCGGGTGTTGTAGATGGCCTCGCCGCAGCGGCGCAGCCAGGCGCCGATCTCCTGCAGGATGACGATGGCCTTGTCCTCGATGACGCCGTCCGGGGTCGGGCCCACGCCGAGCGCGAGGCAGCCGCCCTTGGCGGTGATCTCGGCGAGCGTGCCGATCACGCGCCGCGCGGTCTTGAACTGCGGATTCGGGGTCCATCCCCAGTCGGTGCCGAGGGTCATGCAGGACTCCCAGGGATGCTTGAGCTGCGTCTTCGGGACGGACTGCTCGGGGGTCTGGTAGTTCTCGTTCGGGCCCTGGATGGTGCGGTCTACGCAGATAAGGCCGGGGCTCACTTTCCGGGCCTCAGGCAGGACCTCGTTCAGGCCCACCTGGTCGCCGGTGATCCAGCCGCCGTCCAGCCAGAGGATGTCCAGCTGGCCGTACCGGCCGCCGGTGAGCTCCGTGAGCTGGTTCTTCGTGAAGTCCACGTAGTTCTTCCACCAGTCGGGATGCTGCTCCACCGAGTAGTTGATGCCGCGGCGCGCCGTGGCGTAGTAGGGGTTCCAGAACCACTCGCAGTGCCAGTCGGGCTTGGAGAAGTACGCGCCGATCATGAAGCCCTTCGGGCGGAAGGCGTCGAAGACGTACTTGGCGATGTCCTTCTTGGGATTGTCGGCAAAAGGACCGGCCTTGGCCACGGAAAAGTCCGTGTACTGCGTGTCGAACATGCAGAAGCCGTCGTGGTGCTTGGTCGTGAAGATCATGTATTTCATGCCCGCGTCCGCGAACACGTCGGCCCACTGCTCCGGGTTGAAGCGGACCGGGTTGAACACCTTGGACAGGCCCCAGTACCACTGCTTGTAGCCTTCGTAGGTGGACCCTTCCGGGCGGGTGATCCAGTCCTCGTTGCAGATGTTCCAGGATTCCACGATGCCGGGGACGCTGTACAGGCCCCAGTGCATCAGGACGCCGAACTTGAGGTCCTGCCACTGGTCCAGTTTCTCGAGGACGGCCGGGTCCGTGGGCCAGACGTAGCCGTCCGAGCGCTCATGGACAAAGCTTTCCTGGGCTCCCGCGCCCAGGGCGGCCAGAAGAAGCGCCGCGGTCAAAAAGGTCTTTTTCATAGTCAGGGTTATTTCATCACGAACAGCAGGTCGGCGCCGTCCTTGATATCTTCGTAGCGGAGGGTGGTTCCCTTGAGGCGGGTGCCGTTGAGGTAGACCGCCTTGACACGGACATGGTCGGGGCTCCAGTTCTTGGTGCGGACCGTGAGGGTGCCGCCGTCGGAGAGGCGGACGGTGACGCCGGGGACGCAGGGCGAGCCCAGTTCATACTCGTTGCTGCCGGGGCACAGGGGATAGAAGCCGAGGCAGTTGAAGATGTACCAGGCGCTCATCTGGCCGCAGTCGTCGTTGCCGCTCAGGGAATCCGGCTTGTTGCCGTAGAAATGGTCCGCGACATACCGGACCCATTTCTGGCACTCCTCGGGCTTGCCCAGCTTGTTGTACAGGTACAGGACGTGGTGGCAGGGTTCGTTGCCGTGCCAATAACCGCCGATGCGGCCCCAGATGTCGTGCGCGCCGGGAATGTCGTCGCTCATCTCCAGTTTGAAGATGCCGTCCAGGCGGTCGCAAAGGAACTTCTTTCCGGCAATGTCCATGTAGTCCTCGAAGTCGTGCGGCACCGTCCAGGTGTACTGCATCGTGAAGCCCTCGGTGATGTCGCCCCAACCGTTGACGGAGCCGGGGCCCTCGTAGGCGATTTCGGAGAAAGGCGTGCGCCAGTTGCCCTCGGAGTCCCGTCCGCGCATGTATTTGGTTTCCGGGTCGATGAGGTTTCGGTAGTTCTTGCTCCGCGCGAGGAAGAACGCGTAGTCCTCCTCGTGTCCGAGCAGCTTGGCCGCCTGGGCGATGCACCAGTCGTCATAGGCATATTCCAGCGTCTTGGAGACGGACTCGTTCTCCTTGTCGAAGGGGACGTAGCCCAGCGCCGTGTACTCCGGCAGGCAGTCGTAGTTGGGGTTGGTCGCCGTGGTCTTCATCGCCTGGTAAGCGCGCTCATAATCAAAGCCTTGCACGCCCTTGACCATCATGTCGGCGAGGACAGAGACAGCGTGGTAGCCGATCATGCACCAGGTCTCGCCGCCATAGAACGACCAGATGGGCAGCATCTTTTCCGCGCTCTTGTCGTAGTGCTCCAGCATCGAGTTCGCGAGGTCCGCCTGCAGGGGCTTGTTGATGAGGTTCAGCAGGGGATGGAAGGCGCGGTAGGTGTCCCAGAGGGAGAAGGTCGTATAGTTCGTGAAACCCTCGGCCTGGCCGATGGTGCCGTCATGTGCCCGGAAGCGCCCGTCGACGTCCTGGAACAGGAAAGGATGCAGGGCGGTGTGATAGACGCAGGTGTAGAAGGTTTCCTTGGCATCCAGGCTGCAGGAAGGGTCCAGTTCGTAGCGGGAGAGTTCCGTCTCCCACAGGGCCTCGGCCTCGGCGCGGACGGTGTCGAAGTCCTTCCCGTCCAGTTCGGCGAGGTTCCGCAGGGCTCCGTCGGTTCCGGTCGCCGATACGGCCACTTTGACATCGACCTGTTCGCCTTCGGCCGTCGGGAACATGACGCAGGCCTGCAGGCCGGTGCCCCAGGCTTCCAGGGAACTGCGGAAGCGGCTGGTATTGTAGATAACGGGTTTTCCTTCCTCCAGGATCAGGAAGTCCTTGATCGGACGGGAGAAGCGCGCCGCGAAATGGACGTGCCGGTCGGGATTCCATCCATCGACGGTCTTGCTGCCCACGATGGTGTACTCGTCCGCCAGCCTGACCGACGACCAGACGCACTTGAACCGCAGGGTATGGTCCAGGTCGACCATCACGAAGGAGGAGTCGCAGGCAGGGAAGGTGAACCGCAGCACGCCGCTGCGCTCCGCCGCCGTCATCTCCGCGCGGGTGCCGTAGTCGTCCAGATTGACGGCGTAGTAGCCGGGCGAGGCCGATTCCGTCTCGTGGCGGAACCGGGAGCGGTAGCCGGAATCCGGGTCCTCGTCGGTCCCGGTGGCCGATTTTACGGTTCCCGTGCCGGGAACGAAGAGGAAATCCCCGAGGTCCGGGATGCCCGTCCCGCTGAGGTGTGTCAGGCTGAAGCCCATAATCGTGGGCTTCGTGTATTTGTATCCGGATGCGGTGTCGTAGTCGTAGTCGTCGGTGTCGGGACTGATCTGGATGCCGCCGAACGGGACCTGCGCCCCGGGATAGACGTTCCCGAATCCGGCGGTTCCCACGAGCGGGTTGACATATTTCACGAGTTTTTCGGCGGACGCCTCTGTGGCCAGTAAGGCCAGCACGCCGGCCAGAAGGATGGATAATCTGTTCATATAACAAATATAATCAGAATTGTTCTTATCTTTACATGGTCGAGCCAAGAATAAATATGCGTAAACAAGTCGAAATCCTGATATCCGTCGTCCTCATGGGCCTTTTCCCGGTCGTCGCCGCCGCCCAGGGAGAGTCCCGGGACATCACTCCCGAAATCTATTACCTGATGCCCGAGTTCGGGCAGGGAATGATCTGGTTTTCCAATCAGGGCCCGGCGGAGGGGAAGATGAACATCTGTGCCGAGGACAACTCCCTTCGGTACCTGGACAAGGACGGGCAGGAAGTCGTGGCGGCTTCCATCGACAATGTCGTGAAGGTCCAGATCGACACGGCGGTCTTCATCCGGCACGAGGGCGTCTTCTACCGGATCTATCCCGTCTCGGATGAGATGGCGGTCGCGGTCCGGCGGGACCTGGACATCCAGCGGGATGCCCAGCGGGGCGCGTACGGAGGCTACTCCCGGACCAGTTCCATCCGGGAATACGGCACCCTCTACGCCGACGGCGTCGCCTATCAGCTGGAAAAATCGAAGAAATACCCTTTCACCGTGTCCGAGACGTGTTTCCTGTACACGGGCGGCAAGATTGCGTCCTTCTCAAAAAGAACGCTGCGGAAACTCTTTCCGCAGCGTAAGGATGATATCGATATGTATCTGAAATCGGGCAAGTCCCTTCCGGAAGATCTTTCCGGGGCGCAGGATTTCCTGCGGCGTCTCTCCTCCGGGGAAACGCTGTAATCAGCCCTTCGGCACGGAGAACGTGACGCGGAAGGTCGGGACCCGGGGCGTTCCGGGCAGCAGGATCACGCTGGAGGCCGGATTCGTCGCCGTGGCGGCGGGGCCGTTGAGGATGGCGCGGTAGTAGCGGTCCTTGTCCAGTTCCTGCTTGGTGGTGTAGGTGGTCTGGCTCATGGAACTGAGCAGGCTCTGCATCATGTACATGTTGTAGTAGTTGGAATAGCCGCCATAACCGTAGCCGCCATAGCCGCCGTATCCGCCGTACCCATACCCGCCATACCCGCCGTAACCGCCGCCGTACAGGTTGTTATAGTACATGGCCATCATCATCTGCTGATAGTAGGCTTCCTGCTCGGCGTTGCCGTTGGCATTGGCCACGGTCTCGCTGTGGACGGTCAGGAACCAGATGTCGGCGTCGTCCTTGGTGTCGAGGTCCGTCCTCGAGAGGATCTGCTGCATGTGGTAGGTGATGTCGGGGGCGTACACGAGGTTCGCGCGGTCCAGGTCGCCCTGGTTCTCGGAGGAGGCGCTGGCGTCGGCCAGGCCGCCGTAGGAGACGGTGCCGTCCTTGCTCGTGGTCCGGATGGTGGGGCTGATCATGGACGGGAAGAAGTCCATGAGGTCCTGGTCCTCGGGCATCTCGTACGGGAGGATGATGCTGGCCTTGTTGATGACGGTCTTGGCCGGGTCGCCGCCGCGTTCGGAGATGGCCGCTACGACCCTTTCTCGGAGCTGGGCCGCCGGGATGACGGGCTTCAGGCCGCCGCCGCCCTCGATGAAGATGCGGTCCGTCACTTCCGTTTCCGGGGCCTCGTGCGTGGTGCGGTTGAAAGCGTACTGGTAGAACTTCTGGTTGTTCTTCAGATAGGATTTCTCGTCGTAGAAGGCGGGCTCGCCGGGAATGAACAGGAAGGTGGTGTCCTTCCGGACGCCGTTATAACCGGAGTTGACCGTCAGGGCGGCGCCGTTGCTGTTCTGGACGTAGTAGTTGTTGCTCACCGTAAGGATGGAGAGGTCGAACAGGTTGATCCGGCCGCCGATTCCCTCCGGGAGGTCGGTGTCGATGTAGATGCCGGGAACCTCCTTCATGAAGTCGGAGTACTTGGTGATCTTGTTGTCTTCGTCGCGGCTGGCGAGGACGGGGCCGAACTTCTTCAGGGCGTCGATGTAGCGCTGCCCGAAGGCGGCGTTCAGTTCGAAAGTCAGGTCGTCCTTCCCGTCATACACCGGAATGCCGCGGGAGACGATCTCGGTGCCGTGGGGAATGTCCCGGTTGGTGCCGGACTCCTTGGAACTGAGGGTGTCAAGCAGGGAATAGACATAGAAGTTCTGGAAGATGCGCTCCTGGCCGGGGGAGGCGGTGGAGATGGTGTCGGCCGCGAAGTGGACGGAGAACCGCACGAACTTGGGGTCGGTGCCGAGGTCCAGGGTGTCGTTGGCCGGAACCAGGCCGAAGGCGGTGGACCGGGTGGTCAGGCCGAAGGTCTCGTCCCGGATGGCGCCGATCGCCAGGCGGGTGTCCGAGAAGCCGGACAGGTCGTTCGCCCGACGGAGACGGATCTCCTCGATCGGGAATTCAACGGTATAGGTGTCGAAGAGTAAAGTCTTGTCGATGAGGTCCTTCCCGATCTCGGGGCTGTTCTCGACGCAGGCGGTCAGCGCGACGAGGGGAAGGGCGAGAAGGAGTGCTTTCCTGAAAGCGGGTTTCATTACAATAACTGGTCGTAAAAGGCGTTGTACTGGTCCATGTAGCTGCCGTCGGCGAGGGCGTTCGCGTCGAAGGGGAGGACGGGTTTCCCGAGGGTCCCCACGAAATCCCGGAGCGCCGGGTCCACGCCCGCCGAACCGAAGATCACGCCGTCGGAATACTGCGCGGCAAGTTGAGCAAGTTCCATGCCACCCGCCTTTTCGGGCAGGGGGACGTCCTTGGGCTTGATGCCGCCGAACAGGATGGTTTCCCGCAGGCCGTCCGCGAAGGTTTCCGCGGGCGTATCGTCATACAGGGACAGTACGACCTTCGCGCCGGAGAAGACGGGGTCGTCCTTGTAGGCTTTCTTCAGGTAGAGGGGGAGGACATGGGAAATCCAGCCGTGGCAATGGATGATGTCCGGAGCCCAGCGGAGCTTTTTCACGGTTTCGAGCACGCCGCGGGCATAGAAGATGGCGCGCTCGCCGTTGTCGGCGAAGAACGAGCCGTCATCGTCACGGAAGATCTGTTTCCTGCGGAAATAATCTTCGTTGTCGATGAAGTAAACCTGGATGCGGGCCGCGGAAATGGACGCCACCTTGATGACCAGGGGACGGTCCACGTCGCTGATGATGATGTTCATGCCCGACAGGCGGATGACTTCGTGCAACTGGTTCTTGCGCTCGTTGATACACCCATACTTGGGCATGAAGGCGCGGATCTCCTTCTTCCGCTCCTGAATTCCCTGCGGAAGCTGACGGCAGAGGTTGCCGACGGGGCTCTCCGGAAGGTAGGGAACCATCTCGGAATTGACGAAGAGGACTTTCTTGACGGAATCAGCCATGACATTATATTTTAGCATACAAAGGTAAGAATTATTTTTGAGATTCGGCTCGATTGACTAACTTTGAAGCGAAATTAGGGGTGTTATGCAGAGTCCTGACAACAAACTCATACGCCGCCGGCTCTTCGGAGCATGGGTTTCTACGGTGATCAGCATCAGCCTTGTGCTGCTGCTGGTGGGAGTTGCGTCGCTGCTGCTGCTAAACGCGCGGAGCGTGTCGGATTACTTCAAGGAACACCTGCAGGTTTCAGTCCTGATGAAGCAGGATGTGACGGAGGAACAGGCGCTTTCCTACCAATCGACCCTCGCCTCCGTCCCCGGCGTGAAATCCACCACGTTCATCTCCCGCGAGCAGGGCATCGAGGAAATGGCCAAGATGCTCGGCCGCGACTTCCTGGACGTTTTCGCCACGGCGCCCGTCCCCGTCTCCATCGACGTGAACCTGGAGGCGGCCTACGTGTCCACGGACAGCCTGGAAGTGGTGAAAGAGGCCCTTTCCGCCTCGCCGCTGGTGGACGAAGTCGTGTACCAGACCTCCCTTGTGGAGGCCCTGAACGCGAATCTGGAGAAGATCGGCCTGGTGCTGGGCGTCCTGATCGCCCTGCTGCTGTTCATCTCCTTCGTGCTGATTGGCAACATGGTGAGACTCAATGTGTTCTCCCGTCGGTTCACCATCCACACGATGCAGCTGGTGGGGGCGACGCGCGGGTTCATCCGCGCCCCGTTCATCGGCCAGTCGGCCGTGCAGGGGCTTTTCGCCGCCCTGGTGGCCATCGCGCTGCTGGTGGGCGGTCTTTTCATCCTCCGGAAGGAGTTCGTGCAGCTGTTCGAGATCTTCCGGCTGGATTCCCTCCTGCTGACGATGGGCATTGTCGTGGTGAGCGGCGTGGTGATCTGCGTCGCGAGCACTTGGATCGTGGTCGGCCGGCTGGTCCGGTACGACCGGGACCAACTCTATGCGATTTGATTGATATGGGTAAGAACGAAAAGAAGATGGCCATGACGGCCGGCGGCCTCAAGCTGATGATTGCCGGTCTGCTGGTGATGGCGGCGGGATTCATCCTGCTCGCCGGCGGCGGATCCGACGATCCGCAGGTTTTCAATTATGCGATGTTTGACTTCCGGCGCCTCGTGGCCGCCCCGATCGTCATCGTCGCGGGTATCGTGGTGGAGGTGGTCGCCATCATGCGGCGGCCGAAGAAGGAGGAGTAGGCGATGGATTGGTGGCAGGCGATACTCCTGGGCATTGTCCAGGGTCTTACGGAATTCCTCCCGGTGTCCAGCTCGGGACACCTGATGATTTTCAAGGAATTGCTCGGCGTCGATGCCGAAGGCTTCCTCGATTTCACGGTGACGGTCCATTTCGCGACGGTCCTCGCGACCATCGTGGTGTTCTGGAGCGCCATCTGGAAGCTTCTCAAGGGCTTTTTCAAGTTCAAGTATAACGACGAGACGGATTACGTCCTCAAGATCCTCGTCTCGCTCGTCCCCGTCATGATCGTGGGCTTCTTCTTCAAGGACCAGGTCGATGCGCTGTTCAGCGGGTCGCTGCGGCAGGTCGCCGTCGGCCTGTGCGTCACCGCCGCCCTCCTGATCGTCTCGGACCAGGTCGGCAAGCGGATCCGGCCTCTGAAGAGTTCGGAGTATGCCCGCAACGGCATCTCCTTCTGCCAGGCCGCCGTCGTGGGCGTGGCGCAGGCGTTTGCCGTGGTCCCGGGCGTTTCCCGGAGCGGCAGCACCATCGCGACCGGCCTCCTCACCGGCGTCAAGCGGGAGGCGATGGCCCAGTTCTCCTTCCTGATGGTCCTTATCCCCATCATCGGCGAACAGTCGCTGGACCTGCTGAAGGTCGCCACCGGCCATGAGGCGTTCGGCGGCGGCGTGGGCCCGCTGGCCCTCGTGCTCGGCTTTGCCGCGGCCTTCGTCTCGGGCCTGTTCGCCTGCAAGGTGATGATCGCCATCGTCCGGAAGGCCCGTCTCACCTGGTTCGCTCTCTACTGCCTCCTCGTCGCCATCCTGATCTTCGTGTTGGTGTAGAGATTTCCTTTTTGTCATTTCGAGCACCCTTTTTGTCATTTCGAGCACCCTTTTTGTCATTTCGAGCTTGTCGAGAAATCTCTCATACTTTGTCTCCGACGTTCACCTCGGCCTTCAAGTCGCCGGTCCGGCGGACCGGGAGGCCCGTTTCACGGCCTTCCTGAAAGGCATTCCGGCGGAAGAGACGGAGGCGCTGTATCTGCTGGGGGACATCTGGGATTTCTGGTATGAGTACAGGGACGTGGTGCCCAAGGGCTACACGCGCATTTTCGCCGCCCTGCAGGACCTGATGGACGCGGGCGTGAAGGTGTATTTCTTTCAGGGGAACCACGACATCTGGACCTATCGCTATTTCGAGGAGCTCGGCATGGTGAAATTGACACAGCCGTATGTGACGGAAATCGGCGGAAAGACCTTCTGCCTGGGGCACGGGGACGGTCTCGGGCCCGGCGACCGCGGCTACAAGGTGCTCCGCGGCATTTTCCACAGCCGTTTCCTCCAGCGCTGCTTCAGTTCGCTGCATCCCTGGTTCGCTTTCCGCCTGGGGAACGGCTGGTCGAAGCGTTCCCGCCTCGGAAAGAGCATCGGCTATGCCTTCAAGGGCGAGAAAGAGCCTTTGTATCAGTTCTGTGCCGGTTTCAACGCGCAGCGCGCCGCTTCCGGGCAGCCGCCGGTGGACATTTTCCTGTTCGGCCACTTCCACTGCGCCGTGGACCTGCCGGTAGGGGAGGCCCGCCTGCTTCTGCTGCAGGATTGGATCACTGTTTCCAACTGGATGGTTTTCGACGCCGCGTCCGGCGTCTTGACGCGCGTTTCCTAAGCGGCTATTTCTTGTAGAAGTCGGGAACCTTCACTTCGGGAGGGTCTTCCCAGAAGATGGACCGGTACAGGGCGGGGAAGTTGCCTTCCTGCCAGGCGATGACCAGCTGTTCCAGGTCCTTGTCGGCCCCCTCGGGGTCGTATTTGGACTTGAGGTCGTTGTCGAAGAACTTGGCGATGCCCTGCCAGAAGCCGGCGGCGATGCCGTTCTTGTATTCACGGATGATGGAATAGGACGACTGTCCCGTTTCCCGGTCGATAAGCTTGAGGAGCACGGCGCCCTGGGAGATGGTCATCTTGTGGAGCGCTCCCTCGAAGTCCTTGAACAGCATGCTCTGCACTTCGTTCAGGTAGCGGTCCTTCTTCATCCGGCCGTAATGGTTCGCGGCGATGGTGCTGTCCACGATCTCCTGCAGGCGCCCGGACGCCTCCGCGTACGGATACACGCGTGCGAAATTATATACGAGTTTATAGTACTGCCGCCAGTCTTTCGCCTGCTTGCGGCCGAAGATCCAGATCGGATTGATGGTGTCGAAATAGACGGTGTCCCCGTCCATGACCCGATAGGAAAGATAACCGCTGTTCCCGCTGTGCTCCTCGTTGAAGATGATCCGGCGGGCCATCGCTTCCTGCTTTTCGCGGGCTTCCCGCATCGCTTTCTTCACGTGATTCTGCGCGGCGGCGGGAAGGACCGTCGCGGCGAGAAGGAGGGATATGAGCACGAAGCGCTTCATTTATCGGGCACAAAGATACATTCTTGCAAAAAATTCGCCAAACATGCCGGGCTTTTTTCTGACGGTTTCCCCGGATTCGCGCAAGACGGGAATAGCTTCGGTCGAAAATGCGAGGAAATATTTTTCAACAATATGCGTAACTGCCGATAAAATCAATGCGTTAAGTTTCGGATTCTTCGGTATAAAAGTTTGAAAAATAATGCAAAAAAACTTGCGGGTTCAAAATTTTTTCGTAACTTTGCAATCCCTAAATCGGGACGAAACGCACCCAACCAGCTGAGTATCAACGACTTAGGGACGAATAAGGAAATATTTAAAACATTACAGCAATGTTACAGCCTAAAAGAACAAAATTCAGAAGGGAACAGAAAAACCGCATGAAGGGCAATTCCGGCCGTGGAAACCAGCTCGCATTCGGTTCCTTCGGACTCAAG
>JAEEGJ010025070.1_pt1 | contig 12278 bp, 7 predicted proteins | sample 8958761 | NCBI WGS metagenome assembly JAEEGJ01 (sample SAMN16246546, study PRJNA631951) | gut metagenome | biome: gut microbiome; feature: rumen; material: RS-attached | host: Bos | place: Iran: Karaj | collected 2018-10 | reverse complement strand
GAAAGTTCGTCGATATGAAAGACGGTAATTTGGAATTCAAAGTGACTGTTCCTGCGACGGGCTATTACACGCTTTGGGCTAATTACCAAATTCCATCGGAATCGACCAGCAAAATCCAGAACTTGACGGTCAACGGAACATCCGCTGGACAAATTTCGTTTGGCATCTCCGACAATTTCACGACCATCAAAGGCGCTGGCAAAATCAAGCTCACTGCAGGCGAAAACGTCATAGGCGTTGTTCACAGCTGGGGCTACGTCAACCTCGATTACATCGAACTCACGGAGTACGAAGCAAGCCCTTGGAATATTTCGCCAACGCTTGTGACTCCTGAGCCGACCGAAAGCGCACAAAAGCTCTACAATTTTTTACTCACCAATTTCGGCAAACGTGTGATTAGCGGTGTTATGACGGACCGCCCTTTCGAAAACGACGGCAAATATACTCCGCAAGATTTCTCGACGCAAACGGAACTCAAGTACATCCATGACGCAAGCGGCAAGAACGTTGTTCTAGTCGGTTTTGACTTTATGCATACTACTGGAAAAAATTCCGAGGAATTGTGGTTCCAAGGCTACACGCACGCATCGCTCGAAATGGCAAAGACCGTGTGGAATGCAGGCGGCATTCCTCAATTCAACTGGCACTGGAAAGATCCGATGCACGAAGTTGAAGCGTTCTATACAAAGTCTAGCGGAAACACTCCTTACACCGAATTCAGCATTGGCAAGGCTTACGACGAATCGACCGGCAAATGGAAAACAGAAAGCGATGAATACAAGGCCATTGTGCGCGATATGGAAATGATTGCCGATTCGCTTTTGACCTTGCAAAAAGAAGGTGTCGCCGTTCTTTGGCGCCCGCTTCACGAAGCTAGCGGCAAGTGGTTCTGGTGGGGAACGGACGGAGCAAAGCCTTGCGTCGCTTTGTACAAACTTATGTTCGATCTCTTTGTGAACAAGAAAGGACTCCACAACTTGATTTGGGTGTGGACAACGGACGAAGCGACGGATGCTCTCGACTGGTATCCGGGCGACGAATATGTAGATGTCGTGGGCCGCGATTACTATTACTATCCACGCGAAGCTAACCATTCCAGCCTCGTAGGGAGTTTCGAAACCGTCAAGGAAATGTTCGGCGGCAGAAAAATCGTGACGCTCAGCGAAAATGGTTCCGTGCCTTACCCCGACGAAATGAAAGCCGATGGTGCGAACTGGAGCTGGTTCATGCCGTGGTATGGCGATTACGCGATGGAAAGCTGGGCGAACGACAACAACAAGGAATCGTGGAAAACCGTGATGAATAACGAATACACCTTGACGCTTGAAGACATGCCCGGCTGGGACAATTATAAAATCGAGGAGAAGCATACAACGGAAATCAAGAGTGTTACGGCTGTCTCAAAACAAGTTGCTAGTTTGTCTGTTGTTGGAAAGATTTTACACCTCAGCTTCCCGAGTGTAACCGCGGCAGGTTCCACTGCAAAAATCGCAATTTTCGACATGCAGGGCAATCAGGTGATGTCGCGTGACGTTCAAGCCGCAATAGCAAACATCAACTTGAGCGAAATCGCCGCCGGGCAGTACATCGTGAAAGTGCAAGGGAACGGATTTAAGCAAAGCAATAGAATTCTGCTAGTCGGCAGTAGGCGGTAGTTTGTTGGCAACAAGCCGTAAGCTAACAATTATGGATTCTATCACCTCTTCGAGGTTCCAGAATGACAGACTACCATTGACTAATAACTAAAAAATGGAGTGTGATTATGGGATGTAAATTAATCGCGGGCGTTTGTTCCGCAATGGCAATTGCCACAGCGGTCGCGGCAACATCTGCTTATGCTGCGCCGACAACGTACGAAGCCGAAACTCAACCCGGCGTTGACGCAGCTTCGATTGTATCTGCTGAAGGATTTTCGGGCGGCAAGTACGTGAAGCCCGGCACAGACGGCTTTACATTCAAAGTCAAAGTCGAAGAAACGGCCGTCTATGACTTCACCACGAAAGTTCTCATCAAGCAGTACGACTGGTTTGAATCGAAGATTGCCGTGAACGGCACAGAAGCAGGATCTTTGCTCACCAAGCCGCGCACTTGCGACTCCGCATTCGTGATTACCGCTTCTGCCAAAATGCGTGCTGGCGAAAACACAGTTACCGTCGGTAACGGTGGCGCTCTTGGCGTTGATTACATTACCGTCGAACGCCATCCGGATCCAACGTACACAATTAGTGCCACCCCGGTCACGCCCGAAGCTACGGAATCGGCACGCAAAGTCTATAGTTTCCTCCGCGAAAACTTTGGCAAGAACACCATCAGCGGCATGATGATTAGCGACCAGAATTTCAATTACGATTACGGCAACATGCGGCTCATTCCGCCGGGCGGCTGCACTCCTGCCGATTCCTGCAAGTTCAGCGATGAAGAAGTCTCGTGGAAGGGCCAGACAGACATTGCCGAATTCTACAAGCGTTCGGGGCATTATCCTGCAATTGGCGGCTTCGACATGCTCTTTGCGGCAGGCGGCCATCATGAAGAAGGCTGGTTCAAAGGCTACACCGAAAACAATCTCGTGATGACCGAGCAGCTGTGGAAAATGGGCGGCATCCCGACTTACACCTGGCACTGGAAAGTCGGCGAAGACACTGTTTTCTACACTAAGGACGCTTATCCTAACAACGGATTTAAAGCAAGCGGATGCACCGAAGGCATCAAGGGCACAAGCGAGAACAACACCTGCTTTAACTACACCAAGGCATTCAAGGGTGACAAGTGCGAAGAACTCAACGAGACCTCACAAGAATACAAGGACATCGTCGCCGATGTGGATATCGTTTCGGGTTACTTTAAGCAACTGCAAGAAAAAGGCATTGCCGTTATCTGGCGTCCGCTTCACGAAGCTAGCGGCGGCTGGTTCTGGTGGGGTGTTGGCAGTGGCGACTGCTATAAACAGCTTTACCGCCTCGTCTTTAACCGCATGGTGAAAACAAACGGCCTCAAGAACTTGATTTGGGTTTGGAACATCAATACCGACCCGCAATTCGGTTACGATTACAGTGCCCTCAATGCCGCCTGGTATCCGGGTGACGAATATGTCGATATCGTTGCTGTTGACATTTACGACCCGCTTAACAACCATAATTCAGGTGCCAATTACTTCAATAAAATCGTAAGCGATGTCGGCACGAACAAGATGATTGCCTTGAGCGAAAACGGAGCCATTCCGGATATCGACAGCATAGCCGAAGACAAGGCCAATTGGAGCTATTGGATGACCTGGAGCCAGACCTGGAGCGGGAACTTCCTGGAAAAGACTCCTGCGGACATGTGGAAGAAGAACCTCGACGACAAGCGCATCATTGCACTTGACAATATGCCGGGTTGGGATAAAGTCTCTGTTAGTACACCCGCTCAGAGGCGTAACCTCAAAGTTGCAAATAACATAGCGATAGCCATGAACGGTAAAAAACTTTCGCTTTCAACGGGCGAACAAGGCTATGCCGCCGTCACCGTTTTTGACTTGACCGGGCACCGCGTCGCAACACTTTTGCAAGGCCATATTTCGGCAGGAACGCATGAACTGAGCCTTCAGTCGCTCGCCGCCGGCAGCTACATTGTCAAAGCAAGTGTCGGCCATCACAATACCATGCAGGTTTTGCGCTTAAAATAGCGTGAGCTGAAACATGTATTCTAAAAAAAAGGTTCACATTTGAACCTTTTTTCTATTTTTACGGCATGACCGAAAAAAATCCCCTTTATTTTACTATTCACGGACACTTTTACCAGCCACCTCGCGAAAACCCCTGGACCGGCGTTATCGAAAATCAGCCCAGCGCACGCCCGTTCCACGACTGGAACGATAGAATCGCAAGCGAGTGCTACAGTCCGAACTCTGCAAGCCGTATTTTAAATTCTAATGGAAAAATTGCGGATATCGTCAACAACTACGATTTCATGAGTTTCAACATCGGCCCCACCCTCATGGGATGGATCCGCACCAACACGCCGGACACTTACAAGCGCATTCAAGAAGCGGACAAAAGCAGCCAAGAACGCATGAACGGCCACGGCAACGCCATTGCCCAGGTTTATAACCACATCATCATGCCGCTCGCAAGCGAACAGGACAAACGCACGCAAATCCGCTGGGGCATCGAAGATTTCAAGTTCCATTTCGGTCGCATGCCCGAAGCCATGTGGCTTGCCGAAACCGCCATCAACTTCGAGACGGTTGTTGAACTCATCAAGGCGGGCATCAAGTTCACCATTCTTTCGCCGACGCAGGCTGACAAATTCCGCAAGTTTGGCGATAAAAAGTGGACCGATTGCAGCAATACGAATATAGACACGACACGTCCGTACCGCATTTACCCCCGCGACAAGGAAGGCAACCTCGTCTGCAACGGATACCTCGACGTATTTTTCTACAACCCGTGGCTTTCTAGTGCTGTCGGATTCGAACATTTGCTTCGCGATGCCGGGACGTTTGGCAACCGCATCAAGAGCGCTTGGGACGCAAACCGCAGCGATCCGCAGCTTGTCAGCATTGGCACTGACGGCGAATCTTACGGCCACCATGAACCGTTTGGCGATATGTGCGCCGCATGGCTTTACAACAAGTTTGCTCCTGAAAACAACATGGTTCCTGTGAACTACGGATGGTTCCTCGAAAAGTTCCCGCCGGAAAACGAGGTCGTGCTCAAGAATTTCTATGGCGAAGGCTGTGCTTGGAGCTGTGCTCACGGCGTTGGTCGCTGGTACAGGGATTGCGGATGCTCCACCGGCGGCGGCCCCGATTGGAATCAGAAATGGAGAGGCCCGCTCCGCGACGCTTTCAACCATCTCAAAGAAATTGCAGACAATATCTTCGTTCGCGAATTCGAAAAGATTTCAAAAGTCGATCCGTGGGAAGCCCGTAACAACTACGTTCAAGTGCTTGTCGCCCCCGAAGACGAATCCCGCAAGGAAAACTTCTTGAAGGAAACGCTCCAGAATCCAGACAAGCAAGAAGACCGCGCCAAGGCCATCAGGCTTCTCGAAATCCAGAAGTTCTGCTTGTTCAGCTTTACGAGCTGCGGCTGGTTCTTCAACGATATCGAAGGGCTCGAACCGGTGCAGAACATGCGTTACGCACTCCGCGCCATGCAACTCTTGAAGCCGTTCCTGCCGATGGGCGACAATCTCAAGAGCGAAATTCTCTACATTCTCGCCCGTGCGACCAGCAACGAACACAAGTGGAACGGTGCAGAAGTCTTCACGAAGTATGCCGAAGAGAACGTCCCGTCCGTCATCAAGCAGATGGCTGAACGTGCCGCGATTTACCACCTCGAACTCGAAGACGATTACCTCAACAAGGATTCCCGCATCACGGCGACAAAGATTGCATCCCGCCGCCGCCAGACGTTGGTGCGCACTTCTTACGAAGACAAGGATCTTGGCGAATCTTGCGTGACTACGAACTTGGTCATAACGGACCAGCTTAGCCGCGTGAATATCGTCGTTGCCATGGGCGAGGAGCAGGATAGCGGGCTTCGCTTTGTCTCGGACCCGAACATGACAACGGAAGAACTCCATGAACTCCATCCGACGGCATACGTTGTCCGCATGAGCAATCTCGCGAGTGACTCCCTCAAGCGTATCAACCAGCTTTCGACGCAGAAGCACTTGGCGAACATCACGAAGTCGTTCTCCGGCTTTGCCTTGAACCACGGCGTTTCCATCGACAGCCTTGCCGACCCGGACCACACGCTGCCGGACACCATGCGTAAAATTCTTACCGTGGAAATCAACGCTCGCATTCACCATGGCGCATTGGAGCTTTTAAACGAGCACAACAAGGCGACCATCAAGGAAATCCATGAACTCATCACCGAAGCGACGGCACTCAAGACGAGGTTTAGCTTTGGCGGCTTGGGCCACATGTTCTTCCACAAGCTTACGCTGCTCATTGACGAAGTTTCGAAGAAGTTCAACGCGAAAACGCTCAACTACATCACGGACCTCATCTCGGTTGCGGATTGGTTGAACTTGTTCATCAACAAGACTTCTCTTGAAAACCATGTCTTTGGAATTTATAAGCAGTACAAGGCTGATCCGAAGGGCAAATTTGCAGCGTTGAAGCCCATGTTCCAGTGGTTGAACTTTGAGGTCTTTGATGTTTAAATTGTCGAAGGCCCCGCTTATTTCAGCGCAGCAGATAGACAAGCGTTTGGAATCGCTCGCCTTGGAATTGAAGGCGTTCGATTTCGACGTTATTTTGTCGGCTCTTACCGGCAGTTATATGTTTTCGGCTGACATTTCCCGACGTATCGCAAATCCTAAGTTGCAAATTGCATTCATCAAGGCTTCGAGCTACGGCGACTCCACGGAGTCCAACGGGAAAGTCAAAATTAGCGGTCTTGGCGACATTGACATTAAAGACAAACGTGTTCTTGTAATCGACGATATTTTAGACACTGGCAACACGATGAAATCTCTCGTGGAAGCCCTTGCGGAGCTTGGCCCCGCTTCTATCAAGATGTGCGTGCTGTTGAACAAGGAATCTAGACGAGTGGTGGATTGCCATGCCGACTTTGTCGGCTTTGAAATTGAAAACAAATTTGTGGTGGGTTACGGTCTCGATTACGCAAACGATTACCGCACTCTGCCCGAAATATGGACTCTTGAAGAAGTATGACGGAAGAGAATAAAAACAACGTAGAAAATGACGACTTGGACGAAGTCAAGAAACACGCCACCCAAACGTTCGCCGCCATCGAACGCAGTTTCTCGCGAATGGCGTTCCGCAAGAGGAACACTATTCGAATTATCGTCTGTCTGTTGTTCTTTTTCTTAGGCTACCAGGCGAACAATTTGTTCCGCAGCGGCATCCCGACTGAAAAAATTATTGAAAAAATTGCAGCACAGCCGGACTTGCCCAATAGCAAATGCAAGTTCCGCTATGACCGCCCGATGGAATACGCCATCATGCACGAATGCGTCTTTGCGCACGATGTCCCGACGAACGAAACCAAGTTGATCCAGCGTATCAATTACTGCTCTTGTGCATTGGAACGCGTGCAAAAAAAGAAGCCCTACCAGAAAATGTTCGAAAACAACCTGGAGGACTTCACTTTCAAGATTCGCGAAGAAATCCTCTGCAAGGATGAAAAGATTCCTCCCGCTTTGGAAATCGAATCCGAATCTTCTACCGCAAAATAGTTTTTTATACAATCGACCCCGGCACAGTGGCCGGGGTGACATTTTTTGTCGTTATCATCTCGGACTCTGTGACCGAGGTGATATTTTTTTTATTGTCATCCCGGATTTATTCCGGGATCAGTTTTTATTAAAGGATTAGCATTCCGTCGCCGTAGCTGAATAATTTAAGTTTATTCTCTACGGCCATTTTGTATGCGGCTAAAGTGTTTTCGCGGCCATAGAACGCAGATACCAAGAGAATCAGCGAACTCTTTGGCCAGTGGAAATTAGTCAAAAGCCCATCGACGAGTTTGTATTTGTATCCCGGATAAAAGAACGCGTACGTCACTCCTTTTTGCGGCTTCAGGAATCCGTTCGCATCGGCGATTGTCTCGACGACGCGTGTGCTTGTCGTGCCGACGGTAACGATGCGGCCTCCTTCACGTTTGGCCTTGTTGATAATGTCTGCGTTTTCTTTCGTCAGTTCGTAATGTTCGCCGTGCATCTTGTGCTGCGAAAAATCTTCGACGGAAATGTTCTGGAACGTACCCGGCCCCACATGGAGCGTGACTTCGGCGACATAGACGCCTTTCGCTTTCAAGTCGGTTAGCATTTGTTCGCTAAAGTGGAGGCTTGCAGTTGGCGCGGCGACTGCCCCGGCGTATTTCGCGAAAATCGTCTGGTACGCTTTTTTATCGTCTTCGTCATCGGGGCGGTCGATGTAAGGCGGCAGCGGCACATGCCCTTCCTTGTTCATGACTTCTTCCATTTCGGCAGGAGTCTTTGCAAAACGCAAAACGCGGTTGCCGTCTTCTTCATGAACTTCTTCCACGAACGTGCGAACGCCGGCCAGCGTGAGTTCACGCCCGACTTGGAACGCCTTCCCTGGATGCACTTTCGCTTCAAAGCGGGCTTCGCCTGCTTCGGAGGGGTTCAGCGCTTGCACCAGGAGCACTTCGACCTGACCGCCGAATTGCGTTTCGCCGTACAGTCGTGCGGGAATCACCTTCGTATTGTTCACCACGAGGCAATCGCCAGGGCGGAACAAATCGACGATTTCCGGTGCCTTCATGATGCGGCGTTCGCCGCCGTTCTTCGGGCAATAGAGAATATTCGTCTTGCCTTTGCCTGCCGTGCGGCTCGCAATCAGTTCTTTAGGGAATTCAAAGTTAAAGTCAGAAAGACGACATTCCATTGTTACGCCTTCATTTCCTTCAATGTAGCTTTCAATTTATCAATCATTTCGGCTTTCAGCGATTCCGGCTTCAGAATTTTCACATCTTGGAGCACGCCGAAAAGCCAAGTTTTAAAGTCCGGAGTCAAGCGGAGCTTCAAATCGACAATCATGTTGCCCTTGTCTTCGCTGATTTCTGCATTCGGCGAAAAACGAGATTTCAAGAATTGCGTCTTGAGCCAGTTCGACTTGATGAGAAGCGAAACTGTTTGCGGGGCATCGCTCGAAACGTACTTTCCAAACGCATACTTGTAATGTTCATCTGCGTTAAACGGTTCACGTAACGGAATTGCCGAAATATTGGTCTGGGTGAGGTTCACGATGTTTTCAACAAGGTAATTCTTGAATACATGTGTTTCCGGGAACGTATCGTCTGCGGCAACCAAATACAACGTATCAATGCGCATAATCAGTTTCACCGGGCTTACCTCGACAGTTTTCTTCTCGGTGCCTTCGTTTGTGCTTTTGTACGAAATTCGAATCTTGAAACCATCACGGATAGCCTTCAAAAGCCTAGAAACCATTGCATCTTGAGCCTTATGGTCGCAGAATGGACCGTAATCCATGATGTAATTGGGGTCGAGCGTAATCGCTTCGGCTTTGAAGTTGTCGGGATCCGTGGTCTGCATCGACGTGATGACGCTATCGATGAGCTTGCGGTTCTTCAAATCTACAGGAGTCGTGTCATCCATCGTCTTTTTCAGTTTTTCAAGCTGCTTGACGATTTTCTGGTTGAAATCGAGCTTTTCTGCCGTTTGAATAACATAGAAAGTTTCGCCATCTTTCTTGTACTTGTGGAGTCCGCAGTTTTCTTGCTGCAAAGCATCCAAGTGGCGGAAGATGGTTCTTGGCCCGCAATCCATGGCTTTGGCAAGCATCGTCACCGTCATCGGGTAACGGAGTTTGCTTTTGATTTTGTTGATTTTTTCGTATCCTGATGCCATATTACCCCTCCTTTTTTAAGGCTTGAAAATTCTAAGGCGGTTTCCGACCGATACAGACTTTGTAAGGCCTGCAACCACTAAAAGTGCAAATTCACGTTGTGCGATATTTTTGACTCGCCCTTCGACCAGATACCGGTTGCCCACGTATGTCACGCGAACGAACAAGTCTTTCAAGAATCGGATAGAAGCGAGACGGTCCATGATTTTGTGACAAATTTCCTTTTGTCCGAGATTCTTTTTTAAAATTGCAGTTCCAGATAAATTTAGCGATACAATTCCTGGTATGCCTTCAATTAGAGATCTCAATTCTGTTGGATAAACTTCGTCTTCGTAATAAAAAGTCACTTGAGCGTTGCCCGATTTTACTTTGACTTTATACTTGAAAATAGGGATGGCTGCATCGTCGAGAATATCCCAAATGCAACGTTCCAAATCGCTGTCGGACATTTTGGAATTTTTGCGTACACGTACCATGTTGACGCATCCACGAATACCCGCCATGTCGTTGACGCATTCGCCAACCGCTTTTTTTGTCGCAAGGCTGTTCACGAACCCTTTTAAATAAACGATTCCTTGCCCTGCTTCGACGGTCACTTCTTCGCTAAGCCCGTTCGAAAGATTTTCCAGTCTCTTGCGCACGACAAAAGTAACTTCGTCATTCGGCGGATTTTCGGCATAACGCGGATAGCTGATGAAAATCATCATGCCGTCATCCATCAACGCGACGAGTTTATCTTTAGTCTCGTCTTTTACGACACCGACCGCGATTCCAAACTGCTTGCGGAGCACATGGTAAACATGATCGCCCAATAACGTATAAACGCTCTGTACAGGCAAAAGTTTGTAGCCGTCAGGCGATTCTTCATGGTCAATGGCAATCTTTGGACCTTCGTACTTTTCGTCGGTAAGTCCATTCCTTTTATAGACGACGATATCCTTGTCTTGCGATTGGAAAAAACTCTTGACAACGCAAGGCCTTATCGCTCCATCAAAGTAAATCCAGTCACCAGGGAAAATCCGGTTGTGCCCATAAATTTTTGCGTATTCAGAATGAACGTCGTCTTTGCGGCAGAATGCAAATTCCTGCGAAAATGCGACATGAAACGTCGCGCAGTGCGTACAAACGCAAAGCAGCGGAATGCCTTTTTCCAAACCCCCATACGTCGAGAACTCTTCCATGGCACAAATGTCATGGATTACAGCCCGCCTGCATTGCCTGCAGTACAGCTGCAAAGAGTACAACTTATATGGAAAAAATTGACGCATTTATTTTAGACGAAAGACGATAGACGAAAGACGATAGATTACGCTGTTGATTGACGAAAGACGAAAGATTGAAAGATTTTTTAGAGTCTTTGCACGAAGTGCCTATATTTCTCTTTCGTCTTTCGTCTGTAGCCCGCTTAAGCGGGCGTTCTTTCGTCTATTACCCCATCATCGGCAACGCCACATCGATACGGCGGAGCACCTCTTCCTTGCCAATGAGTTCGAACATTTCCCAAAGGCCGGGGCCTGCTGTCACGCCAGAGACGGCGAGACGCGGGGCGCCCACGAGTTCGCCGACCTTGTGGCCGCAGCGTTCTGCAAGTTCATAGAATCCCTTCTCGATGACCGGAGTCTTGAAGTCTTCGATGGATGCAAGCATATTGCGAACAAGCGTCGCCAGTTCCTTGGAGCCTTCGCCAAAGTGCTTCTTCGCACCCTTTTCGTCGTAAGTCGTCGGAGCGACAAAGAAATACACAGCCATGTCTGCGAGGTCCTGCACAAAGTGTGCACGCGGCTTGAGCTGCTTCACGATTTCGTCGAGGCGAACTTCGGGTTCCTTCGAGAGGTCGATGCCCTTCGCAGCAAGGCCTTCCTTCATGATACCCTTGAGGAAAGCGTCGTCGCACATGTGGATGTGCTGGCCGTTCATCCACTGGAGCTTCTTTTCGTCGAAGCTCGCGGACTTCGGGTTGATGCGTTCCAGCGTGAAGCTATCGACCATTTCCTTGATGGTCATGACTTCGCGGTCGTCGCCCGGGTTCCAGCCGAGGAGCGCGAGGTAGTTCACGAGAGTCTCCGGCAAGTAGCCGAGGTCGCGGAAGTCACCCACGGAGGCTGCTCCCTTGCGCTTGGAAAGCTTACCGCCGTTCTTGTCGAGAATTACCGGCAGGTGGCACCATACGGGAGGTTCCCAGCCGAAAGCCTTGTACAAGAGTTCGTGTTTCGGCGTGGAGCTGATCCATTCGTCACCGCGGAGCACATGAGTCGTACCCATCAGGTGGTCATCGACGACGCTTGCAAAGTGGTAAGTCGGATAACCGTCGCGCTTGATAAGCACGAGGTCGTCCAAAAGTTCGTTCTGGTAGCTGATGTGGCCGCGAATCATGTCGTCGAATTCCGTGACGCCAGTTTCGGGCACCTTGAAGCGGATCACCGCCTTTTCGCCGGCGGCAATGCGGGCTTCGGCTTCTTCGCGGGTGATGTTACGGCAGTGGCGGTCATAACCCGTGACTGGCACGTGAGACTTTTCTTGTTCGGCGCGGACTTCCTGCAGGCGTTCTTCGGTGCAGAAGCAGTAGTAGGCGCAGCCAGCATCCAAAAGCTTCTTGATTTCGCGGTGGTAAATGTCGAGGCGTTCGCTCTGGAAGTACGGGCCACAGTCGCCTTCGCAACCCGGACCTTCATCCCACTGCAAGCCCAACCACTTGAGGTCGCGCATCAAGTCGTGCAAAGCCGTCTCGTTATAGCGCTTGCGGTCGGTATCTTCGATGCGCAGATAGAACGTGCCGCCCATGTGTTTTGCAAAAAAGTAGTTGTAAATAGCGGTACGCGCACCGCCCACATGCAGGTAACCCGTAGGGCTCGGGGCAAAACGGACGCGGACAGGACGGTTAGAATTGCAATTTTCGCACATAAAATCCGCTGTTTGCGTATTCGGTATC
>JAEEGJ010025064.1_pt1 | contig 12281 bp, 10 predicted proteins | sample 8958761 | NCBI WGS metagenome assembly JAEEGJ01 (sample SAMN16246546, study PRJNA631951) | gut metagenome | biome: gut microbiome; feature: rumen; material: RS-attached | host: Bos | place: Iran: Karaj | collected 2018-10 | reverse complement strand
TACTACGCAGCGGCACTTCAATAGGCGCGAATATAAGCGAGGCTCAATACGGGCAAAGCAAAGCCGACTTCATTTCAAAGCTGCAGATCGCACTGAAAGAAACCGCCGAGACGGAATATTGGCTCCATATCCTGCAAAAATCTGAGTATCTCGACATGCAGCAGGCTTCGTCTCTGTTGTCAGACTGCCTTGAGATTAAGCGAATACTGATCTCATCGATCAATACGGCAAAGAGCAGCATAGTCAACAATTAGGCATCGCGCCGTCGTCGCATCGAGGAAGCTATAGAAGGACACGCGAAGCTGATTTAACTAAGAGTATGGAAAAGGGAAGCGCGGCGCTTCCCTAACGATTATTGCAAAAGCAGTTTATGGGTTATTCCTTTCCCAATACCGTCAAATATTAGTTTGCAGGGACGAAGAATGAAAAAGTAGTCATCGAGCCGTTCGAGTTCTTCAACTGGAACGAAAGGGTATAGCCCTCGGTCAGATTTGAGATATCGGTAGGAATATCGAAATACAATCTGGCCGTAGCGGTCTCCTCCACTTCCAAACCCAAGATAGTACTTTGATACCATTGGTTCGCAGGGATTTTAGTAGCTCCGCCCATGGAGTTGCCGACATAATTGTCCTTGTTTGAACGCTCCGCACCGGTCGCTAATTTAGCGGAGGTGTTGCCGTTATATTCGATTTTGTAGTATCTTTCCAAATCCATACTGCTGGATGCATAACTGAGGCGTGTTCTGTCCAAATTCGATATAGTAATGCAGAAGTAGATTAAAGTATGCCCTGTTGCGGCGACGTACGGGTTTTTGGCATCTTCTGCCGCGTTATACTCTTTAGGAGTAAACACTACTTTGCCCCAATCGCTTGAACCTGACAAACCCCAACTATTGTGTAAAGCAATCGCAGGTTCTGAAGCCTCAAGCTTTAATGACATAATATCCGTGGAAACAGTATCACCTATCGCATATTTGGGTTCAGGTTCTTCCGTTGGTTCGGGTGTAGGAGCTTCCGTCGGCTCCTCCGTCGGTTCCGCCGTCGGCTCCGGTGTAACTTCGGCGGTCTGTCCGCCTCCATTGCCGGAACACGCGGCAATGGACAACAGCATTACTGCAACAAGCAGTAGGGACATGAGTTTCTTCATTGTGGTTTCCTCCTTAAAATAAAAAGTGTGCAGCTCCAAACGAAGCTGCACACGAAAAACGCAGAGCTCCGTTTGTCGCTACACAATCTTACCAAAGCCACTCTCGTGGATGCTAAGTGGAGGCTGCGTTTTTGCCAAAGGTAAACGCATCCCACAAGAGTTAACTCCGGTATTCGACTGTGTAGCAAGATTATTATACCATAACCCGATGCGGCTTGCAATCCTTCCCGCGATGTTTTTTCTTCCAATGTTCGTTATTCTATGGTACAATACGAACCGAAGAAAAGCGGAGGAAAACCTATGGCGACTGATTACGACAAGACCGCGCCGTCGGCTCAAACATCACTCATAATTCGCTTCGCACAAAAGGCGCTTCCTCGGAAGCGCCTTTCGTTTAAGCTATTTCGTTTACTTTCCTTTTCCCGTCACTTCATCAGCTCTTCCATCTCGTCGAGGAGCTTGCCGAAGAGCTTCAGCGCCTCGTTGATGGGAGCGGCAGTGGTCATGTCGACGCCGGCGAGCTTCAGTATGCTGATGGGATCCATGCTGCCGCCTGCGGAGAGGAATTTCTTATAATCGGCGACGGCGGGCTCGCCCTCGGTCAGTATGCGGTTCGCGATGGCGCACGCGGCGGAGAAGCCGGTAGCGTACTGGAACACGTAGAAGTTATAGAAGAAGTGCGGTATGCGCTCCCACTCATAGGCGATCTCGGGATCGACGGTTATCGCGTCGCCGAAGTAGAACTTGTTGAGCTCATAATACTTCTCGCAGAGCGCGTCGGCGGTGAGCGTCTCGCCCTTCTCGGCAAGCTCGTTCATGAAGAGCTCGAACTCAGCGAACATCGTCTGGCGATAGACCGTGCCGCGGAAGCTCTCGAGGAAGTGGTTGATGAGATACGCCCTCTCGCGCTTGTCGGTCGTGTTATTGAGAAGATGCCTTACGAGCAGCACCTCGTTGCAGGTGGAGGCGATCTCCGCGACGAATATCACGTAGTCCGCCTGGCAGACGGGCTGGTTCTTCATCGAATAGACGGTGTGGAGCGAATGTCCCATTTCGTGCGCGATGGTGAACATCGAGTCGAGCGTGTCCTTCTGGTTGAGGAGCACGTAGGGGTGCGGATCGCCGCAGGAGGAATACGCGCCGCCGCGCTTGCCCTCGTTCTCGTAAACGTCGATCCAGCGGTTCTCAAAGCCCTCCCTGAGTATCGAAACGTACTCTTCGCCAAGGGGTGCGAGCGCCTTCAGAATGATCTGCTGCGCCTCCTCATAGGGGATCTCCTTATCGGCGTCGCCCACGATGGGAGTGTAAAGGTCGTACATATGGAGCTCGTCGGCGCCCATCAGCTTTTTCCTTAACTCGACGTACTTATGGAGATATCCGATATTGGCGTGGACGGAGTCGATCAGGTTGTGATAGACCGAAACGGGGACCTCGGTGCGGTCGAGCGCCGCCTCGAGCGTGGAGGCGTAATTCCTTGCGCGGGCGTTGAATATGAGCCCCTTCACCTGCGAATCGAGGAACGCCGCGGAGGTGTTCTTGAAGGAAGCGAAGGTGTGATACAGGCTCTCGAACGCCGCCTTTCGCACGTTCTGATCGGGATTCTCCATAAGGGGTATGAAGGAGCCCTGAGTAACGATGAGCTCGTTCCCGTCTGCGTCCTTGATCGGGGGGAATTTGATATCCGCATTGCGGAACGCGGAAGCGGTCTCGCCGGGGGCGGAGGTCACCTGACCGGAGAGAGCGAGTATCCTCTCCTCCGCGTCGGAAAGGGTGTGCGGCTTGAAGCGGCGGATCTTCGACAGCTTCCTTTCATAGAGCCTGAGCTCGGGCTTTTGGGCGTAAAACTCGTCGATCTTCTCATCCGGTATGGAGATTATCTCCGGCGTGGAGAACGAATCGGCGGAGTCGATCGCGACGTAAAGATTCATGATCTTGCCCTTCATGCCCTGATAGAAGGAGTTTGCGGTATCCTCGTCGGACTTACGCATGGCGTAGTTGCCGAGGCGCTCCACCTTTACCATTATCTCGTCGCTGAGCACGAGATAATCATAGAGACACTCGGGAGACGAGAGCTTGCCGCGGAACGCCGCGATCTTCTCGGGATACGCCTTCGCTGCTTCGAGCGCCTCATCCCAAAGAGCGTCGGTCGCGAACAGGTCTTCGGTCGCCCACGTGTATTTCTTTTCCACTTCGGAACGCTTGGGGATCTTCTTTTGCTTTGCCATGATGATTCTTCCTTTCTGCGGCGTCGCGCCGTTTTTACGATCACTATTTTACCATGAGACGCCTTGATTGTATAGGGTTTTTGTTGATCTAACGAAAAAAAGCTCACCCGGCGCGGCGCATAAGCGGCAGCGGCGAAAATCCGACGGGAAGGTGCCGTCAAGCGGCTTGACTTTGCGGGATAAATAGTATATAATAAAAGAAAAACCGAGGATCCATATGAAAAAAATCATTTCTGTTCTGATCGCCGCGGCGCTTGTTTTATCCTGCACAGCCGCTTCCGCTCTCTTTGAAGCGGAGCCGGATCTCGCCTCCCCTGCGGAGGGCGGCGAGCTTGAGCTGTTCCCCTCCTCCATGACGCTGCCCATGTTCAGCACCAGCTCCGGCGAAAGGCTGCGCGTATTCTTCGACGGGGAGCTCATCTCCCCCGCCGGCTTCGAATGGTCAAGCTCGGACGAGAGCGTCGTCACGGTCGATCAGGTCGGGGCGCTTACGCCCGCCGCGCCCGGCAGCGCCGTCATAAGCATTACCGCCGGGGATATGTATGCCGAAGCCCTTGTGACGGTCGTCGAGGACGAGCTTTTCACCACAGTCGACCGGCTCGAGGCGATCGATCTTACGCTCCCCTTCTATTCGGAGGAGGTCGGCATAGGTCCGCTCTGCGGCGCGCAGCCCGTAATATTGAAGCGCTTCATCCACAATCCCGGCTGCGGGACCGATCCCCAGCCCGACCCCGACGAGTACACCGTTTCCGAGGGGTGGACGTATTCGTACGCCGTCGTCTACCGCGTGCACATGAGCTACGGGCAGAGCGTGCGCTTTGTCGCCTCCGCCTCGGACGCCGCCGGTATGCACGCCTCGAACGCATACCTCTGCATTTACGATCAGTTCTTCAATCTGTGGAGCTATTCGGGCGGCTCGTATTCCGCGCCTTACGGGGACCTGACGCTCGATTCATATGAGGATTCCGATTTTTACGTCGTCATTACCCCGGGCTCCCATACCGACGACGCGCAGAACGGTTTCATCACCCTGTACGCCTATGATCTGACTCAGCCGTACGCCCCCGGCGACGTCGATATGGATCATTACGTTTCCGCCTCCGACGCGCTCCTCGTGCTGAGGTATTCCCTCGATATCATCTCGCTTGACGAAGCGAGCCTCGCTCACGCCGACGTCAATTCCGACGGCTCCGTCGGTTCAGACGACGCGCTCATCATACTCAGGATGGCGCTCGGGATCGATTAAAAAAGTCCATACAAGCAGAAAATGATAAAAGGCTTCCCCACAGGGACTTCCGCACAAGGAAGTCCCGGGCGAGCAAAGCGAGCCCGCGAGTGTGGCCGAAAAATGTTTTTTTCGAGCCGAACGAGCGTACGCGCCGCGAGAGGCGCGGAACCGCGATCACGCAACACCGAGGAAGTGCACCTGCGAGTCAATTCCGCAGCAACTTATACGAAAAAGCATGGTCAGAGATTATACTCCGAACCATGCTTTTGTTCTGTTGTTTCGGGGAATATGATCCGCTAAAGCGGATGACCCCCCTCTTGGTTTTTCGCTGCCGCTCAAAACCACTCCCCCCTCGAGGGGGAAGCGCGCTGACCCGCGCGGCTCCCGTTGGTCGCAAGACTTGCGTGCCCGCGGGTATACTTCCTTATCAGGAACGCGGGATGGAGACGGCTTTTTTATCGTTTGTTTTGATTACTTAACGACTACCTTGGTGATGTGGGGATTTACGCCGTCATACCAGTAGAGGAAGCCCTCACAGTCGATGGTGTCGCCGACCTTGAGGTTCTTGACCGCGTTATAGACCTCGGTGGTGTTGTCGCAGAGGTAGCTCTCAACGGTGAAGGTGTAAACGTTCTCGCCGAGCTTTACCTTGAAGTACAGGTCGTCGCCGTCCTCACCGGAGTTGTCCCACTTATAGAAGAACGCGGCGTCGTTGCCCTCGTCATCCTGACCGACCGCCTCGACGACGGCGCCGGTGACCTTGAAGAACTCGTTCTGATGCTTGATCAGATCGTCCGTGCCGAAGAGCGCGGTGGCGTCGAAAGCCTCGGCAATGAAGCTGCCCTCTTCGATCTCGAAGGTGGCGTCGATGATCTCGACCTCGCCCTGCCACTCGGACTTATGACCGGTGACCTTTATCTTGGTGCCGGGAACGAGCTTCGCGTAATCCGCCTCGGAGCATGCCATGTTGTAAAGGAAGTAGGCGCCGTCATGATCCTGGGTGTAAACGGTTGCCTTATCCTCCCACCAGCTCTGCTTCGCCTGAACATAGGTCTCAACGACGACCTCGGCGTCGATCTCGGCGGCAACGTACTCGGCATAGGTCATAACGCCCTCGCCCTTGACGTCTTCCTTGTTATCCTCGCCGGCGGGCTTTTTGCAGGCGGTGAACGCCGCAAGAGCCATAACGGCAACAAGAATAAGAGCTAAAAACTTTTTCATATCAATATCCTCCTTGATGATAGTCCCTTTGGGGACGACCATATTATACTGTATTTTGCGGACAAATCAAGCTTTTCGCCGGAGAAAAAAGGTTATATTATTTGTTCCTTCTTTTCTTCAAAACGACGAGGAGCCGGCTTAGGCCCATCAGCGCCCACGCCGCGGCGAGCACTATTATCAGCGCCTTCGCGGTGCCGGGCAGCCTGCCGAGCTCCTTTTTGCCGACGGAATCCGCCTGCCTGCCGCCGTTAAGGCGGTAGAGCGAGGTCACGTCGGAGAAGAGCTTTTCCATATAGGCGTCGTCCACGGTCTCCTTGCGGCGGACGGATTTGGTCGTGTTCTCGATCAGCGTGCCGGCGGCGTCGCGGAGCGAGGCGGAGCCGTTGAACACGGGGGTTATGAACGTGTTGTCCACGTTATCGAGAAGGAGCTTTGCCGCCTGTATTTTCACGTCGTAATGTACGTCGTTGTCCGCGCCCTCCATCGAGAGGTACTCCTTATACTCCGCGGAGTCCTGCGCCTTCAGCGTGACGGGCACGTAGCCCTCCGTCTCGGAATAGGCGATCTGCACCTCGTTCGTCAGCAGGAACTGCGCGAACAGCCACGAGGCGAGCACCTGCTGGGGGTCCTTCTTGTTGAAAACGCATACCGACGGTCCCTGCGAGATCATCTGCGGGTGCTCCGGATCGAGCTGGGGAATGGGCTTTACGACGGTCTCGAACTCGATTATCTTGTCCTCCGCGATATCGTGATGCGTCGCGTGGGAGCCCATCCACGTCGCGCCGGCGGTGGAGTCGATCGCGAAAATGCACTGCCCGGCGTTTAAGAAATTGCCGGGGTAGCTCGATATCTTGAACGTGGAGAAGGCGCCCTTCTCGACGTGCTCCGCTATCGTGTAAAGGTGGCTCTTCGCGGTGTCGTTGAAGAGGAGTATCTCCCCCTCCGGGGTGGAGTAGTCCGCGCCGGACTGCTTCAAAAGCTGTATCATCATGTTGTCCGTCGACTTGTAGATGAACGGGACCATCACCTTCTGCCCGTTGATCTTGAACGTGCCGTCGGCGTTCTTCTCCATGGCGGCGTCGGATACCTCCCACACGAAGTCCCACGTGAGCTTTTCCGGTATGGTGTAGCCGAGCTTTTCAACAAGGTCCTTGTTTATGTAGCACGCCTCGGTCGAGCGCATGAACGGTATCGCGTAATGCACGCCGTTTATCTCGCACTCGGAGAGGTACTTTTCTATCACCTCGTCCTTCGTCGGGGCGTCGAACCTGACCTCGCTCCCGCCGAGCCCGTATTTCGGATCGCCGAACAGCCCGTCGAGCGGGACTACGACGTTCTTGCCGGTGAGGTAGGTCGCGATATGGTCGGGATACGTGATGCAGACGTCCGGCGTCGTGCCGGTCGCGATATTGGTTATAACGTCGTTATAGATCTTGCCGTAATCGGTATAGCGGCGCATATTGACCTTTACGTTGGGATAGAGCGCCTCGAAATCCGCTATCGCCTTTTTGTAGATTTTTACCTGGGTATTGTTGGTGTCGTTCTTTGCCCAGAACGTGACCTCATATTCGCGGGAGGTATCGAATTCCTCCGGTATCTCAAACTCCTTCAGACCCTTCGAGCCGTGACAGCCGGCAAGCGGCGTCAGCGAAACGGCGAGCACGAGCGCGGCGGCGGCGCCGAAAAGGATGCGTTTTATAATGCTTCTCATCCCTTCGTGCCCCCTCTCGAAACGCCCGCCATTATCTTTTTGCGGAACACGAGGAACAGCACTATGAGCGGGACGGATATGACGACGACCGCCGCCATCATGGCGGGTATGTTCTCCCGCCCGAAGCCGTTCTCCCTTATCTCCTGTATGCCGTTCGAGACGAGGAAATACGCCTGCTCGTCGGTGATGAGGCGGGGCCATACGTAGGAATTCCAGCACTCGATGACCTTCAGTATAATGACGGTGATTATCGTCGGGCGGCAGATCGGGACCATTACCTTCAAAAGATATTTAAGGTCCGAGGTGCCGTCGACCTTCGCCGCCTTATAGAGCTCGTCCGGGATCTGCTCGAAATTCTCCTTCAAAAGATAGATGTAGAATACCGAGGTGACGGACGGGAGTATGAGTCCCGTGTAGGTGTTCCTCATGCCGAGATTTGTTATCGTCTGGAAATTGGTGATAATAACGAGCTCGTTCGGGATCATCATGAGCGAGAGGAATATCGCGAACACGACGTTCTTTCCCTTGAAATCGAGCCTTGCGAACGCGAACGCCGCAAGCACCGTCACGACGAGCATTATGCCCGTCGTCACGACGGTGAATATGAGCGTGTTCGTGAAATACCGTGCGAGCGGCACCGCCTTGAACGCCTCGACGTAGTTTTGGAGCGTCGGCGCCTCGGCGATGAATTTGGGCACGTACTCCGAATTATAGGAGCTGTAGCTCTTTATCGAGGAGAGCAGCATCCAGTAAAACGGAAAAAGCACCATCACCGCCCAAACGGTGAGCATTGCGTAGGTCAGCACGCGGACGACCCTTCGCCTTAGGGCGGCGCGTCTTTCGATCTTTTCAAAATCGACGTTCATGTTCGCCTCCTCAATAATGCACCTGCTTTTTGCTGATGAGCAAATTGATGCAGGTGATGGTGAAGACTATCGAAAACAGTATGAGAGCCGCGGCGGAAGCGTAGGAGGGGTATCCGCCGCTGTCGCCGTAAAGCATATCGTAAATGTAGCCGACTATCGTGTTCATTCCGGCGACGTTCAAATTCGTGCCGAAGAGCGCGACGGCGTCGGAATACGCCTTGAATGCGCCTATGAAGCCCGTTATGACGAGGTAGAATATCATCGGCGATATCATGGGCAGCGTGATCCTCGTGAACACCCTCCACTTGGGAGTGCCGTCCACCTTCGCGGCGGAATAGTAATCCTGCTTGACGGAGGCGAGCGCGCTCGTCAGTATCAGTATTTTGAACGGGAGCACCACCCACACCGTGTAGAAGCAGAGCACGAACATCTTCGCCCAATATGGTCCGTCGATGAAATCGACCGATTTGCCGCCGAACACGTTAATAAGAAGGTTCACCATGCCGTCCGTGTACGGAGTCTTTTTGAAGAGTATCATGAACACGAGACCGACGGCGAGCGTATTCGTGACGTACGGCAGGAAATAGATCGTCTGGTAAAGCTCGCGCAGCTTTTTGATGGAATTCAGCCCGAGCGAAATGAGCAGCGCGAACCCCGTCGACACGGGCACAGTGATCACGACAAGTATGAACGTGTTTTTGACCGCCTGCAGGAAATAGGGATCGTGCAGCACGTAGGAATAGTTATAAAGCCCTACGCCGAAAAACGTCTGCGAGGCGGAATTATAGCCCTCCTCGAAAGAGTAAACGAGCACGTCCACAAGAGGATAGACCATAAAGAAGCCCAGAAACAGCAGCGCGGGCAAAAGATACAGCCAGGCTTTAAGGTTCTTTTTCATGGCGTTTGCTCATCGATCGGCGAAAGGGAAACGCCGATCCTTTCCTCCGTTTCGGTATCGAAAACGAAAACCTTGTTGGGCTTAAGATCGAAGCGGACGGTCTCTTTCGATTCGTCCACCAGGGTGTCGGAGCTGATTATCGCGCGGATATTCTCATTCTCCGAGTCCTTGTGCGAGGCGACGACGCTCGTATCCCTGCCCATAACCTCCACGGCGTTGAGCGTGAGCGTGAACGCGCCGTCCTCCTTCGGGATGAACCCCTCCGGACGGACGCCGACCCAAACCTTGCCGTCCTGCGCGCCCTCCGCCTTCAAAAGCCTTTCGCCGCCTATCTCAAGGAAGCCGTCCTTTATCGCGCCGCGGAACACGTTGATGGGCGGCGTGCCGAGGAATTTCGCGACGAATAGATTGACCGGCTCGTTATAGACCTCCTGCGGGCGGCCTATCTGATTGAGCACGCCGTTTTTCATAACGACGATCATATCGGAGATGGACATCGCCTCCTCCTGATCGTGGGTGACGAATATGGTGGTTATGCCGGTCTCGCGCTGGATGCGGCGAAGCTCCTCCCTCGTCTGGAGCCTGAGCCTCGCGTCGAGGTTCGAGAGCGGCTCGTCAAGGAGAAGTATCTTCGGCATTTTGACGAGCGCGCGCGCTATCGCCACGCGCTGCTGCTGACCGCCGGAAAGCTCGGAGGGCTTCCTCTCCATAAGCTCGGAGATCTGCACGAGCGCGGCGGCTTCCTCCGCCTTTTTGAGCATCTCCGCCTTTGTGAGCTTATCCTTCCCGCGGAGGTTCTGCAGCGGGAAGAGTATGTTCTGGAGCACCGTAAGATGCGGGTACAGCGCGTAGTTCTGGAACACCAGACCGACGCCGCGCATCTCCGGCGGGAGGTTCGTAACGTCGTCCTCGCCGAAATAGATGCGCCCGCTCGTGGGCTTTTCAAGCCCGCTTATCAGGTTGAGCGTGGTCGATTTCCCGCAGCCGGACGGGCCCAGAAGCCCGATCAGCTTTCCGTCGGGTATCTCGAACGTAAAGTCGCTCACGGCGACGACGGGCTCCTTCGACTTCTTGTTGCGCGAAGGGAATATCTTGGTAAGATTTTCAAGCTTTACTTTCATTCTCCACCCCCGGGTAAGCCGCGGTCAGCCGAGCCTTGCCTCTCTCAAAGGCTCGTCCCATTTGATCAGCGCGCCGTTCTCCTCCGCAAGGCTGTCCGCCTCGGCGCGAAGCGCTTCCATAAACTTTTTCTCGCGCTTTTTGGATCGGCGCCCCCTGGCGTTGTAGATCTCCTTCTCGAAATAAGCGTCATAGGATACAGCGTAATCCTCGTCATCCCGGAAGGGGAAGAAGTTGACGCTGATCGTGTAGCGGATATTCCCCGCCTCCGAATCGGAGGTGAGCTTTACGATCGCCGCCCTGCGGGGGACCTCGCTGAATTCGCCCTCCGCGCGGAAGTACTGTTCATATACGTCGATGACCATTTCCTCTGCTCGCTTTCCCGGCAAAAAGCCGTCTTTTTACTGATATCATTATATATCCTGCGGCTTCGGTTGTCAATCGTGCGCGGCGTTTGACAGGGCGGCAAAGCTTTATTATAATGTTGAAAACCGATCAAGGAGGATTGCCGTGAACGTCATCAAGCTCACAAGCCCGTCCGACCCCGCCGCCGAGCCGTATTTCAGGCTGACGGAGGCGGAATTGAAGCGCGCCGGGGACGATAAAGCCGGGCTCTTCATAGCGGAGAGCATACCCGTTATAAAGGCCGCGCTCGAAGCGGGGTACACGCCGGTCTCCGTCCTTACGGAGGGAAGGCATATCGCCGCCGTTGAGGAAAACCTCGGCGGATCGCTCGGGGAAACGCCCGTGCTGACCGGCGAGCCCGGTCTTCTTGAAGAGACCGCGGGCTACAGGCTGCACCGCGGCGTGCTCGCGGCAATGAGGCGGAAGCCGCTCCCCTCCGCAGATGAGGCGATCGCCGGCAAAAGGCGCGTCGCCGTGCTCGAGGGGCTTATCGATCCCACCAACGTCGGCGCGATAATCCGCTCTGCCGCCGCTCTCGGCATGGACGCGGTGCTCGTTTCGAACGACTGCTGCGATCCGCTTAACCGCCGCGCGGCGCGGGTGAGCATGGGCGCGGCGTTCAGGATCCCCTGGGGCGTGCTCCCCAAGGGGGACGGAAAGGCGGACGCGGAGTATCTCAAAGCCCGCGGGTTCGTCTGCGCCGCCGCCGCGCTTTCGGAGGGCGCTGTGCCCATAACCTCGGCAAAGCTCGATGAAGCCCATCGGCTCGCCGTTTTCATCGGTCCGGAGGGACCCGGGCTTTCCTGTGAGACCGTCGCCGCGTGCGATCTTTCGTTCATCATCCCCATGGCGCACGGCATGGATTCGCTCAACGCCGCCGCCGCTGCCGCCGTCGCGTTCTGGGTGATCGCGGGAAGCGGCGTATAGCCAGTCGTGAAAACCGCATTGTACACATCATATTGGGATTTTTTCAAAAAATTCATAAAAAATACACTAAAATCGTTGAAATGAAAAGCATTTGCTGTTATAATGAATATGTATGAAAATGCGGTGGTGTACCCGCCGGTTTTCCCAAGTTTGCAAGCTGCGTTGCCGCGCGCCCGGCTTATACCGCCGGTCAGCATTGGGCGCGGCAGATTACCCATTCAGGAAAGGACCTTTGCCAGGCAAAGGTAAGGTGAATCGATCATGAAATGTACGAAATGTGGCTATGAGAACCCGGATAATGTCGGTTTCTGCCGCAACTGTTCCGAGCCTCTCGGTCATGAGGAACAGGAAGTCAAGCCCTCCTGGGGCTTTGTTAAGGCGCCCAAGTGGGCGGATCCCGTATTCTCCGCCGACACCGTGAGCGAGGATGACGTCCCCGCCGATTTCGTTTCGGAGGCCGCGACCATCCGCCGTCAGCATGAGGCGGAGCGCCGCGCCGCAGCGGAGGCAGCCGCAGAGAAGGCAAGGCTCGCCG
>JAEEGJ010025063.1_pt1 | contig 12282 bp, 8 predicted proteins | sample 8958761 | NCBI WGS metagenome assembly JAEEGJ01 (sample SAMN16246546, study PRJNA631951) | gut metagenome | biome: gut microbiome; feature: rumen; material: RS-attached | host: Bos | place: Iran: Karaj | collected 2018-10 | reverse complement strand
TTACCTCCCCATCGAAGACGAAGTGAAAATGGTCCGCGAAACGACATCGCCCGAACCGGCGACGCTGTCGCCCATTCTCAACGGCGACGACATCGTCGCCTTCCAGAAGCTTGTCCGCGAAGTGCCTGTTTCGGACAACGTCGTCTCCTACGCCGTCCGTCTTGCCGCCGCCACGCGTCCGAACACGCCGAACGCCGCGCCGCGCGTCAACGAACTGGTCAAATGGGGCGCGGGTTCCCGTGCGTCACAGGCCTTGATCCTTGCAGGAAAGGCACGTGCGTTATTGGACGGCCGCCGCAATGTCGCTTGCGAAGACGTCCGCGCATTGGCGATTCCTGTTTTCCGTCACCGCGTCATCACGAACTTCCGTGCGGAAGCGGAAAACATTACAACGGAAGCACTTCTGAAGGAAATCATCGCGTCCATCCAGGAGTGAGTCATGAACGTCCACGATTTCTTCCACGCCATTGGCGAACCCTATCTGGCGGGCTTCTTCGAACATCCCAACGACACGTATCTTCAGCGCTCGTCGGATGCCCTTTGTTCGCAATACGCAAATGCGCCGCTATTGCCGTACAAGGACACGAAGCTTTATCCAGTCGGTGGCGGAAGTATTTACAATCCAGGAAATAAGCAAGTCTATTATTTCTTCTATCCGCATACCCACGCCGTCCGCCACGCCGCTGGAAAGGATGCCTTTCAACAGTTGATGGACAAGGCGGCCGAAGCGAACGTCCCCTGCGACGGGCAGCTCCGGCAGGCCGTCCTCCAAGCCACAGCGGACAACGCTTTCCGCGTCACTTTCCTCCGCGGCTGGACGCATGCCGTCATCAATTACGAACGCATTCTCACGGAAGGACTTGGCGCTTACGAAAAGCGGATTCGTGAAAACATTTCCAAACACGACGAATTCAATTTCTATCCACCTCTATTGAAAACACTTGAAGGCATCCGCATCTACATCGCCCGTTGCGAGGCAATGCTCCGCGAAAACAATGCCGGCAAGCTGGCGGATGTCTTCCACAAGATGGCTTCCGAACCCGCCTCCGACCTGTATGAAGCGTTCGTCTACTACAATTTCTTCTGGTTCATCGACGACCGCGACTCCGGCGGCCGCATGGACGCCATTCTCGAAAAGTTCCCACGCAAAGGCCTCACCGATGACGATATCGTCGCCCTCTTCCGCGAAACATGGATCAGCTACAACGAAAACGGTGCATGGCACGCCACCTTCTCGCCGCACCTTCCATGGCTGAAAACCGCCATGGAAGCGCAGGTCGGTCTTGCACGGCCAGGCTCATCCGTTCTCATCGACGACGAGACGCCAGACGACGCATGGAACGTCATCTTCGATTCGTGGCTCAACGGCAACACGAATCCTTCCCTCTACTTCAAACCAAACTATTACAAGCATTTAAGCACGCTCTGGGATGTTGAAAAAAATGACTACGACGGCCTCTCTTTCGGCGGTTGCACAGAATTGATGATCATGGGCAAATCCAACGTTGGCTCGACGGACGGCGACCTCCATGCCCTCGAAGTGCTTACGACCACGTCGTTTTGCAAAGGCTCTTTCGACGATTTCTACGATACTTTCATCCACAATATCCGCAAAAAGGCGGAACAAGTCGTCCAACGTTGTGAAGTCGGTCATGAAATGGCGGCGCTCTACCAGCCGAATCTTATCCGCACTCTCTTCATGGAAGACTGCATCGATAACCAATGCGAATTCAACGCAGGCGGAGCACGCTACAACAGTGGCCTCATCGGCATCGTTGGACTCACGAACACCGTCAACGCATTGGTCGTCATCCGCCGTGCCTATCAAGGCAAGGCCCCATTCACAAAGGAGCAGCTTGCACAAGCCTTGAAAGACGATTTCAAAGGGCACGATGCGCTTCTCGCGCAAATTCTCGCCATGCCTAAGTTCGGCAATGACAACGCCGAAGCGGATTCACTGGCAAAGCAAGTCATCCATGAAGTCGCGGATGCCGTCTATTCGCAGTCCAGCCATCGCCGTTTCTACATTCCGTTCATCAACCTCTTCACAACATACGCCTACAAAGGCTCCTACGTCGCCGCTTCGGCGGACGGCCGCCATGCAGGCGCTCCTGTCGGCGATTCATTCGGCGCTGTTCAAGGCACGGATACATGCGGCCCGACCGCTCTCATCAATTCCGTCACGACTCCAGACCAGTCCGAATATCTCGGCACGCCAGTCTTCAACATGCGCCTCAATCGCGACATGATCGCCACGCCAGAAAACCGTCAACGCACGAAGTCATTGATAATGGCCTACTTCCATCGCGGCGGCCTGCAAATTCAAGTCTCTGTTCTCAATGCCGAAACGCTTCGCAAAGCATATGAAAATCCGCAGGATTATCCGAATGTCATGGTCCGCATCGGCGGCTATTCCGAATACTTCAACCGCCTGTCGAAAGCTGTGCAATTGGAAGTCATCAAACGGACGGAACATACTCTTTCATAGAGCTAAAAGCTTAAAGCTGAAAGCTTAAAGCAAATTCAAATTCTTGATGACATACAGGGACTACAGGGACTAAAAGGACTAAAGAGACTAAAGGGACAAGCGGCACTCTTTGCTTTTAGCTTTAAGCTTTCAGCTTTTAGCTTTAAGCTTTCAGCTTGTATTTTGGCCTATACGTTATATATTAATAGTGCATTTCATCAATAGGCAATGCCGAACGAGCTCTGATCTCTTCTGGAAAGGCGGGTTTGCCCCGCCTTTTTTGTCAATTGAACAGGGCCTGGCTTGGCTATTATCAAAATCTTAGACCGTTTTTAAACGAGGAAGCATAAGCCATGAAGAAAAGTGAACTGATGAACAGCCTTGAACAGCTCGAACGCGACCGCGGGATCGACCGCGAGACGCTGCTCGAAGCCATTGAGGAATCCCTGCTCACCGCCGCCCGCAAGGCCGCCGTCGCGAGCCGCGAAGTCAGCGTCAAAGTCAACCGCCAGACTGGTGACATTCAATGCTGGGCCAAGCTCCTCATCGTCGATAAAGTGGAGCATCCGGAAGACGAAATCGCCCTCAAGAAGGTGCAGGAGAAATATCCGGAGCGCAACTACACCACCGCGAATCTCGGCGAAGAGATTGAATGGGAAGTCAAATCGGAGGAATTCGGCCGCATCGCCGCGCAGAACGCGAAACAGATCATCGTCCAGAAGCTCCGCCAGGCGGAGAAAAAGAACATCTGTGAGTCGTACAGAGATCAAGTGAACACGCTGATCACTGGTGAAGTCCGCCGTATCGACCGCAATGAAATCGACATCATCTTTGATCAGGCCGAAGGCGCCATGCGCCATGGCGACAAGATCCCCGGAGAGGAATATGAAATCGGTGACGTGGTCGTCGCCCTCCTCACGGAAATCAACGTCGATAAGCCCGGCCCGACGCTGTTCGTCTCCCGTGCATGCCCGGAGTTCGTCCTTCGGTTGTTCGAACGGGAAGTTTCAGAAATTTCCGAAGGCCTCGTGCAGATCAAGGCGATCGCCCGTGAAGCGGGTTATCGCACGAAAATCGCCGTGGCCTCCACAGACCCGAAAGTCGATCCTGTCGGTGCATGCGTCGGCGTGAAAGGCTCGCGGGTCAAAATCATCGTCCGCGAAATGGCTGGCGAAAAGGTCGATATCATCCATTGGGATCCCGATATCCGCAAATTCGTCGAAAACGCGTTGAAGCCCGCGAAACTGACGTCCATCACCGTCAACGAAGCGAAAAAATCCATCCGCATCGAAGTTCCGGAAGACCAACTCTCCCTGTCCATCGGCAAGAAAGGACAGAACGCGCGTCTGGCCTCCAAACTCACGGGGTGGAAGATCGACATCGTCAAGGCGGAGAACGTCGCCGGTCCGGCGGAGCCGAATTTCGAAGAGCAACGGCAGAACGCCATTGACGCTCTTGCCGCAGCCCTCTCGCTCGATCCTGAACTCGCCAAGGAACTCGTCTTCCATGGCTTCGTCAGCGCGGCCATGGTCGCCGCCGCAGATGTCGATGACCTTGCCGCGTTGGAAGGTTTCGACCGTGCTTCCGCTGAGGCCATCAAGGCCATCGCGGCCACCAAGTAGCGTCCGTTATCTGAAGTCCACCGTGGAGCCGTTCCACCCCAGACAGCAGGTTTCATCATGAAATAATATCCATACACCATAATATATCTTCAGGAGGGTTGATTCCGCATGAGTGACAAAGTGAGAGTTTACGATCTGGCCCGCGAGCTCGGGCTCACCCCGAAAGAACTCATAGCGATGCTTGAAAAGGAAGGATTTACCGTCAAATCCCATTCCAGCACGCTGGAAGCCGACATCGCAGATTTGATTCGGGACGCGGTTATCACCTCCAGGCAGAAGAAACAGGCGGCAAGTCAGGCGGCGGCCGCTGCGGCAGCCGCTCCGAAAGAAAAGCCTGCCAAAGATGCATCGAAGGCGAAACCCACAACGGAAAAAACTGACAAAGCCGCCCCGCAGCAGCCGAAGGAAGCGGCCGCAGAAGAACCGCCGGCTGAGAAGCCTGAGCTTCATCTCAAGACGCCGATCACCGTCGGCGCCCTCGCTGAAGGACTGGGCAAAAAGCCCAACGAGCTGATTTTCACGCTCATGTCCATGAATATTTTCGCGGCGATCACACAGATTCTTGAAGTCGAGACCGTCGAAAAGATCTGTGATAAATTCGGCGTCAAATTCATCCGCGAACGCCGTGAAAAACCACGCGAAAACGACAAGCCGAAATCGTCCGAATCTACCGCCGAAGGCGAATATCCAATGGAAACGCGTCCGCCTGTCGTCTGCTTCATGGGCCACGTTGACCACGGCAAGACCTCCTTGCAGGACTACATCCGCCATACACATGTGACGGCCGGCGAATCCGGCGGTATCACGCAGCACATCGGCGCGTCCGTCGCCAAAGTCGGTGACCAGACGATTACATTCCTCGATACGCCTGGACACGAAGCATTTACGACCATGCGCGCACGCGGCGCGAAATCAACGGATATCGCCGTATTGGTCGTCGCGGCGGACGACGGCGTCATGCCGCAGACCATTGAAGCCATCAACCACGCGAAGGCGGCCGGAATTCCGATCGTCGTCGCGATGAACAAGATGGATCTGCCGGGCGCCGATCCGGACAAAGTGCTCCTCGGCCTTCAGCAGCATGGACTTACGCCTGAAGATTGGGGCGGCGACGTCGCTGTCGTTCCCGTTTCCGCTGTCACTGGCCAAGGCATCGATGATCTGCTCGAACGCATCCTGCTCGAAGCGGAAATGCTCGAACTGAAGGCCGCTCCGTCCGCTCCGTTCGAAGGCCTCGTCATTGAAGCGCAGATGGAATCCGGCCGTGGACCGACCGCTAACATCATCGTCCAAAACGGCACTCTCCGCCTTGGCGACTATCTCCTCTGCGGCACATGCTACGGTAAGGTAAAGGCCCTTATCGATTCCTTCGGCAAGCCTGTCAAACGCGCTCTGCCTTCCACGCCGATCAAAGTCATGGGCCTCAACGGCGTTCCGGAAGCAGGCGACAAGATCGTCACATGCACCAACGAACGCGAAGCGAAGGAACGCGCTGAAGAGGAAATCGAACGCAAGAAGAACGAAAGCCTCAATGTCGAACGTAAGACCTCTCTGGAGGATATCTTCTCCATGCTCGACAAGGCGGAAAAGCCTGAGCTCAAGATCGTTCTGAAGACGGACGTCCGCGGCTCACTCGAAGCCATCACCGAAAACATCGCCAAGATCAAAAACGACAAGATCACCGCCAATATCATCCACAGCGGCGTCGGCGAAATCTCCGAAAACGATATCGTCTTGGCGGCCGCTTCCAAGGCCATCATCATCGGTTTCCACGTTCGCGTCATGCCCGGCGTCAACAAACTGGCCAAGCAGAAAGGCGTCGATATCCGCCTCTATTCCGTTATCTACGAACTGCTCGAACAAGTTGACAAGGCGATGAAAGGACAGCTCGCTCCCGAAACGCGCGAAACGCCGCTCGGCGAGGCCGAAATCATCCAGATCTTCCAGACCTCCAAGGCTGGCCGTATCTGCGGTTGCCGCGTGAAGTCCGGCGTTATGAAAATCAACGCCAAATGCAAAGTCTTCCGCGACAAAGAGCTTATCTATCTCGGTCATGTCCAGTCACTTAAGCACTTCAAAGAAGATGTCCGCGAAATCTCCGCAGGCAACGAATGCGGTATCCGTCTGGACAATTTCGAAGAGTTCGAAGTCGGCGACCGTCTGGAACTCTTCAACGTCGTCACCGTCGATCCGTTCGCGAATTGATCGACAATTTCCGCCGCCGCACGCCTTCCACAACGCGCGGCGGCCATGTTTTCCAATCATACCACTATAGACTATGTCAGCTGATAGAATTACCAGAGTCAACGAACTCCTCCACCGCGCATTGGGCGGCATTTTCGAAATGCTTGTCTGCCCGGAAGCGCACACGCTTGTCACCGTCACAGGCGTCCAGACAGCCACAAATCTCCGTGACGCAACGGTTTTCGTGTCCGTCTATGGCGACGACGCCACATGTGATCGCGTCATGAAACTCATCAACAAACGCCGCGTCATGATCCAGTCCGAACTGGCCCACAAAGTCATCATCAAATACACGCCTGTCCTCCATTTCAAGCTGGACAAGACGGCCGCCAAGGCGGATCGCGTCATGGCCATCATCAACGAACTCGGCTTCGACAACACGCCGGACGCTTCCGCCGGCAAGCCTGATCCCGCGCACGACAAAGAAGACGAAAACCACCATGAAGAATAAAGTCGATGGCATTCTTGTCGTGGACAAGCCGATGGATTGGACTAGCTACGACGTCGTCAACTGCGTCAAACGCCGCTTCAACGTCGAAAAGGTCGGCCATTGCGGTACGTTGGATCCTATCGCCACAGGCTTGCTTGTCATTCTTCTCGGCAAGGCCACGAAATTCCAAGACCAATTCATGGGGCAGGACAAAACTTACGCCGCGACGATGCGTCTTGGCGTGGAGACGGATTCGGAAGACCGTACAGGTCAAGTGATTGCGACGGCGGATTGCTCTGCCGTCACGGAAGCCCAAATCCGCGAAACGGCCGCCGCTTTCATCGGTCCGCAACTACAGACGCCTCCCATGGTCTCCGCCATCAAGCTCCACGGCCAGCCGCTCTACAAGCTCGCCCGCAAAGGACAAACCGTCGAACGCCAGCCGCGTGAAATCACGATCCATTCATTTGATATCACGCGTATTGAACTTCCGGATGTCGATTTCACCGTCCGTTGCACGAAAGGCACTTACGTCCGAACCATCTGCGCGGATTTCGGCCGAAAGCTCGGTTGTGGAGCACATATGCTTGAACTCCGCCGCCTCCAAAGCGGCGATTTCAATCTTGACAACGCCGTCACCATCGACCAAATCAAAGCCTGGGAGCTTCCCGAACTGCAAAACCATCTTCTCCCTCTGATTCCATGATCGTCCCGTATCCGACAGATTTGCCAAAAGATTGCGACTGGGCCATTTCGCTCGGCGTTTTCGATGGTGTCCATCTTGGGCATCAGGCTATCTTCCAAGAACTTGAGCGTCTCTCCAAACATCTTGGAGCACGCCCGGCCGCCCTCTTCTTCTCGCCGAATCCCAAGCAAATTTTTCATCCAAACAACGCCCCGCAAGCCATTTGTGATCCCAAGCAAAACCTTCGGCTGATGCAGGATGCAGGCCTCGAAACGTTCATCCGCTTCCCGTTTTCTTTGGAGCTCTCCAAACTTTCTCCGAAGCAGTTTCTTGATCAATTCTTCTTCGCGCCAAATGTTCCCGTCAAGGCGTTCTGCGTCGGTGAAAACTGGCGTTTCGGTCATGGAAACGACGGCGACGGACAATTGCTCCGCAAATTATGCGAACCGCACGGAATTGAAGTCCATATCGTCCCCAGCGTGATGATGGACGGCGAAACAGTCAGCAGCACACGCATTCGCAAAGCCGTGCAAGACGGCGATTTGGAACTTGCCCACCGGATGCTCGGCCGCCCGTTCGCCATCGAAGGCAACGTCTCCCACGGCCATCACATCGGTACAACGGTTCTTTCCTGTCCCACCGCGAATCTATCCGTCGCCGACCATTTGATTCCCCCCTATGGCGTCTATGCGGCACGCGGACGGCTTTCCGCAACGCAGGCCATCGACGGCATCGCCTATGTCGGCGACGCCCCCACCATTCGTCAGGACGGCCCGCCCGAAATCCTTCTCGAACTGCATCTTTTCGATTTCGACGGCGACCTTTACGACCAGCCGATTTCCATCGAACTGTACAGTTTCATCCGCCCGAGCATGAAATTCGATTCGCCTGCTGCCCTCCAACATCAAATCGCTTTGGACATCGAAAAAACGCAGGCCATCCTTGCATCCACAACGCCATAAAAAATTCATCCATAAAACCCATGGTAACCTTATAAAAAGATTTTTGCATCCAAATAGGAGACATCATGGACAATAGACTTTTGGGAACCTTTTTCAGCATAACCGCCATGATGATGTTGACATCCTGCGCCACGACAAAAGTTGTTGAAGAAACCACCCAACCCGCCTACGACGGCCCGAAGGTGAAGGTCGGTCTTTTTCTCGATAAAGGCTGCCGTGGCAACGGCGCATTGCAATGGGCCAGACTGCTGGCCCATTCACCGCAAATGGATTTGACACTGCTGGACGCCAACGACATACGCAACGGCAAACTGGACGAATTGCAGCTACTGCTCTGTCCGGGCGGTTCTAGCAAGGCGCAATATGACGCCATGGGGCCAGAGGGCGTCGAAAAAGTGAAGCAGTTCATCGAAAACGGCGGCAGCTACATCGGTGTCTGCGCAGGAAGTTTCAACACGATGAACCGCGAAGGACGAATTGCCCTTCTTCCGTATGACTATATTCCAAACGCATCAGGGCAGTTGGCGGATCTTGCGTTCGAATTCGATAAAGAAAGCGCTAAATTACTGGACATCAAGCCCGGACGCCATCTCATCCGATATCATGGCGGCAATATCATGAAACCAACGGAACCGACCGCTCCCATGGGGGAGGCGAAGGTTTTGGCAGTCTTCAAAAGCTCCGTCAGTGCTTATGGCAAGGCACCCTTTAATTTCATGGACACGCCGGCTGTCGTTCTGGGGCAATACGGAAAAGGAAAGGTTCTCGCAAGTAGCTGCCATCCAGAATCCTACGAATCAACCCATGACATCGCCCTAGGTTATGTGCTAGCCGTGACAGGCGTCAAGCCCGTTCCGTTCTATCCTGCAAAAATCAACCGTCCATTGCGCGTCGGATGGCTTTCATTGGCCTGCAGAGGGCCTCGTGCCGCTCAAGAAATGTTGTCGTTGGACAAAGAGCCCTCTTTTGACGTGGAAATTTTCACTCTTCATGAAATCAATGATGGACGTCTGCGCCATTACGACGTTATCGTGATGCCCGACGGCGTTGAACTATCCTACAAAAACTTGATGAAGAACGAGTTCCATAAAAAGCAGATTTTGAATTTCATTGAGAACGGCGGCCACATCGTCGCCTCTGGCAACGCTGAAAAATACCTCCCGAAGCACGCCAATATACAAATTCTGCCTGTTGGAGAGTCATTTGCGAAGGCCCTATATACATTATCTAAATAATGATTATTCCCAAAAAATTGAAATAATATCATTTCTTTGATCATGGTGGACAAAAAACTGTCCAGGTCTCGGATTTATCTTAAATGCGTTGACATTCAAGACAACAAAATCCAAGCCACCCACCCAAAACAAAAAGGACACACACCATGGTCAAAGCAAACACCCTCACATCCGTCTCCGAAGCCCGTGAACGCAACCTCAAACTCGCCCTCGGCCAAATTGAAAAGGAATTCGGCAAAGGCTCCATCATGCGTCTGGGGGACCGCCCGCAACAGGCCGTCGATGTCATCAGTTCCGGTGCCATCGCATTGGACATCGCATTGGGCTGCAATGGTTTCCCGCGCGGCCGCGTCATTGAGATCTATGGTCCGGAATCCTCCGGCAAGACGACCGTCTGCCTGCACGTAGTCGCAAACGCCCAGAAGGCAGGCGGTTGCTGCGCATTCATCGACACAGAGCACGCTCTCGATCCGAAATACGCCAAACTCATCGGCGTCGATACGGACAATTTGATCGTCTCCCAGCCGGACTGCGGCGAAGACGCTCTCAACATCGCGGAAACGCTTGTCCGAAGCGGTGGCATTGACGTGTTGGTCATCGACTCCGTTGCGGCACTCGTTCCGCGTGCGGAAATCGAAGGAGAGATGGGAGACAGCCATGTCGGCCTGCAGGCCCGTCTGATGTCTCAAGCTCTCCGAAAACTGACCGCAATCGTCGCAAAGACAAATACTTGCGTCATCTTCACAAACCAGATTCGTGAAAAGATCGGCGTGATGTTCGGCAATCCGGAAACCACTACGGGCGGACGCGCGTTGAAATTCTACGCGTCCATCCGGCTGGACATCCGTCGCATCGCCACCATCAAAGGTGCCGATGGCGTCGCCGCTGGCAGCCGTGTGAAAGTGAAAGTCGTCAAAAACAAGCTCGCGCCACCCTTCATGGAATGCGAATTCGACATCATGTACGCGGAAGGCATCTCCCGCGCAGGATCGCTGCTTGATGTCGCCATCGACATGGGCATTCTTGAAAAGCGTGGCTCGTGGTTCGCCATGAACGACATCCAGATTGCACAAGGCCGTGAGCAGACTAAGCTCGCCATTCAGAACGACTTGGAGCTTCAAAAATCCATTGAGACCGAAATCAACGCACGCCGCGAGACATGCGAAATAGCCATGCCGCATGAGACCGATGACGATGAACAAGAAGAGATGTTGGAAGAAGAGGAAGAAGAATTGGCAAACGCACAATAGGCTTCCAAAATCTCTAGCCTTCTATTCAAGTGATGCCGCAATCATTTCGCAAAGCGCACGGCGGGCGTTGAACAGAATCTGCGGGAAATCTGGCTTATTGACAGAATTGACGACCTCTTCCGCCAGCCGTCTCGTCTGCGCCGCATCAATCGTATTCGCTTGGCAGAGAAGGAGATAGTCCTCAAATCCAGCCGCCCACATATCCCATCGACGGCTGGACAGCAACTCCCCGTTCAACCGATAGGACATGCCGTAGTTCGGATTCGTCAGTGACGGACGAACTTGGCAGGCGTTCGCTGTCCAAAACATGATGCCGTCGTCTCCATTGAGCCATGACATCCATGGCTCAATGCGATAAAGCGTCAACGGATGGGTCGGCATCGAGCCGCAATTATAGATATGGAACGGGAGGCCTGTCTTGCGCAAAGCGTCACTCATCTCTTTTATTTCTTTGTTTTTCGTCATTTGCGTATCCATATGGGGGCACCAGAAATCGACGACGGATTTGAATTTGTTCATTTCCGCCATATCATGAGGCAACATGTCTGAATAGATTTTCACCTTCGGATCAATGGCACGAATGGCTGTCGCGGATTGGAAGAATTCGTCGCAAAGTGTTTCATCGTAGATATGTAGCGTCCATGCATCGTAGTCGTAACCATGTTGTTTGAAGTGTTCGACAAGTTGTTTCAGCCATGGCGTGAACTCAGGCTTCGTCCAACCGCCTGCATCGCGCACAAACCAGACTTCCACGAAAAAGCGGCTCTTTTCTTTCAGACCAGCAGCCTCCACGTTTTGAAAGATATCCAGCAACTGCTTGAAATCATCCAACTTGTGAAGCGTCACATGGAACGTGTTGACGCGGCGTTCGCGGAGGAACTGCAACGATTTCGGATCGCGTGCGATGCCATAATCGAACGTAAACGTCCATACGGGAAGGTCGTCCGACATCCTCCAGCCGACGACTTGAAATTCGTATGGAATTTCCGTGACGGGATAGGCGTTATCCAATGGCAAAATCGTGATTTTGCCTTTGTAATTGCCTGGTTTCAAATTCTTCGCGGCGAAAACGACTTCGAATCCGGCGATGCTCTGCGGGCTGATTTCTACGATATCGTCCCGTTGCATGGGAACGGGACAATCCGGCGACCGACTAACCCAATGAAGCCGTTTGACAACAATGTTGGAAGCCGCTTCGCCATCCGCTTTTATTTGGAACGACAACGGCATGTTGAACTGATTGCCTACCAATAGGATAGCATTGTCTTTCGCATTCTGCGCGGCAAAAGCTTGCCACTTTTCCGTATTGCCCGGCAGAAGAAACGTGTCTGGATTGAATTGAGTCATATCTGGCTTCATTTGGCAGGAAATGAACGCATCGAAAATC
>JAEEGJ010025062.1_pt1 | contig 12282 bp, 6 predicted proteins | sample 8958761 | NCBI WGS metagenome assembly JAEEGJ01 (sample SAMN16246546, study PRJNA631951) | gut metagenome | biome: gut microbiome; feature: rumen; material: RS-attached | host: Bos | place: Iran: Karaj | collected 2018-10 | reverse complement strand
CGTTCGAGGAGGCCGACGCCGGTCTGGCAGTTCAGGATCCACATCAGCTCGCACACCACGTTCACGTCCGACTGGCGGAAGAAGATGACCTTCTCCGGATCAAGCCCGCAGGCGAGGAAGTCGACCGCCACGCCGCGGACGCGTTCGCGCAGCTCTTCGGGCTTCGGCTGGACGGTCAGCGAATGCAGGTCGGCGATGAAGACGACCGCGTCGTCGCATTCTTCCTGAAGGCGCACGGTCGAACGGATCGCTCCGAAATAATTCCCAATATGGAGGATCCCGGAGGGCTGGATCCCGGTCAAAACTCGTTTCATATTCGTTGTCTTTCTTTCTGTGCCGTTCGGCACGATATGGTCATAAGCCGTCGCCGGAACTTTGAGTTTCCGGCGCGGGATGTTGTTCCGCGTTTGGTGTGTCAGCGGTCGGCGCGGAAACGGATTCCGCGGACTGGCCGGATCTTTTGAGAAGCTCGGAGCTCAGGAAAACGGCGGTCGGGGCGTCCGCCCCGCCGATGATGCCGATGGATGCCGCGGGGGGCTTCTGTTCCGGGGCGGTGCGGGCGCGTCTCAGCTCGGATTCCTTCATGAAGAGGAGCACGATCAGGACCACGGCGAGCACACCAAGGCCGATCAGGATGCGTTCCTGAATGCGTACGATGCGTTCCAGCCTGTTGTTCTGCCGGAGCAGCTTTGCGCTGTACGGGATGGAGACGGACGACGCGGTATGCTCGACGTCCTGTTCTTCGCCCAGGGAAGCATTGAGCTCCATTTTGAGCTCTTCCAGCGAGGCGCGCGTCTTGTTCATCGCCTCGATTTTCCGGTCGATCTCGGCAGCGCGGGCGTCCAGCGAAGCCTTGCGGGCGGCCATTTCCTTTTCCAGGTCGGCCCGCTGCACGTCAATGAGGCTCTTCTGCTTCAGATACGAGGCGCGTTCCGCATCGGTCTTCTCCATCCCGGTGCGCAGGAACTCTTTTTCGGCGATGATCTCGTCGAGCTTCTTGTTCAGGTATTTTTCGCGGTTGTCGAGTTCGGCGGCGCGGGCGTCGAGCGAAGCCGTACGGCTGGCGATCTCCGCCTGGATCCGGGCGTATTCGTCGTCCTCGTCGTACACGTCGAGCGGGGACAGCACGTCATCGTCGTCGGGTGCCTCCACGTTCAGCGTCGAACCTGTGGCAGTGCGGGTGCGGTCCGGCTCGTCGCGCCGAGGTTCGGGCGTGGCGATCCGGCTGGCGTCGGTGGCGGCGAGCACAGAGGCGAAATCGCCGAACCCGACGTTCACGGTCTTGGCGATCTTCAGGTGCGTATTGGTCGCCGTATCGGTGGGGGACGGCTGTCCGTCGCCGGGCGTCACAGGAGGACCTTTCCGCATGACCCAGCCGCAGTTCGGGCAAAGGTATTCTCCCCCGCCTTCCGGCAGGGAGTCCACGAGAAATCCGCATTGTTCGCATTTCATGGCAGATACCTCCGCAAACGGAGCCGGACGTCAGGCTTTCCGGACTTCGACTCCGCAGGGTTTACCGTTCAGATCGCCGTCAAGCGCTTCGCTTCCGGCAGGGATGAATTCAAGATTCGTGGCGAGCGTTTCCGCGCAGACGCGTTCGCGTCCGGACTCAAGTGCATCGAGCAGGTCCTGACCGGCGGTCACGCGCACGGCAATGCGGTCGGAGACCTGGAGGTCCATTTCCTTGCGGAGATTCTGGATGCGGCTCACAAGTTCGCGGGCGTAGCCTTCGGCAAGAAGCTCGTCGGTCAGCTCGGTGTCGAGCGCGATCGTGAGAGACGCGTCCGCCGCCACGCAGAATCCGGGGCGTTCGGCGCGGTTGACCACGATGTCGGCGGGCCCGAGCAGACAGGTCGTACCGTCTTCCAGCTTCAGTTCGTACGGAGTACCCGCCATGATGGAGGAGATCACGTGCGAAGAGAGCTTGACGATTTCGGCGGCGAACGCCTTCATCTTCGGGCCGAGGCGGGAACCGAGGCTCTTGAAATTCGCCTTGGCGGAGAGATGCACCAGGGATTCCTCGTCGCCGAAGATTTCGACCTTCTTCACGTTCAGTTCGTCCGCGATCACGTTTTCGCTCAGGGCGAGCAGTTCGCGCACCTCGGGGTCGATGGAGACCAGCACGGCGCGCGCCAGCGGCTGGCGCACCTTCAGCGAACGCTGCGTACGGAGGAAACGGCCGAGCGAAACGGCCTTCTGCGCGAGGGCGTTCTGGCGTTCCAGCTTCTCGTCGCGGCGGAAGAGTTCCGGCTCGGGGAAGTCGCAGAGGTGGACGGATTCCGGCATGTCTTCGGTGCGGAGCGAACGGTAGATTTCCTCGGTGATGAACGGGATGAACGGCGCGGCGGCCTTCGCGAAGGTCACCAGCACGTAGTAAAGCGTGGCGTACGCCTCGGCCTTGTCGCGGTCGTCCTGGCTCTTCCAGAAACGGCGGCGGCTGAGGCGGATGTACCAGTTCGTGAGGTCCTCCACGAACGCCTCGAAGCGGTTCGCGGCGGGCTGGAGCTGGTACTGGTCCATGTTCACGCGGATCTCCTGCACCATGTCGGCGAGGCTGGAGAGGATCCAGCGGTCGAGCGGGTTCGAGGGATTCTCCGGCGCGGCGAGCGGGCCGGGCGCGGGCTTCCAGTTGTCGACGTTCGCGTAGGTCGTGAAGAACGAGAACGAGTTCCAGATCGGCAGGATCACGCTGCGCATGGCCTCCTTCACGGCGGCCTCGGAGAACTTCAGGTCCTCGGCGCGGACGACCTGCGAACCGAGCAGGACCAGACGGAGCGCGTCGGCGCCGTAGGTATTCACGATCTGCATCGGGTCGGGGTAGTTGCGGAGGCGCTTGGACATCTTCTGGCCGTCTTCGGCGAGGACCATGCCGTTCACCACCACGTGCATCGCAGGCGGCTTGTCGAAGAGCGCGCTGGCGAGGACGGTGAGCGTGTAGAACCAGCCGCGGGTCTGGTCCTGCCCCTCGGCGATGAAGTCGGCCGGGAAGCCTTCCTCGAAGTGCTCCTTGTCCTCGAAAGGATAGTGTTTCTGCGCATAGGGCATGGAACCGCTCTCGAACCAGCAGTCGAGCACTTCCGGCACGCGGCGGAGCACGGTGCCCTTTTCGGTCGTGATCGTCATCTCGTCCACGAAGTGCTTGTGGATGTCGGTGACTTTCTTTCCGGTGAGCTTTTCGAGTTCGGCGACGGAGCCGATGCAGACGGTCTCGCCGGTCTCGACGTTGCGCCAGATCGGCAGCGGGCAGCCCCAGTAACGGTTGCGGCTGATCGCCCAGTCGCGGGCGTTTTCGAGCCATTTGCCGAAACGTCCTTCCTTGATGTGGGCGGGCACCCAGGTCATCTGGGAGTTCGCGTGGAGCATTTTTTCCTTGATCGGGTCAATCTTCACGAACCAGGTGGAGACGGCCTTGTAAATGAGCGGGGAATCGTCGCGCCAGCAGTGGGGATAGCTGTGCTTGATGGTGCCGCGGTGGACGAGCTTGCCTTCGGATTTGAGGCGCGCGATGATCTCGGCGTCGACGTCCTTCACGTAGCGTCCGGCATAGTCCGGGACCTCGTTCGTGAACTTGCATTCAGCGTCGAGCGGGCAGACGCCGGGCACGCCGTTGGCCGCGCCCGCGACGGCGTCGTCTTCGCCGAAGCCCGGGGCGATATGCACGATGCCCGTGCCGTCCTCGGTGCTCACGTAGTCGGCGTTGATGATGCGGAACGCGCCTTCGGCTTCCTTGTCCGCGAAGTACGGGAAGAGCGGGATGTAGTGGCGGCCTGCCATGTCCGTGCCTTTGAAGCGCGCGACGATCTCCGGCATCTGGTCCGGCTTGTAGTAGGCGTGCAGACGGGATTCGGCGAGGATGAACGTGTCGTCGCCGTCCTTCACCTTCACATAGTCGATGTCCGGGCCCATGGCGAGCGCCATGTTCGACGGCAGGGTCCACGGCGTGGTCGTCCACGCCAGCACGCTCGTCCCAGGCTCGTCTTTCAGGCGGAACCGGATGGTGATGGCAGGGTCGGTCACTTCCTTGTAACCCTGGTTCGCCTCGAAATTGGAGAGCGGGGTGGAGCAGCGGGCGCAGTACGGCAGGATCTTGTAGCCCTCGTAGATCAGGCCCTTGTCCCACAGCTGGCGGAACACCCACCAGATGGACTCCATGTACTTCATGTCCATCGTGCGGTAGCCGTTGCGGAAATCCACCCAGCGGCCCATGCGCTTCACGATGGTCTCCCATTCACTGGTATAGCGCAGCACGATGCCGCGGCAGGCCTCGTTGAACTTGCCGATGCCGTAGTCCTCGATCTCCTTCTTGCCGGAGAGCTTCAGCTGCTTCTCCATCTCGTACTCGACGGGGAGGCCGTGGCAGTCCCAGCCGAACGTGCGTTCGCAGTATTTGCCACGCATGGTCTGGTAGCGCGGGATCACGTCCTTGATCGTGCCGGCGAGGATATGGCCGTAGTGCGGCAGGCCGGTGGCGAACGGAGGGCCGTCGTAGAACAGGAATTCAGGATTGCCTTTCCGGTTCTGAAGCGACTTCCGGAACGTGTCGTTCTGTTCCCAGAATGCAAGATTGGCTTCTTCGATGGAGGGGAACTCGGTGCTCCCCGAAACTGCTTTGAACATGATTCAAAACCTCGTGTATGGGAAAGTGAATGATAAAATCAGGCGGATGAGGGGGATCAGAGGCGTTCGATGCGCGCCATCTTCGCGTACGGCATGCGGAGCACGCGCGGGGTCTCGCCCTCGTTGGATTCCAGCTCGAACACGGCCAGCGCGTCCTGCGCCTCAAGGATCTTCGCGATCATGAGCGCGGTACCGTCGGCGAGTTCCAGACGGAACTGCGCCTTGATGCTGGATGCGTCGGAGGAGCCTTTGAGCTTCGCGAAATTGTCCTTGTTCGGCGTGGAGTCGATGCGGCGGCGTTCCGCCTCGATCTGGTCGCGTTCCTCCGCGATGCGCTTGGCTTCGCGTTTCGCCGCGGCAATGGCTTTCGCGCAGATGATGAGCTTGCGGATGAGCAGGATGAGCGGGTAGACGACCGGCAGGATCAGGCCGATCCAGAAGTGCTTCTTGCCATTCATCCCGGTCGAGTTTGCGAATTCGTAGGAGGCGAATCCGGACAGCAGCCAGACGAGGACGACGATGCCGCATTTGATGCCCCATGGGCGCTGCGCGTTCGCGATGTCGATGAAACTGCCCGAGCCGGAGGCGAACTGGGATAACAGCTCTTTTACAAAATCAAGAATTCCGCTCATATTTGATTCCCTTACGGTTAATATGGTGAGACAAATTATTGCAAGATATTAATATAGCACCGCCTTTTCATATTTAAAGAGGCGGAAGGCGTTTTTTTTGAAAAACTACGGCATGAAATCCGGAAAAACGAAAGAAACGGGTCCGCAAGGATGCAAAAGGCCCGTCCGAACCGGAAAAGTTCGGACGGGCCGGATGTCGCGTAAAACGCGGGTTCCTGTTCAGGAACGGAGGCTTACTTCATGAGCTTGCCGACGTTCTGATAGAATTCCATGCGCTTGGCGGCGTCGCTTTCGGCCTGGGCGAAGAGCTCCTCGGCGTGGGCCGGGTTGGTCTTCAGCAGGGCTTTGTAGCGGCCTTCGCTGCGGATGAATTCCTGGAACTTGCCGTCGGACGGCTTCTTGACATCCCACGTGAACGGGACTTCGTTCGCGGGGTTGTAGCGGTACAGCGGGAAGTAGCCGCAATCCACAGCGCGCTTCTGCTCGGTCTGCGTCTTGCTCATGTCGATGTTGTGCGCGATGCAGGGAGCGTAGGCGAAGATGATGGACGGGCCGTTCCAGGCCTCGGCCTCCTGGAAGGCCTTGAGGGTCTGGGCGCGGTCCGCGCCGAGGGCGACGGAGGCGACGTACACGTAGCCGTAGCTCATGCACATGAAGCCCATGTTCTTCTTGTAGGTCTTCTTGCCGCCGGCGGCGAACTTGGCGACCGCCGCGGTCGGGGTGGACTTGGAGGACTGTCCGCCGGTGTTGGAGTAGACTTCGGTGTCGAGGACGAGGATGTTCACGTTCTTGCCCATGGCGACGACGTGGTCGATGCCGCCGTAACCGATGTCGTTGGCCCAGCCGTCGCCGCCGATGATCCACACGGACTTGTCGCAGAAGTAGTCGGAGAGCTCGAGGATCTTGGAGAGCGTGGGCTTGCCGGAATCGCAGTTGCAGCCGGCGAGGGCTTTTTCGACGGCGGCCTTCGCGGCCTTCTGTGCGGCGATGGCTTCGTCGGTCTTGGAGTTGTCCCAGAAGCTCATGGCCTTGTTCAGGGCATCCTTCAGGTCGGCCGGAGCAGACTCGCAGGCGAGGACCTTTTCGACTTCCTGCTTCAGGAGGACGCGGTTGGAATCCACGGCCATGCGCATGCCGAAACCGAATTCGGCGTTGTCTTCGAACAGGGAGTTCGCCCATGCCGGACCGCGGCCTTCCTTGGTCTTGGTGTACGGGATGGTCGGGAAGGTGCCGGAGTAGATGGAGGAGCAGCCGGTGGCGTTCGCGACGATGGCGTTTTCGCCGAAGAGCTGGCTGACGAGCTTGACGTACGGGGTCTCGCCGCAGCCCGCGCATGCGCCGGAGAACTCGAAGAGCGGCTTGCGGAGCATGGCGCCCTTGACGGTGCCGACGGTGTTCTTGCCCATGATGTTGTCTTCGGCGGCTTCGAAGAAGGCTTCGTTGGCGTTTTCGCCGGCGGCGCGTTCTTCTTCGAGGGTGGACCAGACGAGAGCCTGCTTGCCTTCCTTGGCCGTCATCGGGCACTGGTCGAGGCAGACGCCGCAAGCCATGCAGTCTTCGATGAAGACCTGGACTTTGAACTTGAGGCCTTCGACCGCCGGGACCGGGTTCTTGGTCGTGAAGCTGGCCGGAGCGGAAGCGAGGGCTTCGTCGCGGAAGAGCTTCGTGCGGATGGCGGCGTGCGGGCAGGCGTTGGCGCAGATGCCGCACTGGATGCAGTTCGCGGCGACCCAGCGCGGGACCTTCGGGGCGAAGCCGCGCTTTTCGAGGCAGGCGGTGCCGGTCGGGAGCGTGCCGTCGATGGACATGGCGGAAACCGGGATGGCGTCGCCGTTGTTGCGCATGCTGGGCTCGATGATCTTCCTGGTGAACTCGTCCGCGTCGTCCGGGATGAGCTTGAGGTGTTCGGCGTGCGGGACGCCGTCGAGGGAGGCCGGGACCTTGATCTCGTGGCAGGCGTCGGCGGCAAGATCAACGAGGGAGTTGTTCATGTCGATGACGTTCTGGCCCTTCTTGGCGAAGGTCTTGGCGTTGAGGAGCTTCATTTCGGCGGCGGCCTTGTCGAACGGGACGATGCCGGAGACCTTGAAGTAGGCGACCATCATGACGGTGTTCGCGCCCTTGCCGCGGAGGCCGGGCATGTTCTTGATGATGGCTTCGGCGTTCACGTTGTAGAACTTGATCTCGTTCTTGACGATGTATTCCTGCATGTCGCGGGTCAGGTGGGCGAAGACTTCGTCGTCGGAGTAGTGGCTGTTCAGCAGGAAGGTGCCGCCCTTCTTGAGGCCCTTCAGCAGGTCGTAGCGGCCGATGTAGGCGGCCGTGGAGCAGGACACGAGGTCCGGGCTGGTGATCAGGTAGGTGGACTTGATCGGGCTGTCGGAGAAGCGGAGGTGGGAGCAGGTGAGGCCGAAGGACTTCTTGGAGTCGTAGGCGAAGTAGGCCTGGGCGTCCTTGTCCGTGAGGTGGCCGATGACCTTGATGGTGGTCTTGTTCGCGCCGACGGTGCCGTCGCCGCCGAGGCCGTAGAACATGCAGGCGGTGGTGCCTTCCGGCTCGGTCGTGATGTGCTCGTCGATCGGGAGGGAGGTGTTCGTCACGTCATCGTCGATGCCGACGGTGAAGCCGTGGAAGCCGCCCTTTTCGAGGTGCTTGAAGACGGCGAGGATCATGGAGGGCGTGAAGTCCTTGGAGGAGAGGCCGTAGCGGCCGCCGATCACGGTGATGGCCGGGTTGTTGACGGCGATCTTGACGTCCATGTAGAGCGGTTCGCCGATGGCGCCCGGCTCTTTGGTGCGGTCGAGGACGGCGATGCGCTTGACGGTCTTCGGGAGAGCGGCGAGGAAGGCTTCCGTGAAGAAGGGACGATAGAGACGGACCTTGACCAGGCCGTACTTGGTGCCGCGCTTGGCGTTCAGGTAGTTGATGGTCTCTTCGATGGCTTCGCAGCTGGAGCCCATGGAGACGATCACGTCGGTGGCGTCGGCGGCGCCGACGTAGTCGAACAGGTGGTAGGAACGGCCGGTGACCTTCGCGACGGCGTCCATCTTTTCCTGGACGATGGCCGGGCAGGCTTCATAGAACTTGTTGACCGTTTCGCGGCCCTGGAAGTAAACGTCGCCGTTTTGTGCGCCGACTTTGCAGACGGGCTTTTCGGGACGGAGGGCGCGGGCGCGGAACTCTTCGATGTACTGGGGTTCGACGAGCTTGGCGATGTCCTCGTAGGGGATCTCTTCGAACTTGTGCACTTCGTGGGAGGTGCGGAAACCGTCGAAGAACTGGAGGAACGGGACTTTGGACTTGTAGGTGGAGAGGTGGGCGACGAGCGCGAGGTCCATTTCTTCCTGGACGCTGGCGGCGGCGAGCATGGCGAAACCGGTGTTGCGGCACGCCATCACGTCGGAGTGGTCGCCGAAGATCGCGAGGGACTGGCAGGCGAGCGAACGGGCCGTGACGTGGAAAACGGTCGGGAGGAGTTCGCCGGCGATCTTGTACATGTTCGGGATCATCAGGAGGAGGCCCTGGGACGCGGTGTAGGTGGTCGTGAGGGACCCGGCGGCAAGGCAGCCGTGGACGGCGCCGGCGGCGCCCGCTTCGGACTGCATTTCGACGACGGAGACCTGCTTGCCCCAGATGTTTCTCTTGTCTTCGGCGGCCCACTGGTCGACCCATTCGCCCATGGTGGACGACGGAGTGATCGGGTAGATCGCGGCGGTTTCGCTCAAAGCATAAGCAATGTACGCAGCTGCGTAATTGCCGTCCTGAGTATTGATTTTGCCCGGCATTTTGTGTTTTCCTTTGCTGGTTTGGGTTAGGTGTGAAAATGTATGATTCGGGAGTGCAATATTGAATCTTATAATATACTGCAAATAATCCCCGTTGTCAAGGCTGATTCCGAAAAAAACACGGTCCCCGCCCCGCGGACGGGGTAAAAACAGGAAGCCGTGCGTTCCTCCGCGCCGTCAGCCCGGGAAAACGGGGCAGACTAACGGGGTGGGCGCACGGCTTTCCGGATCGCCGTAAAAACGGAATCGCGGCGTTTTATTTCGCCTTTTTGCCTTTCGCGGGGGCCTTTGCAGCAGGAGCGGGCTTCTTCGCGGGAGCGGGTGCAGCCTTCTTCGCAGGGGCCTCGGCTTTCTTCGCGGGAGCGGGAGCAGGCTTCGCGACCGGCTTGGCGGCGGGTTTCGCCGGAGCCTTTGCGGGAGCGGGCTTCGCTGCGGGCTTTACCGGAGCTTCGGCTTTCTTCGCGGGAGCGGGAGCGGCCTTCTTCGCAGGAGCTTCGGCTTTCTTCGCAGGAACGGGAGCGGGCTTCGCGGCCGGCTTTGCATTTTTCTTCTCCGGCGTCTTGCCGGCGTCTTTTTTCGCGGGAACGGGTTTCGCGGCCGCGGGAGCGGCGGCTTTGCCGACTTTCTTCGCCACTCCGGCCTGGATCATTTTATCCTTGAACTCTTCGGAAATACTGACCAGGTCGACGAAACCTTCCTGCGGGATCGTCAGACGGAGAAACGGGACCCGCTGAACCGGCTCGTTCTTCCAGGGGATGATGTGGTAAAAGTCGATGAGAACCAGTCCGTGGCTCCAAATGATATTGGCAATGCCGTCACTGAAGATTTCGTTCATGTTTTGTTTCAGCTCCATTTCATGTTGATGTTTTCAGTCCGGGGCGCCGGAGAAATGCCGTCCGGATCAGGAAATCCGTTTTCCGGGACCGGCGTTCACCGAGTTCCCCGAATAGCGGATCACTTTGATCCCGAACACCTTGCGGCTGCATTTCCGCCGGAAAGCCGATTCCGACTGCTGAATCTGACGATACTATAGCCTCTTTCCACACAAAAATCAACAGGTAAAAAGGACTTTTTTTGAGTTTTTTTCGGGATTTGACGAAAAAATCGGCAAAGACAGGAGCTTCGAGCTCAATCGCGCGAAAACCACTCCGTGAACATCTCTGCCACGATCGGGGCCGTGGTGCCGCCGCCGGATTCGCCCTGCTCGACCACGGCCGCGAAACTCAGCAGTTCGCCGGTCCGGGGGTGCTTCACGAATCCGTTGAACCAGGTGTTTTTCGTGGCGTTCGCGCCGCGTCCGACGTCCGCCGTGCCGGTCTTGGCATAGAGATCGGCGGACCTGATGTTGCCGCGCCGTCCGGAACCGCCGGAATCGTGCACGACCAGGTACATGCCCTCGCGGACGACGTCCAGGGAATTCTGCGAGGCGGCGAGCCTGCCGGTCCTGAGCGGAACGGCATCGAAGACGTTCAGGCGGCTTCCCGTCAGGCGGTCGTGATCGTAGATGTGGTCGATGAGGTAGGGCCGGTACATGGTCCCGCCGTTGGCGATGGCGCCGTAGAACACCGCGGCCTGAAGGGGAGTGACCTCGACCTTGCCCTGCCCGATGCTCACGTACGCAGTCTCGTTTTCGTTCCAGGACGGGCCGTCTTTCGGAAGATACCCGGCGCGTTCGGCGATCTCGATCTCGGTCTTTTTGCCGATCCCGGCGGACTCGAACATGCGGCTGAGGGCGTTGATGCCGACCTCAATGCCAAGCTCCACGAAATAAACGTTGCAGGATTTCATGATCGCACGGCGCATATCAAGCTCGCCGTGAATGCCGGTACAGCGGATCCTGCCGCTGTAGCCGTGCGGCGTGGCCCCTTCGCAGTCGAAGGTCTTCGTTTCGGGGATGCCGTTTTCCAGCGCGGCGAGCGCGGTAAGCGGCTTGATGGTGGAGCCGGGCATGTACGAGCCCTGGACGGCGCGGTTCAGGAACGGCTTGGCGGGGTCCTCGTTCAACTCTTTGAACCGGGCGCGGGAAATGGACGGGACGAAATCGCCGGGCGGGAACGTGGGCGAGGAAGCCAGGACGCGGACCGCACCGGAATTCGCGCTCATGACCACGATCGCGCCACGGCGGCCCTTCAGGGCGCGTTCCGCCGCCAGCTGGCCGTCGATGTCCAGGGTCAGGCGCAGATCAAAGCCGTTTTCGGGCGGCGTGGGTTCCTCGAGCTGTTCATGCACGAACCCGTTGCTGTTCACCATCACGAACTGGCTGCCGGCTTTGCCGGAAAGCTTTTCGTTGTACTGGTACTCCAGCCCGGAACGCCCCTCCAGGCTCGGCAGATAATAGAAGTATTCGCGGCGGTCGTCGGCGTCGCCCGGGTCCTCGTTGCCGACGTAGCCGATCAGCTGGGCGGCGAGGCTGCCGAACGGGTATTCGCGCATGGGCTCGGCGGTGACTTCCAGACCGCGGACCGGCGGGAAAAGCTCGTCCAGACGGCCGCGTTCCTCTTCGGTAAGGTCCTTGAACGCCGTGAGCGGAAGCCCCGGCTGATAATTCAGGTGGCGGCGGACATTTTCGAGCGGGAGCGGGTTTTCCCGTCCGAGCACGTTCGCGACCGGGTCGGCATTGTCCATGATGAACTTCGCCTGGTCGCGCGAACGCTCCGTCGTCATTTCGCCGGGGTGGAACAGGACGTTGAACGACGGGCGGTTGCGGACGATCGCCGTGCCGTCGCGCGCCAGGATCTCGCCGCGCATGGCGGGGATGCGGATGCGGCGGGCGCTCTGCTTCCGGTCCTTGTATTCGTACTCGGACGAACGGACCATCTGCATGATCCACAGGCGGATCACCAGCACGGAAAACATCAGGAACGCGATCAGCACCAGCAGGCCGACGCGGATCACGAACGAATCGATGACAAAATGCGCTTTCTTTTCTTCCGGCATCAGACTCCTCCTTCCGCGCCCGCCCCGATCTTCAGGCGGTCGGCCGAACGGGCGGCCAGGGCAAGCATAACGGGAAACAGGACCGCACCGAGCAGGCAGGTCGCCAGCAGGGAGGCGAACCCCTCCGGGGTCGTCAGTACGGACAGAAGATGCGGGACCGCCGTCACGGGCGGGATCGCCGCCCCGGCCAGGAATTCAAGCGCAACGGGCAAAGGGCGTTTCCGGTTCAGGAAGAAAGACGGGACCGTCAGCAGGGGCAGCAGCAGGCCGCTCCACGGCGCGGTATACCCCGCCGTGAAATACAGCATCAC
>JAEEGJ010025053.1_pt1 | contig 12284 bp, 12 predicted proteins | sample 8958761 | NCBI WGS metagenome assembly JAEEGJ01 (sample SAMN16246546, study PRJNA631951) | gut metagenome | biome: gut microbiome; feature: rumen; material: RS-attached | host: Bos | place: Iran: Karaj | collected 2018-10 | reverse complement strand
GGCGTCAGATTGCCAAGGAGATGGAACCCCAGTATCCCGAGGTGAAGACCGACTACATGTTCATCGACAATGCCTCGATGCGTGTGCTGACGGAGCCTCGTTTCTTTGATGTCATCGTGACAGAGAACACCTTCGGCGACATCCTCACCGACGAGACCTCGTGCATCACGGGTTCTATGGGCCTACAGCCGTCCTCGTCGTTAGGTGAGCATACGCCGCTCTTTGAACCCGTTCACGGTTCCTGGCCTCAGGCAGCAGGACAGAACATCGCCAACCCCTTGGCACAGATCCTCTCTGCCGCAATGCTGCTCGAGCACTTCGGACTGGAGAAGGAGGGTGCCCTCGTGCGTGAGGCTGTCAATGCCTCGCTCGATGCCAATGTCCGTACGCCGGAGATTCAGGTGGAAGGCGGTGCCAAGTACGGTACCCGTGAGGTAGGAGAGTGGATTGTGGATTATATAGCGCAACGCTAAATGATGAATGATAAATGATGAATGATAAAGATGGTGAGGGTAGTAAAGTTTAATAACGGAAGTAGAGGGTGCAGATGGATGCGGATGATAGGTTTATCATTTATCATTTATCATTTATCATTCAGCCCCGCAGGGGCGCAGTCGAGGCAGCAGTGGCGTGACTCCGTGGAGGTGCTGAACCGTCAGTTGCGCCAGCATCCAGATGATGTTCACCTCCGGCTGCTGAAGGCCGAGGCGAACGTCAATCTGGAGGAGTGGGACTATGCCTTGGCGGAGTACGGCCGTATTCTGCGTGCTGACGAAAGGAACCTCGCGGCACTCTTCTTCCGGGCCTACGTCCACGAGAAGCAGCGCCACTATGCCGAGGCAAAGGCCGACTACGATGCCTTCCTTGCCATCGAGCCCTTGCATTTCGAGGCCCGCTTGGGACTGGCGCATGTGTTGCAGAAGATGGGCAAGAAGAAAGATGTCGTGGACGAACTGAACCACATCGTGCAGATGTTCCCCGACAGCGCTGATGCCTACGCTGCCCGTGCAGCTTTCGAGACGGAACAGCAGCAGTACGAGGTGGCGCTCTACGACTGGGGCGAGGCCGCGCGTCTCCGTCCAGGCAATGTTGACTACACGATCTCGAAAGTCGATGTCTTGCTCCGTTTAGGCCGTAAGCTTGAAGCCCGTGAAGCCCTTGATGATCTGGTCTCCAGAGGCACGCCCCGAGGTGTCCTGAAAGAATGGTACGACCGCACGAAGTGACAATAATAACCTTACATAAAGAGATGATGAAATTAAAGTATTTTTTGTATGCCCTGCTGACTTTACTGATTGTCAGCTGCAGTGCCGTAGACAATCCCTCTGTCAATCCGGAACCCCAGATACCGTCATACCGCGATATCCTGGCCAGACTTGACTGGGGCACAGATACAACATTTGTCTATGGACATAAGACACCCGACGTGGATGCCGTCACCTCGGCACTTTCATACGCCTCGCTCATGCGTGCCCTTGGCTATAACTGTAAGGCGAAAGTCTCAACCCCTACCAACAGGGAGACGACCTATATCTCCAATCGTCTCGGTTTTGCACTACCCGAACTGAAGAGTTCGGTGGCGGCAGGTACACGCCTGATCCTGACCGATCACAGCGACTATGCCCAATGCGTGGATGGTGCCAGAGAGGCCAAGATTCTCCAGAAGATAGACCATCATATCGAGGGCGACATCGCCGATGCCACCATACCTTATGTGAGGCGTGAGATGGTAGGTTCCACCTGTACTATCATCTTTGGCTGCTTTAAAGACTTGGGTGTCCCGATCGATGACGAGTCGGCAAAGATTATGCTGGCAGGTATTGTTTCCGATACCCGCAATCTTACCAAGACCACTACAAAAGGTGTCGATTCCACGGCATGGAAAGCACTTGTCTCACAGTTACGGTTGGAAGACCAGATTGCAGAGATCAACCGCGAGATGGAAGAGGCTGCGTACAACTACGACGGCATGAGCGATACTGAGATTCTGCTCTCCGATTACAAGGACTATGAGATCGGCGGGTATCTGATTGGTTTCGGCAGTCTGGTCTGCAAGGAGACGGAGATGGATGCCTTTATCACCCGCATGTTAGCCGTGATGCCCGAGGTGATGAAACAGAAAGGGCGTAATATGATCTTTGCGAAGATAGACAACCTGATTCCTAATACAGATAAAAGTGAATATGCCTCCCCTTATATGGAGGAAAGCACTTATTTCATTTATTATGGCGAGGGCACGAAGGCTTTGGCAGAGTCGATCTTCGGCACTTCCTTGCGGGATGGCGTCACATATTCAAAGGAAAACCTGTCGCGCAAGCAGATTGTGCCGCTCATGACGGAAAAATTGAAATAGCCACTTTTCCCGCCTTGCTTAATCAACCTGTATGTTGATGGTTTCTGTCATCGACAACTGGGTATCTGTGACTTTGAGGGTGAGGGTACCGGGCTGGTGACCGCTACGCACGATGACGACGAGTTGTCCGTTGAACAGTTTCATCGTAGGCGACTTAAAGGATTCCAAACTCGTGGCATCGCCATTACAGACGGCCTCGAAAGTGCCTGCTCCAGTGACCTCGAACGTCAGTTGGTCGGATGCGTCGGGAATGAGTGTCCCATTAGCATCCGTTAGTGAAATGGTGACGAAGGCGAGATCGGAGCCGTCGGCGTTAAGCGCACACACGGGGACAGTCCCCATGTGTGCTGTCCAGACATCGAGTTTCAGGGCAGCGGGTTTGCCGGCTGTGCGGATGGTTTGTTCTCCGACCTGACGACCTTCGGTATCATAGACAACGACTTTTAATTCTCCGGGTTCATACTTCACATCGTTCCAGCGCAGGCGGTAACGGTCGAGGCGTTCCTTCGGATTCTTCGTAATCTGACCCTGACTCATGCCGTTAAGGAAGAGTTCGGCAGTGGGGTAGTCTGTGTAACAATATACGGGTGTCACCTGTCCGATGCGATTGCCCTTGTCTTTCTTCGAGAGTCCCCAAGTCCAGTGGGGCAGCAGATGGATGGTATGATCCTCCTTCTGCCAACGCGAACGATACAGCCAGTAACGGTCCTTGGGCAATCCGGCGAGGTCACAGATGCCGAAATAGCTGCTGCGCGAGGGCCAATATTCGTCATAGGGTGTTGGCTCTCCGAGATAGTCGTAGCCCGTCCACACAAACTCTCCGATCACCCAGTCTTTGTCATCCTGCCACACCCAGTCATCATCGGGCAGATTCGACCACGAGCAATATTCTACATCGTAGCTCGAACACTGGCCGTCGGCTTTCTTGATGGCGTTAGGATCGTAAGTCGGTGCCCACGAAGCGTATTGCGAATTGTCGGTGACTGTAACAGGGAACTTATACACCCCTCGGCTGCTCACCGTCGAGGCTGTCTCTGAGCCCAGGAGGAATCCCTGCGGCAGCTGATCGATATTCTTCTGATACTTATGGACACGATAGTTGAAGCCCGGCACATCCATCACCTGCGCAAAACCGTTCCTCAGGGCATCTTCGGCACGGTCCATACCTTGGGTGACAGGACGGGTGGGGTCGAGCCTATGGCAGAGATCCTGCATGTTAACAGACAATTCACGACCTTTGGAGCTATTTTGTTCTGGAATCTCATTACCAATCGACCACATGACGATGGAGGGATGGTTGCGGTTGGTCAGCACCAGGTTCTCGATGTCCTTTTGCCACCATTCGTTGAAGAACCGGGCATAGCCGTTCTTACATTTGGGATAGATCCACATGTCGAAACTCTCGGCCATCACCATCATGCCAAGCGAGTCGCAGAGATCCATCTGCATCTGTGAGGGCATGTTGTGCGAGGTACGGATGGCGTCGCAGCCCATCTCTTTCAGGGTCTTGATCTGACGGATGAGGGCACTCTTGTTGACGGCAGCTCCCAGCGGGCCAAGGTCGTGGTGCAGACAGACGCCCTTTAACTTGTGGGTGACACCGTTCAGTTGGAAACCACCCTCCTTGGTGCATTTTATCGTACGGATGCCGAACTTCTGCGTCACTGCGTCAAGCAACTTTCCATTCTGCATATACTTGATATGCGCAGTATATAAATAAGGTGTTTCCGGCGTCCACAGAATGGGATTAGGGATGCTGAAGGTGATATCGGCTTCTCCCTTGTCGCTGATATCGGATGTATGTTCATGGCCTACGATTTTGCCTGTGGCATCGCGCAATTCCACCTCAAAGGCCAAGTCTGCACCGATAGGACTGCCTGAACCGACAGAAACCTGTAATGTGGCCTGCCCGTCGGTCTGTGCCGTCGTACGGATGAAGGTCTTCCAGGGATCGATGAAGCTCTTGCCGGTGGTGATGAGTTTCACCGGACGGTAGATACCTGCCCCAGGATACCAGCGGCTGCTCTCCTCCAAGTTTTTCAGATGAACCTCCAATAGATTATCGCCTGCCTTCATAAACGGGGTGATATCCACACGGAACGCATTATAACCATAGGCCCAGTAACCTGCCTTCTGGCCATTAAGGAAAACCGTAGGCTCTGCCATCGCACCATCGAACATGAGTTCGGCATGCTGGCAATCGGCTGGGATCTTGATTATCCGCTTGTAATAACCTTCACCAATCCATGGCAGGGCACCCGAGCGTCCGCTCTTCTCCGTGGCCTCTTTCTCGCCGTTCTGCTCAATGGCCACCATCTGCAAGTCCCACTTCTTGTCGAAGGGCCCTGCGATGGCCCAGTCGTGAGGTACAGACACGTCTTCCCACGTCTGCTGATCATGCGAAAAACTCCAGTCGTCACTGAGAGTTATCTCTTGTCGTATCTGTGCAGAAACCGTCAGAACGGTCGCCAACGACATCGTTAAAAGTATTCTTCTCATTTCAAAATGCATGGTAGTTGTTAATATTTTGCTGCAAATTTACTAAAAAATCTCGAAATAGTTGGCAATTTGGGAGATTTAGTGTATTTTTGCACAATATTTTCGGAAATTAAACAAATTATTGATATGAATTATAAGTATCCTTTGAGAAGTGCTGTATGCACCGAAGGCCGTAGAATGGCTGGTGCCCGTGCCTTGTGGGTGGCCACAGGAATGAAACATGAGCAGTTCGGAAAACCCATCATTGCCATCGTCAACTCGTTCACCCAGTTTGTACCTGGGCATACCCATCTGCATGAGATCGGACAGATCGTGCGCAAAGAGATTGAGAAGATGGGCTGTTATGCCGCAGAGTTCAATACCATCGCCATCGACGACGGCATCGCCATGGGTCACGACGGCATGCTCTATTCGCTGCCCTCACGTGACATCATCGCCGACTCGGTGGAATATATGGTCAACGCCCATAAGGCCGACGCGATGATCTGCATCTCCAACTGTGATAAGGTGACACCGGGCATGCTGATGGCATCCATGCGACTGAACATCCCGACGGTGTTCTGTTCGGGTGGTCCGATGGAGGCTGGTAAATGGCGTGGCGAGAATGCCGACCTGATTACGGCGATGGTGAAAGGTGGTGACTCGACGGTGAGCGACGAGGAACTGGCAGAGATTGAACAATGTGCCTGTCCGGGCTGTGGCGCCTGCTCGGGTATGTTCACGGCCAACTCGATGAACTCGCTGACGGAGGCTATCGGCCTGTCGTTGCCCGGCAATGGCAGTATTCTTGCTACCCACAAGAACCGCATCCAGCTGTTCCGTGATGCCGCACAGCTCATTGTGAAGAACGCGCAGAAATATTATGTGGAGGGTGACGATAGCGTATTGCCCCGTAGTATTGCTACGCGTGATGCTTTCTTAAACGCCATGACGCTCGACATTGCAATGGGTGCTTCAACGAATACAGTACTGCACCTGCTGGCCGTAGCACAGGAGGCGGAGGTAGACTTCAATATGAAGGATATTGACGCCCTGTCGCGCAAGGTGCCCTTCCTCTGTAAACTCGCACCCAACTGGCAGAAATACTCCATTCAGGAAGAGAACCGAGCTGGTGGTATTCTTGGCATCCTTGGTGAACTGGCCAAAGGCGGACTGCTCCGTCTCGACTGCAAGCGCGTCAATGGCGCAACGCTGGGCGAAGACATCCAAAAATACAGCATCACCGGTGAGACCATCAATCCCGAGGCAGAGCGCATCTATCGCAGTGCTCCGGGTGGACGCTTCTCTACCGTGATGGGATCGCAGGATGCACAGTGGGAGACGCTCGATACCGACCGTGCAGAGGGTTGCATCCGAGATATCGAACATGCCTATACGAAAGATGGTGGCATGGCTGTGCTCTTCGGCAATATCGCCCAGGACGGCTGTGTGGTGAAGACCGCTGGCGTCGACGAGAGCCTTTGGCATTTCGAAGGCCCCGCTGTCGTCTTCGATTCTCAGGAAGATGCCTGCGAGGGAATCCTTGGTGGAAAGGTGAAGAGTGGCGACTGCGTGGTGATTACCCACGAGGGTCCGAAGGGTGGTCCTGGTATGCAGGAGATGCTCTATCCTACCTCTTATATAAAGAGTATGCATCTGGGTAAGGAGTGTGCGCTGATTACTGATGGTCGCTTCTCGGGTGGAACTTCTGGCCTGAGTATCGGTCATATCTCGCCTGAGGCTGCCAATGGTGGTAATATCGGCAAGATCAAGGATGGTGATATCATCGTGATTGATATCCCTTCACGCTCTATCAGTGTGAAGCTCTCCGACGAAGAATTGGCAGCGCGTCCGCAGCAGCCACTGAAGCGTAACCGCACTGTGTCGAAAGCGCTGAGAGCCTATGCTCAGAGTGTATCTAGCGCAGATAAAGGAGGAATCAGAATTATAGACTAGGTAGTCCTAGGCTATCCTAGGCAATCCTAGGAGTGCCCATAAATATTGAAACTATGAGAGATAGAATTACAGGATCGAAGGCGCTGATGAGGGCGTTGCAGGCTGAAGGGGTGAAGACCATCTTCGGCTACCCGGGAGGCAGTATCATGCCTACCTACGATGCGCTGTTCGACTATACCCGAGGCGAGAAGAAGTGTTTTGACCATATCCTGGTGCGCCACGAACAGGCTGCTGTCCATGCTGCTGAGGGCTATGCCCGTGTCAGCGGTGAGGTGGGAGTGGCCTTGGTGACCAGCGGACCCGGTGCCACGAATACGCTGACGGGCGTGGCTGATGCCATGCTCGACTCGACGCCCATCGTGGTCATTGCAGGTCAGGTGGCCATCGGTGCTTTGGGTACCGATGCCTTCCAGGAGGTAGACCTCGTGGGTGTGGCTCAGCCTATCTCGAAGTGGTCGTACCAGATACGCCATGCAGAGGACATAGCCTGGGCCGTCAGTCGTGCGTTCTATATTGCCCGTAGCGGGCGTCCAGGCCCTGTGGTGCTCGACTTCCCGCGTAATGCACAGGTCGAGGAGATTGACTGGGAACCGAAGAAGGTTGACTTCATCCGCAGCTATGTGGCTCGTCCGACGCTGAATATGGATGCTGTCCGCGAGGCTGCCGAACTCATCAACAATGCCAAGCGACCCTTGGCGCTGGTAGGGCAGGGCGTAGAACTGGGTAATGCCCAGGAGGAACTGAAGGCATTCCTGGAGAAAGCCGGTATCCCTGCTGGCCGTACCATGCTGGGACTCTCGGCGTTGCCTTCCGACCATCCCCTGAATGTCGGTATGCTGGGTATGCACGGCAACTATGCCGTCAACCTGAAAGAGCAGGAGTGCGACGTGCTCATTGCCATTGGTATGCGCTTCAGCGACCGTGTGACGGGCAATACGAAGACCTACGCCAAACAGGCTAAGATTATCCATCTGGACATCGACCGTTCAGAGATAGACAAGAACGTGAAGACCACGGTGGCTGTGGTGGCTGACTGCAAGGAATCGCTGCCAGCCCTGACGGCTTTGTTGAATCAGAATGACCATGCAGAATGGCGCGAGTCGTTCAAGGAGCTGGATCAGAAGGAACGCGAGAAAGTCATCCTTCCTGCCATCCATCCTCAGGACGGTCCGTTGCTGATGGGCGAGGTGGTGAATGCGGTTGCGGAACGTGCTCCAAAAGGTACTGTCCTTGTGACGGATGTTGGTCAAAACCAGCTATTTGCAACGCGTTACTTCAAGTATCCCATGAAACGTAGTCTCTGTACCAGTGGAGGCTTGGGAACGATGGGCTACGGTATGCCTGCCGCCATCGGAGCCACGTTTGCCACAGACCGTTGCGTCTGCTGCTTCATGGGCGACGGAGGCTTCCAGATGTGCATCGAGGAGCTGGGTACCATCATGGAACAGCAGGCTCCTGTAAAAATGATTCTTTTGAACAACCACTATCTGGGTAACGTGCGCCAGTGGCAGGACATGTTCTGGATGCGTCGCAAGTCGTTCACCAAGATGATGAATCCCAACTACGAGCTCATCGCCCAGGGTTATGGCATTGCCTATGCTGCCGTCACCGACCGCAAGGACCTGGCTGCTGCTGTCGAGAAGATGCTGACCACCAAGGGACCGTTCATCTTGGAATGTGCCATCAAGGAGGATGACGACGTGCTGCCGATGACGCCGCCGGGAATGAATGTGAACGATATGATGTTGGAGATATAGCGCTTCGCTAAATGAGAAATGAGTAATGAGTAATGAGAAATGATGGAAGATAATAAGAAGCTATATACTTTGTTGGTTTATTCAGAGAACATTGCGGGTATCCTGAATCAGATTACGGCTGTCTTTACCCGTCGTCAGGTCAATATCGAGAGCCTGAACGTGTCGGCCAGCAGTATTGAGGGTGTCCACAAGTACACCATCACCGCTTGGAGCGACGAAGACCAGATCCAGAAGATTACGCGTCAGATAGAGAAGAAGATTGACGTCGTCAAGGCCAACTACTTCACCGACGACCAGCTGTTCATCCGCGAGTCGGGACTTTATAAGCTGTCAACTGAGAAGGTGCTCCAGAAGCCCGAGATTTCACGCACCATCCGTCGCCACGAAGCTGCTATCATGGAGGTGAACCCCACCTATACGGTAGTGATGAAGAATGGTAAGACGGAGGACATCCTGAACCTGTACTATGCGCTGAATGCCTTCGACTGCGTGCTCCAGTACACCCGCAGCGGTCGTATTGCCGTCACCCGCGCCAAGCAGGAACAGGTCAGTGAATTCCTCGAAGAGCGCGAACAGCATCATTAATCTTCAATGTTCAATGGATAAAATAGGACGATACGAATTCATGGCCGAGCCGTTCCACTGTGATTTCAGCGGACGACTCTTTATGGGCCACATGGGCAACCACATGCTCAATGCCGCCGACTTCCACTCGTCAGCGCGCGGCTTCGGCATGAAGTACCTTATGAGCATCAAGCGCTCGTGGGTGCTGTCGCGTCTGGCCATCGAGATGGAGGAGATGCCCAAGCAGTATACCAAGTTCAATGTCGAGACGTGGGTGGAGAGTGCCATGCGCTACTTCACCAGCCGCAACTTCGCCGTTGTGGGAGCCTCCCCCAACCCCTCCGAAGGAGGGGAGAAAGTCCCCCCATCCCCCAACCCCTCCGAAGGAGGGGAGAAAGTCTACGGCTACGGACGCAGCATCTGGGCCATGATAGACACCGAGAGCCGTCAGCCTACTGATATCTTCGCTATCGACAATGGTGCCATCAACAACTGGATTGTCAACGACAAGCCCTGTCCCATCGACAAGGGCGGACGCGTGAAGATGAGCGACGATGCCCAGCTGGTGCGTACCATCGATACCTACTACAACGATGTCGACATCAACGGCCACATCAACAGCGTGAAGTACATCGAGCACGTCCTCGACCTCTGGGACCTTGACTGGTATCGCGACCATCAGATCAAGCGCTTCGAGATAGCCTATGTCGCTGAGGCCCATGCCGGCGACCAGCTCTCATTCTATCGCGAGCAGACAGCCGACAACGAATACTGCATTCGTATTGTCCGCACCGACGGCACAGAGTGCTGTCGCAGCAAGGTGCTGTTCGTATAAGCCGTTGGTTTCAGGTTTCAGGTTTCAAGTTTCAGGTTTCAGACATGATGCGAGTGTTACGACAATTGTTCGCGATGATTGCCCTTATGCCCCTTTCCCTGATGGCACAGGAGGCAGAGACGGCTGACTTCACCTCCGACCTTTTCGGGGGAATCACCGGCGTGGACATCCTGCCGAAAGGCCGCTTGCAATGGGAGACCTTCGCCTTCTACGAACACTCCACCATGTACGACTATGATTCCAAAACGTGGAGCCCGAACACGTCGGTCCTGCGCTATGGCATCAGCAACAGCACCGAACTGAGTCTGCAGGGAGCATGGTTCCATACCACCGACGAAGACGAGAAATATTCAGGCTTCGGCGACCTTGCCGTAGGCGTTAAGACGCGTCTCTTCGAGGGATGGAAAGCCGTTCCCGCCATCTCGCTCCGAGGCCTGCTCTACTTCCCCGGAGGCGAGAACGATTACTTCCTGCCCGACAATTTCAGCTACCAGCTCGACCTGATATTCTACAACCCGCTCACCTCATGGTGCGCCCTGGGCTATATGGGAACCATGATCTGGGACGATTTGCCAAAACCGACGGTAGTCTTCGGTGGCTACCTTGACTTCTTCCTCACCGACCGCCTGACGTTCTCCGTCGAGGAGCGCAACTGCCGCTATGGTTTCGAAGAGGAAAACTACCTGGACACCTGGGCTGGCCTCACCCTGTCGTATCAGCTCTTGCCCCGTGTGGAGCTGGGCCTCACTTCCGATATCAGCCTGCGCTACCCCAAGGATTTCTTCAACCTGTCGCTCGGCGTCGCCTGGCAGCTGACGAAGAAATAACTCCCGTAACAAAATTAACAAACACAAGACAAATTTCCTGCGATTCCTTTGGAGTCTCAGGATTTTTTCGTATCTTTGCCAGCAAGAAACTATAAAAGGGAAAAAATGGAAGCAACGCTTAAACAACCGTTCAATGCAGCACAACTGGAGCTGCTGGGTATGTTGTCCTGCTTGAAGACAGACGAAAACCTGCGTGAGCTGAAGCATGCGTTGTCTGTTTTCTTTGCAGAAAGAGCAGACAAGGAGATGGATCGTCTATGGCAAGAAGGCGTCATCAACGAACAGGTGATAGAAGGTTGGAAGAATGAGCACATGCGCACTCCTTACAATCCTAAATTCTAAGTGCAGCTGAATAATAATGTATAACCCTCTAAAACTGAAGATGCCTATGGGCTGAGAGAGATAAATAAACATATACGTTGAAGCGTCCGCTGAATCTTGTATTCCTAAATCGGCAAATTGAAAGAACAACCAAGAGTAAGTAGATGATTCACGCCCGAGGGCGTGGGCATTACTCGTTGAAGGTTGTTAGGTGTTTGCCGATACCTGGAATACGTAAGCGAAGTACTTGCTCACGTTTTTATTTTGTGTGTATTTAAACAAACCGATATTATTAACTTAAAACAAACGACGATGAAGAAACAATTATTACTATTTGTGACGTTGCTGTTGCCTATGGTGGCCTATGCTGACGAGAGTGGCACCTGCGGTGCTAACCTTACCTGGACCTATTATGAGTCCACTCATTCCTTAGTGATAGCTGGCAGCGGTGAGATGAAGAATTATTTCGATAATTGGAATGGTAGCGAATGGGTTAGTACTGCTTCCTGGTATAAGTATCATAGCGACATTGTAAGCGTTACTTTACCAGAGGGGTTAACATCTATTGGCAATCATGCTTTCAATGGTTTCAGCTGCTTGACCTCTTTGATCATTCCCAACTGCGTGACATCCATTGGCGAAGGTGCTTTCAGGTATTGCGGCTTAACCTCCGTGACCATTCCCAACAGCGTGACGACTATTGGCAATGATGCTTTCAATGGTTGCAGCAGCTTGACCTCTTTGACCATTCCCAACAGCGTGACGTACATTGGCAATGGTGCTTTCTATGGTTGCAGCGGTTTGACCTCCGTGACAATCCCCAATAGTGTGACAAGCATATGTGACGATGCGTTCTCTTTTTGCTCTGGCCTGACCTTCGTGAACATCCCCAACAGTGTGACGTCCATTGGTTTTCAGGCCTTCATGGGTTGCTTCAGCTTGACCTCCGTGAACATTCCCAACAGCGTGACGTCCATTGGCAATAGTGCTTTCACTTGGTGCAGCAGCTTGACCTCCGTGACCATCCCAAACAGCGTGACGTCTATTGGCTTTCAAACTTTCTCTGGTTGCAGCGGTTTGACCTCTTTGACCATTCCAAACAGCGTTACGTCCATTGGCGATAGTGCTTTCTCTTGTGGCAGCAAGTGCACCTCGTAGGGAAAGAGTGACGGTCTCGGGGGCCGCGGTATCGT
>JAEEGJ010025049.1_pt1 | contig 12285 bp, 8 predicted proteins | sample 8958761 | NCBI WGS metagenome assembly JAEEGJ01 (sample SAMN16246546, study PRJNA631951) | gut metagenome | biome: gut microbiome; feature: rumen; material: RS-attached | host: Bos | place: Iran: Karaj | collected 2018-10 | reverse complement strand
TTCCTGTATGAGTCGACCAAAGATTTAAGATTGACCTCCCAATCCTTAAGATACTGTATCTCGTCGAATAGGACATAATACTTGGCGTCGTCCACTTCAGGCTTGCCTAATGCTCGCTTAGCCAAATTAAAAAGCTGTTCCAAATATATATTGTTGTAAATAGGCGTTTCAACAGATATATATATGATATTTTGTGCGGGGACCCCTTCGTCAATCAACTTCTGTACTGTATGAAATAACATCACTGTCTTTCCCACGCGCCTTGGCCCCATCAGAATTAGAGCACGTCTGACACGGAACTCTCGAACCAATGGGAAAAAAATGTCCAGAAATAATCGCGGGGTCATGTCGCGATAGAATTTCGGAATTTCATTGTCTATCCACCAAGGGTTATCTATCCTTAGCCTTCCGATTATTTGTTTCTCAAGTAACTCTGTGTATTCCATAGTCCGAATGTATTACTTGCAAATATAGCAATTTGTCAGATTAAGGCATAATTTTAAAGCTTAATTTGTTAAAAAGTGGAATAATAAAGTTGCCGACCTAATCTTAAATAGCCTCAAAACAATTGGCATATAATTAGCCTGCAATAGTTATTATGCTGATTATCAATGCGATAATTGTCGCCTGCAAATTAGACAACTTTTTTTGCCCTTAATCTGCAATTAATGAAATGATGGTTCTTATAAACTCCGGCACAAAATGTACTACCTTCCGTTTATTCTCATCGATAGTTTTCGCGAAAATGTTTTAATGATATCGGCACTGTCTGGAATGTCGCACTTCGTTTGGGAGAAGATGCGTCCGGAGAACAGGTATGGACAGATGACTCCATCGGAGCGCGTCGCCTTTGCCACGTCCGATGAAGGGAAAGATTATCTCTTCCCCTTGGGTATAACCTTGAATGGGAAGAGATATGAAACGAAAGCTTCCGGGAAAGCCGTAAAGGCCTTTTATGAAGAGAGCAGAGCGATCGAGCGGACCCATTCGCCGGAGGAGACTGGCAACATCTTTCGAACAGCATTTCTTCTGTTCGTCGGGCAAGTCGATGCCGCCACCACATTCGCGCAAAACTGCGGAGGCGGTGGATCCGCCCCAGACCAGGACTGGGGCCGCGATAAGAACGAAGACGACATCCTCTGGGCCCGCCGTTGCTTCCGCAAGGCGCGTGAGATGGTTACTACACCAGTGATAAGGTGGGGAAGAAGGAGATGAGCCTAATTAACGAGTTGAACTGCCAGGACATTCTTGGCAGTTCATTGTTTATCAGTGGTTGTTTCCAAAATGGAAAGAACCACGAATATTTACGGGTAAGTATACAACAAAAAACGGTTGAATTTTTTTATCTTTGTAAGTTATAGCGAGTAATAGCAAACATACGCATAATGGCAATAAAGAAGTCCCAGTTATACTCTACCCTGTGGGAGAGTTGTAACGCACTCCGTGGCGGCATGGACGCAAGTCAGTACAAAGACTATGTCCTGGTCGTTCTATTCGTTAAGTACATTTCCGACCGCGCAAAATCCGGTGACCCCGACCTGGAAGAGATTCCTGCAGGCTGCACCTTCGACGATTTCATTGCCCTGAAGCACAAGGACCAGATCGGTGACGAGATCAATAAAAAACTGGCAAAGCTCGCCAGCACATTCGGCCTGGACAATGTTTTCGTCAACGCCGATTTCGAGAGCGAAGACAAACTCGGCAAGGGAAAAGACAAGGTGGACACAATCACCTCCCTCATCGAAGTCTTCGAGAATCCGAACCTCGATTTCAGTACCAACCGTGCCGGAGATGACGACCTGATTGGTGACGCTTATGAGTATCTGATGCGGAACTTTGCCTCCCAGTCCGGAAAGAGCAAGGGACAGTTCTATACGCCCGCCGAGGTCAGCCGCTTGATGGCCAAGATTATTGGCATTCGAGACGACAAGAGCCGCAGCATTACCATATACGACCCGGCCTGCGGATCGGGCTCCCTTCTCCTCCGCGCCATGAACGAAACTGCACGTGGCACGGCTGTCAACCTCTATGGACAGGAGAAAGATCTGGCCACCATTAACATGGCCCGGATGAATATGATTCTCCACGGCATGTACACGGCAGACCTCCAGCATGGTGACACGCTGAACGTCCCCCTGCACCACGAAGGCAACCAACTGCAGCAGTTCCAATACGTCGTTGCGAATCCACCCTTCTCCCTCAAGAAATGGAAGAAGAGTGCCAAGGATAACGATGTTTACGGCCGATGGAAAGCCGATGCCATCCCGCCGTCCTCCAAAGGTGACTACGCCTTCCTGATGCATATCGTCAAGTCCATCCTCCCGGATGGCAAGGGCGCTTGCATCCTGCCCCACGGTGTTCTCTTCCGTGGCAGCGTAGAGAAAGGTGACGCCGAAGCCAAGCTCCGCAAAGCACTCGTAGAAAGCCACATCATAAAGGGCATCATCGGACTTCCGGCAAACCTCTTCTACGGAACCGGCATCCCCGCCTGCATCATCATTATTGACAAAGCCGCCGCCAAGGATTCCAAGGGCATATTCATGATTGACGCCAAGGACGGCTTCTATAAGGACGGTGCCAAGAATCGCCTCCGTGAGCAGGACATCCAGCGCATTGCCGATGCCTGGGCCAAGGAAGCCAAACTATCCCACTTCAGCCGCCTGGTTCCATATTCCGAGATTGAGAAGAACGAATACAACCTCAATATCCCTCGTTACATCCAGCCCCGCTCCACCGAGATTCAGCAGGATCTGTACGCCCATCTGCATGGCGGCCTGCCTAAGGCTGACGTGGATGCACTTGAGGCTCTCTGGGATGTCTGCCCGTCTTTGCGAGACAAAATCTTTGAGCCGCATGCCAACAAGGGTTATCTCCAGCTTACCACGGCCGCATCCCGTAATCTGGCTGGTCTCATTGCTGACGACGCCAGTTTCAAGGCACAGAATCAGCGAGTCCTGGACACCTTTGAGGTATGGAAGAAGTACATGCGGGAGAATTTCCCTACGGTAGCTCAGGACTGCATCCCGCGGGAGAAAATCGAGGCCTGGAGCAAGGAAATGCTTCGCTTGTTTGCCCCCTGTCACTCCCTGATTGACTCTTATGCTGTCTATGACGAACTGATGAAATACTGGAACGAAGAGACCATGCAGGATGATTTATACATGGTTTCACGTGACGGTTGGAAAGTTACAGTTAAGCTTCCTATCACTAAAAATGGGAAGAATAAGGGCAAAACCAAGAAGTCATTTGATTACGATGAGCTTGAGTGCGATCTGGTACCCGTGAACGTGCTTATTGGTCATTTTTTCGCAAAAGAAGCGGCTCAGATAGAAAAAACTGAGCAGATGATTGACGCTGAACAAGTATCAATGGAGGCAATTGCGGAAGAGTTTAGCGACTCTTTCGAGGATATTCCTTTTGAAAATGTGAATGGCAATTTCATAAAAGGCGTTCGAGCTCTTATTAAAGAAGGGAAACGTAATCGTGCATTGTATGCAGAACTGCTGGAGGTCTGGGAAGACTTTGATAAACATGCGAAAGCGATGGAGAAGCAAAAGGATGTCCGTAAAGATTTAATTAAGAAATTAACCGCATCTGTCCAGACCAAGTATTCACAATTGACAGAAAAGGATATTCGTGAATTAGTATTTGAGGATAAATGGATGCCATCACTGCTTAATAGAATTCGTTCATTAATGGAATCTGCGTCAAGCGAAATTGAGAATAATATTACTTCTCTTAATGAGCGTTATGATATTACACTCCCAGAAATAGAAGAATCTGTTGGCTCTCACAGAGAATTAGTGAAAGGATTTCTCAAAGAGATGGGCATATCACTCTAACAACTCCATCTAATGATTGAACGAAGATTAAAGCCATCAGAAATGGGACTGATTCCCGTTGATTGGACAGTTGTAAAATTGTCTGATATTAGCGACTTTGCAACCGCAGCGGTTTCAACCGATCGTTTTAGTCCAGAAGCATATGTTACTACTGACAACATGCTTCAAGATCGAATGGGTGTTGTTCCGTTTATGGGGGAATTGCCATATGGCCGGGTAAGAGAATATAGGGCAGGAGACATTTTGCTCTCAAATATACGTCCATACCTCAAAAAGATTTGGCTTTCAAATGTAAACGCTGGCTGTTCTAATGATGTCCTTGTGATACGGCCAAAGTCTGATTTCGTGGATTCGGGTTTTCTTTTTTCCCAGCTTTCTCGTGACTCGTTTTTTCAGTATGTTACTGACACAGCTACTGGAACGAAAATGCCTCGTGGCGACAAAAGCCTTATAAAAGAGTATCTTGTCGCTATACCGAAGTACAAGGAGGAACAAGAGAGAATCTCAAAAGCCATTATCGAAATTGACCAGCTTCTTGGGGACCTTAATAGATGTATTAACAAGAAGAAAATGGTCCGTCAGGGAACGTTAAATCAATTGCTTACAGGCGCAATCAGACTTAAGGGCTTTTCCCAAAAATGGCAAGAGAAATGTATAGGAGAAATCGGTCACACCTATAGTGGCATTACAGGAAAGGGTAAGGCAGATTTTGGGCACGGCCTGTGTCGTTACATTACGTTCTTAAACGTCCTTAATAACCCGTATATAAACACGGACATCTTGGAATCTGTTGACATAGATCCTATGTCGGAGAACCAGAATGAAGTTCGCAAGGGAGATTTGTTTTTCAACACTTCGTCAGAAACACCCGAGGATGTGGGAACGTGTTCAACTCTCCTTACAGATGTTGATAATGTGTATCTGAATAGTTTCTGCTTTGGTTATCGACTCGAGGACGAAGAAATGTCAGGGCTGTTCCTATCCTACTATTTCCGTAGTGCTATCGGCAGGAAAGAAATGACAATGCTTGCACAAGGAGCCACTCGCTATAATCTCTCAAAAGAGAATTTCAATAAGATCGTGGTTACTGTTCCCCCTACCAAGAAAGAGCAGGACAGAATCGCTGGTATCCTTACCGCAATGGATAAAGAAATCGCCGCCCTGGAAGCAGAGCGTGACAAATATAAGAACATCAAACAAGGGATGATGCAGAAGCTTCTGACCGGACAAATAAGATTACCCGTATGATGCCAGACCTCAGAATTACTACATCGGAGCGCACGACGCAAAACGGCGTCATCAAGCTCATCCGTGAGAGGCTTCCTCTCTACGGATACATCGGCAATCTCTACGAAGAAGAGAACACCAACCTCCGAGAAGACACAATCACGGCCTGGCTCACCTCTGACGCACGGGGTGAGCAAAAACTGACCGAGGACCAGGCTCGTGCTGCCATTCGCAAACTCAAGGAGGAGATCGACGCCTGCAGCACCTTCGACACCTTGATGCAAGCCAGCGAGAACGTGTACAACCGTCTCCGCTACAGCGTCAGCATCTCTCAAGGCCCTGGCCTGGTGAACAAGGCCGTCCGCTTCATTGACTGGGAGCATCCGGAACAAAACGTCTTTGAATTGGCAGAAGAGGTCTCTGTCAAGACCAATGGTGTAGGAGATTCCGAGCATCGCCGTCCTGACATCGTTGTGTACGTCAATGGTATCGCCCTTGTGGTTCTCGAACTCAAACGCTCCGGCGTACCTGTGTCCGAGGCCATCCGTCAGAACTACCGGAACCAACAGAACGGATACATTCCTCGTTTCTTCACCACTTCCCAGCTCGTGATGGCAGGCAACCCCAGTGAAGGCCTTTGGTATGGAACCACCTGCACCCCGGAAAAGTATTATCTCCGTTGGAAGGAAACCACCGGCGAAAGCGGTGATCCGGAGCAGAACAAGCCCACATTCCCCGATGTCGTAAACGAGCTGGACCGTTCCGTCCTCCAGATGCTGGAGCCCAATCGTCTCATTCACTTTATCCACGACTGCATCGTATATGACGGTGGCACAAAGAAGGTTGCCCGCCCGAATCAGTTTTTCGCTCTTCAAGCGGCCATTCCTCGCATCAAGACCAAAGACAGCGGTATCATCTGGCACTCCCAGGGCTCCGGCAAGTCCCTCACAATGGTCTGGCTGGCTCAGTGGATCAAAGAGAACATCCAGAATGCCCGCGTGGTCATCATTACCGACCGTGACGAACTGGACAAGCAGATAACCAACGGCTTCCGTAATAGTGGCTTGCTGGACAAGAACCAGGAGGATTCCTTCTATCACGCCTCCAGTGGTAGCGACCTTCTTGGTAAGCTGGATCATCCGGCACCCTGGCTCATCACTACACTGATTCACAAGTTCGGTCATAATACCACCAGCGACGACACTCCGGAATACCAGAAGATTGGTAAGAAATCCGCTGAACAGTATATGAAGGAGCTGGCCGAGTCCCTCCCTCCTGACTTCAAGGCCAAAGGCGACATCTACGTCTTTGTGGATGAGTGCCACCGCACTCAGGGCGGCATCCTGCACAAGGCCATGCGCCATATTATGGGCGAGAATGTGATGATGATTGGCTTTACCGGCACCCCGCTCCTCAAGAAGGGTGAACGCAAGACCAGTCAGGAGAGCTTCGGCCGTTACATCCATTCCTATCGCTACGACGAGGCTGTCCACGACGGAGTTGTCCTGGATCTCCGCTATGAAGCCCGTGACGTACCGCAGCAGCTTTCCGATCCTAACGCGATGGATCAACTCTTCGACCTGCGTACCAGAAACCTGACACCAAAGGCCAAAGAAGCCTTGAAAGACCGCTGGGCTCAGTTGCAGAATATCTATAGCAGCGACGACCGTATGCGCCGTATAGTCGGTGACATAATGTTGGATATGGAGTTGCGTAACGCCCTTGCAGACGGCTACGGCAACGCCATGCTGGTTGCGGAGAGCATCTATGAGGCGTACAAATATTGGGACCTTTTCCGTAACGAGAACTTCCAGAATCATTGCGCCGTAGTCACCAGCTACGTCCCTGACATCTCCCTCGCCAACGGCTTCACAGACGAAAGCAAGAAGACTGAGGAAGAGTACAAATACAAGTGGTCCAAAGAGATGATGGGAGACCGCACCCCGGAACAGTATGAGGCCTGGGCCAAGGACCAGTTCATCAACCGTCCGGGAGAGATGAAACTCCTCATCGTCGTGGACAAACTGCTTACCGGTTTTGACGCACCTGCGGCCACATACCTGTACCTGGATCGCAAAATCGTGGACCATAACCTCTTCCAGGCCATCTGCCGCGTGAACCGTGTGAATGGTGCTGAAAAGGAATTCGGTTATATCGTTGATTACCGGAAACTCTTCGAGTTCATCGAGAGCGCCATCGAGGACTACACCAATGGCCAGAGTGAGATTGAAGGCTTTGTCAAGGAAGAAATCAGCGAAATGCTCAAGAGCCGCCTTAAGACAGCCCGTGAGGAGCTGGAGAAGGCACTGCAGAGGGTGGAGCAGATTGTTGAGCCCGTTGCTCTCCCCAAGAAGCTGGACAACTTCTTTGACTATTTCTGCTTCCCTTACGACACGCCTGCAGACGAACAGGAAGCCAAGATCATCGAGAATGCCGGCCGTCGTGAAGACTTCTACAACGCCGTCCGCACTCTGAATAACCGCTACGTAGCCATCGCAATGGAGATGACCGAAGCCGGTTTCACCGTGGAAGAAGCCAACAGCATCTACACCAAGGTAAAGGACTACGAGGAACTGCGCCACGCCATCATGCAGCGCAGCGGCGACTACGTGGACATGAAAAAATACGACGCCCAGATGCGTGCCCTGCTGGACCGCTACATAGTGGCCCCTCGTAGCGAGAAGTTGGAAACGCTTGACAACTTCTCCTTCCTGGACATCATCAACATCAATCCTGAAACCGGTGAGGCTGAGATTGACCCGGACGTAGAACAGGAACTGGGTGGTGCTCGTGGTGCTGCGGAAACGATGACTGCCAATGTGCGCCGTGCCATCAACCGCAAGCGCGAACAGAACCCCGAGGAATACAAGAAGTTCTCCGAGCGCATCAATCGCCTTATCGAGGAACTGCGTCAGGGTGCAATCGAATACAAGGACTTCCTCAAAGGTATCAAGGAAATGGGCGAAGCTCTGCGTCAGGGCAACACCACGGATGAGCGTCTTGATACGCCGGCCAAGAAGGACCTCTGCGACAACCTGGGTGGCAATGTGGAACTTGCCCTGCGCGTTCATGAAGTAGCCAAGCGATATGCCTTCCCTCGCTTCCGTGAAGTCCCGACCATCTATCGCCAGCTGCGTCGTAAGATAATGAACGAGCTCCTTGGCGAGCCTTATGATCCTGATGTAATCACCAAGATTGTTGCTGCCCACACAGAGGAGTTTTAAGAATGGAAATTAACGGCATCCACATAGCTGTAGAGCGTAAGAACATCAAGAACCTGCATCTGGCAGTTTATCCGCCGGATGCCCGTGTTCACGTGTCTGCTCCAGCCTATCTGGATGACAACGACATCCGTTCCTTCGTCATCTCCAAATGGAGCTGGGTCGAGACGCAACGTGAGAGCATTCTCACCCAGGCCCGCCAAACCGAACGTGAGTATGTAACCGGAGAATCCTTCTACCATCTCGGAGCCCGGTATCGTCTTCGCGTCCAGGAAGAGCCCCGTGTCGCCCATTCCCTCCGCAAATCCGGAGACTGGCTCATCATGACCGTCCAACCTGGGACTACCACCGAAAACCGTGCTCTGGTTCTGCGTGAATGGCAGCGGGCACAGCTCAAAGAAGCCCTTGAGGACATTGTCCCCATTTGGATGGAGAAGACCGGAGAGGCAGATGTCACTTGGGAAGTCAAGCAAATGCGCTCCCAGTGGGGCAGTTGTATAGCCAAGAAACGTCATCTCCTTTTCAACTTGGAGTTGGCCCGTGTTCCGCGCTCCTGCATCGAATATGTCGTACTTCATGAGTTGACACACTTGAAGGTTGAGAAGCACAACAAACTCTTTGAAGCCTTCATGTCCAAATATATGCCCCAATGGCGCACCCGTCGCCAGGAATTGAACGCATTTATCGCTTCCCCTATGGAAGAAGGTGCCGCAGGAGGGACAACAGAGAATTAGTATACAAACACACTTTTTATGAAGAACGATATAATAGCTTCAATCTCTGTCTTTGGCGTCTATCACGACAACAACAAAGACGCATATGATGTCGTTTCTGATTTTATTAAAGCAGCTTTGGCGACAAAAAAACAATTATCTTTTACTGTAGAAGTTGTCCAGTCGCTATTAGAAGAATTGTATGCAATACATATACCGATTTCTATAATTAAAGGCTTGTTAAAGAAGAGTATTGGCATAACTCTATCCAAGAGTAATAATGTTTATAGCATTGATGTTTTGCCTAATGATTCTATTACTGAGAAGATAGAGGAACTCAAATGTTCATACGATTATGTCATTTCTGCATTATCTTTATATCTTCAAGAAAATGCTTCTCTTTCTGTGGCGGCTAAGTATCCCAAAGAGGAACTTATTTCTCAATTTGCTTCATACGTGATTGATGATTATGCCAACGATGAGGTCGAGAAGTATATCAAAGCTTTTATTATTCATAAGAAGGATGACCCAACATTTCGGCTGTATTTCAATCAGCTATCTGCAGGACTAATTAGCTATCATGGCCTACAGTATTTTGATAATACCAATACTCTTGGTCGTTGGCCCAGCAATGGACGATTAACTGTTTTCCTTGATACAGAATTTCTCTTTGGTTGTGCTGGATATCATGATCCATATTATAAAAAGGTATTCAACGAGTTCCTAGAACTAGTTAAAGAAATAAATGCTTCTAATAAAGGTCAAGAGCTCATCTCGCTAAGGTTTTTATCAGAAACAATGGTCGCTTTCAATGGCGTTTTTAATGGAGCTAAGCAACTTTTAGAGAAGAAACAAGCTCCGGATCCTTCCAAAGAGGCATTGGTGAAACTTATTCAGGAATCACATTCTATTTCAGATATTGACATTCATAGAGCAAGTATCCTTTCCACTGTGAAGCAGAGTGGAATTCTGTACGACGATAATGATTATTCTTCTTTTTCAACGAATCCTGATTATGTCATCTTCGGCAAAGAGGAGTATACCAAGTATTTAGAAGATAATTACAACGACCTAAATAACGAAGGGAAGGTAGATTATTACTCTAGAGTGCTCACAATCATTAATGGATTGAGGCGAGGAGAGATAAAAAGAAGCTTCGAAAACTGCCGTTATGTATTTTTAACGAATAGCAGGATAGGTCACAAATTGGCTTTCGATCAAGCCCAGCAAAAGCAGAATTCTGTCCCATTAGCTACTGATATGGACTGGATTACATCGCGTTTCTGGTATAAGCTCAATAAGTCCTTTTCTTCAGATCGCCTTCCTCTTTCTTTAGACATCGTGGCAAGATCCCAAGCCGCACTTAATGATGATGTGAGTATAGCTATTAAAACTAGATTTGAAGATATCAAGAAGAAAAAGCTTTCTGACGATGTCAAGAAAGAACTCTATGCAGGAATTAGAGTTCTGCAGAGAGAGATAGAACTATATGATAGCCAATCATTACCAGAAATACTAGAATTCATCTCATATGATGATACTGAAGCATACATCACTGCACAGTATAAAATGAAGTCTGATGCAGCTAAACTAGTTGAGAGTGAACGCCATCTTTTAGAAACCCAAGATGAATTACGTGTTTCGAGACAAAAAGGCTATGATGCTGTTAAAACAGTATCTTCTTTACAAAAAGAGCTACGAATTGAAAAACATAAACCTCTTATTAAGCGGATTAAAAGGGATTACTTCATTTCCCATTTTTCATACTGGCTTATCGTTAGTTCCGTATTCATTGGGTTAGGATACGTCCTTTATAAGTATATCAATTTTCAAGGTATTTGGGCTGTTCTTTTCCCCGCCACAGTTGATGTGCTTGGTGTCGCTGCGTATTTTCTTCCTTTTCATAAAAGAGTATACGCGAAAATATCAGAATATGCCATAATCTCTTATGTGTTAAAGAAGAATAAGAACCGATAATTGTGATATGCAAAGTATTCCGAGTAATGATTATGCTATATTAATACAGCGCCCTATTATTGACATTTTAATAGGAGACAAAACATATCCTATAAATGAAGGCCTTTGGGGTCTTCCTTATATGAGTGGACCGAAGCTCTGTGAATTAAGTACTCAGTTTGGTCTTCCTCGGACATATACATGGGGCGCATCTGGGCAAAAAAGCAGATGGGAATATATGCAAGATCTTTTGCGCTTTGTTATTAAGAGTAATCAATTGACTTCTTTTTTTGATTTTTTATTCCAACTTAATCGATTTGAATGTCTTAGATCTCTCTCTTCTCCAGAAAAAATCAAAGAAGCTCACGAATCAATTATTAATGCTGTCCTTAACGATATTAATGCCTGTCTTCTCTTGTCTGGTAAAGAATTAAGGAGAATCCATGGCTCGTATTCTGTTTCAACTATTGGAAAGACTGAGATTATCGAAGCACCAATCATAGAGGATGTATCTTTAGCTTATATTCAAAAACTACCTGAGAGAATACAATCAGATCTTGAAAAAGGAGATTATGACAGCGTCGTTACAAAATCCCGAACATTACTAGAAGAAGTCCTCATTTTCATTATAGAAAAAAAACGCGGAGCGACCTATGAATCCAAGGGTAACCTGATTGAAATATGTAAAGACTGTAAGCAGGAGCTCGGTATGATGCAACATAGGGAATGGGACAAGAGGATTAATGAGATGCTCTCGGGCTTAGAAAAAATCATTAATGCTATTTCGGGAATGAGAAATATCGGGAGTGATTCTCATGGTGTTGGCTCTTCTCGAATAGATATAAAGGAAAGAGAGGCTCTATTAATTGCAAATGCTTCTATGATGTACTGTGAATATATCCTCCATGTGTTTGGGATATCTCAATAGCCGACAAGAGTCAATATTTCCTCTTTTCAAGACCGGATCGCAGACTGGGAGTATTCACGATAGGCGTGGGCTATTTCGGTTATTAAGATAACTATTAGCCTTTGGGCAACAAAAGTAAATACTTAAATTTGCATTGTTATGAGCACGTTGATTCAACGCACAGACCAGGAAATCCTGATGAGCTTCGTGGCATCTTGTATTGAAGATGTCGCGGATAAGCTTAATATGGATTATGCGGAAGTTTACGAGCGGATGAAAGCCGTTGGAATGATTGAGAACTATATTATTCCGCATTATGATGTGCTTCATACGGAGAGCCGCGCAAATGTGACCGCTGGAATGATTGAAACCTTAAAACGCTGGGAGGAGTAATAATGATTCTTTATCATGGAGCAACC